>JACCDW010079319.1_pt1 | contig 26319 bp, 35 predicted proteins | sample 7449781 | NCBI WGS metagenome assembly JACCDW01 (sample SAMN15323449, study PRJNA562643) | freshwater metagenome | isolation source: river surface water | place: USA:Blue River Watershed | collected 2017-08-18
ACATTACTGGCGGAGGAGCATTAATAAAAAATAATTCTTATCCACGTACATTTCCAGGTCTTTCAATGATTAATTATGCCGACGCTGGATGTGTAGAATCAGCAGATGCATTTTCATTTCTAAATCCTGAAGTATCTATCATGGTCAAATCAGGTACAACATCCAGAACAGAGTATGTATATCTAAACACTACAGGATTCGTTTATAATACACTTGGATTATCTGCTTCGTATATAAGAGAAGGTGGATCAAGAGTGTCTATCCCTCTAGTATCTCAAACAGTAAACGGGACATATACTTCAGGTGGTTTTGTAGAAGTGGATGCAGTTAATATGCCCGGAGTATATAGAGTTGATGTCCCTGATGCTTTGTTTGCTTCAGGAGTTAAAACAGCAGCTTTTGAAATTATTAATACAAACACAAATGACAGACACTTAATTACATATAATTTCACCCCTACAATGCAGATAGATATGACACAAACAGTACCAACATCTAATACTGCTGGAACTGTAGGAGATTCTTTAAATGCTATGAGAGCAGTAGGATTTGGAAAATGGGTGATATCGGGTACAAATTTATCCCTTTATGCACCAGATAATACTACTGTGGTTAAATCATTCACTCTCAATTCTTCGACAGCCCCAACATCAAGGAGTTAAAAAAATGGACATCGACAATCCTGAATTAGTAAAGTTCTCTAATGAAAAAGGTAGAATTTGCGCTGATTCTTTATTACAAGCTTACAATACAGCTAAACAATTTATTGAACACTGGAATAATCTAACCACTGCTATGCCAAATACTACAGATGAAATTGCTGATGGTTCTCAAACTTCTATGGGTATTTCAGCAGATGGTAGAAAATCAATTACAGGAGAAAAATATCATCAATTCAAAACCTCCTGTGAATCTATTATAACTTTAGTAGAATCTAATGATAATGAAATTAAAACATTATTATTAAATATAGCTGTGAATGGACAGGCTAGGTTCTAATGGGAGTTCAACTAAGCTTGATGGAAGTTCAAGCTACTGGATCAGATAATAATTCAGGCTTGTTTGATACACAAGCTTCTATGACATCTACATTATCTGCTACGAGTGCTAATACAGCTTCTCCAGTAGTAACAGCTTCAAACTACACATTTACTGCTAATGATGTAGGACACTTTTTATACGTCAAGCCTAGTGGAAGTTGGAAATCTGGTTGGTATAAAATCGCATCTGTAACTTCTGGTGCTGCTACTTTAATAGCTAGTATTGGAAGTGTTTTCGGCGGTGATAAACAGCCTAATACTACAGAAGGAATTAGCACTAGCACAACGGCAACTGGTGGTATTTGGGCAGTTGATTATACTCAGAAAAATACTTCTTTTATTTCATATACAGATTTAGTAGCAGTTTTAGGTTATCAAATGACATCTGCTGCCAATCCCTTCACACCTAATCTGATTGGTAATTCAGTTCAAATATTATCAGGGACTGGATTTTCACCAGGGCTTTATATAATCAATTCATTAACAGGGTCTGCTGCAAATTTTCATACCAACTTTGCAACACCCGGATCTACAGGTGGAACTGGAAATCTAGGCGGAGCTTTAGCCACTGTACATAAAGCTTGTGGAATGATTGGTATTAATCAGAATTATGTTTATGTTAAAGGAAGCGCTGGAATAATTAATGTATCTTCTAATGCTTTTGGATTGACAGGAGCTCATAGTGTTATTGGTTATCAAAATAATAGATGGGACAATTTAAAAGCTACAATTAGATTGGGAGCATCAGGAACAAGATTTTTAACAAGTGGTGACGGTAGATATGTATACTTACATAATCTTATAATTGATGGTCAAGGTTATTCTGATACAAGAGCAACTTCATTTGGGAATAATCAAAGATCATATGTTTATAATTGCGAATTTAGAAATTTAACATATGGGCTTTGGGCTCAAGGTGGTTTTACTGTAGACAATTGTATCTTTGAAAATATTACTACTAGTCCTTTTGGATATACTACAGGTTCTATATCCAGATGTATATTTAAAAATTGTTATGGTAGTGTAAGTAATCCAGCAACTGTAGATAGATGTATATTTATTGGTGGCAATACATATATATATAATTCTGGTTATGTGGGACAAATAACCAATAACACATTTTATAATCTTTCTGGTGATGCAATATATTTTTATAGCAGTTACACAACTATAATTGCCAACACAGCTATAATTTATAATAATATATTTTCAAATATATCAGGATATGCAATTAATTACGCAAACAATGGACTTCAATATAACTTAGTATCGAAAAATAATGCTTATTTTGCTTGTACAAGTGGCAATTTTTTTAACGGCAGAGGAAATGACCCTAATATTGGATATTTAGCTTTAGTTAGTCAAATCCAATTATCTTCGTCCCCGTTTGTTAATCCTAGTGCGGGAGACTTAAGATTAAACAATGATCTCACAGGTGGAAGATTATGTCGTGGGGCTTCTATATCCTCAAATGGAGTTGTTACACCAAATAACGATGCTATTGATTTAGGTGCTGTTCAAACCACTTCATATGCTGCTGACAAAACATTAGGTCCATTATCAAAAACAGTAGATATTAAAGCTAACATTACCGCATACTCTGAATATATTAACTTAGCATCTACAGGTTATTCTTTTAGTACTGCAACATTAAAAGCTTATTATGTCAGACCTAATCTTACAGCCACATCTATATCCCTAGCTTCTCAAACAGTTAATGGTGCTTGGGTTTCTGGTGGATTTGTTGAAGTAGATCCAATTAATATGCCTGGATTATATAGATTTGACGTTCCTAATGAAGTAATCGCAGCTGGGGTATCAAATTCTATATTACAAATAGTTAATACAGCAAATAATGATCGAGTAAATATTAATTATAAATTTTTAGATTCTCAAATATTAGACTTAACTCAATCTGTTCCTACTACTAATCCAGATCAAACAGTAGGAGACGCTTTTAATGCAGCAAGAGCATATGGATTTGGTAAGTGGGTTATTAATGGAAATATTTTAGAATATTACGCACCTGATAATTTGACAGTTATAAAATCTTTAACTTTGGATAATTCTTATTATCCTAGATCAAGAGGTGCTGCATTTACTTCACTTGGCCTTATTATGAATCTAGATGCCAAAAATACATCTTCATATTCTGGTACTGGAAATATTTGGTACGATATTTCAGGCAATAATAATAATGTAACTCTTACAAATGGCCCTGTATGGAACGCTCTTGGATATTTTGTGAATGATGCTGATTCTTATTTTACTGGAACTGGAACAGCGTCTATACCTGTTGGAAATTCTAGTTATTCTATGTTTGTTTATGTAAGAATGTCAAGTTGGGCTGGCCAAAGAGGTTTTATATCTATCGGTGGCTATGGAACAAATAATCAATCTAATGCTATAACATCAAACGCAAGTATAGGATATTTTAGTCACTATTGGTGGTTTAATGATCTAGTAATTAGCAATAATAATGCCAATATAGCTTTAAATAGATGGTTTTATCTTGGATCTACATTTGATGGAACTACAAGAAAAGTATATGTAGATGGAATTGTTGTTGGATCTGATACACCGATTAATCATAATGTAACTTCTACCACAATTCAAATTTCAAAAACATATAATACAGAATACCAACAAGGTGATGTAGCTGCAGCTCAAATTTATAATAGAGCTTTAACAATTGAGGAAGTTAATTTAAATCTTCTTTATTTTAGAAATAGATTCGGCTTATAAGGAACTGTCCCTGGATTTTAGAAAGATATAATTATGGCAACTTATTATGTAACAGTATCTGGATTAACAACAAATACAGGATTGAGTGTTAATAGTCCTTGGTCTATTGGCAAAGCTTTTTCAACAGCTACAGCAGGAGATACAGTATATATTGCTCCTGGAGAATATAGTGGAAATTTTACAGTAACAAATACAGGAACTTCTGGATCTAATTTAAATTTTATAGGCGACCCTTTATTAACACAAAACTGGACCGGAATTTCTGCTGGAGAAGTTTCAATTACAGGTTTTACAAGTAATATTGCTGATCCACCAAATACAAATGCTATCGTTTCAATTACTAGCAAGTCTTATATAAATTTCTCATACATCACATTCAGAGGTAAAACTTTGAATGCATCAACTGGATTGCTTACATTGACAACCTCAAGCTTTATAAGTTTTAATAAATGTTATTTCGATCAATATGCCTCAACCGCACCTGCTGTATATATTACAAACTATACAAACAATTTATTCAATTTTACATTCACTAACTGCATAGCAAACTTTATGAGATCTACAAGTTCTATGGTGAGTATATTAAGTAATCAATCAGTGTCAACTTTTGCATGTAACATAAAAAATTGTTTAGTACTGAATGGTGGTATTTATTCTAATTACGTATATGCTGGGAGGTATGATATACCTTCATCAGTAGGAAATTCAACTATACAAAATTGCTCATGTATCAATGGTAGTATCGCAATAGATTCGATGGCATCTTCTTCTGTAAAGGAGCAAGTCTCAAACTGCTTGATTGCTTGTCCTTCTGGATCATTTCAAGCATATGCAAGTGGAATCAATGAAAACTATAACAGAGTAATTTCAGGACCAAGAGTGAATACCCCTGTTGGTGCAAATTCTGTTTCTGGAGGTACTTATGGCTTTGAAATAGGAGCATCTTTATTTTATGGATTGCCTAACACACAATTCTATAATTTAACATCAAATTCCCAAAATCTAGCTATTGGAACTTCCACTGGTTTACTTTCGCCTGATATTTATGGAGTTACATGGGCTAATCCACCGGCAGTAGGATCTTCAACATATAGTCCTTTCAGTAATCAAGCAATATATATACCATCTGATAGAACAACATTAAATTTAAATATATATGAAGGATCGACATCTCAATCTATTCAAGTATATCTTGGGCAAACAGGTTTAACATTTAATAATTCAAATATAATAGTGAAATATGCTAAATTAAATCAATCTTCAACAAATGTGACTTTAGCAAATCAAACTCCTTCAGGCTCTTGGGTCTCTGGAGGATTTTGTGAAATTGATTCTGTTAATATACCTGGTTACTATAGATTTGACATACCAGATGCTGCGCTTTCTCTTGGAACTAAATTATTAACAATTACTTTTAAGGGATATAATTCTAGTACTAATGGAACTTTTGTCAATGTTAATCTGATAAAAGCACAACTAGATATGACCCAACCTGTTCCTACATCTAATACAGCTCAAACGGTGGGAGATGCATTAAACGCAGCTAGAGCACAAGGTTTCGGTAAATGGACAATAAATGGAACAACCTTATCCTTATATGCTCCAGATAATACTACAGTAGTTAAGTCATTCACCCTAGACTCAGCAAAATTCCCAAGCCAGAGAATATAAAAGCCTCCTAAAAGGAGGCTTTCTTTTATTGTTGAGGCTTTTGTTTCTGCCAGTTATCCATTACAATTTGTCGTAATCTATTGTTAGCAAAATTTACAACTTTTTGATCTTTAGGATTCATTCTAGCAATTCCACTAACAAGAACATTATATTTAGGATCTCTGTCAGTAAGAGTAGTCAAATCAATTCCATTCTTCTTAGCAATACTAGCAATCAAATCATTCGCAACTTGATCTACATTAATATTAGCACTTAAATTACTCATATTACCAAGATCTCTATTCGTATTTAATATACTAGCATATTGAGCTTTTATGGCTGCTTTTTCTGAATCACTTAATCTAGCATCTGCATAAGCTTGATTCATCAAAGCATCTGCTCCAGCCTTATTACCAGACATAAGCATCTGTTTTGCATTATTAATAAAATAAGCATATGTTGTGTTAACTTGTGAAACTTTAATCCATTTACTCATAATTATCCGATAACCACATTCTTTTCGCCATTAGTAGTAATTACAAAAGGTTCTTCATGAATACTACTACCTTCAGATTGCATGTCTAGTTTTTGAAATAATGGAGAAATTTCTCTTTGTCTTTCTACTCTTTTTTGTCTTCGTTCTGTTCCAATAGGTCTCTTATATTTTAATCCAATAACTAGACCTTCACCTGGACCTTTAGCGCCTTCAATATCATCAAGGAACCTAAGGTCATGTCTATCTCCGTTAATTACTCTATATGTTTTTCCATGATAAGTTAAAGTATCTGGAATTTGATCAAATACAATAGCTACATTACCGCCTCTCTCAAGGAAGTTAAGTGCTTGTGATTTATTTGATTCAGATCTGGAGAATGTAATATGATAGTTAGGAGTAAATGGTTTACCTGTATATGGATTTTCACCTTTTAAGTACATATCCATAAATTTAGGAACTTTAGTATAATCATAGAACATTACATTAGGAAATTTTTCATGTAAATGTGCTGCTTCTTTAGCCCAGTTAATATCAGTAGTACCGTTCAATCTAACTACTGGCTTTACATTTAAATCAAAAACAGTATTGAGATTCTGACATAAGGATATTAAATTTCTAATATCTACTTCTAATATTTTAATAGAGAAATCTTTTGTTGCAGGATGAAATAATCTGCTAGTTTTCATTTCTCTACTAGCTTGAACATTATCAATCCCGCCTCTACCTGTGTGATAAATACAATCTTTTAAACATTGAGGAGAAGCATGTGTACAGGTTGTTTTTGTAGCATGTGGGGTATTTTCTTTTTTAAACTTTTCCCATAATTGTGTTGTACTTAAACCTGATCTTTTATTTTCCATTTTATATTGATCAAATTCATCCATATTATAGATTTGAGATGCTCCAGGCTCAAGATATAAAATACCTGTAATAAAGCCTGATTTTAATCCTTTTGGGGTTTTAGCATCATTACCAACAGATAACATATGGAATTTTGTTGCATCTATTAATTGATGTATTTTATTTAATTTAATAGGATCAATTTCATTATCAGATAAATCAGAATCGATATCATTATTAATTTCATCTAGTTCTTCTGGTTCATTGATCGCTGCTATTTTATTAAACACATAATCAGCATATGAAAATAATTTCTTTTTTTCTATTTCTGCTAATTTATTAAACACAAGATGCATGATTATTTGCTTTCGAAATTAAGATCAATCGTACTACCAACAAATTTAATATTGTGATTATTTGATACATTAGATTTACCACCCGCATTTTCTGTATATGTGGTGGTGTTAGGTTTTTTATCAGGATTAGGTTCTTTTTCTTTTTTTCTTTTTTGGCGGATTCTAGTTTTTCGTTCTTTTTCGGTTAAGTTTTTAGCCTTATTAGCAGGGGTACACACAGGCTTTTTACCTTTTGATGTATCGCCTCTTCCACAAGGTTCATATCCCTTACCTTTTTTCTTAGGTCTACTTACGTCTACCCATTTTTCTTTACGGAACCAATCATCAAGGCCTCCATGATTTTTGGCTTCGACAATTTCGGATATTTTAATCCATTTACTCATACTTACATCCTATGAAAATTTTTCATGATTTATCATATTTTTTATTTAATGATAATCTTATATCTTCTATAAATTCATCAAACATCTCTTTAGAACAAATATTCCTGCCTATGTTTGCAGAATAACATGCCAAAACAACATTATCTTTTGTATATCCTTTTTCTCTATCCAACCTATCTAAAGATGGCTGCCAAGGATATTTTGCTTCATTCGATGGTTTTAAATCAACATTGAACCAGAAACACTTTCCATTCTGCTTGTCATATAATTCTAATATAAATTGCTCATCAATATCAAAATCATATTTATTATGCTTTTTTGCTTGAAGAAATAAAATCTTTGCCCAATTCTTAACAACATAAGCTTTTCTTGAATCGGTGCAAATTTCGTATTCACATTTTTTGCATTTTGTAGAATAACCATCTAAATAGGATATTCCTTTTTTAAAATCTTTTACTGGTTTCAAAACTTCACAAACAGAACATATTTTTTCAGTAGTTGTGTAAATAAAATTTTGAGCCTTTCTGATCCTATGATTTAAAGTACTTAATTTCTTTTTTTCTTGGTCTGTACCAACCCTTCTTGGCTCAATACCCTTTTCACGTCTTTTTTCAGCACTTCTTTCTTTCAGACAGGGCTTACACCAAGATCCAAATCCATCTTTTGAAAACTTATGTTTGTGAAATAATGAAACATCTAAATTTTTATTGCAGTGTGTACAAATTTTTTCCATAATATTTATTTATACACATTTGTAGCGAAAACCTTTTTACTTAGATTTTCTCCAAGTTCCACCTTTTTGCTTGTATCTTCGAGCTGCTCCTGCATTAGAATAGGCACTTGGATGCACATCGTAGTTAGCCTTAGCCCAAGCTAGACAACTAGCCCACAATGAAGGGTTATTAGGTACATTTTTGCCTGAGCTTTTCTTCTTTTTCTTCTTAGCTATCTTGACAAATACATCTTGTAATTCATTAGCTACAACAATATTTCCGTTGTCTTCTAAATGCGAGATGATATTATTTAATTCGTTGAGTAAGTTATTTGTGTCCATACTAGTATTTTCTATGTAAAATTATTTGTAACCTATTTGACTTTATAGCTAGCTTAGTATATAATGTGCTATCCGAGAGATTTTATGAACAAAGTATTATTACTTAATTTGGATTACGAACCTTTAAATATTTGTGATTTGCCAAGAGCTATCAAATTACTTATAAATGACAAAGCAGAAACATTGCATTATAAGGATCATAAATATTTTTATTCTGGTAATGGCGATCGTTATTCAGTTCCTTCTGTCATAAGATTAAAACACAATATCCGACGTAAGCATAATACTAGTTTCAAAGTTAGCAGGGGTGGTGTTTACGGTAGAGATAATTATACATGTCAATATTGTGGTATTAAGAATATTGACTTAACCTTAGACCATGTTTATCCCCGGCATTTAGGTGGAACTCATACTTGGGATAATCTTGTCACTTGTTGTAGATCTTGTAATATAAAGAAAGCTGGAAAAACGCTAGAAAAAAGCGGAATGAGACTACTTTCTAAACCGAAGTTACCAATCTATTCTTTTTATCATTTATTGTGCTCATATAAAGAAAAAGATAGCGAATATTGGGATTATTATTTAGTGAGATAAAAAAAAGAGGACTTTTCAGTCCTCTTTTCTATTTACACTCCCTCATCAAAATCATATTCGCCAAGTTTTTCTCTTTGCAGTCTATCTACTGTATATGGTCTGGTCATTGATAAATGGAATAATTCATCTTTTAAATCAGACATCGTTTCAGGTATGTCAACAGCTTTAAAAGAAGAATTGCTAACAAAAATGAATTCCTCATCTCCATACATTTCTGGCAATGACATTCCTTCTTCTTGAGCATCCATCAAAGATACAGCAACAGGAGCCACAGATATTTCTAATTCTCTACCTGCTCTTTTATAATGCTCTGCAATTACTCTACCAAAAGCATATGCATCAGATTCAGAAGCAAAGACTAAATCTTTACCTTTGACATCTAAAATATTTTCATTGATCATTAACAAGAATCCGAAATCACCAATATGTTCTATTCCCGAACCTAAAGCATCTTCTAATTCTTGAGTCCTACGAGCATCTGATTCTGAACGTACCCATTCAACAATTAAAATATTAACTGGTATTCTGACAATTGTTAGATTCTCTAAACCAGTCATAGCTTTAACTTTTCCTCTTATTTCGGGAAGATCTTGATCAAAAGGTAAAGCAGCTAAATATTTTCCTTCATGCATTACTGGTTGATTAGTGTCAGCATTAAAGAATACAGGAGTTGGATGGATTATTTCATGAGGAGTGTTATCGTCATCTTCATAATCATCTTCGTCATCGTAATTTTCTTCATCATCTTGTGTTTGTGCTAAAATCAAGTTAAAAATATAATCTGATCTTTTATATTGACCAGCTTTATCTAAATTTGATGCTAGCTTTAAATAATCTTTGTAATTCATTATTGTGCATATTTGAAAACATAACCGCAAGTATGCTTTCTTTCTCCTTTACAAACTGATGGTATATGTTTCCAGCATTCACCAATATTTAATGCTTCAGCTGCTTCTCTTGCGGTCTCATACTTTGCAATAAAATTACCATCTTTATCAAAAGCTAATATTGCTTTAGCTGCTGGATTTTTAGACCCTTTATTTTTGCCAGTTTTTAAGGCTGTTTCTGACATTTTTTTTCTTGTTTCGTCTGTTGGAAAATAGTTTCCGTTTGCTTTTCTAGTTTCTAACATTTTTAAAATAGATTCAGGTGAATTTTTACGACCTATATGAGCTGCAGACATTTTTCTTTTGGTTTCTTCTGATGCTTTTCTACCAAGTTGAGCTAAAGATATTTTTAGTCTAGTTTCTTCGTTGTGTTTAGCACCTTGACCACCCTCAGTAAGATTAATCAAAATACCACCATCACATTTTCTTCCATACTCAGCAATATATTTTATTTCTAATTCATATGCTTCTTCTTGTGAAAGATTTTCGTGAACAATTAAAATTAAATCAATATTGTCAGGTTTGAAATCGCCTTTACCCTGTCTGTGTGCGTGTTTTGCGAATGGGCGTTGTTTTCTACCCATACCTACATAGTATGGAGTTTTGTCATCTCGCAAATAGAAATATATGCAATAATTATTTTCCATTAGATGTCTGATTTACTATTGGACCATTGTCTACAACTCCAATATTTCGGTGTTGTTTTATCTTTAGCTCTTGGATCAGAATCGCATCTGTGTCTGGCTCTAAAATTCTTCCTTTTGCCTGGAATATTATCTTTAATTCTAAGTCCGGGATCACCAAAATTAACCTTAACGATATTGCCCTTATCGTTCTTTACATAAACAGAGAACTTTTTAGGCCCACCTGGAGTACGGAAAGGTTTATTAAGTTTCTTACCTTCATTTTTAGCAGCTGTTTTCTGACCAACAGTTTCTTCGCTGACTAAATAATCAGAAACACCTTTGAGCATTTGAACAGCATTAGAAATTTTAGACTGTACCCAAGCCATTAAATTTCCTTCACCTTCATCACCAACAACATCTTCAATGCCGTCGATAGCTCTTTTGGCTGTTTCCATTTCATTTCTGACCATATCGTATTCATGATCATAATCTTCATTAGCAAATTTGTTCATTGCTAAAGTAATTTTATCAGCTAATCTGTGAGCATTATTATTATCTAACTCTAATGCTAAATCAGCTAAATCTTTGATAGTAGCCATTTATTCTTCCGATCTAAGCATTTCTTCCGCTTCTGAAAGATTTTTTGCTTTAACCTGTTCTAATTCTCTTGCTAATTGTTGAGCTTTAAATTGCCCATCAACATAATAATTTTCTCTAAAGTTTTGCCAACCTTCATTTTTTGCAATATTATTTAAAGCATGAGCCATAGCTAGATAATCAACATCTTCGTCTTTATCAAAAATACCAGATAATCTTTTCATTACAGAAGTGATTTGGTTCGCTTCCTCATACATACCGCAATCGTCTAAATCGTTAGCAATAGAAGCTAATTTATTAAGCATATCTAAATCTCCAAAAACAATATAATCTAATATTTCTTCTACAATAATATATGAACCTTTAAAAGGTAATATAACATTCTTCTAGAAAATAACAATATGTACAATAATAAGCTCTACAGAACAGCAGAAAATTTATCTGAAAAATTTATTGTTCCATCAAATGTTCAAAAAATTGCTCAAGAAGGTTATGATTGGGGAAGAAATAATAGAAATTATTGCTCTTCAAAACAAATCGAATTATCAAGAATATTAGCAATGCAAAATATGATTAAGTTATCAGATATTATTGATATTCATGAATACACTGCTAAAAATAGATTCAGAATACCATCCGATCCTGAGAGAAAAGAAGCTTGGATATGGAAGATGTATGGAGGAGAAGAAGCTAGAAGATGGAGTGAATATATTGTGCGTGTTAATAGCAAAAAACATCTAAAAGTGTAGTTGCATTTAACAAAGAATAATGTATAATAGTGTTGTACTTTGAAAATTGAATAATGCGATTCTCGGTGGCTTGACATCGTAAGATAGTAGAGTGTGAAAAAAGGGATAAAGCTATTCTCTACAGCTCCCGCCCAACTCAGGGTCATTCAAGCAAGCTCATCTCTCTAAGGTTTTGCAATAGAATGTGGAACTATGATTGAAGATGTAAGTTAAGATGGCAGCAATCATACTTAATTTGTGCGAACATCGAAATCTGAAGAGTAAGAGTAGTGTAAGGGTCAGATGTACACGGCAAAAGGCTCTTATGCATGATTAGAGGTGAAACGATGTAAAAGTCGTATTAATCTCAAAATCACGCCCGGTAACTTCGTGAAAGTGAAAGGTATGGAATGTGTCATATTTCTGTGAAGAAGTGACAAAACGAGCACATTCTGGTAGAGAAGGGTATGTAATCGCAATATCAGCGCATTTAGTAACCCATAATTAGACTCGTTTCGTGTTGGAAGTAAGCAGTGATTGTTGAAAAATTTAAGAAATACATTCAGGAACATTAAATAAAAAAGTGTAAATCTTAATTCAGAATCTTATTCATCGCAATTGAGTATACGTTCTGATATAACTAGGAAACCAACATTAGACTGGTACGCCTCCAGTATAAATAGGACACTGTATGATCTTACTAAATAGTGGACAAGTGGGCAAATCATAATTGCGAGTGATGTAATCCCGCTAAATAGATCATAAGAGCAAGGTAAGTCTAACCTTGCTCATTTCTTTTTAATCCTTGTATAATAATAGCCATGAACAATATTAGTAATGGCGTAAGCTTCAAGAAGAAAAACAATCATTCCTTAGATACTGAAAAAGCTCTAACTGCTGGTATTTACACATGGATTGATGATAATAAAAATCTCGTACAAATCGCACAAAGATTAGCTAGTTTAACTGTTAATCTAGGACTGTGCGATACTAATGTACATAACCCATTTCAGATTGTTCCTACAGATTTATTTGCTGAAAATGGCAATCTACATCATGAGTTATTTCTAAATATAGATCATGCAGCTTGGGGATATTTTAGAATCCAAATCGAGTCTGAGTTTAAGTTTAGTGTAGTTGAGCCTAAGCTTATTAACAATATTGATACACCAGTGATTTATATCTCTGAATTGGAAGTGGAAAATTATATTAAATCCTTAGCTGAAAAGTTAGATGATCATTATAAGCTACTTGATTTATTAGATGAAAACAAATTAGAAGATGCACAAGCTATCCTAGATGCAGCTTTAGATAATTACAAAAATTCTGTTATGAAGGTATTGGAAGGTGTAAAGAATTTTATTGATTTTAACAATAATAGAATCGCAATCAAAGCAACAAACGATGAGAAAGCAATCCAACCTATTGATAAATTAGAAACAAGATATGATTTAGCTCTTTTGCATCCTGAAAATTGGATTGTAACAGATAGTGATGGCATTTTTACACAAGAAATTTTGTCTACATATTTAAAAGCTTTCTTCGTAACAGAAAATAAAGCTGCATCTCTTCTGTATCTATACCAAAAGTTAATCAAAGATGCTGGATTTAGATTAATTGTTCATACCGATTCTGTAGAGCCTGAAGCGGATTTGACTGCTGAAGTGATGAGAGACGAAGCTATGAAATTAACTTTAGTTCGTCCTGTTATTCATGCTACTAAATTAGAAATCTTAAATGGATAAATGGGGTATTACTGGTGGAGGATGGGGAGATGTATTTGTTTCCCTATCCAATGCTAAAAGAAGAAACATAAGAAATATCATTCTTTTAGGTCCATTTCCAGAACTAAAAGAATTTATTTTAGCTCAAGATTTTATTGATCATTGTGAGCATTATCTTTTCACACCTAAAGAATCTATCTATTGGCAGAGTTTTGTAAATCTTTGTTCTCCTTGGAAAACAGAAACACAAATAAATGAATACAAAGTTTATTTTAATTTGCCACAAGATAGAGAATATACATCAATCCAATTAAGCGTTTCTGGTGGTGAAGATTTATCATTATTAGATTCATATAATTATTCATCTAAAGCTTATGAATATTTACCTGATTATGAAGATTTTATTTTATTTCAACCATCATCTAATCATTCCACCCCAGATGAAAATAAATGGAAATATTGGCCTGAATTTTTAAATGAAGTATGTGAGTTTTTTCCTAATAACAAAGTAATTTTAATTGGTCAAGGCAATCAGGGATACAATGATATAAAACACCCTAATTTCATTGATTTGAGGGATAAATTTACAAGTGCAGAAGGTGTAGCTCTATTTGCAGAAAAAGCTAAGTTGATCATTACCTTACCTAATAATCTTATCTATTGGTTACATGTTAAAAATAAACCAGTGATTAGTATTTCAAATAAAGAATTCAACTTATTGTCACCATTCAAAAGATTATTAATTAAACCTACTTTAATAGATCTTGAATTTGATGTAAGTTATGAAGAAGCTGTTTGGAATCTTCATAATTGGGATATGTTAGTTAATAGAGATAAAAATGAAATATCTTGCCCATATAAATTTACATCTAAGTTTACATTAATAAATCAACATACAGTTAATGATTTATATAATAATAGATCAAGTATGACAATTTACAGAAATTTAATGTCAGAGCATAAAGATCTTGATTGGTTCTTCTTTAGCGAAATTGATATAAAATATTTATATAGTGTATTGAATATTTTAGGTGGTAATTTCGAAGTAGGTGTTACTCTTAATGAAACACTTATGGAACAATATATTAATTTAGAAAAATATTTAGTTTTAAGAAAATATGGTGCAGTTAAGAATCCTTTTGTCATATGTAATAAAGCTAATTTGGAAAGTGTTTTAGCTGCAAATGTTATCGGTTTTATTTGTATTGGTGATAATATCTATAGTCATTCGCTACAAGAATATGAAGTAGTAAGATATCAGGAGTTTATGTATGGAAGAAGAATTCAAAATTAATATCACTGAAGCTGCATCAGAAGAAATTAAATCTATCATGGAAACACATCCTGATATGGATTTATGTGTGAGATTAGATGTTAGTGCTGGTGGATGTGCTGGATACAAATATCATCTTGGTTTAGAAGAATGTGTACCTGAAATTGATGATGTAGTTTTAGGCGATGATATTAAAATTCTTGTAGATTCTAATTTATTAAAGATTGTAAATGGTTCTATAATTGATTTTGTCAAAGAACAGAATGGATTTAAAGTTACTAATCCTAATATGGTAAAAGGTTGTGGATGTGGACAATCTTTTAGTATTGCAGGAGACGAGGGTGGATGTAACTCTTGTGGTGGATGTGGTAGTTTTTAAATAATAAAGGCCCCTTTTATGGGGCCTTTATCTTAGCTGAGTGTAAGTAGATATTTTAGCTTATTTAGTTCTGCTGAAATCTCATCTCTAATATTCATAAGATCAGTATCTTTTGCAGTATCTAGTCCATTTACAAGAGGGCCCATAAGATATTCCAAAAATGCATCAATGAATTTTGTTACATCTTCATCACCATTAAGATTTCTAAGGGTGATCGTAAAATTATTCTGTGCTTTTAGTAAACCATTCTTACCTTGATAAACCTCAATAAATTGATCGATAAGTAAGGTTAGAGCATCATAAGCACCACCAAATGCCATATGAGCAGCGTAAGATCTTGTCTGCCAATGATAAACCTTAAGTTGATTATGTAAAGTTAATAAATTTGTAATTAGATTCATAATTATTCCATTCCAGGCATATCTTGTGTATCTTCCATATTTTCTTCTAGAAGACTTAATGCCGCTTTCATTGTTTCTGGTCCGACAGCACCATCAGGAGTAATACCATGAGCTTTTTGAAAGTTCTTAGTAACAAGCATAGTAGATTGTCCAAAACGTCCATCATCTTCTAGTCTGCCATCAAAGTGGTCATTCAGGAATCTTTGCCAATTTCTAACACCAGATCCAGCAACATTAATTCTCATGCCCATATCTAATTTATAGCCATGTTCTGCCATTTGATTTAGAATATCTTGCTTATCTTTGGCCTTGTCCATAGTATCCTTGACTAAAGCTCCAGCACCACCGGCCATTCCAAGACCAGCAGCCCAGTTAACACCCTTAGACAAGAAATCTTTTCTAGACATATCTGCTTGAGCTACTTTTTCAAATACTTCTTGTACCTGTGAAGCTAAAGTATATTTGCCTTTTGATTCTAAAGATTCGATAACCCTATTAAGATTATTTAATGTTGCAATACGATCCATATTATTCTCCGTTATATTTTTTAGATATATAATCCCAATTTACTACTTTAAACCATGAAGTAATATACTTCTCTCTATTATTCTGATATTTTAGATAATATGCATGTTCCCATACGTCACATCCTAATACCGGAACACCACATTTTTCAATATATGGATTAGATTGGTTATCAAAGCTTTGTACTTTTAGATTCCCGTCGTTTACGCACAACCATACCCAGCCTGATCCAAAATGTTTAATCCCAGTTTCAACAAATTCTTTTTTAAACTTATCATAACTGCCAAATTGTTTATCAATATCATCTGCTAATTTTCCAGATGGTTTTTGATTCATTTTAGGGGACATTGTAATCCAGAAATAAGAATGGTTGAAATGACCACCAGCATTATCTAAAAATGCATCTTTATCTTTTACATCTTTCGGATCTTGTAATAATTCAACTAAAGATTTATCAGTTTCACCCAAAAGCTCATTCATCTTATCTACATATTTTTTATGATGTTTACCATGATGTAATTTCATAGTTGTTGCATCAATGACAGGTTCTAAATCTGAGTGAGAATACGGTAATTTGGGTAATTCAAAACCAAAATCATGATCTTCGTTTAATGATTTAACAATATCCTTAACTTTTTTTGAAGTTCTGATATTTTTGTCATAAAAAGTAATGTAATCAATCATTAGCTTACTCCAACTGTTACTGGATTTGTGTCAGCAGGTGGTGTTGTAGGAATACTAAGATTAGTTATACCAGTAATATCAATAGCTGGATGTAAACCTGTTGCTGGATTGACATTACCTACCCCACAAGCTAAAATTTGTGTGACAGTAGGATCCATGCCATTATTTCTCATCCATTGTGCTAAGTCTTGTTCAGCAATACTAGTACCGCCGACATCGAAATATTCAACTCCATTAGAATAATTACCATGTAACACTAAAAATTGTTTACCATCTGTTGTAGTGAAATGATATGGCTGGTGAGAATCTAAGGATTTTTTAATATTTTGAGCTGTAGGATAATCGACAGAAAACCCAGCATTCCCTCCTCCTGATATGTGAGAAGGAGAATTTGTATCAGCTATATTTTGAAAATTTTGTTGAGCAATTTTATACCACATACCATTAGTTTCTCCTATATTCTTATTATTTCCTACTGATGCTAAGAATTTGGTACAATATTTATTATGGAAAATATTGCAATTATTGGTAGTGGTCCAGCCGGTTATACTGCTGCTATCTACTGTTCTAGGGCTAATTTAAGTCCAGTTATGTATACAGGTTTTATGCAGGGTGGTCAATTGATGAATACCACTGAAGTAGAAAATTATCCAGGATTTAAAGATGGTATTTTAGGGCCAGATTTAATGCTAGAAATGGAACAGCAAGCATTAAGGTTTGGTACAAGGATGATTTGTCAAGATGTTTTAAATATTGAGAAACAAGGTGATAAATTTTTAGTTACAGCTAATGATACTACTGAAGAATATAAAGCTGTCATTTATTGTACTGGTGCTTCTCCTAAGTGGTTGTCTGTTCCTGGAGAAATAGAATTTATGGGCAGAGGCGTTACATCTTGTGCTACCTGTGATGGTTTCTTCTATAAAGGTAAAGATGTTGTAGTAGTGGGTGCTGGAGATACTGCAATGGAAGAAGCTTTATATCTATCTAAAATGTGTAATGAAGTAAAGCTATTCAATAGATCAACTTCTTACAGAGCCTCAGAAATCATGGTAAAAAGAGCTCTAGCAACAGAAAATATTAAAGTTTACACTAATATCAGCATTCAAGAAATATTAGGGGATAAAATCGTTTCTTCAGTAAAATGTAATCATGATGGAGAAATAGTAGAAATTCCGACAAGTGCTGTTTTTGTAGCTATTGGAAATACACCGAATTCTGCATTGGTGAGTCATTTTAATATTGTAGAAGCGGATGGTTATGTTTCAGCTTATAACACTAAAACAAATATTCCAGGGCTATTTGCTTGTGGAGATGTAGCGGATAAACATTATAAACAGGCAATCACATCTGCTGGATCTGGATGTATGGCAGCTTTAGAAGCAGAAAGATATTTGCTTACTCTGACTGCGACCACATAACATTGCATTCATAAAGCATACAATGTTCACATAATTCTTCTAAAGAAGCTAAATATTCCATTACATCATCAGAATAAACAAAAGATGCATCAGATTCACCCATCATAGTTAAAATTCTCTTTTGCATCTTTTCTGAATGTAAAGAACCTTCCGTAGTTAGTTTCATCATATATAATAGTTTATTAGCTAAGGTTAATGGAATATCTATTTTTAATTTCTTTTCATTAACATGTAGAGCTCTAATATTTACTATCAATATAATATTATCTTCATCATACATGCAATATTGTTTTTGATAGTCTGAATTAAATTCAATATTCAAATCATAATAATCCATTTGTTCTAAAAAATGTTTTAGAGGTAATGGACAATCACAAGAATTCAAAAAGTGTAATAATTCGAATGGGATTTGTATTTGATCCCCAAGCAATTTATATGTACACATCCACAATATATTATTATTAGGAACTGTTTCTTCTTTATTAACTTGTGGATAAAATGAAATGAATTTGAACATGTTATTAATTTTAATACAGTAAACCCCCTAGACCTTGAAAGTCTAAGGGGTTTGATAATGATTAAGGCTTGAGAAGTTCTACGAAATTAATCAAGAACTTACGAACTGAAGCAACAGTAGCTCCCTTATTAGGAATAGTCTTAAGTTCTACTACAGCTTGATTATATACTTTAGCGAACTTAGAGTCTTCCATGTCTTCTGCAACAACTTCAAGATGTTCAAGCTTCTGATCCATCATAGCAGCCATTTCAGCGTCTTCATCAACATCGTATACAGCAATCTTCTCATCCATAATCTTAAGAAGATCTTCTCGCATCATAAGCATTTCATCCTTAGATACTGATTCTGTACGAACTACATTTACAATAATATCCAAGATCTGCTGTTGAGTAAGAGAAGCTGGAGCAGGATCAACAATAGCAGAAACACGCTTGACCTGATCCATAAGTTCTTCACGCAATAGATCAAACTTATAATCTACTTCTGCACGGTGAGTAGAAACGAAATCCAATGTTTCCTGTCGTGTCATAACATCAACAGTTTCTACTACTTCTTCCTTTTTGAAAAAATCGAACAATCCCATAATAGATAATACCTCAGATAAATTATACCCTAGTTTCTCCTATTACCGCCCATTCCTCCAGAGCTATTTCCATTACCAGATTGTTGTCCAAAGCTTCCATTGCTTCCGAAAGAGCTATTATTAGAGCTGTTCCCAAAGCTGCCCATACCACTTCCATTATTTAAATATCTCCCAAATTGATTAATAATTAATATCGGTCCAAACACACTTTGTAAATCGAATGGATCTATATAATTTAATCGAATAACTTCCCAATTAACATTATTTCGTTGCTGAGGAATTGGATCAGGTCCACCAGTTTGAGGAGTTGGAATTGAAATTCTTTGCTTAACAATCCAAACATCATTTTCTTTGATATATGTAAGAGGAACAGTAGAAGCTCTCATTACGATTTTAAGTGAATTTTCAAAGGGTAAATTAGTGAGAGTACATGTTACAAAACCTGATACAGAATTATCAATAACATAATTCTTGATACCGGCCTGTTTAAACATCATTTCAATTGTTGATCTAATTGGGGCATCTTTCAAATCAACAGTAATATTTTGGCTATAAGATGGAATTGCACATAGACAAGCTAAGATTGCTAATAGTTTTTTCATTTCTTGACCTCAACGTCATATATTTTATTTTTTCCGATAGATTGAACTTTAAAAACAATATTATATTTAGATGATAAATATTCCATTGTTTCTTCAATGGTAAACCCAACAAAGCTAAAGTTTTTTTGTTCTGCTTTTTCTAGGGATGAATCAATACTTTTATTTTTAATATTAGCTTGCTTGAAAAATCCTTCCACCACTTCTTTAGCGTTTTTATAATATGTGGAATTAATACTAATTAAGATTTCTTTCTTTGGCTTAGGAATATCTTGAGAATAAGAATGTTTACCTAAAGATAAAAATAATAATACTGTGAATAAAATAGATTGATAAGACTTCATTTTTATGTCCTTTTTTTTCTTTGTACAAATCAGATATGGATGAACAAGAAATATCTCACGAAGAGTTATTGTTATATAAGAAACAACAATTAGAAACATTTGATTCCGCAGATATCCATACATTGATATATGACACAATAACTTCTACTGACCTTCTAATAGAATCATACAATATTGCAAAAGATTTAACTCAATCAGAAGCTATGAATCTATTAACAATCATGAAGTTGAGAGAATGTTTATCTGATGTTGGTGTTTGGATAGAACATACATATAATTTAGAAGATACAGATGATGAGCTCTAAATTAAATCTAGATCCCAATATTGTTGGTAGTAAATTAATAAATAAATTACTTGAATATTTTCCCAAGGATTTCGATTGGTCAAGATTACATGTAGACAATAAAACTACCTTATGTATTTTTAAATCTGACGAAGGTAATATGATTGCGTTGGGATGTAGATATTGTTTTGCTGGAGAAGATGGTTTAGATAGCCTTGGTGAACCTACTTTAGATGGCGAAAAACTACTTAAAATTGAACAAGTAAAAGAAGCTCCACAAGATTTACCAATAGAAGTAGCTAGTAATCTTTGGTTCTGTCCTTGTTGCCATAAACCTATAACAAAATATATGCCGAAATTTGGATAATTATGTCTGCTTATAAAAAAATAGAATGTGATTTTGTTGATAAAGATATTTTAATTAAAGCTTTATCATTATTAGGATTTGAAGCTGTAATCCATGATGAGCCTGTACATTTGACAGATTATATGGGAAAGCAAAGACCTGAAAAAGCAACAATAGTAATAAGTAGAGATCAAATTAATTCTCTCTTTACTGGAGCTTCTAATGATATTGGGTTTATTTGGAACGAAGAATCTAAAAAATATGACATGATTTGTTCTGAATATGATAAAAGATTATTAGTTGATTTTAGAGTCATTCAAGCTTATGCGAAAGAAGCTATTGAAGCAGTATTGAAAAAGAATGGTTTTAAAATTAAAGTAAATATAGCTGAAGAAGAATTTAAAAAGCGACAAATGACAGATATGACATTGAAAGTTAGGAAGATAATCTAATGAGTAAAGAAGTAGAATTGGAAATTACCGTGGGAAAAGATGGAAAAATCTTAGTAACCCCACATGGAACACAAGGAACTGAATGTTTAGATCTTATGAAATTTTTAGATAAGATTAATGGAATGAAAGTATTATCTACAACACCGAACGAAGATATGAAAGATAATACTGTAAAGAATATAAATAAGGTCGAGGTTAAACAAAAATGAATAAACTATCAGAATTAGCATGGAAACTTTTATCAACAGACAAATTTGATGATGTGTCTACTTTAGCTGTTAAAACTCCAGGACCAGTAGCAGTAAGAGCAGCGGAAGATTGTATGAGAGATGATGTTCTGGGTGTAAGAGAAGAAGGTAATAACAGAGGTAGATGGGTCCTAGAATATCTCAAAGCAGTGTTTTTAGGTCCAGGCAATCCATGGTGTCAAGCTTTTGTTGTTTATAGATTAATTAAAGCTGCTCATGCTCTTCTTATTAATATTCCTAAAGAATTCCCTAGAACTGGATCTTGCACTGTATCTGTCAAGTGGGCTCAATCAGAAGGACATTTTATCCGAAGAGCTGATATTGAGTTGCGAAGAACAAGAGTACAAGTAGGAGATATCGCTTATTTCTGGTTTCCTAATCTTGGTCGCTGGGGTCATACCGGCATTGTTGTAGAAGTAAAGCCTGATGGATCTTTTGTAACAGTGGAAGGTAATACAGCTCCATCTCCATCCTCAGAAGATGTTGTTAGAGAAGGTCAAGGCGTATATGCAAAAGCCAGAACATTGAAAAGTCTTGGAGTTCTTGGCGGATTTATGCGTCTTCCATATTAAAATACAATATTTCTTCCTTATCTTTACTAACAGGCTTGGCTAAAACCAAGCCTTTTTTATTTACTATTTCAGAAGATCCTCTAAAATATAATCCTGGAAATAACCATCCACAACAATAAGGTCTTAAAATAGGCACGTTATTTTCTTGTGCTCTTTGTCTATGAGGAGTTTCTTTAGATTCGTCAAAAGGATACCAAGGAAATATTCTATATCCATTACTAGGAACAAGAATTACCTCAGCCCCATTTTCTACTATATCTTTAGTATATTGCGGATCATTTATATCAAAACAAATGGCTAATCCCACCTTTGTATCATCTATCAAAACAGGAACAGGATTATAGACACTTTTAACACCCCAAGCTTTTTCAATCCCCACCAGCTTATATTTGTATCTTTTATCAATTAAATTTCCATTTCTATCATAAAAAGAACATACATTATATAAATTATTATTTTCTTTGATATAATATGTACCAGAACAAATATTTATCTGATGTTTTTTAGCTAATGTCTTAAATGCAGAAGTAATTATCTTTTCTTGTTTATCTGTAGCTATTATCGCTTTCATCCAAGAAAGATTGATTCTGCTGATAATATATTCAAATAAATGTTCTAGTATTGGTTTGATTGTAAAAGTGGCTAAATCGCTATATTTTGCCCATAAAACACATAGATTGATATCTTCAGGAAATACTACTAAATCAGCATTATTTAATTTAGCTTCTACTATAATATCTTCCATATGATTTAAAAATTGATCATAATAACGATATTGATTTAGGTTTAATTGAACTATAGCTATTCTCATAATATTTTGTTCTGTAAAAGATTATTGATATACTATGTAGAAATATTATATATAGGAGAATTTTTAAATGGATCCAGATGCTATTAATTTTACAATTGAAGTACCTATCAGAATAGATGATGCAGATGATGTTATGAATGCTTTTGCTACATCTTATGGGTATTCTGAAACAGTAGAAGTGGGACAAGGTATTACACAGCCTAACCCTATTTCTAAAGAAGTTTTTGTTTCTCAGTGTGTAGAGAACTTTGTCATGAATGTTCTAAAAGCTCACATGGTTAAGAAGGAATTTGAATTAGCTAAAAATGAAGCTGAACAATTAGCTGCTCAAAGACAACTAGATGCAGCTCAGTGGTTTGATGCTCGAAGAATTGAAGCTATCAGACCTACTATCAACAGTGGTGATATTATTATTGATGAAGATACGAGTGGAGATTTTGTAGCTGTTAGTGTAGACCCTAATGGTAAATCTTTATCTTATTCTGTAAGTGTTCAGCCTCTTCATGGATCGGTAAATGTTGTTGGTTCTACTTTTACTTACACCCCTAATGCTAACTACTTTGGAACAGATACATTTTCAGTTGTAGCTTCTAATGATATCTGTTCTTCTGAAAATGGTGTAGTTAATGTTGTTGTAAATGCCATTCCTGATATCCTCACAGTTGATAGTTTCTCTGGGACTTTAGATAAAAACACCTCTATTGATTTAGAGCTTACTGGTGTCGATCTTGATGGTGAAGCATTTGATTATGTAGTAGTAGATAATCCTACTCATGGTACTTTATCAGGAACTGCTCCATTACTTACCTATACACCTGAAGCTGATTTTGTAGGAGTTGATTCTTTTACCTATAAAATTACAAATGCCACTGAAGAATCTACTCTCGGTACAGTTACTTTGAATGTAAATGAGGTCGTATTATGAATCCACCTATAGCTTTTACAGTTACAATTCCAATCAAAAACTCTGATGCTGCAAATATCAAAGAAGCATTTGCCACTCAATATAATTTTAAGCCTCAGGTAACAGATTCTTTGGGAAATGTTTTGTATATCACTGAAGAATTGTTTATTGAAGATACTGTAGCTTATTTTATTATGAATGTTACAAAAGATTATTTAGTTAAAATGGCTGCTGAAGGTGCTGCTGACACTGCTAGATCTTCTGCTGAATTGTATGCTAACAATCTTAAAGCTTGGTTTGAAAGTCAAAGAAGTTAAGATATACTTACACCTCTTCTAGTGTTATCAGTATTCTTAATTGCTAAATACCACCCCAGTCTTCCAGCAGTTCCAGTTGCTGCGGTTGCATTGAGGGTGGTATATTGTATTTTAAACTCATTTCTTGTTGTAAAATCATTTATCTTACCTATCATATTAGCAACTGCTGGAGATGTATCTGCACATATAGCATTCGTAGCGTTCAATTTGGTAAAGATTCCAGATGTAGCATTTGTGTTTCCATCGTCATCGCCATATGATAAATTAAACTGTGTATTTTTGCTATAATAAAATGAATTTCCATTGGTTGGAGCTATCGCAGCTAATGCAGTCAAAATTAATGAAGTATCATTAGTTATACTTCCAACAGTTCCAATAAGAGTATACAATGGGTCATAGATCTTATCACCAGGAGCAAGTTGTTGTGTAAATATTGTTGATGTTCCAGTCACTGTTGCTGCAGAAGGATTGTATGAAAGTGTTCCTGTTCCTCTACTCGATGATGAATTTTCACCTTTGGCTACAAATAAACTAAAATTATCTGCATCAGGGTCAACAACTGAGCTAGTTGCATTTCCTTGTCTAGTATTAACCGCTGTGGATGGAACGTGAGTCATTGAACCCAATATACATTGAGGAACAAAAGGTAAAGAAATAGTTTGTGTTTGAGCTCCTGAAGTCGTTGGACTAGAGATTGTTCCTAATGAAAAGTGAGAGACTGAAGATTTTATGGCTAAAAAATAGATAGGATAAGCTCCGCCTGGAGATGAAGTTTGAGTTTGCAAAGTAAATCCAGAAGAAGATATAGCTGTGACTACATGAAGGCTGTCAGTACCTCCTCTTCTTCCAACAGCAACAGCATTATTGTTTACACCGCACCTTAAAACTGTTGTACCAACAGCATTAATTGCACACCAACCTGAGCTTCTTTGTGTCAAAGATCCATCATTTAAAACAGCTCCAAAATTTAATTGTGCGCCAGCTAAAGTTGTATTTTGACAATAAGCAAATAAAATTACATCAGGTCGAAAAGTATATGTACTAAATGTTGAATTCCCATTCAATGTATTATTTACATTCATAGAATTAACGCCTACAATAACATCATCTCCTCCAATTACAAGAACAATAATGTCACAAACTTCAGTAGGGGTTGTAACATTTGTTAAAGTACAAGTTATAGTATCTGCACTAAAAGAATCACAACTTAATCTTCTATAAACGGTAGCTCCTGAGCCAGTTCTATGTTCCAATACATGAGATGTTGTGGATACAGAATAAACAACACTGGCATCCGAGTCCTCTTCGCACATCATACTCATACATCTCTGAGAATGAGACCCCCCTGATACTCCTGAATCACCCGCAAAACCTATAGATAGAAATGGATGATTTGTAGATGCATCAAAAGAGCCATCATTTGCGATAGTATTAATTCCATAAAAAATCGCCGCCTTCGGAGTGCCAAAATTTGTAGGAGTTTTTAAAGTTATAGTTCCTGACTCTGTAGTTAATAATTCTCTTCTAAGAATACATGTTTTCATGTTTATGATTCTTCTAAAACTAATTGGATGAAAAAGTTTGTATGTGTTCCATCTAAAGCTGTAAAATTTAATCTAACTTTATTTCCTGAAGCTAATGTTGTTTGTGAAAAACTTGTCGTTGAAGCTTCATAAGTTGAGGCTCCTGTTATAGATAAAGCAGTTGACATCAAGTTTCCTGTAGACGAAAATGCTCCAGTACCTGTGTAGTATTGTACATGAACAGAGGTTGTACCAGCAGATGCTGTTTCTACTCTCATAAATAACTCTCTTACATTATAAGTTATAGAAGATGATCCATCTGCAGGACTATCTGGTATTCTTAAGACTACTGAATCTACCCCAGATACTGCTGGAGTAAAACCAGAACAAAATGTCAGATATAATGGTCTTTTTTG
>JACCDW010741854.1_pt1 | contig 26312 bp, 23 predicted proteins | sample 7449781 | NCBI WGS metagenome assembly JACCDW01 (sample SAMN15323449, study PRJNA562643) | freshwater metagenome | isolation source: river surface water | place: USA:Blue River Watershed | collected 2017-08-18
AGATAATTAAAGATGGTGCGATTGATCGTGCTGCCTTAGGCGCCATAGTATTTTCCGACTCCAATGCCAGGCTCAAGTTAGAGGCCATAACTCATCCATTAATTCGTAAGGCTTTCGCCGAGTTTATTGAAAGATCACCAAAGGACTCCATTGTTATAAATCAGATTCCATTACTGGTCGAGTCGAAATATGATTATAAATTTGATGCGGTAATCACTATCTCATCTGATGTATCAAATCGCACCGCTAGATTATTGCAGCGAGGTTTAACTCAAGCGGAGATTGAACAAAGGCTAAACGCGCAAGCAACTGATCTGCAGCGTGAGGAGATCTCTGATTTTATTATTGAAAATAATGGTGATTTAAACTCATTAAAAAAAGAGGTTGAGCGAGTTTGGCGTTCATTGCTTCTGCTAAAAGAGGGCAAGGAGTGAGACCGGTCTCTGACCTTACAAGAAAGGTAGAACCCTTTCAGGTAATTAGTGATTATGTTCCTGCGGGTGATCAACCAACTGCAATTGCTGAGTTAGCTCAAAGATTACAAAAAGGGGAGCAGGATGTTGTGCTGCTTGGTGCAACTGGAACAGGTAAATCAGCAACAACTGCATGGTTGATTGAACAAGTTCAGCGACCAACCTTAGTAATGGCGCCCAATAAAACATTAGCAGCACAGCTAGCTAATGAGTTTAAAGAGTTATTACCGAACAATGCGGTTGAGTACTTTGTTTCTTATTACGATTATTATCAACCAGAAGCTTATGTACCGCAGACAGATACCTTTATCGAGAAAGACTCATCGGTAAATGATGAGGTAGAGCGGCTTCGACACTCTGCCACTAACTCATTATTAACTAGACGCGATGTGGTTGTAGTGGCGACTGTTTCATGTATTTACGGTTTAGGAACCCCTCAGGAGTATGTAGATCGCATGGTGCGGCTAAAAGTTGGCGATTCAATTGATCGCAATGTGCTCCTTCGAAAATTTGTTGATATTCAATATAAGCGAAATGACATGGCATTTGAAAGAGGCACATTTAGAGTGCGTGGTGACACCATAGAAATCATCCCAATGTATGAAGAGTTAGCACTTCGTATTGAGATGTTTGGCGATGAGATTGAAAAAATTATGACTTTGCACCCGTTAACTGGCGAGATAGTGCGGGATGAAAGTGAGATGTATGTATTCCCGGCAACGCATTACGCAGCCGGCCCAGAAACTATGAAGCGAGCGATCATTGAGATTGAAAATGAGATGTTGGCCAGAGTTGATGAGTTTGAGAGAGCGGGTAAATTACTAGAGGCCCAGCGCATTCGAATGCGTACCACTTTTGATATAGAGATGATGCAACAACTTGGTTTCTGTTCTGGAATTGAGAATTATTCAAGGCAATTAGATGGCCGCGAACCAGGTTCTGCGCCAAATTGTTTGCTCGATTACTTCCCAGAGGATTTCCTAGTTGTAATAGATGAATCCCATGTAACTGTCCCACAAATTGGCGCAATGTTTGAGGGAGATGCCGCCCGTAAGCGAACCTTGGTAGAACATGGTTTTAGATTACCTAGTGCTATGGATAATCGACCACTTAGATTTAATGAGTTTTTAGAGCGCACAGGGCAAAAGGTATATCTGTCAGCTACTCCCGGAAAGTATGAGTTAGAGAGAGTAAATAATGATGTGGTCGAGCAGGTTATTAGACCTACTGGATTAGTTGATCCAAAGATTGTTGTGAAACCAATAAAGGGCCAGATTGATGATCTGATTGCAGAGATCAAGATTCGTGCGGAGAAAAATGAGAGAGTTTTAGTTACAACTTTGACTAAAAAAATGTCTGAAGATTTAACGGATTACATGTTGGGGCTAGGAGTAAAGGTTCGTTACCTTCATTCAGAGGTTGACACCTTGCGCAGAGTTGAGTTACTGCGCGAGCTTCGAACAGGTGAATATGATGTATTAATCGGTATCAATCTATTGCGTGAAGGATTGGATTTACCAGAGGTTTCACTAGTTGCGATCTTAGATGCCGACAAAGAAGGTTTCTTGCGATCTACAACCTCATTGATTCAAACTATTGGACGTGCTGCTCGAAATGTTTCGGGTGAGGTACATATGTACGCTGACAAGATAACTAAATCCATGGCGCAGGCAATTGATGAGACAAATCGACGCAGATCAAAACAGGTTGCATATAACGCAGAACATGGGATCGATCCAACGCCATTACGCAAGAAGATCGCTGATATCACCGATTTGATAGCCAAAGAGATCGATGACACAGATGATTTAGCAAAATCCAATAAGAAATCAGCCATTAGTTCAGGCATAACGAAGAGCAAAGCGGGCTCACTGCCAAGACAGGAGTTGATCGCCCTCATAGAATCACTCACTGAACAGATGCGTGCGGCAGCGGCTGAATTAAGTTTTGAATTAGCGGGCAGATTGCGTGATGAGATCAGAGAATTAAAGCGAGAGCTTAGGGGCATGGAGGAGGCGGGTAATTAATGAATGATCGTTTAATTGTTCGCGGAGCCCGAGAGCACAATCTTAAAAATGTTTCATTGGATATGCCGAGAAACTCATTAATTGTATTCACGGGATTATCTGGCTCTGGAAAATCATCCTTAGCTTTCGACACCATATTTGCCGAAGGACAGCGCCGGTATGTTGAATCTCTTTCTGCTTACGCTAGACAATTTTTAGGGCAGATGGATAAACCAGATGTTGATTTTATCGAGGGTTTATCACCTGCCGTTTCTATTGATCAAAAATCAACAAATCGAAATCCGAGATCTACAGTTGGCACAATTACTGAGGTTTATGATTATTTAAGATTGCTATTTGCTCGTGCAGGTAAGCCTCATTGCCCTAAGTGTGGTCAGGAGATTGCGAAACAAACCCCACAAAATATCGTGGATCAAATATTGCAAATGCCTGCTGGAAGTAAGTTTCAAGTTTTAGCTCCTGTAATCAGAGCTCGCAAAGGAGAATTCTTAGATTTATTTAAAGATTTTACGACTCAAGGCTATGCCCGTGTGCGAGTAGATGGTGTTGTATATGCAATCGCCGAGGTTCCAAAGTTAAAGAAGCAAGAGAAACACACAATTGAGGTAGTGGTAGATCGTCTTTCAGTGAAAGAGGAGAGCAAATCTCGAATTACTGATTCAATTGAAACCGCTTTACGTCTAGCTAGCGGTTTGGTTATTTTAGATTTCGTTGATTTAAAAGCTGGCTCACCAGATAAAGAGAAAAGTTTTAGCGAGCACATGGCCTGCCCTGATTGCGAAATCTCCTTTGAAGAGCTTGAACCAAGGTCATTCTCATTTAACTCACCGTTTGGTGCTTGTCCAGAATGTAGCGGTATCGGAACAAAGTTAGAGGTTGATGAGGAGTTAATTATTCCTGATGATTCGATCTCGATCTATGAGGGCGCAATTGCTCCATGGTCTGGCGGCCAATCATCAGAGTATTTTTTGCGATTATTAGAGGGGTTGGCTGGGGATGTTAAATTCTCATTGGATACACCGTGGAAAAAATTATCTGAAAAAGCCAAAGATGCAATCATTAATGGTTATGACTATGAGGTGCATGTAAAGTATAAAAATAGATATGGCCGAGTTCGCAATTACTCAACTGGTTTTGAAGGTGTAGTTCCATTTATCCATCGCAGACATGGTGAAACAGATAGTGATTTTAGTAGAGATAAATTTGAAGCATATATGCGAGAAACACCATGCCCGGAGTGCAAAGGCTCTAGATTAAAACCTGAGGTATTAGCGGTAACAATTGCTGATAGAAATATCGCCCAGATTTGTGAATTATCAATAGCTGAGTGCGCTAAATTTCTAAAAAATATCTCATTATCTGCCCGCGAGAAACAGATCGCAGAACGTGTCTTAAAAGAGGTTCATGCCAGATTAGGTTTCTTGCTTGATGTTGGTTTGGATTACTTATCACTTGCTAGGCCAGCAGCAACTCTTTCAGGTGGTGAAGCACAGCGAATCAGATTAGCAACCCAAATCGGCTCCGGCTTGACTGGAGTTTTATATGTATTGGATGAGCCAAGTATTGGTTTACACCAAAGAGATAACCGCAAATTGATTGAAACTCTCACACGACTTCGTGATCTAGGAAATACCTTGATTGTGGTTGAACATGATGAGGACACAATCCGAACTGCAGATTGGATTGTTGATATTGGTCCAGGCGCTGGCGAACATGGCGGCAAGGTTGTCTCCTCCGGCAGTTATGAAGATTTAATTAAAGCCAAAGGATCTATCACGGGCGCCTATTTAGCAGGAAGAAGTGTTATTGAAATTCCTAAGAAACGCAGGGCCATCGATGAGAAAAAGGTTATTACGGTAAAGGCAGCTAAGGAAAACAATCTACAAAATATCGATGTCTCCTTTCCACTATCAGCATTTGTTGCAGTCACCGGCGTATCAGGGTCGGGCAAATCTACTTTAGTTAATGACATCTTGTACTCAGTAATGGCAAATAAATTAAATGGTGCTCGCATCGTTCCTGGTCGACATCGGACAGTTACCGGCCTTGATCAATTGGATAAAGTTGTTCATGTTGATCAATCCCCAATTGGGAGAACACCGAGATCTAATCCCGCCACCTACACCGGTGTTTTTGACAAGGTGAGAGCATTATTTGCTGAAACAAGTGAGGCAAAGGTTCGTGGTTATCAACAAGGTAGATTCTCATTTAATGTTAAAGGCGGACGCTGCGAAAACTGCGCCGGTGATGGCACGATCACAATCGAGATGAACTTCCTGCCAGATGTATATGTTCCGTGCGAGGTTTGTCACGGTGCAAGGTACAACCGCGAAACATTAGAGGTGCACTACAAAGGAAAAACCATTGCTCAGGTTTTGGATATGCCAATAGAAGAGGCACACACCTTCTTTGAATCAGTTCCAGCAATTGCTAGATTCCTCAAAACCTTATGTGATGTTGGATTAGGTTATGTGAGATTAGGTCAATCAGCGCCTACATTATCTGGCGGTGAGGCTCAGCGAGTTAAGTTAGCGACAGAGCTTCAACGCAGATCAACTGGAAGAACCATCTATGTTCTAGATGAACCAACTACCGGTTTGCACTTTGAAGATGTTCGCAAATTATTGTTGGTATTAAATCGTTTAGTGGATACCGGAAATACCGTTGTAGTTATTGAGCACAATTTAGATGTAATTAAATCAGCCGACTGGGTAATTGATCTTGGCCCAGAGGGTGGTTCAGGTGGCGGCTTAGTTGTAGCAGAAGGCCGACCAGAAGCGGTAGCCAAAAATACCAAGAGTTACACTGGAAAGTTTTTAGCTGAAGTATTAGCAAAGTAATAAAAAATGGCTGATCCACAAAGTTATCGCCCAACTAATTTACCAACCGATCCGGGGGTTTATCGGTTCTTTGATGCGGCCGACAAGGTTATTTATGTTGGCAAGGCAAAGAATATTAAGAACCGACTCAACTCTTACTTTGGTAATAATTTGCAAACTAAGACTCGAAGGATGGTTCATACCGCAGTTCGTGTTGATTGGACTTTGGTGAAGACTGAGGTTGAGGCCCTGCAACTGGAGTTCACCTGGATTAAGCAGTACAACCCCGATTTTAATGTGCAGTTCAAAGATGACAAGTCTTACCCATACTTGGCGATTGATATAAAATCTAAATTCCCAAGATTATTTATTTCTAGAGCCAAGAAAATTCCAGGAATTAAGTACTTCGGTCCCTATTCACATGCGTGGGCACTGCGCAGTACCTATGAAACATTAATGAAGATATATCCAATTCGTACCTGTAGTGAGTCAAATTTTAAAACTGCACAACGAACAAAGCGCCAATGTTTAATGGGGGATATTGGCAAATGTGCTGCACCATGCGTTGATTGGATCTCGGAGGATGATCATAAGAAATTAGCCAATGATCTGATCTCCTTTTTAGAAAAATCACCAGAAGATATTGCCAAGCGAGTTGAAGAGGAGATGCAATTAGCTTCTGAGAATGAGGAGTTTGAAAAGGCGGCTAGATTAAGGGATCAGCTATCTGCGATCAATAAAGCCTTTGAATCTACCGATCGATTTCTCAATGAAAAGATTGACGCAGATGTCTTGGCGATTCATGAAGATATAACCCATGCTTCATTATCCCAATTTAATATTCAACAAGGACGGATTACTGGTTCTAGGAGTTGGATTATTGATCGAGCCAATATCTTGGAGGATGAATCAATAATCTCAGCAATGATTGGAAAGATTTATAACGATACAACTCCACCTAGTGAAATTTTGGTAGATCAATTACCAACCGATTCCTCGGATCTTATGGCTTGGCTTTCTGCCAAAAGAGGGAAATCGGTAACGCTTTCACAGCCACAACGTGGCGAAAAGGTTGAGATTGTTGAAATGGTTAAACGCAATGCTCATCAGGCTTTGATCCAATATTTAAGTAAACGAGCAAATGATGCTGCAGTGAGTGGCAGTGCACTAAGCCAGATTTCCGATTATCTGGAGTTGCCAGAGTTACCACTTCGTATTGAATGCTTTGATATCTCAAATATTCAAGGGACAAATATGGTTGCGTCAATGGTGGTTTTTGAGGATGGCCAAGCAAAGAAGAGTGATTATCGAAGATTCTCAATAAATGATGAGGCTGGATTTGATGACACTAGGGCGATACATCATGTGATAACAAGAAGGTTTAAGCGATATTTAGCCGAGAAAGATATTGATAATTTGCAGGCCGAGATCGATGGTGCAGCGAAACCTAGATTTGCATATCCGCCACAACTAGTAATTGTCGATGGTGGAAAAGGCCAGGTAAATGCAGCTGCTCGCGCCTTTGATGAGCTCGGAATCAAAGATGTTGCATTGGTTGGTCTAGCAAAGAGATTAGAGGAGGTCTACCTGCCTCATACATCTGATCCAATTATATTTCCTCGTCACAGCGAGGCGCTCTATCTATTTCAAAGAATTAGAGATGAGGCGCATAGATTTGCGATCACATTCCACCGCAGTAAACGATCAAAGATGATGCTTGAATCTCTGCTAGATGAAATTCCAGGTTTAGGTGAGGTTCGCCGTAAAGCCTTACTTGAAGTTTTTGGCTCTGTTACAGCAATTCGCAAAGCAGATCTTCCTCAGTTAGCAGCAGTCCCAGGTATCGGTGAAAAAATGGCTGAGATTATTGTTACAACATTGTCTAATACTGAAAAATTTGAGTCTGTAGATACAGAGACAGGTGAAATCTTAGATGCTTGACAGCGCCTGCATGATGTACCCATGAAGGGCGATACCGAGTTATTAATTATCACTGGAATGAGCGGTGCAGGTAGATCAACTGTTGCCCACTCTCTAGAGGATCTGGGTTGGTATGTGGTTGATAATCTGCCACCGGCCTTACTTAGTAATTTAATTGAGTTAATTGAAGGTTCAGTTAAGCAGATTGCCGTTGTCATTGATGTTCGTGGACGCGCTTTCTTTGACGACCTTACAAAATCACTTGCTGAAATAGGTGATCAAGGAGTAGCCCGAAAAATATTATTTGTTGATGCAAATGATGAAGCACTAGTCCGTAGATTTGAATCTACTCGCCGTCCTCATCCTTTGCAGGGAACAGATCGAATAGTTGATGGCATTACAAAAGAACGAAATCGTTTACGCGATGTAAGAGATAGCGCAGATATCATCATCGATTCTTCAGTCTTGAATATCCATCAATTGGAGAAAAAAATAGCTGAGTATTTCCATGAGGATAACTCAGTTGATTTGCAAGTAAATATTCTCTCTTTTGGTTACAAGTATGGAATCCCAGTTGATGCTGATTTAGTTGTCGATTGTCGATTTATCGCAAATCCACATTGGAATTTAGAGTTACGCCCTTTGACTGGGTTGGATCAAGCAGTCAGCGACGCCGTCCTAAATTCATCAAATGTGCAGGAGTTCTTAACGCGATATCAATCATTATTTGAAACGATGGCAAATGGTTTTATAAATGAGGGAAGAAAGTACTTAACGCTGGCTATTGGATGTACAGGCGGAAAGCACCGATCTGTTGCAATCACACAGGAACTAAATAAGCGCCTAACCAAGGATGGTTTTCTGCCAGGTAAAAATATTCAAACCAAAGCGATGCACCGAGATTTAGGGCGCGAAATATAAATGTCCTTAAAGGTTGTTTGTTTAGGAGGCGGTCATGGTTTGGCCGCAACTCTGCATGCGATGCGACATGTTACAAGTGATGTAACCGCTGTTGTAACAGTTGCAGATAATGGTGGATCCTCCGGAAGATTGCGCGAGGAGTTTAATTCGCTACCACCAGGTGATTTAAGAATGGCGCTTGCTGCATTATGTGGCGATGATGATTGGGGTAGAAGCTGGGCAGAAATTATGCAATATCGATTCACTAGCAATGGCGAAATGGATAATCATGCCGTTGGTAATTTACTTCTAACTGCATTATGGGATCGTGATGGTGATCCAGTTAAGGGTTTGCAGCGAGTGGGAGATTTATTAAGAGTTGTGGGAAAGGTTTTACCAATGGCGCTAGAGCCTTTGGATATTGAAGGAAGTTTTGTGAATCAAGGGCAAACTCAAAAGGTTAGAGGACAGATTCAGGTTGCGGCCGCAAAGGGTGAGGTAAGGCAATTGCGATTGATTCCAGATTCTCCAAAACCAACTCCTGAAGCATTGCAGGCGATTGCAGAAGCTGACTGGATTACCGTTGGTCCTGGTTCTTGGCTTTCAAGTGTTATGCCACATTTTTTATTAAAGGATCAAGCAGCCGCAATTGTTAATTCATCGGCAAAGAAAGTTTTAATTTTTAACTTACCAGATCCAACTACATCAGAGGAGTACGCAGGTTCATCGCTGACTGATCATCTTCAATTTATATTGAATCATCTACCTGATTTTAAATTTGATTTTGCATTAGTGGATAATCGAATTGCAACGAACAACTCCGCCTTTGAATCACTTGTTCAGAGATGTGGCGGGAAAGTTGTATCTTTTGACCTAGCAGATAATTCGGCAACTTTCCACCATGATTTTAATAAATTATTTTCCGCTTTCGGCCACATTTTGCAACCGAATCTGCTTAGATAATCGCATGGCAATGACAGAGGCAGTAAAGGATGAATTAAGCAGACTTTCAGTTACTAAACCATGTTGTCGCAAGGCAGAGGTTTCTGCTCTTTTGCGTTTTGCGGGTGGATTACATATCTCTGCCGGAAAGATAATTATTGAGGTTGAGTTAGATACCGCACAGGTAGCTAGAAGATTGCGCAAAGATATTGCCGAAGTTTTTGGGCATGAAAGTGAATTATCGGTTGTTTCAGCAAGTGGAATTCGAAAAGGTAGTCGATATATTGTTCGGGTTTTAGCTGATGGAGATGCACTTGCTAGACAGACTGGTTTAGTTGATTCCAATAATCGCCCAATTCGTGGCTTACCGCCACAGGTAGTTTCAGCGGCAATTTGTGATTCAGAGGCTGCATGGCGTGGTGCTTTTCTTGCACATGGTTCACTAACTGAACCTGGCCGCTCATCAGCACTTGAAATCACCTGTCCAGGTCCAGAGGCGGCACTTGCTTTAGTTGGAGCTGCAAGAAGATTAGGAATAACTGCTAAGGCACGTGAGGTTAGAAATGTTGATCGTGTAGTTATTCGAGATGGCGATGCAATAGGCGCACTATTAACTCGCCTTGGCGCACATGAGACTGTATTAGCTTGGGAAGAGCGCAGAATGCGTCGCGAGGTTCGCGCCACTGCAAATCGATTAGCAAACTTTGATGATGCAAATCTTCGTCGTTCTGCACGAGCAGCGGTTGCAGCATCTGCCCGAGTTCAACGCGCAATGGAGATTCTTGGTCCAGAGATTCCAACTCATTTAAAGGAGGCTGGTGAGTTAAGAATTAATCATGGCCAAGCAAGTTTGGAAGAGTTGGGATCACTCGCATCACCGCCGATGACTAAGGATGCAATAGCTGGCAGAATTCGTCGCTTGCTTGCAATGGCGGACAAGCGGGCTCGGGATCTTGGAATACCTGATACGGAAGCTAGCGTTAGCCCAGATCTACTTAACTGATCGGCCAATCGGGGCTGATAAGATAAGGCCATCACATTGTCGTGAATAAATTATTCGAATTCTTATAAATTTTCTAAAAGATGAGGTTATAAATGTTAAAAGTTGGAGTTAATGGATTTGGTCGTATCGGACGTAACTTTTTAAGAGCATCCCTTGAATCAGGTGCTAATTTTGAGATTGTTGGAATTAATGATTTAACCGATAACGCAACATTGGCCCACCTTTTAAAGTATGACTCAATCCTTGGCCGCTTGAATCAACCCGTAACCCACACAGATACAACAATTACAGTTGGCGGAAAAACTATTGCAGTAAGTGCCGAGCGCGATCCCGCAAATATCCCTTGGGGTAAATTAGGAGTAGATATTGTTGTTGAATCAACTGGAATATTTACAAAAGCAGCAGATGCCCAGAAACACATTACAGCTGGTGCAAAAAAGGTAATTATCTCTGCTCCAGCAACAGATGAAGATATAACTATTGTAATGGGTGTTAACCACCAAAATTATGATTCAAGTAAGCACAACATTATTTCTAATGCATCATGTACAACAAACTGCCTAGCTCCAATGGCAAAGGTATTAAATGATGAGTTTGGCATTGTTCGTGGCTTGATGACCACAATCCATGCATATACAAATGATCAAGTAATTCTAGATTTTCCTCATAAGGATCTACGTCGCTCTAGAGCCGCTGCTTTGTCAATCATTCCAACCTCAACTGGCGCCGCTAAGGCGATCTCACTTGTAATCCCAGAGCTAAAGGGTAAGTTAGATGGTTTTGCAATGCGCGTTCCAGTTCCAACCGGTTCAGCAACTGATCTAACAGTTGAACTAGCAAGAGAGGTATCTGTTGCTGAGATTAACGCTGCTATTAAGAAGGCGAGTGAAGGATCTTTAAAGGGTTACCTTACATATACCGAGGATCCAATTGTTTCGGCAGATATTGTTACCGATCCAGCCTCTTGTATTTTTGATGCGGGATTAACAAAGGCAATCGGGACACAGGTCAAGGTTGTTGGTTGGTATGACAATGAGTGGGGTTACTCAAATCGTTTGGTTGATTTGATCCAATATATTGGTAAAACTCTCTAATTAATGTTGGTAAAACAGCTCTCTGATTTAAATCTCAACCAAGCAAAGGTTGTTTTGCGCTGTGATTTAAATGTTCCCTTGAAAGAGGGAGTGATCACCGATGATGGCCGAATTCGCGCCTCTCTTTCAACTATCAATAAGTTGTTAACAGCAGGATGTTCAATAACAATAATTGCTCATCTAGGCCGGCCAAAAGGTGAACGCAAGCCAGAGCTATCACTTGAGCCAGTTGCAAAAAGATTGGGTGAATTACTAGGCAAAGATATTAAGTTCTCAAATGAAATCAGAGGGCAAAAGGAAGAGTGCCAATCTTTACAATCTGGTGAAATTCTTTTGCTAGAGAATATTCGTTACGAGGCGGCTGAAACCAGCAAAGATGAAGAAGAGCGAAACTCTCTGGCTGCAGAGCTTGCAACATATGGTGATATTTATATCGGTGATGGTTTCGGTGCAGTTCACCGTAAACATGCGTCAGTTTATGAACTTGCAAAGTTACTACCCCACGCGGCAGGTGATTTGATTTCAGCTGAAGTTGAGGTCCTTAAGAAATTAACCACAGATACAGAGCGGCCATATGGAGTGATTCTTGGCGGCGCAAAGGTTTCAGACAAAATTGCAGTTATCTCTAATCTCTTGGACAAGGTAAATGTGATCGCAATTGGCGGCGGCATGTTATTTACCTTCCTTGCAGCGCAAGGTAAGGAGGTTGGTAAATCACTTGTAGAACCTGACCTAATTCCAACTGTTACTGAATTAATGGAACGTGCAAAAAAATTGGGTGTTAAATTTCTTTTGCCAACAGATATTGTTGTGGCTCCAGAGTTTGCTGAAAATGCAAAGCCAACCTTGGTCTCGGCAGATGCCATTCCTGCCGATCAAATGGGTTTGGATATTGGACCTGGAAGTACAAAATTATTTGCAGATGAGATTATTAAATGCAAAACTGTTTTTTGGAATGGACCAATGGGAGTTTTTGAATTTAGTAACTTTGCCGCCGGAACCAAGGGTATTGCTCAAGCCTTAACTGAAGTTTCTGGAATCTCCGTTGTAGGCGGCGGCGACTCGGCAGCTGCGGTTCGCAAATTAGGCTTTCCTGATGATGCTTTTGGTTATATTTCAACCGGTGGTGGCGCATCCCTTGAGTATTTAGAAGGCAAAGAGTTACCTGGATTAATAGCGTTAGGTTAGGGGAGAGATGCGTAAACCATTAATTGCTGGAAATTGGAAGATGAACTTAAATCATCTAGAGGCGATTGCGGTTACTCAAAAACTTGCATACTCACTTGAAGATCGTGATTACGACGCTGTTGAAGTGGTAGTTCTGCCACCATTTACCGATCTTCGTTCAGTACAAACCTTAGTTGATGGCGATCGTTTGCGATTGATTTACGGAGCACAAGATCTCTCAGTTGCAGCCTCTGGCGCTTACACTGGTGAAATATCCGGATCTATGTTGGCGAAGATCGGATGTACTTATGTGGTTATTGGGCACAGCGAACGCAGAGCAAATCACAATGAAACAGATGCGATTGTTAATGCCAAAATAAAGGCTGCTCTGGCAAATGAGTTAAAGCCGATTTTATGTGTTGGTGAAGAGCTAAATATTCGCGAGGCTGGTAATCATGTTGAACATGTTCTAGAACAACTACGAAACGCATTGAAGGGTTTTCATAAACCTGATCTGAAAAAAATTGTAATTGCATATGAACCAGTGTGGGCGATTGGAACTGGCAAAACTGCTACGCCAGAGGATGCGCAAGAGGTATGTGCTGCGATTCGTACTGAACTTAGAAAAATTGGAAGTGATGAGATTGCAGATAATTGCCGAATTCTTTATGGTGGTTCTGTTAAGTCAATCAACACTTTGGAGATTATGAAGGAGGCCGATGTTGATGGCGCTCTTGTCGGTGGCGCATCCCTTGACCCCGAGGAGTTTGCCCGCATATGTAAGTTCCATCGGGTCCTAAATAAGGCATAATTCAAAAAAACCAGTATTCTTGCACCCTATCCAAGTTCAAAAGCTGAAGGTGAGAAAATGACGCTAGCACTATCAATAATCCTCATGATCTCTAGTGCATTGATGATCATTCTAGTTTTGCTACACAAAGGTAAGGGCTCTGGATTATCTGATTTGTTTGGTGGCGGAATCTCATCTACTTATGGTGGATCTTCAGTAGTTGAAAAGAATTTAGATCGAATTACCATCGTTGTTGGTGGAGTTTGGTTTGCATCTGTTGTTGCACTTAGCTTGTTACTAAAGTAATTTAAAAACTATTTAAAGGAGAAATAATGGCTGGTGGCAGCGCAATTCGAGGTAGTCGTGTTGGTGCTGGTCCAATGGGAGAGGCAGAACGCGGTGAAGCGATTGCCCGTTTTCGAATTTCTTACTGGTGCGCAAATGGCCATGAAACCAAACCTTCATTTGCTGAAGATGGCACTGTAGAAATTCCGGCTGAATGGGATTGCCCTCGTTGTGGTTTTCCAGCTGGTCGCGACAAGAACAAACCACCATTGCCTGTAAAAAATGAGCCTTACAAGACACATTTAGCTTATGTAAAGGAAAGACGCACTGAGGCTGAGGCGACAAAGATTCTTGATAATGCAATTAAAAAATTACAAGGTGAAGATTAATTACTCTTTAAATCTTGTAGAAGTTGCTTGATAGATTCTCCTCTGTTTTTCAGGTGTATTTGAATAAAAGGGTAATCGCGTTTTCGCAGCGCCATTCCATCACCGATTGCCTGAGCCATAATCAATTGTTTAAATGTGAAGCTTTTTCCAGGTATCTCTAAATCTAATTCACTCTCTGCGGTTATTTGAATGAAGGCTCCATTAGCTTGTCCACCTTTGTGAAATTGTCCAGTTGAGTGCAGAAATCTTGGAGCCCAACCAAATGTGGTTGGTTTATTAGTTGCCTTTTTTATTAACTCTGTAATCTCACAAATTTGATCATCGGCACCTCTAGTTAAGTAAGCCATTACAGCAAAGTAGTGATTTGAGGATTGAAGAAATTCGGTGATGGATGTAATTTCACGATTTGAATAAATCTGGTAATTGTCATTTTCAAATTTAAGTAGGGACTTAAGTTCACTCATGGATTTCTTTGATTCAAGGACAAGGCTGGTTTGCTCTTTGGCCTCAGTAACATTGGGTTGATTAAATGGATCAACCTCTAATGCGTAACAAAGTAGAGCAGTTACCCACTCCCATAAAATAAATTGGGCTCCAAGTGATCCTTCAACAACTAAATCAAAATTACCTGGAGCAAATGAAACTGTTAACCCAAAGCTCTTCTGATTGGCATTATTAATTACCATTGGCAATCTACCTGTTTGATCTTTTCCAGTGGATTCAGCAATCAACTGCTCAATCCAATCTGATAATCCCGGCACTGGTGATCCCTCTTCACAAAAGGTGATTACTTGATGGCCAGCTTCAAATAATTTTGCTGCAATTTGAACAGGAACAGAGCCTGGTTGAGTGAACTCCGCTGATGTTAAGTCGGCATCATCTAACAATTCGCTTACATCTACACCAATCAAAGCAGCCGGAACTAATCCAAAAGCGGTTAATGCACTGAAGCGACCGCCAACATTGGGATCTGCGTTGATAACTCGATATCCCTTTTCACGTGAATCTATATCAAAGGGTGAATTAGGGTCGGTAACAATAACGATGTGATCCTTAGGATCTAATTTGTGATCCATAAGGAGTTTTTCAAAAAAGGATTTCTGAGAGCTAGTTTCAATGGTTGAACCTGATTTTGACCCAACCACGATGATTGAATTCTCAAGATTTTTCGGAATTGCAAGTTGGACTTGTTTTGGATCTGTTGAATCTAAAATAGTAAGTTTCTTTTGATAGGTAGCTGCAATTACTTCCGGTGCCAATGAGGATCCACCCATGCCACATAGAACAATCTCAGTAAGATTATTGGATCGAGCCCATGCACTTAATGCATCTAATTGGGGAAGTAGTTGTCTAGAACTTTTCGGAAGATCAACCCAATTTAATCTAATACTTGCCTCCGCTGCAGCGGCTGGGCCCCACAGAGTTGAATCTTTGTTTGCTAATTTGGTAGTTATCTCCTGCAGGCGAATAGCAATCTGAGAGTTAACATCACCAGCTGATTTTCCGGAGATCCTCATTATTTACCAGATACCATTTTTACAGTTTCAATTAACTCCATCCAAGCTGACTCAAACTTTGATACTCCATCAATCTCTAGATACTCAGTTATTTTCTCTAAATCTACTCCCAGTAAAGCAAGTTTTGCTAATGTAGTTTTGGCAGATTGGTAATTGTTAGTAATAGTATCTCCGGCAAAAACTCCATTTTCGCGAACCGCTTTTAAAGTATTTTCTGGCATCGTGTTAACAGTGTTTTTTGCAACTAGTTGCATCACATATCTAGTTGGGTCATAAGCCGGATCTTTTACGCCAGTAGATGCCCACAGCGGTCGCTGCAAATTTGCACCCTTTGCTTGCAAAGATAGCCAATCAGCAGTTTTACTGAAATCTTCAAAGGCTTGGTAGGCCATTATCGCATTCGCAATTGCAGCTGTTCCTTTTAACTCAGAGTCAGGAGAGAGGGCTTTATCGACCTCGCTATCTATTCGACTTATAAAAAAAGAGGCAACTGAATAGATTTGAGCGATATCCAAACCTTTAGCGAATGCGGCTGCCAATCCATCTGCATAAGCTTGCATAACCTGGCGATATCGTTTCACTGAGAAAATTAAAGTTACATTCACGCTAACTCCGTTGGCGATTAGCTCTTTGATTGCTGGTAATCCTTCGACTGTGGCGGGGACCTTTATCATCAAATTTGGTTTATTAATTTTCTTCCAAAGTGCCAGCCCTTGATCAATAGTTGATTTTGTATCTCTAGCAAAACGAGGATCGACCTCTATCGAAATCCGGCCATCTAGATGTTTTGAACTTTCATAAACCGGCATAAATAACTCACATGCTGCCGAGACATCATCGCAAGTTAGTTCGGTAATAATCTCATCAATACTCAAATTGGATAATCTCTTAATATCTGGGGCGTAAAGATCTGAGTTGCCAATTGCGGCATTAAAAATACTTGGATTTGTTGTAACTCCAACGACATTATCTTCATCGATCAACTTAGTTAACGAACCATTGTTTAGTCGGGCACGTGATAGATCATCTAACCAAACCGATACACCGGCTTTGGAAATTTCAGATAATGGGTTAATCACTTTGAATTTGCAATGCTCTCTTTAGCAGCGGCTACAACATTATCTACATTGAAGCCAAACTCATTGAATAGAACTGCTGCGCTAGCAGAAGCGCCAAAATGTTCAAGGGAGATCGCAACACCAGCTTCTCCAATTAATCTATGCCAAGGCATTGCGATGCCAGCCTCAATACTTACTCGGGCTTTGATTTGTTTTGGCAGAACCTGTTCTTGATAACTTTGATCTTGTTCTGCAAACCACTCCAAAGAGGGGGCGCTCACTAGACGTGAATGAATACCTTCGGCAAACAATTTTTCCTGTGCTTTCGCAGCCAGTGAAAGCTCTGAACCAGTTGCAATTAAAATGACCGAGTAATCGGCAGCGGTGTCTAACATTACATAGGCACCCTTTGATACACCTTCAGCGGATGCGTATTTACTGCGATCAAAAACTGGGAGATTCTGCCTAGATAGTGCCAAACCAACTGGTTTTGATCTTTGAATAATTTCTCGCCAAGCAATAGCAACCTCGTTGGCATCTGCTGGTCTAACAACTGCAAGGTTTGGGATTGCTCGTAGTGCAGCTAGGTGTTCTACTGGTTGATGTGTTGGACCATCCTCACCCAAACCAATTGAGTCATGTGTCCATACATATGTAACTGGCAGATTCATCAATGCTGACAGGCGAACGGCACCGCGCATGTAATCGCTAAAGACTAAGAAGGTACCGGCAAATGGTTTCGCTATGCCATGCAATGCAATGCCATTTAGAATTGCTCCCATTGCATGCTCGCGGATACCAAAATGAATTATTCGTCCATATGGGTTGGCATTTTCCATTCCAGAATCAACGGGCAAGAAAGATTTTCCGCCCTCAATTGTTGTGTTATTGCTACCAGCTAAATCAGCAGATCCTCCCCAAAACTCCGGCAAAGATTTCGCAATCGCTTGTATTACTTTGCCGGATGCTGCGCGAGTAGCAATTTCTTTTTCACTGTTAAAAACTGGCAAATCCTTTGACCAATCCGCTGGCAATTTATTTTCAGTAATTCTCTGCAAAAGCTTGGATTCAGTTGGATTTTCACTTTGCCATTTAACAAACTCGGTATGCCATTTGGCATAGATCTGATTTCCACGATCTTTAACTTTTCGGGCATGTTCCAAAACCTCTGCCGGAACCTCAAATGTAAGCTCTGAATCGACTCCTAAAATTTTCTTAGTTGCCGCTACCTCATCAGCACCAAGAGCAGATCCATGTGACTCCGCAGTTCCTCTAGCTTTAGGAGCTGGCCATGCAATTACGGAGTGCAATCTAATTAAAACTGGTTTTTTATTTTCAGCTGCAGCTTTAATCATCGCATCCTCTAGCGATTCACGATCAACATCTCCATCAGATTTGGCGTGTACTTCGATTACCTTCCAACCATAAGATTCATATCTTTTGGAGACATTTTCATCAAAGGCAACATGAGTATCGCCTTCAATTGAGATTCTATTGTCATCGTAAATTACCTTGAGATTGCCAAGTTTTTGCGTACCAGCTAATGAGGAGGCTTCTGCGCTAACACCTTCTTGGAGATCACCATCAGAACAAATCACCCATATATTGTGATCAAATAAATCTGTTTTATTCTCAGGATCAAATAATCCCTTTTCATAACGAGCCGCCATCGCCATTCCAACCGCATTAGCAACTCCTTGTCCGAGTGGACCAGTCGTTGTTTCTACTCCCAAGGTGTGTCCATACTCAGGGTGTCCTGGTGTTAAAGAGTTATAGGTTCTAAAACTTTTTAGATCCTCAAGTTCAACGCCATAGCCAGATAGAAATAATTGTATGTATAGAGTTAATGATGAGTGACCGCAAGACAGAATAAATCTATCTCTTGCTATCCATTTAGGGTTGGCAGGATCATGTTTAAGAACACGTTGAAATAGGGTGTAAGCAACTGGTGCAAGTGACATCGCAGTACCTGGATGGCCATTTCCTACCTTTTGAACTGAATCCATAGCCAATGTTCTGGAAACTACTACCGCTTGATCATCTAGCTGATTCCACTTTTCCATTATTTGATCACCTCTCCAGATATCAATTTAATATTTAAAACTTTAAATAAACTCCACGCAGCAATCCATACCAGAGTTGATCCAAGTAGGTGTAAACCAACTATTAGCTCCGGCAGGCCAGTAAAGTATTGAGCATAACCAATTACTCCTTGAATTAAAATCGTTAATATAAAAAGTTTCAATCTGGACAAAATATTTTGTGAATCTTGCCTTGCAATCAAATAGGTAATGATGACCAGTACAACTAGTGCAATAACAAGGTCAGCGTGAATAATCGAAACCATCTGTGTATTGAATCCAAAACGCTTTGAATTCTCATCACCTGCATGTGGACCACTGCCTGTCACAATTGTTCCAGCGATTAATACAGCGATCGTAAGGAAAAGTTGCAATCTAATAAGTAATTGAATTATGGGAGTTACGCTTTGCTTCTCATAACCAACAATCTCAAATCTCAGCGATGAAGCTCCGGCAATTAAAGCAATGGAGAGCAGATAATGTCCTGCAACAGGAATTGGGTTTAAATCAGTTAGTACCGTTATCCCGCCCAAAATTCCCTGACCAAAAATTCCCACCACTTGCAAAAGCGCGAGCACTCTTAAACGTTTTTTATTAAATAAATTTTTGCTTGATCTAACTGTTATGGCTAATGCAGCCACCGCCGTGAACAGTAGTAAGAAGGTAAGCAATCTATTGCCAAACTCAATCCATGCGTGCAATTGTCCTTCAGCTTGATGTGGCACTGGGGTGTAAGAGCCTGGTGTGCACTCTGGCCAAGTTGGGCAGCCAAGTCCGGATCCTGTTAGGCGAACCGCTCCACCAGTTACAACTAAGGCTGCTTGAAGAAAAAGCAAGAGGGTAAAAATGCGACCTTTAATTGATTTTCGGCTCGCAATCATGTTTTAAGCCTATTAGGTATGTATACCCGCCGGGTTGATTGGCAGGCCCGAGTTGGGCAACCTCACACCGTATTTCTAGGGTATAAGTGGCGGATCAGGGTTAATTACGCAACACTTATGTTGTGAAAAGATCAGAGCCAGATAAGACCCGAGATCAGGTCGCTCGTACCATTTTGGAGAGCGGACCTGCAACTGCTGTTGAGTTGGCTAAGCGATTGAAAATCACTCCAGCTGGAATCAGACGTCATTTAGATTCGCTAATTGATGAGGGTGTTTTAACCTCCAGAGAGCCTTATCAAGGTTCGACTCTGAAAGGGCGAGGCCGCCCTTCAAAGGTTTTTGTTATGACTGATTCTGGTCGAGAAAAATTTGAACACTCCTATGATGATTTAGCGGTAGCGGCCTTAAAGTTTATGAGCACTAAAAATGGTGCACATCTTGTAAAAGAGTTTGCTCAAGTTCGAGCAGCTGAAATCGAACGTAAAGGTATTGAGATAAAGAACTCCAACAAAAATATAAATGAAAAAGCGAAAGCATTGGCTAAATTACTGACCAATGAAGGATTCGCGGCATCGTCAAGAAAAAAAGGGATGGGCGAAGAGGTTTGCCAACATCACTGCCCGATAGCTCACGTTGCATCAGAATTTCCTGAATTATGCGAAGCAGAGACAGCTGCTTTCTCAGCCATTTTAGGTACACATGTCCAACGCTTAGCAACCATTGCCCATGGTGATGGTGTTTGTACAACTTTTATTCCGGTAGTCAATTCAACTAAAAAACGAGAGAGAGCAAACGCATGAGCCAGATCGCACATCCAGAGTTAGAGGGAATTGGAAAATATGAGTACGGCTGGTCAGATAAAAATGATGCTGGCTCAAACAGCAGACGTGGAATTAATGAAGAGGTAGTTCGCGATATCTCGGCGAAGAAGAGTGAACCACAGTGGATGTTGGATCTTCGTTTGAAGGGCTTAACATTATTTGAAAAGAAGCCAATGCCATCTTGGGGATCAGATTTATCTGGAATCTTCTTTGACACCATCAAGTACTTTGTTCGCTCAACTGAAAAACAAGCAAATACTTGGGAAGATCTTCCTGATGATATTAAAAATACCTATGATCGCTTAGGTATTCCTGAAGCGGAGAAACAACGTTTAGTTTCAGGTGTTGCAGCTCAGTACGAATCTGAGGTTGTTTATCACTCAATTCGAGAGGATTTAGAGAAGCAAGGAGTGCTTTTCCTTGATACAGATACCGCACTGCGTGAACATGAGGAGTTATTTAAGGAGTACTTTGGAACTGTAATTCCGGTTGGTGACAATAAGTTCGCAGCGTTAAATACATCTGTCTGGTCTGGTGGATCATTTATTTATGTTCCAAAGGGCGTAAAGGTGGATATTCCACTACAGGCATATTTCAGAATTAATACTGAAAACATGGGCCAATTTGAAAGAACCTTAATTATCGCTGATGAGGATTCTTACATTCATTATGTAGAAGGATGTACAGCACCTATCTATTCATCTGATTCTCTTCACTCAGCTGTTGTGGAAATTATTGTCAAGAAAAATGCCCGAGTGCGTTACACGACGATTCAAAACTGGTCTAACAATGTTTATAACCTTGTTACAAAGCGTGCTACATGTGCTGAAGGTGCAACGATGGAGTGGATCGATGGAAATATCGGATCTAAGGTAACAATGAAATACCCAGCTGTTATGTTGATGGGACCACATGCAAAGGGTGAAACTCTTTCAATCGCCTTTGCTGGCGAAGGTCAACACCAAGATTCTGGCGCAAAGATGGTTCATGCCGCGCCATATACATCTTCAACAATCATCTCTAAATCAGTTGCACGTGGTGGTGGCAGAACCTCCTATCGCGGTTTAGTACAAGTACAAGAGGGTGCTCACCATTCAAAGAGCACTGTTAAGTGTGATGCACTTCTTGTAGATACGATCTCAAGATCTGACACATATCCATATGTAGATATTCGTGAAGATGATGTTTCTATGGGACATGAAGCGACGGTTTCAAAGGTCAGTGATGATCAACTCTTCTATCTAATGTCACGTGGTTTAACTGAAGATGAAGCGATGGCGATGATTGTTCGCGGCTTCATTGAACCAATCGCAAAAGAGTTGCCTATGGAGTACGCACTTGAATTAAACCGATTGATTGAGTTACAAATGGAAGGCGCAGTTGGTTAATGAGCGCATTAACAAGTAATTACTTAGCCCCTCATGCCACACCAAATGGGCGTGAGGAGGCTTGGCGTTTCACACCCTTAAAACGTCTTGCTGGTCTACATGATCTTGATCTTTCAATTTCAGGTGCTGTTACCTTTGATTTAAAGAGTGCGCCAAATGCAGCTGTTTCATTTACAACTGTTGCAAGTAAAGATTGCCCGCCAGCCTTTACAAGCGATGATTTAGTAACCAACAGAGTTAGAAGCGTCGTTTCTGAAGTATCAAAATTGGTTATCGCAAATGATGCTGAGATTTCAGAGCCTATATTTTTAAACCGTAAATGTTCTGGATCACCAGAATTAACTCGATTGGTAATTGAAGCTGGTGTAAACAGCAAGGCCACTGTAATTATTGAGAACTCCGGAAAGGCGCAGGTAGGCGAAGAGATCGAAATTGTTTTATCTGCAGGCGCAAAATTGAATTTCATAACCTTGCAGGAGTGGGCAACTGATGCAATTCATGTTGGTCAACATCATGCTTTGGTAGCCAAAGATGCGCAATTTAATTCCTATGTCATTACAGTTGGCGGATCTGTTGTTCGCCTAAGCCCGACCGTTGATTTCACAGGTCAAGGTAGCGCTGCTGAACTATTTGGTTTGTACTTCGCAACTAGCGGCCAACATCTAGAGCATCGCATTCATGTTGATCACCGAATCGCTAATGCAAAATCTCGAGTTAATTACAAAGGTGCCTTATCTGGCAAGGATGCACATACAGTTTGGATTGGTGATGTCTTTATCCATAAGGGTGCAGATGGCACCGATACCTATGAGTTAAACCGCAATTTGCTCTTAACCGATGGTGCACGCGCAGATTCAGTACCTAACCTGGAGATTGAAACTGGCGAAATTGTTGGAGCAGGACATGCAAGTACAACTGGTCGTTTTGATGATGAGCAATTATTTTATTTACAATCGCGAGGTATTCCAGCTGAGTTAGCACGCAGATTGGTTATCAGAGGTTTCTTTGCTGAAATTGTTACCAAATTAAATGATCAAACCATCGAAGATCGAATTATGGAGCGAATCGATTCTGAATTAGCAAAGGTAGGCGAGTAATGAGTGAGTTAAGTTTTGATTCATTAATTGAAGGCAAGCCAGTATCAATCGATCTAAATGGTAAAGCTGTGTGTGTAGCTCGAGTTGGCGATGAGGTTTTTGCAGTCGCTGATACCTGCACTCATTCCGATGCCTCACTTTCGGAAGGGGAAGTATCTGGATTCAAGATTGAGTGTTGGCTGCATGGCGCAGAGTTTGATTTGCGCAGTGGGGCAGCGTTAACTCCACCTGCTACTCAAGCATTACAAAGTTTCAAAGTTCAACGTAACGGCAATCAACTAGTGATCAGCGAATAAGGGAGAAATCTAATGAGTGAATTAATTATTAAGAACCTACAAGTTAGCGTAGAAACTGAGGCGGGTAGCAAAGAGATTCTTAGAGGTGTTGATTTAACTATTAGATCAGGTGAAACCCATGCAATCATGGGACCAAATGGTTCTGGTAAATCAACACTTGCATACTCAATTGCCGGTCATCCTAAGTACACAATCACTGGTGGATCTGTAACTTTGGATGGCGCAGATGTATTAGAGATGTCAGTAGATGAGCGCGCAAAGGCAGGCCTATTTTTAGCGATGCAATATCCAGTTGAGGTTCCGGGTGTTTCAGTTTCCAACTTCCTTCGCACTGCGGTAACTGCTATCCGTGGCGAAGCGCCGAAGATTCGTACCTGGGTTGGTGAGGTTAAAGAGGCAATGGCTTCATTAAATATGGACACCGCTTTTTCTGAAAGGAATGTTAACGAAGGTTTTTCAGGCGGCGAAAAGAAGCGTCATGAAATTTTACAAATGGAGTTGTTAAAGCCAAAGATTGCAATCCTTGATGAAACAGATTCTGGGCTTGATGTAGATGCGCTGCGTATCGTTTCTGAAGGAGTAAATCGAGTTAAATCAAACTCCGATTTAGGCGTAATGCTAATTACGCACTACACAAGAATTCTTCGTTACATAAAACCAGATTTCGTTCACGTTTTTGCTAATGGCAAGATCGTTGAAGAGGGCGGTCCAGAGCTTGCAGATAAGCTTGAAGAGCAGGGGTATGCAGCTTATATAACTGCCTAATCAAATGAGCGATCTTTCCCAATACATTAAAGATTTTCCCATCTTGCATCGAACAGTACGAGGTGGGAATCCTTTGGTGTACCTAGATAGCGGTGCAACATCTCAAAAGCCAAAGCAAGTAATTGAGGCTGAAAGTGATTTTTACAAAAGTACAAATGCGGCGGTTCATAGAGGTGCACATTTACTAGCCGAGGAGGCTTCTATTGCATATGAATCAGCAAGGAAGAAGGTTGCAGATTTCATTGGCGCAAAGGTTGAAGAAACTATCTTTGCCAAGAGTGCTACTGAGTCAATTAATGCCCTGGCATACTCCTTTGGAAACTCATTAAAAAAATCTAGATTATTCATTCAACCAGGAGATGAAATTGTTGTATCTGAGATGGAGCACCATGCAAATCTGATTCCTTGGCAGCAATTAGCAAAACGTACTGGTGCGAAGTTGCGTTGGTTTTCTGTCACAACAGATGGCAGATTAGATATTGAAAATATCGAATCACTTATCAACAATAAAACAAAGATCGTTGCTATTACCCATCAATCAAATGTCCTAGGAACTATTCCGCCGATTAAAACTATTGTTGATAGATCCAAATCAGTGGGTGCGATTACTATTTTAGATGCTTGCCAATCAGCGCCTCACTTTAAAATTAATGTTTCAGAGTTAGATGTTGATTTCATTGCCTTCTCCGGTCACAAAATGTTGGGACCAACTGGGATTGGTGTTTTATGGGGCAAAGAGGAGTTACTGCTTGAAATGGAGCCATTTCTTTTTGGTGGCTCAATGATTGATTCAGTTGAAATGGAATCCGCCACATGGGCGCAGCTGCCACGAAAATTTGAGGCGGGCGTGCCAAACATGGCACAAGCAGTTGGCTTAGGAGCTGCAATAGATTATTTAAATATGGTCGGCATGGAGAAGATTCACCAACACGAGTTGAAATTGACGGAGCAATTGTTAAATGGTTTAACGCATATTCAAGGAGTTAAAGTAATTGGACCTACAGATTTAATTGATAGGGGTGGGGTTGTTTCCTTTATAATTGATGGGGTTCATCCACATGATGTTGGTCAGGTATTAGATCAATATGGGATTGCCGTGAGAACGGGCCATCATTGCGCTTGGCCTTTGATGCGAAAATTAAATCAGGTAGGAACAACGAGAGCATCATTTCATTTATATAACACTGCTGAAGATATTGATAAATTATTATCATCAATCCCGTTGGTGCAAAGTTATTTCAAGGTGAATAAATAATGGAGTTAGATTCACTTTATCAAGAGGTTATTTTGGATCATTACCGTAATCCACACCATAAAGGTTTATCTACTGATAAAGATATCCAGGTTAAGCACAATAACCCGAGTTGTGGCGATGAGGTAACTTTAAATCTATCAATGAAAGATGGATTAATTCAGGATGTAAATTGGGATGGAGTTGGTTGTTCGATCTCTATGGCCAGTGTCTCGGTTATGAGTGATTTGATCATTGGAAAGAGTTATGTAGAAGCCTCGGTGATATTGCAGAATTTTGTAGATCTTATGCAAAGTAAAGGTCAAACTTCTGGCGATGAAAATATTTTGGAGGATGCGGTCGCTTTTGCAGGTGTTTCAAAATTCCCAGCCAGAATTAAATGCGCACTTCTGGGGTGGATGGCCTTTAAAGATGCCTCCTCTCAATTAATGGCATAGGATTAACCAATGACCGCAAGTATTGATGATGTAACAGAGGCGATGAAGGATGTAATTGATCCAGAGCTTGGAATCAATGTGGTTGACCTTGGCCTCGTATATGACATGCGAGTTGATGAAAACAATATTGCTACCTTAGACATGACATTAACATCTGCAGCTTGCCCGTTGCAGGATGTTATTGAGGATCAAACTCGACAGGTTCTTGCTGACTTAACCTCTGATGTAAAGATAAATTGGGTTTGGCTTCCGCCTTGGGGACCTAACAAGATCAGTGATGATGGTCGCGAACAACTGCGCTCTATCGGCTTCACAGTTTAAACAGAATCAGGTTTTGCAATGTCAATGCAAGCAACCTGGATGTCCTTTCGTTCACTCACTGCAGATCAATCAGTAAAAAACCAGAAACTAAAAGCAGGCACGCTGCGCAGAATTGCAGCATTTGCAAAGCCTTACAAGATCGCGTTAATCCTCTTTCTTATAACTGTCGTTATTGATGCCTTTTTAGTTGTTGCAACACCTTTACTTCTGCGTCAATTAATCGATGAAGGAGTAATCCCAGGTAATTCTGGCCTTGTTACACGTCTTGCATTTACAGTTGGGTTGATTGCCTGCCTTGATGCTTTATTTAATATGATTGGTAGATTATTTTCAGCAAGAATTGGTGAAGGACTAATTTACGACCTTCGCAAACTAATTTTCGAACATGTACAAAAGCAATCCATCGCTTTTTTTACCCGAACTCAAACTGGCGCATTAATCTCAAGATTAAACTCAGATGTAATCGGTGCGCAACAAGCATTTACGGCAACACTTTCTGGCGTGATTAGTAATGTATTAAGTTTGATTTTGGTAAGTGCTGCCATGTTGATTTTAAGTTGGCAGATAACCCTAATCTCTTTGTGCCTGC
>JACCDW011114963.1_pt1 | contig 26312 bp, 23 predicted proteins | sample 7449781 | NCBI WGS metagenome assembly JACCDW01 (sample SAMN15323449, study PRJNA562643) | freshwater metagenome | isolation source: river surface water | place: USA:Blue River Watershed | collected 2017-08-18
ATTAAAAAACTTTTTGAAGATAGATTCAAAGGAGATCCTTTTCCTAAAGCCTATTGTGTTGCTCGTGTGATGACTTTATTAAATCCAATATTTGATTCTGAACTTTATGATGAGAAACAACCCTTTTACAGTCAAGTCTGTAAAGAAACATTTGATTTTGAAGGGGACAAACCAAATATGCCACGTTATGGTCGAGAACCAAGTGCGAATATTTATTTAAAAAGTTTAGTATCTTTATTTTATGATGATTTTCGATTTGAAGGAGGTCAAATAAAATTTACACAAACAGAAGGAGGTCGAACAAAACTTCGTGAAGCTTCTGCTCAAATTGCTAAGCTCTACAGAATTAAAACAGATAATCCAGAAGAATTTATGGAATCAAGATCTCGTTTTACTGATTTTGGTTTATGTATTACACAAGGAAATAAGAGAATAAATGATAATATTTTAATTCCAAAAGATCTAAAAACAAAACTTCAGAAAGAAATTATTCTTCCTATGTTGAAGTTACAACAAGAACATGCTGAAAAAGTAAATAAACTTTTAAAAGAAATGTTTGAATTAAAAGGAGATACTTTACGATTTGGTAGAAAAATAAGAGAAGAAGGAATTGCTGGAGTAAATTATTTTGGTAATGAAGCAAAAACACATTTATTAAATTATTATTTAAAATCTGAAGCTTGGTATGTTAAAGGGGTTTTATTACTTGAAAAAGAATTACCACAGTACGCACAACCTAAATAAGAAAACATGGATAATCAGAACTCAAAAATCCACCAGAAAGATTATAGGTGACCCACTGGTATGGTGAATCCACTTTCCACCCCTCTGACACAGCATAGTTGGCCAACAGAACGCCATAGGGTCCGCCGTCAGAAAACTCATCAATTGCTTTCTGACTCCCTGTCAGAATAATTCCAATTGCTAATCCATCTGGTATACTTCTATGAAAAGTATTCCAGACTGATATGATTCCAGAAGGAACTTTGTAAAAACTAACTTCTCTCTGTTTTCCTGATTCTGACCAAATATCTTTTCCAGAAAATGGATTCTTTGGAGCAACTACTTTCTCACAAGTAATTGATTTTTTTACTTGGCGTTTTTTACTATAATATAGACCAGATGCTAAAGGAGGTATTTTGATTTGTACCCCTTCCCATAAAATAAAATGAGGTGGAAGAGGATTGGGAGCTGTATTATGTAAAGTGGTCAGAATCCATCGACCCACTCCTTTTTTTCTGTAACCAGGATGAACACAAAAATAATCTATGATTGCTGCTTGACTCCAGAAAGTCTCTTTAATATGAACATTCTGTAACCACTTTCTGACACCAGTTCCAACAAGTTCTTGATTCGATTCACGAATGACTAAATACACTTCCCAAGAGTTGTCTTGAATACATTCTTCTATTAAGGAAGCAGGCAGCACACAACGACATGCCTTTGACACAGAAAAATAACGTCCTAAAAATTCTTGTATAAGATTTGCTTCTTGTATAGTGGCTTTCTGGATTCGACAACCAGAAACAGGTTGGATAAAAAGATTTGATTTGAATGGTTCTACTAATTTAGGTGGATGACTATTCCACCACATGCCGACCCGTTCAGTCCAAGAAGGAACACACGGATTATTACTCCAAAAGCTCGACATTACTAAAATTGATATTTCAAACGCGCTTAGATGTGTGTATAAAAACAAAGTAAATCAGAATGTCCTCATTATCAACCCTTTTACACCCAGTTAAAAATTTACGTATTGAAATTCCACCTCTTTCTGAAGATATCTTTGAAACGAAACCAGTGAAACCAAAACGTTGTTGTCAAGAAGGATGTAAAAAGAAACTAATGCTAACCGATTTTGCTTGTAAGTGTGGTGAATATCATTGTTCTGCACATAGAATTCCCGAAGCTCATAATTGTCATTTTGATTTCAAAGAAGATCATAAAGAAGTTTTATTAAAAACGATGTCTTCTGCTATAACCGCAAAGAAGATTGATTCTTTATAGACTATGGATAACCTTATTTATCTTATATAGAATGACTGGATTTAATATACAACCACTTGTGTATGGAACTTATATGGCTTCTGTGGATGTTTTCATGTTGGGTTTGTTAAAAGCAATCAATTTAGGTTGGATTCATAAAACATTTATTTTTTTACCAACGATAATCTATGCGATGCAACCATGGGTTTTTCTTGCTTCATTAAAATTCGAAAGCTTGACTGTTATGAATCTTTTATGGGATGTTTTGAGTGATGTTTTAGTCACTTTTATGGGACTCTTTTTCTTTCAAGAAAAACTTAAACCTTCTCAAATGATTGGTTTATTCTTTGCGTTTGGTGCTGTCTTCTTTTTAACCTGTGGCGACGCTTGTGGATTTTAATATAAATAAAAATTAGAAAATGCCAAGAAAAATAAAAAATAAAACCAGAAAAATCAAAAATAAAAAAAGAAAAATAAAAAAACAAAGAGGTGGAAATAGAATTGTACAAATATCTCTTGTTGTTGAAAATAAACTTCCAGATGATGTTATACAAAATTTGGTGGATATACTTTCACAAAAATTTGGAACAATTCAAATTATTCCACTTGATTATAATGAAATAAAATCATATATATCATCTTATAATTTTGAACCATGGGGATTTCAAAAAGTTCCAGAGAATGAAAAACAAATTCTATATTTATTTAATTTAGAAACTGCTCCTGAATATTTTGACAATAATTGTAAATTAGATGATATAATAACTCGTTTTGAAGGTGAAATTGGAATTCAATTAATGGATAATAATCTTCCTTTTCAACTTATTCCCGCACAACATGGATTATATGATGATGGAGGTTCTTTTTTTGTTGTTGGTCTTCGTGAAGGTATGAATAAAACTGATAAAGGTGTTTATGAAAATTATATAAATATGTGTAAATAAAATTTACTTGCTAAAAAAGCTGTAAAAGCTCCTACAAAACCAATTAATAAAACAAAATGAATATCTAAAAAACTCCATTGATATCCTGTATCAAAATCCCCGAAAATTATTTTGGTGAATAAAAGAGCAAATATGATTCCTAAAAGAACTGGATGAATATTTGATTTTTCATTGGGCATAAGACCACCTATGAATCCAAAAAGAGCTGCTGATAAAATTCTTTTTTTATACATCTATAAAATTGATATATAAAAAAAGCAAACTACAATCATCAGAAATGCAACAAAGACTCACCGATTTAGGTTTTTCAAAAATCAGAACCAACCAACCCTTTTCTGAGGTAAATCCCTTTGGTGCTGAAAGTCCCACACTGACACGTGTTAAAGAACAAATGAATGTAAATCCTTTTGAAGATGATATAGTTTATATTCAACAAAGAAACAAAAAAATAGAAGAAAGTCCAAAGAAAGTTCAGGTTGTTTCTCCTCTTATTTCATCTTCAAAAACAATTACTGAACAGAACTTTATACAACCAACACACGACGGGAAAAGAGTATTATATAAACATCCAAATCTTCCGATGGTAGGGAGTAAAAGGGAATATTATTTATTGGTAGGTGATTCTGACCGATCTTCTGAAGCACACCTATTACAATTTGATGGTGCGGCGAATCCAAATCCAGGTCCAGCGAGTTCTGGAGCTGTTCTGTGGAGTCCAATTGGTCCTGATGGAAAACGTTCTGTTTTATTTGAATCTGGAAAATATTTAGGAAAAGCAACAAATAATATAGCAGAATCACAAGGATTGTTATTAGGTTTACAAATGGCGGTGATGAGAGGTATTAGAGAGTTGTTGATTGAAGGAGATTCTGAACTAATTGTCTTTCAGCAGATAGGAAAATATCAAGTGAAAGATAAGAATTTAAAAGTTTGGTGGAGTCAAATCCAAGCTGCATTTATGGATGAAGCCTCATTTGACTGGATTGCGATTCGACAAGTAAAACGAGAATTTAATGAACGTGCTGATTCAATCACCAAAGAAGTTTTAGGAACTCGTAGTGGATTTATGAGATAATCTAAAGATTTCATAGTTTATTTATAAAGAATGTTATCTTTGACTGAATATTTAAAACAAAAAGGTTACACAGAATTTGAAGGAAATTCTGGTCAAATTCCTGGTCAAACACACCTTTTACACCTTTTATCTTTGGAAGCCAAAAATATTCTTGAAATTGGTTTTAATGCTGGTCACAGTTCAGAAATTTTTTTGAAAGCAAATCCAGAATCAAAAGTAGTTAGTTTTGATATAGAACAACATGATTATGTTAAAGTGGGAAAAGAATATATTGATAAAAAATATCCAGGAAGACATGAATTAGTTTTGGGTGATAGTCTCAAAACAATTCCCTTACATAGGAACACAACTGAAACAAAGTTTGACTTGATTTTTATTGATGGTTGTCATGAATTGGAATTTGCGAAAGCAGATTTAATGAACTGTAAGCGTTTGGCTCATAAAGATACCATTGTAATTATGGATGACACCATGTTTACAACTGGTTGGAATCGATTCTGGAATGATGGTCCATCAACCGCTTGGGTGGATGCCATAAAAAATAAAGAAATAGTTATGATGGCACATTCTGATTTTACAATTGGACGTGGAATGGCTTGGGGGAAATATATTTTCTAAGCAAATTTACTCAAATACATCGCGACAATTTTGGGTGACCAACGCCCCATTAATTTATGTTCTGATGGAGAATACCAATCTAAAGCATCTTTTTCACGTTTATCACGACGTAAACGAGCAAAAGCTGCTGGGTGTGCTCTATACCAATCAAGTTCTTCTGTTGCTCTCTGATATTCATTTTTGTGAATCATCGCTTGAAAAATATGATATTGAAAAAAGTGGTTAGGTGGATAGTCCTTCTCTCTCCCTTGAAATACTAATCCACTATGACGCAAACCTTGTAAATGTTCAATTCTTGCTTCTTCACCAACTTCTCTTTTTACATTTTCAGTCAGAATTTTTAGAATACTATCTTTTTTGTGTTTCATACCATCTTTTCCTTCACTTTGACCTTTAGGAGGTTCCCATGCTTTTTCATTTGCTGCTTGACCAGCTCGTTTCACTACAACAAACTTACTGAAATCTATGTTACAATCTTTTTCATGAATAAAACAGGCGCTACGTAAATAGACTCGCCAACCTTCTGTGGGATGTTCCACATAGAAATACTCTTTTTCAGGGTCAAAGGGAAGACTGGCGGAACCGCGAATAAGTCCTCGTTGAAAAACATCTAGAACTGATTTTTCCTTTTCCATGTTCTTCTGTTATTTATATTTTTTTAATTCTTTATGGATGTGTAAAATATAAATGGTAAAAATATTCAGCTGATATTTTTGTTAAATCAACACTCCCATCATATTTCCATCCAGCAAGTTTGGCAAGTTTCACAATCTCATCAATATTTTCCATACGGAATTCATGTTTCTGTCTGCGTACTTTACCATCTTTAAAACGAAAAGTTTCCCGAAATTCTGCTTGGGGATCTGTTAAATCAAATTCACCAATATATTTGAAATTATCAAAAACAACTTCGGATTTTGTTACTCGTTCTTTCGAATATTTCTGGAGTGAAAAACCCATCCAGGGAGCGGATGATTCCAACATTGGATCAAATTTATGTTTATTAACAACTTGAATACACATTTTACCTCCAGGTTTTACCCAGAGATACAAGTTCCGGAAGAGAGCCTCCTTATCTTTGAAATAGTAAATTGTGAAATATAACAAACAAGCATGTGTAAATTCTCCAGCAGCACAAACGGATGGATCAATTAAATCTCCTTTACGAAATTCTAAATGCTTCTTTTGTTCTTTTGTTAAAGTGGATTGTTCAATAACCACTTCTTCAGCATGTTTCAACATTGCTTCTGCGCTATCCACTCCTACCACCTTTTTCACATTCATCTTGGCTAACGCCGCTACTGCTATTCCAGTTCCACAACCACAATCCAGAACTTCAAACTTGGTTATATCCTCCCCCCTTTTACTCCATTCGTGTAACATAAGTCCAACTTCTGCTTGGGTTCGTACTGAACCTTGAGTAAGTTGATCATAGACTTTCGCATAAAAATCATCATAAAGTTCATCAGAACTTAACCATTTAATTAATCCTTTTGATTCCATAACAGCTCCAGGAATTTCTTCCTGATTTTCAAATCCTTCACTTATCTGTGTTACAGAAAGTATATCTTCAGCATATTTGGATAATACAGTTATAGTTCCGAGAATCAGAATTATAACTAAATATGGCCATACCTCTCTCATCTAAAATATTCTTTTTAATTATTCTTATTTTTTTCTCTCTAAATACCAACACCAGCTAACCATTCGGTTGTAGTTGATTTATATATTAAAACCATTGTATCATGTGGGGCAACTTCAACAACCTGATTTATAGTATTAGAACCAACATGTTTATAAGCAACAATCATGTTGTTTGTGCCAAAATCACCATTATGAACTAAACGTACCACAGTATTTTCTGCCATGGATACTGAAGTTGGTGGTAAATAAATTGTTGAAACAGCAGCATTATAAGTTATAAAGTTTGCTTTACCACTTAATAAATCGGTATTGTAATTTACAGGGTCAGTATAGTTAGAAGCATTATTAACAACAAATTGAATTACTTGACGTTTTTGATAAGAATCATATAAATAATCTAATGATTGTTGAACAGTTGAACAAGTGCTAAAGTTTGTTGGGTCAGTTATAGAAAAATTTCCAGTTGTTCCAGCAACCCAAGACATATTTGTACCATCACTCTTTAACATAGTATTTGAAGCACCAATAGTAAGTTTTGATAAGGTATTTCCAGAGTTACCAACTAATAAATCCCCTGTAGCATAACTTGAAAATCCTAAACCACCATATAAGGTACTTATAACGGATCCTTGCCATGTACCTGTTGTGACTGTACCGACTGTATTAATACTTGCTTGTCCAACATAACTTGGTGAAATATTTAATATATATTCATCAAAAGCATTTCCAGATAAAGCAATTCGATTGGTTGTACCACTCAAACTGATATCTTTATTATTAATAATATCCCAATCATCTGTAGCTAAATTACGAACTACAAAGTCACCATCTTTTACAAATTTTCCAGATGAAGTAGTTGTACTAACAACACCTGAACCAACAACTTTATACACATCACCAGCATCTTTTTTGGTTAAACTATTCAAGTTGGTTGTTACCGCAACATTTACAGTACTTACATATTCAAAAACAGCTCCTAAAGAAGCAATTTTAGTATCAACATAGTATTTATTTGCTAAATCTCCAGAATTAGAAGGATTTCCAACATTTACAATTTTATTACTACCAGCATCAACAGTTCCAGTAAAAGAAACAGAACCATCTTTGTTGATTAAAGTATTTTCAACAGTTGTTGTTCTTCCAGAAATTGCTGCTTCAATTGTTGAAGCTCTTAAGAACTCTGTAACAATACTAGTACTAATAGTTTGTTCAGCAGCAGTCGCACGACTAATTTCAGAATTTAAATTACCACGAATTGTACTTTCAGCATTTGTAGCACGTAAAATTTCTGTAGCAATAGAAGTAGAAATTGTTTGCTCTGCTCCAATAGCACGAGCTGTTTCAGTAGATAAGGCTGAACGAATGTTACCAGATAAATCAGCAATAGTAGTATTTACAAAAGTTTCTAAATCAGTCATAAGGTTTGTACGTAAAACAGTTTGATATTGAATACTTGATAATAATTGATCTTCAGCAATTAAAGCACGAGCATTTTCACCGGATAGGGTAGCAGTTAGAGTAGATTCGGAAGCTTGTGCACGAGCAATTTCTGATTCAAGATTTCCTATAATTGTTGATTCAGCATTTGTAGCACGGGTTAATTCATTTTTGGTATTGGTACTAATAGTTGTTTCATTTGCAATCGCAATTGCACTTGTTCCTGCTATGCTTGAAACATAGGCAGCAGAAAAACTTGAGATATTACCAATTGATGTTGCTATTTCAGCTAAGGTATCTAATGTGGATGGAGCGTTTGCTTTTAAAGATGAAATTTGTTCATCAACATATTCTAAAGTTGCATATGTTGTTGCTACACTATAAAGTTTCAAATCGACAATAGAAATAGCATCTTTTACATTTGAAGCACTTTGAATATAATTTGCTCCAGCACTTTGAATATAACCACCAGAACTATCTAATCCAACAGAACTAAATTCCACTTGTTGTTCGTTTGCGATACTGGTTAAAGTATCTTTTAAATAAACGACTGCTGATTTTGCACCTGACATTTTCTAATGAAAATATCAGAAATAAAATGTTTAGCTGAGGATTTTTAGATTCCAACCGCATTTAAATAAGTTGATGACGCAGAGTTCCATATAAAACTCATAGAATCACCAGCCATGATTTCTATAACATCAATATCTGAATTTGTATTTGTATTTTTATATTTTATAATATAATTATTATCAGAAGATGTTCCAGCATGAACAATTCTCATGATTGTTCCATTTGGTAAAGATGAATTTGTGGGTGGTAAATAAATATCATATGAACTAGCATTGGATTGTCCCCCAACAGCGGTTGTCTTATAAAATGTTATTTCAGCAATTTGAGCATAAGTTCTTCCTGTTGCTGCTCCATTATTACCCACTTTTGTAATCACTAATCTGTAGTACTGATATTCAGCAGAAATACTTGCTAAAGCAAAAGTTTTTTCTTCATTTGCTGTAAATATAACATCTGTTCTTGTATCTAATAATGTCCATCCACTATCACCATTTGTTGAACCTAATAAATACCAACTTGCTGGAGTTCTTGTTGTTTCAACACCTGTAAATGATTTAATTTTATAATATTTAATGGAATGACCTTTATCTAATTTAGCTTGAATCCATTCTCCTGTATAAGTTGTGTTAAAGGATGGTGAGTTGACATTTCCTTGGCTTAATTTTGTTATTACAATATCAAGAGCACCTGTATTTGTTGAACCAGCTATATTTCCTCCTACTTGTTGTAACAAATAAATATTATAATTTGAATCAATTCTCATAGTTGGTAAATCTTCACCTCCTGTAGCATTCATTTCAGTATTTTGACCAACCCAAATAAAGTTTCCACTTGAATCAAATTTAGCAATACTTACATCAGAACTACCAGCATTTAATTGGCCTGTATAACTTGTGTTTGAAAAAGCAATATAGACAGAATTTTGAGCATCAACCGCAATTGAACCTCCACCAGGTGATGCTCCATCATTTACTAAATTTGTTTGTTTTACCCAAACTGTATTTCCAGAACCATCAAATTTAGCAACAATTATATCTGATGTTCCACCACCAAAAGTTCCACTTGGAACAGCAGCATTTGTTGTATATGTTAAAAGAATATTTCTATTACTATCACAAACTATAGCAGGATTTCCTTCACCTCCAGAAGTATTAAACGTTGAATTTTGTTTTGTCCATAATCGTGTTCCTGAACTGTCAAATTTTGCTAAAACTACATCCCATGTTGCTGAACCTCCATTTAACACATTTGTTCCATCTGGAGCAGTTCCAAGTACAGTATATGTTAAAATAATATTATCACTCGCATCTGTAACAACCTGAATTGGAAAATATTCTCCTGTTGAAGAATTAAATGTTCCATTTTGCTTTGCCCATAATAAAGTTCCTGAAGAATTCATTTTAAATAATACTAAATCTCTTCCACCTGTTCCTCCTGATGGAGCAGTTCCACCTGGAATTATTCCTTCAGTAATATAAGAAACAATAACATTTTCATTTGAATCAAGTATAATAGATGGAACATAATCAGATTGAGTTGTGTTAAAGGTGGCTGCTTGTTTGATCCATTGTAATGCTCCAGCTGCATTAAATTTCATAACAACTATATCAAATACACCTGTAAATGTATTTCCTGGAGTTGTTCCTTGTGTAGAATAAGCTACATAAACATTACCAGAAGTTTTTCCAACAGCTATAACAGAAGTATTTTCAGTTCCAGTTGTATTAAAAGCATTTGATTGATTTACCCATACTTTATTTCCAGCTGAATCTAATTTACCTACTATAACATCTTGATAAATTCCTGTTAGTGTATTTCCAGATGTTGCTCCAGAGGCAACATATGTAAAACAAACATTTCCTGATAAATCATAATCTACTCCACCAGATCGTACTGGAATATCATTTTGATTTGTATTAATTAAATTATTTTGTTTTGTCCAAACAACAGAAGGTTTATTATAGGTTAAACTTTTACCAGCATATACTCCTGTACTTGTATTGTAACTATAATTTGTATTTCCATCACTTCCTGAAAACCAACTTGTTGTACTTAAATAATCAAACGCACTTGGAGCGCTATTTGGATTGGTAGATGCTAGAGTAGATACTACACCAATTGTTTGGATACTTTCAGCAGAAGTTCCAGCAGCAATTGCAACTTGTGAAAACATATTTAATTCAGCAACTTGAACGTTAGAACGAGATCCATTACCAGCAGAAGAACCAACCCCTGTTACAACAAAACGATAGATTGGATAAGCTGCTGAAATAGTTGATAAAGTAAATGATTTAGTTTCATTTGAAGCAAAAGTTAAATTACTTTGTGAATCTAATGTATTCCATACAACTGCGTTAGATGAACCTAACATTTGAAAAGAAGTTGGAGTCATAGTTGTTTCTGAACCTGGTAATCCACGAACAGAATATTTGTATAAACTGAATGAACTAGTGATACTTGACATTTGAATATATTCACCAAATGTATATACATTTGCAGTAGACATAGAACCTCCTTGAGAATATTTGGCAATTCCAATATCTGTTGAACCACTTTGTGTTCCACCAGTGACTGTTCCTGCTGTTTGATACACAGCAATTACATTTCCTGAACCATCAACAGCCATACATGGATACAATTCATCTAAAGTTGTATTAATAGCTACACCACCATCTTGTGACCAAACAATATCACCATTTGTATTATATTTAGCAAATCCTATATCCCATCCACCAATACTATAACCGCTATTTGCTGTTCTTTGTGAAGCAAAAATATGATAAAAATTATTACTACTATCTCGTGTAAGCATACCTGAATGAAATGAACTATTTGGAATATAAGCTCCTCTACTAAAAACTAAAGTACCAGATGAATTTAATTTTGTAAAAAAATATCCACTTGTTTCTTTTCCTAATACACAATAAATATTACCTGATGAATCACATGCTAACCCCCATATTTGATCATGATTTCCTGTATTAAAGGTATTATTTTGAACACCCCATAAAAAGTTACCAGAACTATCTAATTTACAAAAGATAACATCTGTTCGTCCAGACCAAGTTCCTCCAGGAATTGCCGCTGATTCATTTGTAAAAGCAATTATAATATTATTTGAGGCATCAGTTGAACATATCATACTAGCATCATTTCCAGTTGTTGCAAAAGATGGATTTTGTTTTACCCATATTAAGTTACCAGAACCTGGATTAAATTTTGCGACAACTGTATCCCAACCTTGTGTGGCTACACTATTTCCTGGAATAGTTCCAAGAGCACCATATGTTATAATAACATTATTTGAAGCATCAATCACCATATAAGGAGCATAACTAGCAGCACCATTCGCACCTGTACAGTTATAGGTATTATCTTGTTTGGTCCATAATAAATTACCATCTGTATCTAAAGCAAATAAAATTATATCATTATTTGCTGCATTGATTGATGTTTTAGTTTTTCCTGGTAAGGCAGCATTTGCTACATATGCTATATAACAATTACCAGAACTATCAACAGCTAATGTTGGTAAAATATTATTACCAGTTGTGTTAAAGGTAGATTCCTGTTTCACCCATTGTAAAACACCAGAAGAATTTAATTTAAATACAACTATATCAGAAATACCTTTTCTAACCTTTCCTGTTACATTTCCAGTTGTTTGGTAAGCAACATAAATATTTCCAGCTGAATCAACTCCCATATTTCTGCTCGATAATGTATCAGCTAAAGATGTATTATATGAAGAAATTTGTTTTACCCAGGAAAAAGTAGGAGTTGTTTTGGTAATAGTGGAACCTTGATAAACACCTGTAGCAGCAACATACGTATTCGATGCTACTGTATTTGTCTGCCAACAAGTTGTTGAAAGAGTATCAAATGCTTTTATAGCATAACTAGTACTAAATTGAGAAGAAGCAGTTATAAAATCTTGTTCAAAACGAGCTTCAGCAAATTGTGTTGGTTTGATAAAATTAATTTTACCAGAAGTTAAATTTGTATTCATAGTTAAAGCATTTGTATAATCAGCAGTTTGACCTGAATATGTTTGTGCTAATTTACGTTGTTGTGTAAAAGAGTATAAATAATCAATCGCTTGTTGGGTTGTAGACATATTTGGAAAATTTGTTATGGAACTCACTTTGATATTTTGGGAATCTGCTGGAATCCAATCTGTTGTTCCAGAACGAGAGGCTAACATTTCTCCATTTGCTCCAATTGGTAATTTTTTCAAAGTACTTGTACTACTTACTCCAACTAAAAGATCACCAGAAGCATAAGAAGTAAACCCAGTACCACCTTTAACACTTGCTATTGTACTTGCTTGCCATTTTCCTGTAGCAACAGTACCTAATGTTGTAATAGAATCCTGTCCTGTATATCCAGAAGCAATATCAATTGTATATCCTGCATTTGTACTTCCTGTTACACTTATTTTTGATCCAGAAGATCCAGAACTCATAGTCATTTCTTGATTTTTAATATAATCCCAACCTGTAGCATTTTTAATTAAAGCATCATTTACTGCTAAACCTAATGTAGAAGCTCCAGCAGTCACAGAACCCGCAGCAGAAACTTTATAATAATCTCCTGTTTCAGAAATCAAAGCATCCAAAGAAGGTGTTACAGATGGATTTAATGAACCTTTATATTCAAAAACAGAACCTAAAGAAGCAACTTTAGCATCAACATATGATTTACTTGCTGCTGTTGTTGCTAAAGTAGAAGATGTTGAAATATTAATAAATTTATTATTATTTGCATCAATATTTCCAGTAAAAGCAACAGAACCATTTTTCTTAATATAACTTAATTCAATTGTACTAGCTCTACTAGCTAAAGAATTTTCAGTAGCAATTGCTCTTACTTTTTCATTTCCAACAGAAGTACTTAGTGAATTTTCAATAGCCATAGCACGAATTCTTTCAAGTGTTAAATTACTACTAATTGTTGATTGTACTCCAGTGGCTCGAATATTTTCATTTACAACTACAGTTGAAATAAATTGATCTGCCGCTAAAGAACGAATTTCTTCCTGATCAATTGTAAAATGTAAGCCTCCAGATAAATCAACAGCAATTTGATCATAAACAGTCGATGTTGTTGTTGAAGCTAATCCAGATAATGTGCTTTGTAAGTCTAAACCCACAGAAGTTGATAAATTATTTTGTGTACTTATCGAACGAACAATTTCATTTGCTAAACTTGTACTTAAATACTGTTCAGCAGAAATATGAGCTGTAATTGTTGAATTTAAATAGGATGTTAAAGTGGATTCTGAAGCAGTCGCACGAGTAACTTCAGAATCTAAATTATTTGTTAAGGTTAATTCATTTGCTCTCGCAGCAGAAACTTCCAAATCTATTTGACGATTTAATGTGCTAAAAAGATAAGGATCATTATTTAAAGCATCAGAAACTTCCTTTAACACATCTAAGTTAGACGGTGCATTTGCTATCACAGTTGAAATAGCACTTGTAACATATGTAATAGGCGCATATGTAGTAGCAGTTGAATATAATTGTTCATCGACTTTTTCTAACGCATCTTTAATCGAAGTTGCGCTTTGTGTAAAATGGGATGAACCATCTGCAACAAAAGAACCGTCAGATTGTAAGCCAACGGAGGCTTCTGTATTGGCGAGTTCATTGTCAATCTCTGACAATTTATCGCGAAGATAAACAACAATGGACTTGGCTGCTGAACTCATTCTAATTTTTACGTATCTTAATTATATAAAATCATCTGATTTTTAGAATTAAGATATTATTAGCTTATATTATGTTTAGATACCAACAGCAAATAAGTAAGATGATTGGGATTGGTTCCAGATAAGGGCAATAGAATCACGTGGAGCTAATTCTAAAACATCAACATCAGAACTTGTACCAACATCACGGTAACGGATAGTAAAGTTTGGATCAGCAAATGTACCATTATGAACAAAACGGAATACAGTTCCATTCACTAATCCAGCATTTGAAGGTGGTAAATAGATACCATCATTTGTACCATCATAACTTACAAAGTTAACTTTACCATTTAATAAGTTGGCATTTGGTGAAGTAGCATTTTGATAATCCGCAGTTGTTGTAATTACATGTTGAGCTAATTTACGAATTTGAGTATAGTCATATAAATAATCTAAACCTTCTTGTAATGTTACACTTGTACTGAAATTAGTAGCATCCGTTAAAGCAACATTTGCAGTATCAGCAGCAACCCATGCGGTTGTTCCACCAGAAGAACGTAAAATTGTTCCATCAGCTCCTAAAGTAAGTTTTGCTAAAGTACTTCCAGAACCAACTAATAAATCACCTTCAGCATAAGTAGTTTGTCCAGAACCACCATACGTAGTAGCTAAAGTAGTGGCATTCCATACACCTGTTGTCACTGTACCTAAAGTAGTGATAGTGTTTTGTCCAACATAACTAGCATTAATATCAACAACATAACCATCATTAGCATTCCCTGTAACATCTAAACGATTGGCTGTACCACTTACAATTGGATCTGTATTATCAATAATATCCCAACCAGTGGCAGATTTTACAATACCATCACCAATATTTAAACTAATACTTGAAGCACCTGAGTTAAAAGTAACAGTCCCTTTAACAGTCGCACGGTAGTAATCACCAGTTTCTTTTTTGGTTAAACTATCTAAATTTGATGTTTGTGTTGGATCAATTGTTCCAACATATTCAAACACAGAACCTAAAGCAGCCACTTTAGCATCAATGTATGATTTATTACTAGCATCAGTATCGGAAACTGGAGTAGCTAAATTAATAATTAAATTACTATTCAAGTTAGCATTTCCAGTAAAAGCAACAGAGCCATCTTTTTTAATATAAGTCAATTCAATTGTACTAACACGAGAATCTAAAGCAGATTCAGCACCTTGTGCACGACTTACTTCAGAATTTAAACTCACTGTAATAGTGGATTCAGCAGAAGTAGCACGGGTTACTTCAGAATTTAAATCTGAAGTTAATACATTTTCAGCAGCAGCAGCACGACTTGCTTCATTCGCAATCGCATTGGTTAAAACTAATTCTGCTGCTTGAGCACGAGTAGCTTCATCGTCTATAGCAACATGTAAGTTACCAGATAAATCTGCAATTGTTGAATTTGTAACAGCTGTAAAAGTACTTAATGCATTTGTTCTGTTTGTAACTTCTGCGGATATCAAATTACTTAATACAGTCTCTGCAGCAGTAGCACGAGTAATTTCACCGGAGATATTGGTTTGTAAAGTAGTTTCTGCTGCTGTAGCACGAGTAATTTCAGCATTTAAGTTATAAGTAATAGTAGATTCAGCACCAGTGGCTCGGGTGATTTCAGCGGTTAAATTATTTGTTAAAGTGGTTTCCGCAGCACGAGCACGAGATGATTCAGTACTAATTTGATTCGATAAGGTTGTAGCAATTTGAGGATCATTATTGATAGAAGTGGCAATTTCACTCAAAGTATCCAAAATTCCTGGAGCAGCATTTATTAAATTAGAAATTTGTGTATTTACATATGTTAAAGGAGCATATGTGGTTGCTACACTGTAAAGTTTTAAATCAACCGCACCAATAGCACCTTTTACAGTTGTAGCACTACTTACATAGTAAGCAGATGAATCAGCTACATAATTACCACTGGAATCTAAACCAATAGCAGTTTCAGCGTTGTTTAAACGAGAAATAGTATCGTTTACTGATGAATTTAATGACGCAATCGCTGTTTTTTTGGTTGCCATTTTTTTCTACTCTGTAATATAATAAAAATGTTAAATATGCCAAAAAATGAAAAATATTGTTTTACATTGTTTGACTATCGGCTATATACACTAAACTGAATCTTTTTTTGGTTGATCTAATTTGCGAAAAGCTTCTAATAACTTTTTACGAATTTCTATGTTCTCTGTATATTTATATACATAAGGATATGTTTTTTTATAATGTTCTATTTTTTTCTCTTTTTTTTCAATTGATTCTTGTATATTTTGTATTTCTTCTGCTGATAAATCTCCAAGTGGTATTTGTAAAAAGCGACTTATAAAAAATAATTTACCAAGTTTCCCTTTTTCATTTGCTACCTGAGCTTGTTGAAAATATTCTGGATTTATATTTTGTTTTTTATCTGGATGCGTTAGAAGAGCAATTTTATGAAAAATAGAAGAACATTTAGTATTCTCTTTTATATCATCCTCTTTAACACTCTGTATTTGTTCTTGTTTTTTATCTAATTCTTCAATAATCTCTTTTTTTTCTTCAGACACTTTTTTTTTATATTCTGGGAATTCTTCATATAATTCTTGAAAAAAACTATCACGTGCTTCTATAAATTCTTTTTTAATCTTGTAATAAGAAAGATAGGTTTGAACTAACTTTGTTAATACAAGTTCATTTTCATTTGTAAATAAATCATATTTCTTACTCATATCTGATTCTTACGTGTGGTTCTTTTTTTAGAACTCTTGCGACAAGTTTTTCCTCTTTTTTTCTTATTACAACCAGATTTGTGTTCATCCAATTTTTTACAGACAGATTCAAATTTTTCTTGATTGACTAATTCTAATTTCTTTTCCATACAACAACGAAGTTTCCAGAGTTCTCGTTTGAAATGACTTTTAAATTTTGGTTTACATTCTGCCCAAGCTTCACGCCATTCTGTAAAAGGGAGACTAGGACCCACAGAGGCCCAGAATCTTTTATAAAATACTATGCGTTCTTCTGGTTTCATTATGTTGTAACGATTACGAAGTTCTGGTGTATTTGCTTCTGAAGGAGCTTCTTCCATCGGAGAAGAAACTTTAGATGATGGTGAAAAAGGATGATTCTCTGCTATGCTAAATAAGAAATCCCATCCTTCAAATGCTGTTCTCATACATCCTTCCTTTATTCTCTCTTCATACACCTTTTTTACAGACTCATACGATGGATTTGGTTCATGAAGTAAATTCTGTTTTCTCAGTTTTTCATTTACCATATTATGAACTTTGTACAACCATAGACTTAGTTTCTTTTTATTTGTTAAATAAGGTTCAATGGGAAGCTTTTCAATGTATTCACTAAAAGATGCTCGGCAGTATTTACAGGGTAAAACATATTCCAACATTTGAAACATCTCTTTGACTGCTTCCTTTTGACTTGGTTCATATTGAAATGTTATGAGATGTAATAATCTCCATCCTGATGGACCCCAGAAACGTGTATCCATTTTCTACTCTAGGAGTAGAAAATGGTTAGACCTGCTGATTCTATCAGCAGGTATCCATTCTATTATATAAATATAAAAAACAAATAATTATACATTTAAACTTGATTTACAAGTAATAGTAGGATGAAATCATGAAACAAACAAAAATAGATCAGTTTTTTAAACAACCAAATCAAAAACTACCTGCTACACTTGAAAAAAAACCAAATGTAGAACTTTCAGCCCAAGAACTTTTATCACCTCTCTTTGTTCGCCAAATTCCAGACGCAGACAAATATAAAAAACAGCTACAAGATGAATTTGAATTGATCGATAAAAATAGTTTTGCTCCAGTCTTTTTACAAGTGAAAACTATTTTCGACTTGATTGATGAAATTGGAAAAGAGACTGGTAAAATAATTCCACATATTATTCGTGGTTCTGCTGGTTCTTCTCTTGTTTGCTATTTACTAGGAATAACTCACATCGATCCCCTTTTACACGGTATTCAATTGGCTCGTTTTATGAATAAAGGTAGAACAGATATTCCTGATATAGATATTGATGTCCCCTATAATAGAAGAGAAGAGATATATACACGTATTTCTGAAAAATGGAGTGGTATGGTTGCTCGTATTAGCAATCATGTAAAATATTCTCATAAAGTAGCTCTACGTGAAGTGATTCGAGATACATTAGAATTAGAGAAAATGCCTTTGTCACTCCGTAAAAAAGATTATGATATTCGCAAATTTCTTCCAAGTTCAGAAGATCAGAAAAAAGCAAAAGAGGAAGCACAGAAAAAGGTGGGAACACATAAAAATTTTAGTAAGCACTGTGGAGGAATAGTTATTTTTGAAGAACAAGGAAAAGTTCCAGAAGATCTTATTTTACAAACTTTAGATAATAACATACAGCAAATTAAATTAGATAAAGATGAAACAGAAGATTCTGGATTTATAAAAATAGATATTTTGAGTAATCGTGGATTAGCCCAAATTGCTGATATTTGTCCTAATCTCCCTTTTTCAAAATATCCAGTCAGAGATTATGGAACTGAACGTATCTTTGAAAAAGGGAATACAATTGGAATTACTTTTGGAGAAAGTCGTGGTATGCGAAAATTATTTATGGAAATGAAACCTCTCTGTATTCGTGATATAGCAGTCGCACTTGCTTTAATTCGTCCTGCTGCAGCAGCAGAAGGAAGAAAACAGGAATTTTTAACCAAATGGAAACGAAATCCAAATGAAGCCCAAGATCCAATTTTACGTCCTATTATCTTTGATGATGATGCGATTTGTAAAATAAAAAATGTTTTAGAATGTTCCACTGCTGAAGCCGATAAATGGCGTAAATATTTCGCAAAAGGAACAATGAAAAATCATGTTGAATTCCGCCAAAAAATGTATGAAAAAGGGTATGATAGAACAACAGCGGATTGTGTTGTAGATGATTTAAATCAACTTGTTTATTATTCTTTCTGTAAATCTCACGCAATCAGTTATGCGCAACTTGTTTGGGCACTTGCGTATTGGAAATCTCATAGTCCTCATTTATTCTGGGTAGCTACTCTCAACCACTGTAATAGCGAATATCGAAAATGGGTTCATTATCGTGAAGCTAAATGTTCTGGTTTAGTACTCACAACAAATCCTCCACCTTATACACTTGGAAAACGAAATAATGAACCCGCTTTAGTATCAAAAGCATCAGAACAATCCCTTTTACACCCAAAAACAGCAATCCAAGAATTTTCTGAATATGGCTACTGGACTTCTGAAGAGTTTTTACCAACTTGTGGGTTGTGGAAATCAGGACAAAAGAGATTGGATGATGAGAAACAGTTTGTTTCCTTTCGAGGTTTAATAGCCTGTGGTCGAACTGTTACAAGAGATTGGGGAGTTTGTACTCTTCTTTGTTTAGGAATTGCGAATAAAGAATATATAGATCTTGTGATTCCAAATGTTTCACGAAAAGACCTCTTTCGTTTTACTGTATTAGATGGAAAAGGACTTTTATCCAAACGAAATGGTATTGAAACAATTGAAGTGAAAAGTATTCGTGGTATCAGTCTAAAATCTTTACAGAATAAAAAGTAAGATGGACAAGACGGTTTTTGTTACATTAACAGATACTTCTTATTTTTCAAAAGCAAAACGAACAATTGAAGAGCTACGTGTAAAAGGGGGTTGGGATGGGGATATTGTTTTGCTCACAGTCGATTGTCGCCTACATGATCCTATAGAAGGAGTAATTTGTAAAGAGATTCACCATATTGACCACCAACCTCTCTTTGACATCTGGCAGAAGAATCCAATCAGAAAAATGGATGATAATCGTCACCATGGAAAAGTGTATCAGTGGGATAAACTCCAAGTCTTTGATGAATTTTTTACCAATTGGGACCGAGTTGTTTTTCTGGATGCTGGAATGCGCATTTGCGATTCTGTACAACCTCTTTTACACCTTGACTATAAAAACTCTTTACTTGCTCCAGATGATTCTGACCCGTATGATAATGGAAATAGATTGAAATGTCAATTTGATTGGGATGCGAATCCACCTGTTACAGAAAAACTCTTAAATACTTTTAAAATCGATATGTTACAAATGAAATATTTTCTGAACTGTATTTTTGTTTTTGATACCAAACTGATTTCTGACCTCAAACCCAAAGAAACAATGTTAAAGTGGATGTATGAATATCCAATTTGTCTTTGTAATGAAATGGGAATTATGAATCTCTTTTTCACGGTTTATAAAATGATTTGGAAACCATTCCCACAGAGAACTTCTGACAATTCAAAATACCTATTTGGATGGTCAGAATATAATTATAAAGAAAAACCTGATTGGAAACAATTTTGTTTTTTGAAATATCCATACACTATTTAGATTCAAACCACTGTCCTTCTAAGTAATATTTACTCAAATAATTACGAATATAAACACTCTTAATATCAGGTAAATTTAAAATATCCCCACAGAAAATTGAATCTTCTTTACGTTCAAATTCTTTTTCTTCTCTGTATTGAACTCTTTGGAATATTTCAGCACGAATACTATTTTGGGAATGATGAACTCGTGCGTTTGATTCATGTTCTACCCACGCACAGCCACTTGGTGCTCGGCGTAATCTATTTAACACCACATCAACAGAATTATAGGAAATAAAAGGCATATGAACTTCATTATGATCATAATATCCATGAATTACAATATCACATTCTGGTTTGATTTGGAAAGCAAAACGAATTGATTTAATTCTTTGTGGATGCATAACATCATCACAATCGAAATAAGAAATATGCGTACAGCCTTGACTAATTAATTCACGACTTGCTATATTTCGATTCACTGAAGCATTTTGTCTTCCTGTAAAAGTGAGGATTTGTAAAGGAAAACTATAGATTTTATTGTATTCATCTGGAATATCTGAACTCTCTGATGAACTACAGGATACAACCACTAAATCTGGTTTGACTTCTTGGGATTCAATAGAATCTAAACAACGTTTTAACTTTTGAATATGATATTTGTAACAGGGGATTGCTACACCAATTTTCATCTTTAGTATAAATATGAAAATTGGTTTAAATTACTTCTTTTTAATTCTAACGTATGAGTTCGTCAGGCGTGGGGCTTATTCGTCTTGGTATGGGCCTATAGGCCATAACCACTTCTTACTCACTTCGTTCGCAAGAAGTGCCGGCCTCGTTTCGCAAGCGAAACTCGTCAGGCATGGGCCTATAGGCCCAAAATCATTTGTTACTCGTTTCACTCATAACAAATGCCGGCCTCATTCGTTGTCCAAGGACAACGAATTTCGTCTGGAATGTGATTAACGCTCGTTACACTCGCTTATTTTATCCCCCACTTCTTACCCACTTCGTTCGCAAGAAGTGCCGGTCTCGTTTCGCAAGCGAAACTCGCCTTGGAAGGGTTTATGAGCTTTGCTCATAAACCCATTCCAAAAGGAGAATAGCTCAAAGGAGCTAAATAAGGTCTCACCGTACTTGATGATCCAACTTCTTCCTTACATTTGATTTTAGTTGGTGGGCATACAGGGCGTGGGCATGGAGCAGGTGGTGGGCAAGTGGTTGGTTCTGGACATTTAATTTCTGGGCATCTTGGTCGTGGGCATGGTGGGCATTTACCAGCGTCTTTCTTACAAGCACTATTGTCAATGATAACAGGTTGTTGTTTTGGAATAGAACTCTTTAACACATATTTACTTAAATCTGGTACAGGTGGGCACTCCGTTTTCAACATATAGTTACTCATATCGGGGCATGATGGGCAAGGTGGAATAGAACTCTTTAACACATATTTACTTAAATCAGGTTCGCGACATGGAGGACAAATTAAACGAGCCATTCCTTTTGGAGTACATTTACAACTATCTTGTGATTTACTACATGAGGAACATAATGGAATACCTGCTAAGCCTTCTGCTTGAAAGCCTTCAAGTGAACTTCCACCTAAATATTTTCCCATACCAAAACCGACTCCAAACACTAAAATAATGAGAGCGACAATTATTTGGGGGGTTAATTTGACTGGAATTACAGACGTCATCTTCTATCACAGATAAAGCTTATAATCTCCTAAGATTTTTAAAATATCGTTTAACGATATTTTAAAAATTTGTAGTTTGATTATAAACTTCGCAAGAAGATTATAGTCTCCATCCTTTCCAAGAAACCGGAGGACAACCCATTTGTTCAGGTGTTGCTGGATCATTCACAGTCGCTAAACGAGAACACATCATTTTCGCATGGCCACGCCAACTAAAATCTTTTCCCACCGAAGCTCCAGCAGGTAACGCACCAAAATCATGAGGATTCATTCCTGAACGACGAATATTTTGTTGAATATCTTCCACTCGTTTTTTCCAGTCAAAATGAGCGGCCTCAAAAGGAACTTCACTGGGAGGTCTAATACTTCCATTTGAAGAATCCATATTATTCTGGAAACCTGCCAAATCCATTTCACGAATTTTTTGATCAAATTCACCACGAGCTCCTTTTGTTGTACCTGGATGACTTGTTGCTAAAGTAGCTAATGCTTGTGTTTTCGCAATTTCTGCTGGACTTGTATAAGAATAACTTATTTTAAAAGACAAACCTTTAACAAGTTCGCTAGCATATTTTTCAAAAAGTTTAGATGAAAAATCTCCTGTTTCCTTTCCAGAACTAGAAGTTATTCCAGTAATATCTGAAGAAACTTTACCAAGTTCTGGTAAAAACTTGTCATAATCTTCTTTCATAATTGGAATATCGGATGGTTTTAAAGAACCATTTTCGATTTTTATTATCATATCATCAATACTCTGTTTCATTTTTGTTAAGATACCTACACGAGCTTGAATAACGGGGTCGGTTGTTCCACTGGCTTGAAGACGAATTGTTTCCACTCCAAGTTTTCCTTGGAGAATTTTGAGTTGATCGGGTGTAATAGGAGTTGATTGTGGTTTAGCATCTTCAAAACCTTCTGTTGTTTGCCCAGTTCCCACCTTTGACAAACTAGCTTTTGGTTGCGGAACAAGTTGATTGTTAGCATATAATCGATATGTTCTTTGTAAAAAACGTAAATTTGCTGCCATGTCATTAATATCTTCAATGGTTAATTGGGGTTGAATACCTGGATTACGTGAAAGAACGGATAGTTCATCTTTCACTCGTTGATAATCTCCTTTGAATCGTGTAATAGGGAGTTTGACAGCTGGGTCGGATTTATCATCCAAACCTGGTAATTCAAAAGCAGAAAATCCATCCATATCTTGTTTTAATTCATTGAGTTGCTGTTTGGATGATTTTTCTAAAACGGGATCTTGGAAAGGCAAACTATTGGTATCAGCCAAACCAGTTACAGGTGCTCCTGGTAAATCTGCTATACTGGTAGCCCCTTTTGGACCTGAATCTGTTAAACTTGTTTTCTTTGGCACTCGTTTGTCTTCAAAACCTTCTGTGTTAAGCAAAGGTCTCCAATCTGAGCATGTACTTGTAAAAATAGCTAATATGAGAAGCATAAAAGCTATTACCACTAAGAGTCCAATTCCCTCCATATCTAATCTGTAGCAAAGTGATTTAATTCAATTTATTTTAAATTACAAGCATAGCAAGGAATTGAGTCTTTACGAATATAATCATCTGGATTTTTTCCTGGAATATATCGCATCCATTCATTTCCTTGTTGATTCACTACACTATCAATACAAGAATCACTTAGAACAGAACCTTCTGTTTTACTTTGTAATTCATTACGTAAACTTTGTCTTACATCATTCACTACAGAACTTTTTAATGAACTAAATTGTTGTGTAAAAGATGGTTCATCACCAGGATATAAAAGTGGTTGTATTGGTTGTGTTTGTTGTGTTTGCGTTACAGGGGTTTCTTTTTTTGAAGTTAATATTGCTAATAAATCAGAAATCGATACAGTCACATAACCACCAGAACTATCTTTTACACTACCCCCAGAAGCATCCACAAAAGATTCACTTACAAAATAAGAACTTATTGCTAATAAAGCTATAATTCCGATAAAAATATATGTATTTTTCTCCATCTGTTAATACTTTCCAAAGTATTTTGGAAAACCTTATAATATGTTGATACAAGTTAAAATTGATTGTAACAAATTTTAATTATAAAACTAGAAAAAATGTCAACTTGTCTCAAAATACGCCATACAGAAGATGAAATAATTGAAGTAGGTATTGATGAAGCTGGACGGGGATGTCTATGGGGCCCTTTATATGCTGGAGCAGTCATATGGACCAATGAAGAAGATATGAATGAAGAACAAAGAGAAATTGCTTCGCAAATTAAAGATAGTAAGAAGTTATCAGCAAAACGCCGGACACAATTAGCAGCATGTATTAAAGATTTAGCCTTAGATTGGAATGTTGGTTCTGTAACTGCTGCTGAAATAGATGAAATAGGGGTTACGAAAGCAAATCAACTCGCTTTTACACGAGCTTTAGAAGGACTTTCTGTCAAACCAGAACGATTGATAATTGATGGTATATTAAGTTTAGTAGAAGCTCCTTGGTGTTTTATGGAACAGAATGTTGAACCAGAAGCAGATGGAACATATTTAGCTGTAGCAGCCGCCAGTATTTTAGCCAAAACAACTCATGATGAATGGGTGAAACAATTTTGCGATATGAATAGTAATATCGCAGAAATGTATGATTTACAGAATAATAAAGGATATGGAACAGCAAAACATAGAGCAGGTATTATACAGAATGGAAAACATTCGTTACATAGAAATTTGTTTCTACGTAAATTGTATGCTGCTCAAACAAAAACAGATGGAGATACTGCGTTAGAATAGGATTAAAGATTTTAACTCTAGAGACAGAATAATTGACGATTATAAATATACAACCAATCTTCATGGTTATATCCCTTTAACACCTCCTTCACAACCAAATTATTTTGGTTACAATACTCAAAAAAACATTCTGACTGTTGGAGTTCTGGTGAGAAAAGCCACCAATGTTCATTCCCTTCCTGATAATATTTTTTTGAATCCATAATAAAATAATCAAAGTCTTGTTTTGTTCTTCTGTATTTCATATAGAGTTCCGCAAAAGTGTGTAAATAATGTATCATAGCACATGGTTTGCCCAGAATAAATTGGTCAGTCAAAGCAATCACCTCTAACACAGAGCTTCTAGTTAATTCATCAAAAAGTGGGACAAGATTTTGTTTAAACACTGTATCTAATCGACAACGAACAATAACATCATAGCCAATATTTTCAGCTTCCATCAAACTACAAACATCCAGAATACGATACATCTGCATCAAGTTTCCTGGGGAAACATATTTTCCTTCAAAATTATATGTTTTATAAATTTCCTGGAATTTTTCAAAAGGAGCAATAGGAAAGTGAATTGGTTTTAGATAAAAATCTTTTTCATATAAATGAATATTTTTTAGATTCTGTCCAAAAAAATCTTTGGCTCCTTGTAGATTTATTGTATCAGTTGAAATAAAAATATCATAATCATATTTTTGTTTGAACTCTTCATTCAAAAAGTATTTTTGAACAGAATCATTCACTAAAGAATCATTTTTTACTTGATCATTCAGTTGGTTGCTACGAATCTGTCCTGAAAATAGAATTGCTACCTTTTTCATTTTCTACTTTTTCTTGTTTTCTTTGCTTTACGCTTTGCTTTTTTTGTTTTTCTTGTTTTTCTTCCTCCTTCTGTTGTACTATTGTTATTATTGTTATTATTGTTATTATTGTTATTATTTTTATTATTGTTATTATTGTTATTATTGTTATTATTGTTATTATTTTGACCAGCATTAAAGGGAGTATTTAAATCTAATATTTTAATAATTTTTCTTGTATCTTTTTTTGTAATATCAAAAGAATTATATATAACTCTAACTAATTCATTTAAAAAAAGTTCATATTCAGCATCACTATATATTCCAATATCATCAACCCCTCTTGCTGTTGATATATAATCTGATAATTTATTTATAATTTGTTTTTTTGAATTTCCAGAATTAATATCTTCAATTAAATAATTATCTAAAAAGTCATTAATTTTTTCCATACTTTCATCATAATTAAATAATTGTAAATTGTTATAATTTACTAATTTACTATTTTCAAATTCTTTTTCATAAGCTATATTTAATCTATTATTATATGGTGGTATTGTTATTCTTAATTGTGAAGTATTATTCATTCTAATTTATCATATATTATATATCATAAATTAGAATTTTTTAATAAGAAATAACTTTAAAAAGAAAAAGTTATTTATTTGCGGTTACGACGAGTACTTTTGCGGTTGCGACGAG
>JACCDW011172397.1_pt1 | contig 26299 bp, 29 predicted proteins | sample 7449781 | NCBI WGS metagenome assembly JACCDW01 (sample SAMN15323449, study PRJNA562643) | freshwater metagenome | isolation source: river surface water | place: USA:Blue River Watershed | collected 2017-08-18
AAGCGGCATCTATGTACTCAGGATTATTTTCCTGTTCTGGTTTTGCACCATACAGATTCCCTCTGTGGGAGATATAAATCATTTTTGAACCTGAACCCAAATCCAGTTCTTATGATTATCTCCAGGACCGGTAGGCCTAATGTCCGACCTGTAATTAGAGAATCCAATTTTTCCAATAAGGTCGCTGAAAAGCGTTTGCTCATCAAGGATGCTTACATCTGAGTGCCCATTAGTGCTTCCGGCATCATAATTGTTTTCGTAGTAACCAGCAGTTGGAATCTCGCCTTTTCCGCCGTATCCCATCTGAAAACATAATCTCCCACCTGGTTTAAGAACCCTGTATATGTCCTTGAGAATATTGAACCGAATTTCATGTACGCAAATATGTTGAAAACAGATAACGGCAAACACAACGTCGTAGGTTTCATCTTTTATTGCTGAAAGATTGTCTCCAGTTGTTACATAGAGATTTGGCTCTGGAATGTTATTAGCCTTAACATTGATTTTGGCCTTCTCGATATTTACGTGAGAAATATCAATTCCATCAATTCTGGAAAATCGCTTCGAAAACTTAACGATATTTCTTCCAGGGCCGCATCCGTATTCAAGAGCTACTAGCCCATTTGTATCAAAATCTTTAAAAAGGAACTCGTCATAATCAGGCCAGTTGTTGTGAGCGTCATAAGAACCCACAACAGGGTCTCTAAAATCAAGCGACCATTTTGCGGCATACTCGTCATAGTAGGCATTCTGCATACCCAGGTAATCGTCTTTACCTTTGCTCATTTGTTGTTCTCCAGGTAGTAATTGAGGTCTTCTGGCGTGCCAATACCCCACATTTTCGATACTTCTTTTATGCGAATCTTCTTGTTATCAGCAATTGCTTCGTTGAAAACAGGGCAGACATAGAACTCGTTATTCACCCGAATATTCTTTTCAATCATTTGGTTCGCGTATTTCACGTAATCAGAACCGTGCTTCCAGTAGTAGATGCCAACTGTTGCGTTATCTGATATTGGATTTTTTTCTGCCACTTCGCATACAAAGCCATCGTCGCCAAGTTTTGCGTATGACCATTTTGGATGAGTGGCCTTAAATGTCAAAATACCACCATCTATATCTCCGGCGCTAAATGCATAGAGGCATTCATTGCTGTCCCAGTCGACAACCTGGTCGGAGTTTGCCATCAAAAGTGGTTGGTCATTATCTATAAGACCAGATGCCAGCAGAGTTGTGCATGCAGCACCTTCGGTCATTCCGTCAACCAGGACTATGTCACAACCAGGCTTGATGAGGCCGAGCACTTGTTTTAGGTTGTACTTTTCATAATGTTCTTTTTGGACAAGAAAAATATAGTGTGCATCGATATTCAGGTTCTCTACAACAACCTGAATCATCGGCTTCCCATTCACCTCTATTAACGGTTTGGGAAATGTGTATCCAGCCTGTGCAAAACGCGAACCAGCTCCAGCCATTGGTATGAGAACATTCATTTTTTCGTTCCTCCAGGCGACAGGTCTTTTGCCGCGTGTTTCTATTTCGTCAACAAATCGCATCAAACGCTCTTTGTTTAAATCGTTGGCATTTTTAATAGCATGAAGGTTTGCTCCAGAACTAAGTGCACCTTCCCTGCCAATATGTGAATCCTCAATAATTATAGTATTTGCAGGGGTTGAATCTAACGAAACAATGCATTGCCAATACATTTCTGGATGAGGTTTATGGTGCTTTACATCCTCATTGCTCATTATGTAGCTAACGTAACGAAGTACGCCAATCGCATCCAGCGCTGTAATTACGGTATCCCTAATTGCATTGCTCGCAACAGCAATTTTCCAGCCACGCTCTTTAAGCGTCTGCATGATGTCAATGGCTACATAATTCTTGGGGAATTGTGACAGTATCTTCAATGTCGCTTGTTGTTTATCTTCCCATATTCTTTGATGAGTTGACTCTGGAAGGCCTTTTTCGTCAGTAAGCATTTTCAGCTTTGTGGTTGTCCCAAGGCCATCGTATTTTGATAAGTGTTCGTCCCTGGTTATTACGTACTTCGAATCAATTCGGCTTAAGGCAATATTTAGTGAATCGAAGTGGACATCTCGCGACTCTATGAGTACGCCGTCAAGGTCGAAAATAGCAAGAAAATTACTTTTCATTTGGGTTTGGACCCGCGTGTCGATGCCACTTGTTATGGCGAACAATACTTTTCCCATTGCATTTCATTACATATTTATTTCTTACACGCAGCGACCATTCAACGTCTTCCTCTTCATTCCACCCACGCGACTCATCCAATGGTTCTTCAAGCATGACGTATTTCTTCACCATAAAGAACCCGCCGGATATGTACATATATTGAGTCTGTGACCAGTCGTTATAGTCAAGCGACCAAGCCCTCCCGTGACCTGGCTTGTCCCAGAGCGACCAGTCCATGGGGTTTCGTGCACCAGTAATGAGGTATTGCGGACACGAACATATATCCCAGTCTGTCCCAAAGTGTTTAAATTCTTCGTACCATCGAGAATCAAAGATGTGATAGTCATGCATTAGTACGATATTTTCATACCTTGCGCTTTGAACAAGTATGTTCTTTTTTCGTGTAATCCACTTAGGCTTAGCGGATTCATCAAAATCAATCTTGTTTAAATCATCTCCGTCAATGCCCGATGAGTCCCCACCGCCAACAATTACGATTTCGTATTCAGGAATACGGAGACTGCGTATATTGTCAATAATCTCTTGAAGACGGTTTTTATCTTCATAGACGCTTATTATGCCGAATGTCCACTGAATGTCTTGCATATCAAATCTTTTCTAGAATGATACGCATTGTTGCGTCCCAGTCGTCACCGCGCTTATCCATAGTGAAATCGGCTAGACGTTCATAATTTTCTTCAATTTCATCTTTTCTTGTTTGCAGGTCACGAAGTTCATCTAGGTGATAAACCCACTCATCCGGCGTATACGCAACTCGACCTACTCCATTATCTGCAAGATATTTGTATTCTGGAGAAAATGAACTAATAAATGGTATTCCAGCTGCGGCATACTCAAGCCCTTTTATGAAAGACTTTGCGTGATTAAATGGAACATTATTTAGCGGAATCATGCCAATGTCAAAATATTCAAACAAGCGTGGATAAGACATAATCGGAACGAGTGGGGACATTCTTGTTATGTTGTCTGGTATTCCAAGGAGTCGATTCGCCCTATGTGCACCCGCCCCCTCGGTGTGGCCGGAGTGATGAAACCCCATCTTTCGAGAAGTTAGATACTGGCCCATAAAACCAGAAAGCGTCTCTAGGTCACCAGACCTCCACGGCGTTGCTCCCACCCAGCCAACTTTCAGTCTGTGATTCATTTTGATTTGTCTTGGCTTCCATCTTTGGATGTCTATGCCATTGCGTACCAAAAATACATTGTCACGTTTTGCTGCGTAGTAGTCAAAGAGAAACGGGGTTGACGTGATAACCGCATTGGCCTGCATAATTATCTGAGAATAAATCTCGCGATTATTATTTGGATTTTTCTTAGGGTCGGTTGATTCGTATGCTCGATTATTTACATGCAAGCCATCAAACCAATCGTCTACATCAACAACTATTTTTTGCCCCATCTCTTGAGCAGCTGGCATTGCCTCAAGAACCTCTTTTTGCATCAAGAGTTTAAAAACTATGATGTCCCAGCCATGAATAGCCCTATCCTCTGGGACAACCATTCCGAATCCACGCTGTGGGTTAAAGCCAGGAAATCCAACAGTTGCAAACCAGCCACGCTTATTCAGCTCATCCGCAGGCAATTTACACCTATACCAAGCGCAACCGTTTGGCTGAAGTGGCTCGGTTCCCCATGCCCAATCTCCAGTCAGATATCCAATTGTCGGTTTACGTTTCTTTGCTACCACGCTCAGCGACACTAGCACAATGCGACAATTTCTGAATATGATAAAATTTATTTGTCGCATAGACAAAGGGAGCGAATCATGAGCACAACATTCATTAAAGACACAGCAGAGCGTGCAGTTAGAACATTCCTTCAGGCGTACCTTGGTGCCTGGGTTGCTACTGGTGCCGACTTCGACGGCCTGGTTGCAACAGATAATCTAAAAATCGGTGTAACAGCTGTCGCCCTGTCAATCGCGATGTCAATGGGCCTTAAGAAAGTTGGCTCAAACAAAGAGTCAGCCTCGGCGCTGTAGTCATACCTACCGGCTCAAGACCGGTTCCTAATCTACAATCTTTATGGCTTTGGTTAGGAGAGCGTGTCCATGATTGCTGGCGTCTACAACATTACGTGTGAGCAGGGCTCCTCTTTTTTGCGCACCCTTGAAATCGAGAAGCCAGACCTCGTCACGGACCCAACAGGCCAAACCTACGAAGATTTTGACCTCACCGGATATACCGCAAGAATGCAGGTAAGGCGCACAATAGAGTCATCTTCCACACTAGTAGAGCTAACAACTCAAAATCTTGGCCTTGAAATTAATCCAACTGGTGACACAGTAAATCTCATAAAAATTTCAATGGCTGCATCTGTTACTGCATCTATTAACAGCAGCGGAGTTTATGACCTAGAAGTCATCAATGGTGACGGATTTGTGTCAAAGGTTATTAAAGGTGCATTCACGCTCGTCCCAGAGGTGACACGATGAGCAATGTCCCAAATCAAGTGAACATCCATGAAGATACGCCAAATCAGGTAATTGTCAATCAAGATGCTCCGAACCAGGTGGTCGTCAGATTCGCTGGAGCTGGTTCTTCAAACACGAGAAGACATGTTCACAGTCAGCAGTCTGCGTCAACAACTTGGACCATAAATCACACCCTGGGTGGCAAGCCGCAAGTAACCATTGTTGATTCTGCTAATACCGTTGTCGTAGGTACGGTAACATATAACAGTAATTCTCAAGTGACAGTGGACTTCACTGCACCGTTTTCGGGTTACGCCTATTTGACATAAGGCAGGACAAATGGCACAGAAATTTGTTACAAATCTTAACCTAAACCAAAATCAACTTCTCAATGCGACGTTTGAGGTTTTGTCGAGTGACCCGAACTCGGACAACTTTGAGGGTCGCCTCATCTACAACTCAACTGAAGACACAATCAAGGTTTATACGGGTAGTGCATGGAGAAAAATGCTCCATGGCATTGTTGCTGGTGGCTCATATACAGATGCAATATCAATCAGTGAAGCAAATGGACAAGTAACACTTACCCTAAATCTTGCCGACACGGATAGTGCTGGTTTGCTTTCCAGCACATTCTGGAACATGTTGAACGATGCAACATCGGAAAATACTGCATCAAAACTAGTTAAAAGAGACGCAAACGGCAATATTAAGATTTCAGACCCAACTGAAGCTGCGCATGCGGCTACAAAACAGTATGTAGATGCTGCTCGTTCTGGTCTTGATGTCAAAGCATCGGTCCGTGCCGCGACTACGGCAACGGTAAACCTTTCAACTGACGTCGATGCCGGAAGCGTTATTGATGGAGTAACTCTTGTTGCTGGCGACAGAATCCTTATCAAGGACCAAGGCGTTGGTGGAGTGGCTCACGTTGACAACGGTATTTATGTTGTTGCAGCATCCGGCGCTCCTACGCGAGCTACCGATGCAGACAGTAGCGCAGAAGTAACCGCAGGACTATTCACATTTGTTGAAGAAGGCACAGCAAATGGTGATGCTGGCTTCGTTCTTGCCACGAATGGTTCAATAACAGTTGGCTCAACAGCACTTCTCTTCACCCAGTTCTCTGGTACTGGTCAAATTACGGCTGGTGATGGTTTGTCAAAGAGCGGGAGCACGCTCAATGTAAACGACGACGACGTAACAATCTATGTTGATGGAAACGACGACCTCGCCGTAAAATCATCAAGCACAGCTGGACAGGTTCTTCTCTCTCAGGGCTCTGGAACAGCTGCGTGGGGCGCTCTTGACCTCTCGGATTCAGATGCAACAACAAATATTCTTCCAATCAATCGTGGCGGCACTAGTGCTTCCACTGCGTCTGGAGCAAGAACTGCGCTAGCAGAGACGTCGACAAGTGGACAGTCAACTTCAACTCCGGTACTTGGAAGAGTTGCCTATCAGGTATTGACTGGTTCAAATACGACATACACGGTTACACATAACTTTGGAACCAGAAATGTTGTAGTTCAAGTATTTGACACAGCAACATACGAAACAGTATTTACAGACGTAACAAGAAGCACTACCGACAGTGTGACAATCGGATTCTCGGTTGCGCCAACATCTGGTGCGTATACAGCTGTTGTAACAGGTTAAACATAGCGCCTCGAGGGGCGCACTAAATAGGAAACAGTCGAGGCTGGATTCATGGCAAAATTTATTGGCACGCCTATACGCGGAACTGACTTCGCGAGCGTTAGCGACGAGGCGATTTCAGCCAAGGTTGCATCCGATACACACGCCAGAATCCGGATTGATGCGGGTGGAAGACTCACCTGGGGTTCTGGTTCTTCTTCTGGGGATATAAACCTTTATCGTGATAGCGCCTCTGTTCTTGCTACAGATGACATCTTAAGAGCGGTTTCAGGTCTTGTTACTCTAACGACAAACGGAACGCCAACAGAGGCCTTGCCAAACGGTGCAATAGCAATCGACACGACTAATAATGTTTTTTATTATCGGTCCAACGACACGTGGAACCAGGTCACCGCAGATGGTGGTAACGCATCTTTGACAGTAAGCGATACCCCGCCATCTGGGCCAGAATCTGGGGACTTGTGGTTTGAGTCGGACACTGGCAAAACGTTTGTTTACTATGACTCATTTTGGGTTGAGGTTGGCGAAAGTGGTGGATACGTTCTAGCAGAAAGCATCTCTGGCAATGCTGCTACTGCAACAAAACTTGCTACAGCACGAACGATATCTCTTATTGGAGATGTAAGCGGTTCTGCTTCATTTGATGGTTCATCAAGTGTCTCTATTTCAACATCTGTGCAACCCAACAGTATTGCACTTGGAACCGACACGACAGGCAACTACATGTCCGGCGTTTCTGCTGGAACAGGAATAGCTGTTTCTCATACCCCAGGCGAAGGTTCTACTGCAACAATCTCAATTGAGTCAACCGCATGGACTGCTTACACTCCAACAATTACTGCTGATGGTGGCGGTTTTGCGCTGAACAATGGAACACTTACAGGTCGATATAAGCAAGTTGGTAAAACGGTGTTCTTCAAATTGAAGTTCGTTTTTGGCTCAACAACAAATGCAGGAACTGGTCACTGGAACTTCAGTCTTCCAGTAACAGCGTATGACTCAAATTTTACATTTACAGCAGCAATTCTTGATAACTCAGTTGCTTGGTACGGAGGTATCGGTAACGGTAACTACACTGGCTCAACATCGAGTTTTGCGGTAATAATTCCTGGCACTAGTGCATCAGTAACAACATGGGCATCCGTTGGAAATGGTGGCCCATTCATTTGGGGCGCTGACGACAACATCACTATCTCAGGAAGCTACGAGGCTGCGTAATGGCTATTGACTTTCCAAATTCACCAGTACTTAATGACACACATACTTCTGGTGGGCGTACATGGATATATGACGGAGAAAAGTGGCTTCTTCAGGGAACCTCGATATATCTTGACAACATTGCAGACGTAGACCTAGCGACGACACCGCCATCTTCTGGCGATGTTCTGAGTTTTGATGGAACCAACTGGGTAAGCGCATCTGCAACAACCGGTGTTACTTCTCTTAGCGCCCTAACAGATGTTGAGTTGACCAACTTACAAGATGGTCAAATAATAAAATATTCATCAGCGAGTGCATCGTGGTATAACGAGTACGAGGCCCTACAAAACGTCGATGGTGGTGCCGCTAACACCGTATATGGTGGGATAATTGCCCTTAGTGGCGGAGGAGCTTCAGGATAATGGCAACAAGAATACAACTTCGTAGAGATACAGCGGCTAACTGGCAAAGTGTCAACCCTGTACTCGCACAAGGTGAGCTTGGCTTAAATCTTGACACCAATCAGGTCAAACTTGGTGATGGCGTAACTGCTTGGAACTCTTTGTCGTACACCAATTTTTCAATTGACATCGACGAACTTGATGGCGTAACAATCACAGACCCACAAAATGGTGATTTTCTCCGCTACAGCAGTTCTGCCTCAGCATGGATTAACGACCCAGTAAACCTATCTACAGACACCGTTGGCGACTATGTTCAAAGTCTTGTTGCTGGCACTGGTGTAAGTCTTGCAAATAATTCTGGAGAAGGCTCTACTCCAACCATTGCAATTGGTCAAGCGGTTGGAACATCCTCGTCAGTTACATTCGCGCATGTAAATGCACCATTGACCGGAAATGTAATTGGCAACGTAACAGGAGATGTTTCTGGGAACGCTGGGACTGCATCAACGCTCCAAACAGCAAGAACCATCTCTTTAACTGGAGACGTGTCAGGTTCTGTTTCTTTTAATGGCTCAAGTGATGTTTCAATAACTGCTGTTGTCCAACCAAATAGTGTTGCACTCGGCACTGATACGACAGGTAATTATGTCAACGACGTAACCGCTGGTACAGGTGTTACGGTAACTCATACACCAGGCGAAGGTTCTTCACCAACGATTGCAATTGGTCAAGCAGTAGGCACATCGTCATCTGTAACATTTGCGCACGTTTCTGCCCCAGTAACAGGAAATGTTGTTGGAGACCTAACCGGCAACGCAGATACAGCCTCAACGCTTGAGACATCGAGGACAATTGCTATTTCTGGTGATGTTTCTGGTTCGGTCTCTTTTGATGGTTCGGCTGATATAACAATATCTGCAACTATCCAACCAAATTCTGTTGCTCTCGGAACAGACACGACTGGCAACTATGTAAACGATGTGACTGCGGGTACTGGCGTCACTGTCACGCACACTCCTGCTGAGGGCTCAAGCCCAACAATCGCTATTGGTCAGGCTGTAGGAACATCTTCTTCAGTAACCTTTGCCCACGTTTCTGCTCCATTGACTGGCGATGTAACCGGTAATGCATCAACTGCTTCCGCATTACAAACAGCGAGAACTATTGCAATTAATGGCGATGTTTCTGGTTCAGTATCATTTGATGGTTCTGCCAACGCAACGATTAACGCAACAATTCAGCCAAATAGCGTTGCTCTCGGAACTGACACAACTGGAAACTATGTCAATGATGTAACTGCTGGAACTGGTGTTACGGTAACCCACACACCTGGTGAAGGCTCAAGCCCAACTATCGCCATCGGACAAGCAGTTGGAACATCTTCGAGCGTAACTTTTGCACACGTAACTGCAGACATAACCGGTGATTTGACAGGAAACGCAGATACAGCAACTGCGCTTGCAACTGCCAGAACTATTGAACTCAGTGGTGACGTATCTGGTTCTGCATCCTTTGATGGAACCTCAAGTATCAATATCTTTACGACTGTAAATACTTCGAGTGTTGCTATTGGCGAGCTTGATGGCGTGAACATCACAAACCCTGAAGAATTCCAAGTAATACAATATGACGGGGTCGAGTGGGTAAATGACTATCCAGACACAGTTTCTTATGTAAGAAACGTAGATACAGTAACAATAAATCCCGGAACAGCAGTTTACATATTTGGCGGAAACGGAGACCACGCAACAGTAAAGCGTGCAGACAATTCTTCAGATACAACATCGTCAAAGACAATTGGTCTTGTTGGTGCGCCTATCGATGCAAACGAAAATGGTCCAGTTATTACTCGTGGATATGTCGATGGGATGGACCTTAGCGTTGGATACAACGTTGGCGATGTTTTGTGGCTCGGTAAAAATGGTCAATTCACAACGACGAAACCTTTAGCTCCGGACCATCTCGTATTTCTCGGTGTGGTTGTCCGCGCCTCGGTGAACGGCCTTATCTATGTAGCAACACAGAACGGCTATGAGATTGATGAACTTCATAACGTAAAAATAAACGGTGTTACAGACGGTCAGTTCCTCAGGTACAACAGCGCATCTCTTGTTTGGGTAAACGACACAATCAATCTCGGAACGGACACGGTAGGAAACTATGTTTCTGATGTTTCTGGTGGTACCGGTGTAACTGTAAACCACATCGCAAGTGAAGGTTCAACTCCAACAATATCAATTGGTCAGGATGTATCAACTTCTGCTTCTGTTACATTTGCACAAGTAACTGTTCAAGGCGACCTAGATGTCCAAGGAACAATTACAAGAATAAATGAAACAAATCTTGAAATTGAAGATTCTTTCATCTACCTTAATGCGACGAGCGCAAGTGTTAACCCAGACTTCGGTATCGCCGCCAATTACAACGATGGAACGTATAGGCATGCTGGTTTCTTTAGGGATTCAAGTGACGGAATTTTCAAGGTATTCGATAACTATGAACCTGAACCACAAAATCCAATCAATGTCTCTGACCCTTCATACAGTGATGCCCCACTTCAGGCTGAACGCTTTATATCAACAATTCCAACAGGGACAGCTCCGTTTAGCGTTTCCTCATCGACAGCAGTAACGAATCTTAATGCTGACAAACTCGATGGATACGACTCGTCATACTTTGCCCCAATTGACAGTCCAACATTCACCGGAACAGTATCTCTTCCGAACAATACAGTTGCTCTTGGAACTCAAACCACTGGAAATTATGTTGCCGATGTAACTGGCGGAACTGGTGTAAACATCGTTCACACTCCGGGAGAAGGAACTAGCCCGCAAGTAAGTATCGGTCAAGACGTTGCTACATCTGCCTCCGTCGCTTTTGCGCACGTTTCTGCACCACTAACTGGAAATGTGACCGGAAATGCATCGACTGCCTCGACGCTACAAACTGCCAGAACAATTAGCCTCAGCGGAGACCTAAGCGGTTCTGTTTCATTCAATGGCTCGTCAAATGTTGACATCACGGCAACAATCCAGCCAAATTCTGTTGCTCTTGGGACAGACACGACAGGTAATTACGTAGCAGAAATATCCGCATTCCCTGGCTCTGGCCTAAACGTTTCCAGTCCTGGCGAAAGCGCAACGATATTCATAGGAAGCAACGCCACGGATTCGAATTCGGCTTCGGCCATAGTTAAGCGCGATGAGAATGGGAACTTCTCTGCTGGAACAATTACTGCCGACCTGAGCGGAAACGCAACAACGGCTACACAGCTCGACAACGCAAGAATCATTGAATTGTCTGGTGATGTTTCTGGTTCGGTCTACTTTGACGGAAGCGCGAACGTAAACATTTCAACAGCGGTGCAGCCGAACTCAGTTGCACTTGGAACGGATACAACTGGTAACTATGTAAACGACATCACCGCTGGCACTGGTGTAACTGTCACCCATACGCCGGGAGAGGGTTCGAGCCCAACTGTTGCAATTGGTCAGGCTGTTGCAACATCATCGTCAGTTACATTTGCCCATGTTTCTGCCCCAGTCACTGGAAATGTAATCGGAAATGTGACCGGAGATGTATCTGGCAATGCTGGAACTGCGTCAACACTGCAGACGGCAAGAACCATCTCCATAACTGGAGACGTATCGGGTTCTGTATCGTTCAACGGTTCTTCGGATGTATCAATATCCACAACAGTGCAGCCGAACTCGGTTGCCCTCGGAACCGATACAACTGGCAATTATGTATCTGACGTAACTGCTGGAACTGGAATTAGCGTTTCACATACACCAGGCGAAGGTTCAAGCGCATCTATATCGCTAAATGCGACGCTCGACGACCTTAGTAACGTGCTTGTGGCAAGCCCTGTAAACGGAGATTATTTAACATTCAATGGAACCAACTGGGTGTCTGCGTCACTTGGTTCTAGTGCAATTACTGTTTCTGATACGGCACCAGGTTCTCCTTCAGAGGGTGACCTTTGGTTTGATTCGTCCAGCTTCGATACTTTCGTTTATTACGACGGGACATGGTTGCAACAGAACACACCTCCTTCGGAGATTGCTGAACTTAGTGACCTTGTCGATGTGTCTGTGCTTAATGCACTTCCAGGAGACTTGTTGCAATACGACGGAACGGACTGGGTAAATGTTTCAGTTGTAACAACTGCATCCGTTGCTAATGCATTGCTTGCGTCTCGCGTAATAAGTCTGTCTGGTGATGTCTCTGGTTCGGTTTCGTTTGATGGTTCACAAAACGTTACCATCTCAACAACAGTGCAGCCTAATTCAGTAGCTCTTGGTACTGACACTACTGGGAACTATGTTTCCAATCTGACCGCTGGTACCGGTGTTACAGTTACACACACTCCAGGTGAGGGCTCATCACCAACAGTGGCAATTGGTCAGGATATTGGGACTAGCGCTTCAGTTACATTTGGAAAAGTAACTACTACCGGTGATGTAGTAATTGGTGGAAATCTTACTGTTAATGGAACTACAACGACCATAAACACGGAGACGCTTGAAGTTGAGGACAATATTATTGTTCTTAATAGCAATACATCTGGTGCGCCTTCAACAAATGCTGGAATAGAAATTGAGCGCGGTAGCTCTACAAATGTCGTTCTTAGATGGAACGAGTCTAGCGACAAATGGGAAATTACTAATGATGGTTCATCGTATGGAGCAATCGCAACCCTCGGAGGCATAACACTTGGAACAGATACCGTTGGGAACTACATGGCCGATGTATCCTCGGGTACTGGTGTAACTGTTTCTCACACTCCAGGAGAGGCATCTACAGCCACAATTTCAATTGGTCAAAATGTTGGAACATCATCAAGTGTTCAGTTTGCAGCAGTAACCGCACCGGTAATTGGAAACGTAACCGGCAATGCCGACACGGCAACAACATTGCAGACATCAAGAACAATATCTCTATCTGGAGATGTAACTGGCTCTGTATCGTTCAATGGCTCTGCAGATGCAACAATATCAGCAACAATCCAAGCCAACTCTGTCGCTCTTGGAACAGATACGACCGGAAATTATATGGCAGATGTATCTGCTGGAACCGGGATAACTGTTTCCCACACTCCGTCAGAAGGCTCGACTGCAACAATAAGTATTTCTGATGCAGCAATTAGTTCCAAGTCAAACAACTACACGCTTGCCCTTGCTGATAAACGAACGGTAATCGAAATGAATATTGGTTCAGCAAATACGCTCACTGTTCCACCAAACTCAAGCGTAGCTTTCCCTGTTGGAGCAGAAATAACCGTATACCAATACGGGGGAGGAAAAACCCAAATTCTTGCTGGAAGCGGAGTGACCATACGTTCAACGCCAGGAAATTATCTAAGAGCTCAATATTCTGTTGCCACTCTAATCAATAGGGCTACAGATGAATGGATTTTGTTCGGCGACTTGAGCGCAACATGATTCGTGGTGTTAGTGCCGCTACTGGGAAATTGCCTGGTCAAGTTACTGGTGTATCTGCCACTGCCGGTAATGGACAGGCAACTGTTTCATTTTCAGCTCCTGCATATACAGGGCGAGCAACAATAACGTATACGGTTACATCAAGCCCTGGTGGTATAACAGCAAGTGGTTCGTCCTCTCCTATTACCGTAACTGGGCTAACAAATGGGACAACATATACATTTACTGTTACAGCAAATGCTTCGTATGGCGTTAACTCTGTAGCGTCGGCATCATCTAGTGGTGTCGCCCCAGTTGCACCACCGTACTTCCCTCCGTACTTCCCGCCGTACTTCCCGCCGTACTTCCCGCCATTCTTCCCGCCACACTTTGACCCATGCGCTGGAGCATCGTGCGTCGCTGGCGGCACGTTCTCGGTCTCGTGCTGCAATAGCGGAAGCCTTAGCTGTAGACAGGTTTATCAGTCATATTCATCAAGTCCTGCTGGTTGTGTGAGTTGTGGCTCCGTTCTTATATCTGATTGCTCAGGACCTGGTTGTGCTGGTTATTATCCGAGCCCTTGCTAGTAACTCAAAAGCATAGGATTTAAAAATGTTTCGATATATATTTACAATTTTAAAGATAAAATTAAAGTACAGAAAAGTCAAAAAAAGTAAATTAATATACTAAAAATGACTCAGTAAAATGATTACGGGGCAATCTTGATAACTTCTATCCATTCCAGAAATAGTCTTTTCCCTGTGAGATAATTGCGGTATGGCAATAACACTACCCGCATCTCCGTCAACTGATGCCGAATTCGCAGTCGGTGGCAAACTTTTTGTATGGACTGGTTCCTTCTGGAAGCAATCGGGTAAATATGCGATAATTGACGCCGGTTTCTCAGAAACCGAAATTACAGCGGAGGCGCTGACAGCTGATGGAGGCAATGCCTAATGTCCTATAAAAAGATACTTTTCCGTAGAGATTCGGCCGCAAACTGGACTTCCGAGAACCCAATCCTTTCCAATGGTGAGGTCGGCCTTGAAACCGATACAGACAAGATAAAGATTGGTGATGGCTCGACCGCATGGACCAGCCTGACCTACTTCTACGGCTCTCTTGAAAATGCCACCTTGAACCAGCTCGACGACGTTACTTACGGAAGCTTTGCTTCTGGCCAATTTTTGCGTTGGAACGGTAGCGCATGGGTTAATGACTCATCTGCGACAGCATCTTTCACTGGCGCAGAAATTGACGCTGTTCGAATCGGAGTTACCGCAGCAGGAGAAATCGATACTACATCTGGTGGTCTAACTATTGACTCAGCATCAGGAACAACGACAGTCGATGACAATCTTGTTGTAACCGGCAACCTAACCGTTAGTGGAACAACAACGACTGTAAACACAGAAACAGTAACTATTGCTGACAATATTATTGTCCTTAACAGCGACGAAACCGGCTCGCCAACAGCAAACGCTGGAATTGAAATCGAACGTGGAACATCCGCAAACGTTCAGCTTCGTTGGAACGAATCAAGTGACGTTTGGGAAATCACAACAGATGGCACCAACTACTACACTCTGGCAAGAGTTCTTGACGTAGAAAATAGCAATGCCATGGATACGTGGCACCAGCCAGTGCGACTTGCAACTGACGCAGCCCTTCCAAACTCCCCGTCATACGCCGCTGGTTCTGCTGGTGCAGATGGAACCGGTGTCGGCGCAACACTTACAGCGACAACGTATGGACGACTTGTTGTCGACCTAGGTGAAGCAAATGTTGGCAATAGAATTCTTGTAAAGAATCAATCTAATGCCGTTCACAATGGTGTTTATACCGTAACCGCACAAGGTGGACCATCTGAGTACTGGGTGCTAACGCGTGCTACGGATTTCAATGGAACATATACGCGCCAGGTTGCATTCGGCGATGTTATGTATGCTGCTGGTGGATTCGCAAATGGTCTTCAGATGTTCGGCGTATCCAATGACGGCAGTGGCTCAAGTGGCCAAATAGTATTCGGCACCGACTCAATTACATTCGAACAGATAAGCGGAACTGCAACCATTCAAGCCGGCAACGGCCTTGTGGCATCAGGAAACTCAATCAACATTGTTCCTGGTTCGGGCTTGACAGTGAGCGCAAACCTTTTGGATTTGGGAGCAATTTCACAAAGTGATTCAACTGCAGAAAACCCAACTTCGGTCTTTATTTCTGGCGTTACGCGCGATGGTTATGGCCGCGTTACTGGAGTTACATCGGCTAGCACAACGGTTGTTCTTGGAACCCAAACAACTGGAAATTACGTCGAGAGCCTTGTTGCTGGAACTGGCGTAACAATTACAAACAACACTGGCGAGGGGGCGACTCCAACGATTGCGATTCCGCAGGAAGTTGGAACATCTTCATCGGTTCAGTTTGCAAGAGTCGCTGCAAATGAGTTCGCTGGTCCGGTAACTGGAAATGTAACCGGAAACGTAACCGGCAATCTCACTGGAAACGTAACAGGAAACGTAACTGGTAACCTCACCGGAAACGTAACAGGCAATACAAGCGGAACCGCTGGTTCACTTGCTAATGCCAGAACGATAGAGCTAACAGGTGATGTGACTGGCTCAACCACGTTCGATGGAAGCGCAAATGTTCAGATTTCAGCAACAATTGCTGCTAACTCGGTAGCCCTCGGAACCGACACAACTGGAAACTATGTCAATGATGTAACCGCTGGAACCGGCGTTACCGTTACACATACTCCAGGTGAAGGTTCATCGCCGACAATCGCAATCGGACAAGCCGTAGCGACATCTTCTTCAGTTGTATTCGCTAGAGTCGAAACAACTGGCGACATCGTCATAGGTGGAAACCTCACTGTTCAAGGCGAGGAGACGATTCTTAATGTCAATAACCTCGCTGTTGATGACACGTTCATCTACCTGAACAACAGCAGCTCAGTTGCTAACCCAGACCTTGGTTGGGCAGGAAACTACAACGACGGCACATATCGCCACGCTGGATTCTTTAGAGATGCCACTGATGGAGTGTTCAAGGTTTTCAAGAACTATGAACCGGAACCAGAGCACCCAATCAACACGAGCCACGCTTCGTATGCTGCTGCAGACTTCTCTGCAAATACGCTTGCCAGCACGGTTTCGACTGGAACTGCTCCGCTAAGCGTTTCTTCAAGCACTGTAGTGACGAACCTCAATGCGGACCTTCTCGACGGTCAGCATGGCTCTTCCTATGCGCCACTGAATAGCCCAACATTCACCGGAACAGTCACTCTCCCAACCGGCACTGTAACAAGTGCAATGATTCTTGATGGAACTATTGCCAATGCGGACATCTCGTCGACTGCTGGAATCGACCTCCAGAAGCTTGCAGACCCTGCTACAAACGCCCAGACAGCCAGCTACACCCTTGTCCTTACTGACAGAAACAAGATTGTTGAAATGAACGTAGGTTCCGCAAATAACTTGACAGTCCCACTAAACAGCTCGGTCGCATTCCCGACAGGAACGCAAATCAACATACTGCAGACAGGAGCTGGTCAGACGACGGTAGTTGCGACTGGCGGCGTAACGATTAACGGAACCCCAGGACTCAAGCTTCGCGCTCAATGGTCGTATGCTACGCTCATCAAGAGAGGAACCGACACGTGGGTGTTGGTCGGAGATATAGCAGCGTAAGCCATGACAGCATCAAATCAATCCAATGATTCGGGCGGCAAGCAGCCCGGCGCGCCGACTGGCCAGTCGGCAACAACTGGTGCCAATGCTCAATCTGTAATCACTTGGACAGCCCCTGCATATAGAGGAAAAACAGGAACCGTTACATATGAGATTGTTTCTACTCCGTCGACAACTACGGTATCCAATGCAACGAGTCCACACACATTTACCGGACTAACCAACGGAACTGCATACACTTTCACGATTACCGCAATTACTAGTGGTGGTGTTCGTGGCCCTGGGGCAACTACCGCATCGGTGACACCTGTTGCCCCTCCGTATTTCCCGCCGTTCTTCCCGCCATTTTTCCCGCCGTATTTCCCACCGTTCTTTCCCCCGTTCTTCCCACCATTCTTCCCACCATTCTTCCCGCCGTTCTTTCCCCCATTCTTCCCACCATTCTTTAAGTAGTCACAAATAGCCATATTGCCAAATATGGTTAGAATGGAAAAATGGAAGAAGTAGTTGCTGAATCTCCGTGGAAGGTTGCTCCAGGGCACTTCGGAACTGGTCCAGAAAATATCTATATATTTGAAGACTTTATAGATGCCGATGACGTACGCACTGTTTCTGCATTCTCAAGGACAATCAGCGAGTGGGCAAACGACAAAGAGGAAGATGAGTTCGATGAGAACGGCGTTTGCATATACGACGCTTCCTACTGGAATAATCGCCAATGCTCAAGTCAAATCTTAAAACGGATAAGCCCAGAAATATACTCCCTCATAGATAAATACATAAACAAAATGGCAAAAACCATTAATTTGAAGTACGAATGCAGAGTTTCAAATAGGCCACCATGCATAATTAGGTGGTTCGCTGGAATAGAGCAGCGTCCACATGCTGATAAGCAGATGCCAGACGGTTCTCCAAATCCGTTTCCGACATATGACATAAATTCGCTGTTTTACTGGAATGACGACTTTGAGGGTGGTGAGCTCTACTACCCACAGCACGATATTGTTGTGAAGCCGAAGCCAGGACTTGCTGTAGTTCACCCTGGAGACATTCATTACTTGCATGGCGTAAAGCCAATAATTTCAGGAGAGCGTTTTACTACACCCGCTTTTTACACCGTAGAGAGTTTCAATAAATGAACGGTTCTGAACCAGTAAATAAAGTGTCTCCACGTATCTCGGTTTTTACTGATTTTTTGCCGCATGATAAATGGCGAAAAGTGGATGAGTACTGCAGGGGCAACACTGAGAGATTCCAGTTTGTTGGATATTCTGACAAGGTTGGCTGGCAAGAACACATCCACTCAACAGACCCAGAAATTAAATATCAGAGGTCTTTTTTAACAGAGAATGGCAATAACGAAAATGCGACGAGACATGGCGACAATTACAAAATATCGATGCATGAACCAGTTGACGGAGATGTCCATAAAATACTTTTGTGGATGTTAATAAAATCACGAGATGTAATTAAAACAATTTATGGAAATGACACTTATTTTGAAAGTGGTCCATGGTTATCAATGGCAAGCGAGGGGGACTACATGGCCCTCCATTGCGATGGAGTGTTTTTAGCCACCGAAGGAGCGTCGACTGACTTTTCTTCTGTTTATTACGTAAATGATGACTACGAGGGCGGCGAACTATATGTTCCAGCAATTGGTCTGAGCATAAAGCCCAAGGCCAACAGCCTTGTCATATGGTCTCACGTTTGGCACGAAGACATGGCTCACGGTGTAAAACCAATAACATCTGGGTCAAGGTTTATGTCGCAAGGCTTCTTCTGGTCGGTATAGACTCTGAGGCATGACACCAGTAGCACTAAGTGATGCACGCCTTGGCGTATTAGTTTATAGAAACGCTTTACCAAAAGAGCTCAGAATCATCGAGCGTCTTGAGGAGACAATCGGCAACAGCAAGACGCCACCATATATGTGGATGGAAGCACTTGTTGGCTATGCCCAGAAAATGCCAGAATATAGAGATTGTCATGACTGCAAAATCGGCGACATGCATCTCCAGCATCTCCCCCCACAGTTCGAGGAGATTCGAAATATCCACGGGGATACCAAAAAGCACCTCATGGAGTGCATGGCTGATTACCAAATGCGCTACAACCTAAACATGCAGTACATGGAGGCAATCAATTACGTTCGCTACACACCAGGACAGCACTTCCAGGTGCACGCAGACCATGGGTTTTCCTATACGTGCACGGTCTCGTCGGTAATGTATCTAAACGATGATTATGAGGGCGGAGAGTTATGGTTCCCATACCTAGACCTCACCTTTAAGGCTGAGGCAGGAGACATAGTTCTTTTCCCGTCGACATACATTTTCGCTCATGCTGCAAAACCTGTAATAAGCGGAACCAAATACTCTGCCGTGACAATGTTTGACTATAACGACAGAAACCATGACGTTAAGTCTTCTGTTCAGGAGCAGTATGCCAAAGTTCAGTCTTCTTAAAACAACGCAAAATCCACCAGAAATTAGACAGTCTCGCATTAAGCGGGAGTGGATGGATAATACATACAACAAACACGCCTATCAGTGTTTGCCGATGACGTACGCAAACGTATATGGGTGGGAGCTTGTTCTTCCACATGACGTCGTGGCGATTTGGGAGGGCGGGAATACTTACCCGAAAATACTTGAAGGCGAGATGCATGGGGGTCGACGTATTGCCTACGGTGGAATCGTTGGCATGGTTTCGTTTTCTGTGGGCTGGGTATTTGGAACAGAGCCTGGATATGAAACATGGATTGGTGGCTCACCAAATTACATGATGGATGGAGCCAAGCCGCTATCTGGAATCATTCCTAGTAGCTGGTGGCCAGACGAATTTCAGATGAACTGGGCGCTGGACAAAATTAACGAGCCAGTCAAGTTTGAGGCCGGGATGCCGTTTATGTTTTTCACTATGTTTGACAGTTCAATTCTTGAGAATGTGGAGTTTGAAATTGGAAATCTATGGGACGATAAAGAAAAAGTAAAAAGCAGACAGCTATACAACGGAGTAAAAATGAAGAATCAGCAAGACAATCCATGGACGTGGACTAAAGGCATTAGAACAGGGATTGACGCTGAAGGAAATAAGATTGGTCCTGCATTTACAGGTCTACCAAAACTCAAGACCCCTGGAGATAGACAATGAAATTGGGAGCGTTCGACGAAGCAAGGGCAAAGGCAGAAGCTCGTGCGTTTTTGAGTAAATCAATATCCGTCCTAGCTGGCGTGCTTGGTGTTGATATTGATTCTTTTGATGAAACAGCAGAAAACCCCCATGACCAGTCAAGCCCATTTTTCAATGCATTTAATGTCCTTTCGGCTGAAGTAAAAGCTCTCAAAAAACTGGGCAACTAGCATGAGTGACAGTGAAAAAATTGGCGAGTTCAATATGGAACTCAGGAAAGGCGAATCGGTCACTGACCTTCCTGACTGGGACAACGAAATAATCGAATGGGATTCGTCAACAGGCGTTTACTACGTTGCCGGCAAGCCGGTGAGTATGTGTCAGGGTGTTGCGATGTTTAAGCCAGAGGAAGAAGAAAAAGATGACAAACAAGTATGACCCAAGAGAAGAACTCTCCGTACGCTCTAGGAATTTGGCATCGCTGCTTTATATTCTTGGCTATGACCGTGATTCTTTTGATTCAGTAACCATAGATGATGCAATAAACAAGATACGAGATACGTACATCTATAAGCATGACATTTCAACAAATGTTGCTTGCCAGGAATACGTAAAAAAGCAAAGCATCGTCCTGTCGCGAAATACCCGTCGCGCATGGTTCGATGTTCAGTACTCGGCATACGAGGTCGAAAATGTCAGCTGAGCAGAGGTACGAGCCGTACAAGTCATTCGACTTCAGCAGTTGGTTTACCGACTGGCAGGAGTTTGCAGAGAACTCGACGCTTAAAGATGGCCCAGAGTCTGTAGAAATAGCAAACTATCTTTACTCAACCGTCGGTGTGGATAGAAGAAATATCGCAACAGGTGGGGCTGCTGACTACGAATTTGTAATTCATTATCCACGACCTAATCTTGCTCAATCCTATGGACAATCGCAATGGATGCCGATACTTCTGATAATGATGATTATGGACATAGCTCCAAAGTCTCGAGTTCTAGCATTATCTGGAGGTCTCGATAGATTCAGACTTAAGCCATTCCAGGATATTTTTAACTCAACTATCTATTTTCTAAATAACAAAAAACTATCGCTCTATGAGAAATTCCAACAAAGCAGTACTCCAATATCGCATGAGGCTTTTACCCATGACCAAGTTCTTGATGGAACATGCGGAAAATTTGGAATGATTGTTGGGTGGTCTCAAGACATGGAGAACCCATTTTTCCCAGTTCACGCGCTCGTAGACTCATTAGACAAAAATGGTGTAATGGTCATCCAGAACACTTCAGACAGTGTTTTCCTGTATCAAAATGACACACAGGCTTCTCCTGTTTGGCAGTATCATGAGGAGCTGAAGAGCAGAGATGACTGCAGGGTTTATCACATACCGCTTTTCTATGGTGTCACAGTTGTTGTAAAGGGTTCGTAAAATGCTAGTCGCTGATAATTGGCTCCCTAAAGAGCTTTATGAAAAGATGATTAGCGATGAATCTTTTTTCCCAGAGTCAATGGGTGGTGGAGAAAGAATCGCAACTGAACTGAATTCGTATCATTACGAACAGTCAACATGTTTTGCCCCATACATGTTTTGGGATGGGTGGCTAAACAGCCCTGTAAACACGCTTAAGAAGCAGATAATACAAAATATCTGGGAAAATAATCTTCCATTTCCAATCGAAGAAGTCCTTGGTTTTGAGTACTGGACCAGAACCTACCTTCCTGGCCAATATCTCGACACCCATGTGGACGAAGACACATTCATGTACGAGGACCATAAAGTTTTTAGCGGTCCAGCAATTGGCGCAATACTCTACGGCATCGACAATAGTGATGGTGGATTTCTCGAACTACACAAATCTATATTGATTGATGGAACAAAAAATGCTCTTGAAAGAGAGACAATAAGTGACATGCTTTCACCAATTGAGGAGCGTGAAAGAATCGCTTACCGTGGAAACAGGTTGGTTATATTTGATGCCGGTCATCAAATTCATGCCACATCGCCAGCAAAAAGCGGAATCCGACAGGTTATGGTGATAAACGTGTGGCATAGAGATGTTCCGCCAACAGCAATAAAAAAGAACTCGTTTTTCTATGAATAATGTAGAAACAATTCCGCTAATTGCGATAAACGTCATGAAGACAAGGCTGGATGACGTAGATAATCCAAAATTGATTGATGAAATCAAGAATTCGCGTGGAGACATAGATAAGAACTATTTAGAAGATAAGCACCATACCTACTACGAGGACAAGAGATACCCATTTGGCATGCCAGAGTCTGAAAAGCTCATATCAAAGCTGGTAAGTGCTGTTTCTTCTGTTCTTGGAAGAGAGATGGAGCTTTCTGAAATTTGGACGCTAACCCTTGACGAGGGGCAGTCAGTAGCGGCACATTCACACAAGTCCAATACTTATGTCCATCAAGAAGAGTATTTCTCCATTGCCTATTACCCAAATGCTCCAGAAAATAGTGCCGATTTGATTTTCCTAGCTACGGCATGCAATACGCTCGAGACGTCGATAACCCTTCCTCCAAAAACAGGAGACCTCGTCATATTCAATTCCTACCTGATGCATATGACAAATCGCCATAGAAACAAAAATGAACAGCGCATAGTTATTAGCGCGAATTTCGCCCCTAAAAAGCCAAATATTCAGCCGTCACAGGACTGGAGTGCTTACTCAAGAACCGCCCCACAGACTAGCGAAAACCATAAAAACACATACCACCTAACTGCTCAAACGATTTTTGGTGAAGAGGAATACATTCTTTTTGAAACAGAGAATGGAGAATGGAAAATTAGGCTCAACGGGAATACCGTTGATATAGATAATGTGAACATCACTGAAAATAAGATAATAGCTAATTTCGTTACAAAAATTCCAATGACGATAGAAATAGTCATTGACCTGTATTTATCGCCAGATAGAGAAATAAATGGATTCGTCCAAATTGGGCAGTTTATGAAAGTTAGAGTGTCGGGTTCAAAAGGTTAAAAATATGACATCTGCATTCGACATAAAAATCTCGTCTATTGACGGCAGGAGCGACATGCTCTCAGAGTTGTCCGGGAAAGTGTGCTTATTCGTCAATATTGCTTCAAAAGCCGGCTACGCACCCCAGTGCAGCAAGTTGTGGTCGCAGGCTAGAACCACAAGGCAATTATGGGAACTCCAGCAGCTGCAGGAGATGTATGGAGAAAAAGGGTTTTCTGTTGTTGGGTTTCCATGCAATCAGTTTTTCAAAATGGAACCACTCTCAAACGAGGATATTCATGCCTTCATCAAGACTGCATATCCATTTGTCACATTTCCAATATCTGAAAAAATAGATGTCAATGGTGAAAATGAACATGAAATATTTAAATTTCTGAAAGGTAACCAGACAAGAAGAAATGACGATAATCCGGCTGACAGCAGCGACAGGGCTACAAATGGACAGAACAAGGCTGGTGAAGCACTAGCCCGCATACCTAGCAATTACGAGAAGTTCATAGTTGGTAGGAATGGTCGGTTGATGTTTAGGTTCAGGTTTACAAATTGGCCCCTAGCCGACGAATCGCTAATAAATGAAAGTGATTTAACAATCAAGGCAGCAATCGAAAGCATATTGTAGTTATATGGGTTTTAGAAAATCATATGAACTTCAGCCAACCCATCTTGGAGGCGGAACTGTTGAGTTCAAAAATGCGATAGATATCCCACAGGATGAAATAATTCCATACCTAGATGGACTTAAAAACCAATGGCGAGAAGAAAACTTTACAATCGTAAACGACGATGATGGTAATCCGCTTCACGCTGTAAATAAGGGTGGATTCATTTACGACCTTGAATCCATGCGCCGTGCTCCGGTGAGAATCCAGCACATGAAACACCCGTTTTTCGTTGAATGTGAAAAGGCAATATACCAAGCCCTCATAAGGTATGTCGAGGAGTTTCCAGCATTACTGCAGTCAGTATGGTGGCGTTCCGGTGGACATGTTCTTTGCTATGACGAGGGGGCATCTCTTGGGTTTCATTCTGATAATGATGTGAATTACAGATATGGAAGCGTTCCGCAACTCCAGCATGCAACAAGAAATGTAGTATCAGTTCTCATATACTTCAATTCATGCACGGATGAGGGGGCAAGCTGTAAGTACGGGTTTACTGGTGGACACATGACAATCCCATACTTCGACATTGACCTTGTCCCAATAACTGGCTCAATAGTATTTATGTCGGCAAACTATCTTGGAGCTCATCAGATACATGAGGTGACAAGCGGCTCTAGATACTCCTATTTATCATGGTTTGCCCAAGGGTCAGAAGATGCCGAAAGAGGTATTAAGCCAATCGACGCAACCGAAGATATTGGCGCGGGTGGTCAGTGGTGGGTTCCGCGGATTATTGAAGACTACGCAAATCACCTATCAGTCAAATATGGAAATTCAATACCGGATGGAATGCTTGCTTATACATCAAGAAAGCAAGACCATAAATACTAGGTTTTTGGAGTATTCATTTTCCCAACAAGAAAGAAGTGTTTTGCCAGAGTGCTGACTGAGTGAATTATTCCAACATGGTCTGGAATGCCAAATTCTTCGCATAACTCAAGCAGCTTCCCATCGTGGACATCTTGGTAAAAAGCCATAATCGCTTGTGCTCCGGTGCGACCATCTCTATAGTACTTTTCCTCCAACAGGCGAGGGATGGTTACATCAGACCACCCATTAAACCCATCACCCTCCCCGATTTTTGGCAGTTGCAATAGGTTCTTCACTATTTTGTCATGCCACGAGGCCTGCATCTCCTCGTAGGAGTTCTCATTTTCCATGCTGATAGTATAACTAAATCATGGGTACCAGTATCGATATCGCGTCAAATGACGTTGCAGCAAAAGACCTTGGCGGAGGGGTGGTTATTTTTGAGTCTGCAATTTCATTCAATTCTGATGAAGTGGTTAGTGCTTGCGAAGAACAGATTTCTTCAGAAAGAAAAGATATGTATGTTCCCGGAGTCGACCCAGAAACAGGAAAGCAAGCGTTCATCAATAGAAGTGGATACCTATATACGAAAAATGGAGTAAGCAGAATGCCTCGCAGGGGTTCGATGCTTCACTCGACAGGAACAGATGAAATTAGGTCGTTCTTCAATGATGTTGAAAGAATAAAAGACGAATATTTACTTAAATACATGACGCTATTCCCATTGTCCTATAAAAATATTTGGTGGAAGGTCAAGGGACATCTCGTATCTTATTCTGCAGATAAGGGAGGAGACTTCCTTGGACAACATTCAGATACTAGTGCTGACTATGCATATGGCTATCCACACCCATCATCCCAACTTGCAACGAAAAATACCCTGTCATGCGTTGTCTATCTAAATGATGGTTTTGAGGGTGGACATCATTACTTCAATTATCTAGACATAGATATAATCCCAAAAACCGGGAGCATAATCATGTTCCCATCGAACTTCATTGCTGCACACGAGATAACGCCTGTAACAAACGGAACGAGATATTCTTATCTTGGGTGGTACTCGCATGGTTCTCCAAATATGGAGCTCAACGAGCATATCGTTGACCCAAATGTGGACCCGGAGATGGCTCAAAAAGCAACAAATGTTTATATGCCAAATCTCAGAATCGACTTCCGACGACATCTTGAAAAAATCGGTTACGACAAGAATTCGTATGCTTATCAACTCGTTTCAACAATGCATGGCCAAAAAATAGAGGATTGATGAAAAAGATTCATCTTGGCAATGGAATTGTCCTGTTTGAGAATGCTTTTAGGCATAATGCAGACGAAACATCAAGATTCCTGGCCAATCTTATTAAGTCAATCGACGCCGATTCATATTCGCACTCGGAAAAGAATCTAAAAAATAGTGGCGGATACGAGTTTAAGGAGTCACAGATAAATGAAGCGCCGCTTAGGTACCAGAACCTAAAATATAAAGGGGTAATTCCAGAGGATATTGAGTACGCAGACAGATTGGATGAATGTCTAATTGATTGCCTTGTTGAATATTGCAGGATTTTCCCAACAGCAATAGAAACGGTTAAGTGGAAAACAAATGGATATGCAATCAGATATCTGCCAAATCAATACATTGGACCGCACTCCGACTGCGCACTTCCATATAACAACGAAACAGGA
>JACCDW012022957.1_pt1 | contig 26292 bp, 15 predicted proteins | sample 7449781 | NCBI WGS metagenome assembly JACCDW01 (sample SAMN15323449, study PRJNA562643) | freshwater metagenome | isolation source: river surface water | place: USA:Blue River Watershed | collected 2017-08-18
ATGAATCGTCACCCCGGCGCAGGCCGGGGTCCAGCGTCTTCTGTTGTGAACCACTGGCCCGAACACAAAGGTAATCCATGCCCCACATACCCCAAATCAAAGTCCCTGCCACCTACATGCGCGGCGGCACCAGCAAAGGCGTCTTCTTCCGCCTGCAAGACCTTCCCGAAGCTGCGCAACAACCCGGCGCAGCCCGAGACAAACTGCTGATGCGTGTGATCGGTAGTCCTGACCCCTATGGCAAGCAGATCGATGGCATGGGCGGCGCGACGTCTAGCACCAGCAAGACCGTGATTCTCTCGAAGAGCAGCAAGCCCGACCATGATGTCGATTACCTGTTCGGTCAAGTGTCCATCGACAAAGCCTTTGTCGATTGGAGCGGAAACTGCGGCAACCTGTCGGCAGCCGTGGGCCCCTTCGCGATCAGCAACGGACTGGTTGATGCGTCGCGCCTTCCGAAAGATGGCATCGCAACGATACGCATCTGGCAGGTCAATATCGGCAAGACCATCGTCGCGCATGTGCCGATAACGAATGGTCAAGTGCAGGAGACCGGCGATTTTGAGCTCGATGGCGTGACCTTTCCCGCAGCGGAAGTGCAGCTGGAATTCATGGATCCCGCGGCAGAAGAAGAGGGTGCAGGCGGTGCGATGTTCCCGACCGGGCACCTGATCGATGATCTGGAAGTACCGGGCGTGGGCACGCTGAAAGCCACGATGATCAATGCCGGCATTCCGACCGTGTTCGTCAATGCCGATGCGATTGGCTATACCGGTACCGAGCTGCAGGAAGCGATCAATGGCGACGCGAAAGCGCTCGCGATGTTTGAGACCATACGCGCGCACGGCGCATTACGCATGGGCCTGATCAAATCATTGGACGAGGCAGCGCAGCGGCAGCACACCCCCAAGGTCGCGTTCGTCGCACCCCCCAAGGATTACACGTCATCGAGTGGCAAGCCGGTCAAAGCTGCGGAGATCGACCTACTAGTACGTGCGCTGTCGATGGGCAAGCTGCATCATGCGATGATGGGCACGGCAGCGGTCGCAATTGGCACCGCTGCCGCGATCCCCGGTACCTTGGTCAACATCGCCGCAGGCGGCGGTGAGCGTGAGGCGGTACGATTCGGTCATCCGTCCGGCACCTTGCGCGTCGGTGCCGAGGCCTCGGAGCAGAACGGGGACTGGAGCGTGACCAAGGCCATCATGAGCCGCAGCGCACGCGTGCTGATGGAGGGTTGGGTGCGCGTACCCGGTGACAGTTTCTGAAGCAGATAAAAATGACAGGGAACGGTATGAACTATCAGGACTTCTACCAGCAGTCGATCAACAATCCTGACGCATTTTGGGCAAAAGAAGCACAACGTATCGATTGGCACCAGCCATTCACGCAGGTCGTCGACTATTCGCGTCCGCCTTTTGCCAAATGGTTTGTCGGCGGTGAAACCAACCTGTGTCATAACGCGATTGATCGTTGGGTCGAGACGCAGGGCGACCAGACCGCGCTGATTGCCATCTCCACCGAGACGCCCGATGGCACGCCAGCGGAGAAGACCTGGACCTTCCGTGAACTGCAGCAAGAAGTTGAACGTACCGCCGCCATCATGCTGTCACTGGGCGTCGGCAAGGGCGATCGTGTGCTGATCTATATGCCCATGATTGCTGAAGCTACCTTTGCGATGCTCGCCTGCGCACGTATTGGTGCGATTCACTCGGTGGTATTCGGTGGTTTTGCGGCGAACAGTCTCGCCAGTCGTATCGATGATGCCAAGCCCAAGCTGATCATTTCGGCCGATGCCGGTTCGCGCGTCGGCAAAGTGGTGCCCTACAAACCGCTACTGGATGAAGCGATTCAGCTGTCAAACAACAAGCCTCAGCATGTGCTGATGGTTGACCGCAAGCTGGTTTCGTTCGAGCGTGTCTCCGGTCGCGATCTCGACTATGCTGAGCTGCGCGCCAAGTACATGGATGCCAAGGTGCCGGTCACTTGGCTGAAGTCGGACGATATCTCCTACATCCTGTACACCTCAGGCACCACCGGCACGCCAAAGGGCGTACAGCGCGATGTCGGCGGCTATGCGGTTGCGCTGGCTTCGTCGATGGATACCATCTTCTGCGGCAGGCCAGGCGAGACTTATTTTTCCACCTCTGATATCGGTTGGGTGGTCGGCCATTCTTACATCGTCTATGGGCCGCTGATTGCGGGCATGGCGACGGTGATGTACGAGGGCGTGCCCATTCGTCCCGATGCGAGCATCTGGTGGTACATCGTCGAAAAATACAAGGTCACGCGCATGTTCTCCGCACCGACGGCGGTACGCGTGCTGAAGAAGCAGCCACCGGAGCTACTTAAAAAACATGATCTGTCCTCGTTGAAGGCACTGTATCTGGCCGGTGAGCCGCTGGATGAGCCTACGTCTGCGTGGATTGCTGGTGAGCTGGGCGTGCCCATCATTGACAACTACTGGCAGACTGAGACTGGCTGGCCCATCCTGTCGATTGCAAAAGGTATCGAGGACAAACCGACCCGACTCGGCAGCCCTGGCATCCCCATGCCTGGCTACAAACTCAAGCTGCTGAATGAAAACACTGGCGCGCTGTGCGCCAATAATGAGAAAGGTGTGCTGGTGATCGAAGGGCCGCTGCCGCCCGGTTGCCTGCAGACCGTGTTTAATAATGATGAGCGCTTCATCAAATCCTACTGGTCGAATTTCAGCACCGAGCAGGTGTACTCCACCTTTGACTGGGGCATACGAGATGATGACGGCTATTACTTCATCCTCGGACGTACCGATGACGTGATCAATGTCGCTGGCCATCGTCTGGGTACCCGGGAGATCGAAGAGAGCATCTCCAGCCACCTCAACGTGTCCGAGGTGGCCGTAGTTGGCGTGGAAGACAAGCTCAAGGGACAGGTCGCAGTCGCCTTTGTGATACCCAAGGATGCTACCAAGGTATCGACACCCGACGAGAAAAAGCAATTCGAGAAAGAGATCTTCGGTGTTGTTGATCGTCAGCTCGGTGCGGTTGCCAGACCGGCGCGTGTTTATGCGGTGAACCTGCTCCCGAAGACGCGCTCAGGCAAGCTGCTACGTCGCTCGATACAGGCGCTGTGCGAGGGTAGGGATCCCGGTGACCTCACGACCATCGAAGATCCGAGCTCCTTGGCGCAAATAAAAGACGCGTTGAAGTCCTGAGGCCTGCAAGCATTATTGGTAGGAAAGCCAAGACGCCGCTCGTTGCGATTCAGGATGACAGCGTCGCAATCACCGGCGTATGGTCGGAGGGCTGTTCCCACTTGCGCGGTGCTTTGTCGATCTCGCACGCGATGCAGCGTTCTGCCAGTGGCAGGGAGAGCAGGATGTGGTCTATCCTCAGCCCCATGTTTCGGCGGAAAGCCATTTGCCGGTAATCCCACCAGCTGTAAAGCTTATTTGCCTGGGCAAAAAGTCTGAACGCATCCTTCAGTGGCAGGCCACACAAGCGCTGAAACGCCGCACGCTCCGCGTCCGAGCAGAGTACCTGATCTTTCCATGCCGCAGGATCGTGAACATCGGCATCCTCGGGAGCGATGTTGTAATCGCCGAGCAGTGCCAGATTCGGATACCGTTTCAGTTCTGATTCTAGCCAATGCTGTAGTGCTTCCAGCCAGCGCAGCTTGTAGTCGTACTTATCGCTGCCCACCGATTGTCCGTTCGGGACATAAGCGCAAATTACCCGAATGCCATCGATGGTTGCGCTGATGATCCGCTGCTGTTCATCCTCGAAAAGCGGGTTGTTTTTGATGACGTCGGAGATCGGTTGGCGGGACAGGATGGCAACACCGTTGTAGGTTTTTTGCCCGGTGAAAGCTACCTGATAGCCGGCCGCCTCGATATCGGCTGCCGGGAACTTGTCGTCGGTCAGCTTGGTTTCCTGCAGACAGAGCACATCCACCGGACTGGTCTCCAGCCATTGCAGGACCTGAGGCAGGCGGACTTTGAGAGAATTGACGTTCCAGGTGGCGAGTTTCATGGGCCGGGGTGAGGGTGGAGATAGCAGATTGTACCTATGAATCGCAGACCCCCCGGCGGAGCCTGCAATCCGATGAAACGCGATGATGCTAGCTGGCTAGCTTGTTTCCATAGGCGTGAACAATCGCATCAAGTGCTTCCAAGTCCTTGGTCAACTCGCCGTCCTTGAACGGAGCGAGAGTATCTAGCCATACAAGGACCTTGCCATACTGCGAGGGATTTAATTTCCCCGCCCTGAGCCCAAGACATATTTCCATATGATTGATAAATTTTCGCAAGGTCGGCTGACTTGTTTTGTTTGCTTCCGGCGAGCGTTCGAGAAAACTTCCAATCATGATGATGAGTGATTTGTAAAGCTGTAATTTTTTGAAATTCTCATCAGGATAATTTTTCGCTTTTAAGAATTCATTAACCAGGTAGTCGTTGGATTTTCTAGGTAATTGATACAGCTTGGGTTGCCTGTCAGATGGAATTTTCGGCTTTCGTGTTGAAGGCGTCAGTGTCTCGACAGTGAGTGCAATGTGTCTTTCAGATGAGGTGGCAATATTTTTCATGGCCTGGAAGAGTTGATTTGGTGAACTCTTCAGTGGCTATGTTCGGTAGTCGGTTCAATAATTCGTTAACTTCATCTGGGGAAATAACCATATAGATTTCTGGGAGTTTATTCGCTCTCAATGGCGGAGATTAAAAACAAAAAGGGAGCCCGAGCTCCCTTCCCTTGGTGAAACGAGACGATGATCGGTTGCTGCTAGCGTGCGACTCGCTCCAGCAAGAATGTCGTCAACAGCGGTACCGGTCGACCCGTCGCTCCTTTTGCTCCACCGCTCTTCCATGCGGTACCTGCAATATCCAGGTGCGCCCAGGTATATTTTTTGGTGAAGCGCTCGAGGAAGCAGGCTGCGGTGATGCTCCCACCCGGCGGGCCGCCGATGTTGGCCATATCGGCGAAGTTTGATTTCAATTGTTCCTGATAGGCATCCTCGATGGGCATGCGCCATGCAGTGTCATTCGCGTATTTGCCGGCGGCGATGAGTGCATTGGCCAGTTCGTCATGCGCATCATCGTGGCGGGTGAACAGACCGGTGTTGTGATGACCGAGCGCAGTGACGCAGGCACCGGTGAGGGTTGCGATATCGATTACGCAGGCGGGCTTGAAGCGCTCCACGTAGGTGAGGGCATCGCACAGGATCAGGCGGCCTTCGGCGTCGGTGTTCAGGATCTCGATGGTTTGGCCCGACATCGAGGTGACAATGTCGCCCGGGCGGGTCGCGGTGCCTGAGGGCATGTTCTCGCAAGTGGGGATCACGCCGATCACGTTCAGCGGCAATGCCATTTCTCCGATAGCGCGCATTGTGCCGAGCACCGAAGCAGCACCGCACATGTCGTATTTCATCTCATCCATGCCGCTGCCTGGCTTGAGCGAAATGCCGCCAGTGTCGAAGGTAATGCCTTTACCGACCAGTACAACGGGCGCTTCCTTGGCCTTGCCGCCCATGTGCTTGAGAACGATAAATTTGGGTGGCTGCTGGCTACCATTGGTCACCGACAGAAAGCTACCCATCTTGAGTGCTTCGAGCTGCTTGCGGTCGAGAACTTCCACACTCTGGCCAAATTCACGGGCGATTTTCTTTGCTGTATCCGCCAGATAGGTCGGGGTGCAGATGTTCGGCGGCAGATTGCCCAGCGTTTTGGAGAGATCCATGCCGTTGGCCAGCGCAACGCTTTGCGCGAGCGCGCGCTTGGTGGCCGCATCGGCCACGTCGACGGCCAGCGTTACCTTGCGCACGCCGTTCGCGGTGTCGTCTTTCTTGCTCTTGAGGCCGTCAGCGCGGAACACGCTCTCGCGCAGCGCGATCACCTCGGCGCGCAACGCCCAATGCGCATCTCGCCCCGTTACACAGTCCAGCGGCAGCGCCAACATGCCGTCGTTGGCACCCAGCGTGGCGAAAACTCGGGCGACGGCCTGAACGGCCGAGGTGAAATTACGGTCGCTGACGTTATCCTGCGCACCGAGACCCACTAGCAGGATCCGCTTTGCCGGGCCGCTGCTGAGATGAACCAGCAGGGTCGTGCCCGGCTTGCCGGTAATATCGCCGCTCTTCAACGCGGCGCCCAGCGCACCTTTGAGGTCGAGCGCTTTCGCTGCGTGAGAAAGTTTGCCGCCTTCGTAGACACCCACGGCGATGCAAGATGATTTGTGCTGGGTGATTGCGTTTTTTGTATTAAAAGCTTTTATGCTAAAGTCCATGGCCACTCCTTTAATCCCGCCAATTATAGTCCTCGGATGATTTTTCAGCGCGCCATACGTCGCGAGCTGCTGAACACTGTCGGTGCAGTGTTCACCACGCTATTCACGATTGTTATCACCGTGATGCTGATCCGTATCCTCGGCGATGCTGCCGCAGGACAGGTGGCGTCCAGCGACGTGGTGGCGCTGCTCGGTTTCTCTGCGCTGGTGTACATGCCAGTCATTATCTCGCTAACGGCTTTCATTTCCGTGCTGCTGGTGGTCGCCCGCAGCTATCAGGATTCGGAGATGGTGGTCTGGTTTGCTTCCGGCTTGTCGCTGATGCGTTGGATCAGACCCGTCTTGTCCGTGGGTCTTCCGCTGGTGCTGGTGACGGCTGCACTGTCACTGTGGCTCACGCCTTGGGCAAGTCGTCTTTCGTATGAGTACAAAGAACGATTTCGTAACCGAGAGGATATTTCGCGCATCTCCCCGGGGAAATTTCAGGAGTCCGCGTCAGGCGATCGGATTTTTTTCGTCGAGGGCCTGTCCTCGGATACTCGCAAGGTTGAGAATGTGTTCGTCAGTCAATCACGTAACGACGAGAGCAGCGTCGTCGTGGCTCGCGAGGGCTCCGTCGTTCTCGATGAGCGGGGCGACAAACTGCTAGAGCTGCGTAATGGTCGCCGCTATGACGGAATGCCAGGAACACCAGAGTTTCAGACCATGGACTTTGGTCGCTATGTGATCGTGGTTGCTGGCAGCAATCGTGAAATTTCTAATATCAAGGCGTCGCGCGTTCTGCCAACCGCGACACTGGTTCGCGAGCCAACCGAATCCAATCTTGCTGAACTGCTCTGGCGTGTCGCCGTACCGATGATGTGTCTGTTGCAGATGCTGCTGGCTATCCCGCTCGGATTCGTCAACCCGCGGCGCGGACGTACCCTTAATCTCATGATTGCCCTGGTGCTGGCTGTATCCTACAGTAACTCGGTGGGCATCATTCAAGCAGCAGTAGGTCAGGGTAGGCTGTCTTTTGGTGCGGGGTGGTGGCCTTTGCACCTGATGGTGCTCATGATCATTGCGCTGCTTTTTTTCTGGCGCAATAACACCAACAGCCGGTGGCATCCGATGGCGTTGCTCATCGCCGTACGTCGTTTGCTGTCAGCCAGAAAGGCGGTCAGTTGATGCGCGTGCTTCGCCGCTACCTGTCGGTTGAGATCTACCGCTCAGTGCTTTTTGTGCTGATATCTTTCCTCGCTTTGTTCGCGTTCTTCGACATGATGGGTGAAGTGCGGGCGGTGGGTCGCGGTCCTTACCGGATCGAGCATGCATTCATTTATGTGACGCTCCGATTGCCAGCCTATGCCTACGAACTGATGCCGATTGCCGCGCTGATCGGCACGATTTACGTCATGGCCCAGCTGGCTTCGCGTTCCGAGTTCACCGTCATGCGAGCCTCATCGCTGTCGATGCGCGGCGCTGCCAGGCTACTGTTACCAGCAACTCTGGCGCTGGCCGTGCTGACATTTGCGCTAGGCGAATTCATCGCGCCCAAGGCGACTGAATTCGGTGAAAATTTCCGACGTCGCGTGATGGGCGCAACCATTTCATCCGAGTTTCGAACCGGACTGTGGGCCAAGGATGTCATCCGGGGCGCGGACGGTAAGACAGCTGCCGGGTCCCGCTTTCTGAATGCGCGCAAGGTCGATACCGATGGCGTGCTTCGCAAGCTGAGAATTTATGAATTTGATGTTGATATGCACATGATGGCAATGATCTCTGCTGAAGAAGCGAGGTTCATTGACACTGGTCGGTGGCAGTTGACTAACGTCGAAGAGCTGCGTTTTGCGCGGGATCTTTCGCCCGCCGATGAGCGCAACCCGCCGCTGGTGCTTAGCCGCAAGCTGCCGAGCAGCGTACTGAATTCCGAGATCACGCCAGAGATCATGGCCGTGCTGGTGGCTGAGCCAAGCAAGATGTCAGCGGTTGATCTGGCTCTGTTTAGCCGTCACCTCGAAGAGAACAAGCAGCGCAGCGAGCGCTATGAAATCGCGCTTTGGACCAAGCTGCTGTATCCGCTGGCGGTATTCGTGATGATGGCGCTGGCGTTGCCATTTGCTTATCTGCAGAGCCGGAGCGGCGGAATATCGCTGAAGATCTTTATCGGCATCATGATCGGCGTATCCTTCCATTTGCTGAATAATCTTTTCTCGCACATAGGTTTGCTTAATACTTGGCCGCCGCTAGCGACGGCACTGACTCCCAGTGCGGTGTTCCTTCTGGCTGCGATCGCGGCGCTCTGGTGGGTGGAGAGACATTGATGGAAAAAAAACAAGCACTGATTTTGTTTGCGCACGGCGCTCGCGATCCCCGCTGGGCGATACCGTTTGAGCGTCTGGCCGAGCGCGCTCGACAGATACGCCCGGACACGCCAGTGTCCTTGGCTTTTCTGGAGCTGATGTCGCCTCGTCTACCGGAGCGCGTTGATGAATTGGTGCAGAACGGGTTTTCGCAAGTCAGCGTGGTGCCCGTGTTTCTAGGGCAGGGAGGGCACGTGCTACGTGATCTTCCCCCGTTGATCGACGAGCTGCGCGAGAAGTATCCGCAGCTTGAGATTCGCTTGTCGAAGGCGGTTGGCGAGGATGAGTCTGTGCAAGAGAGTATTGCGGCCTACTGCCTGAGTCAGCTGGGCGATTGATGCGTGGCGTGGCGACAGATTGCGCTCTCATCGCTCCCTCAAGCTTTCACTCTTGTATTGCATCACCGGGCTCAGGAGATACTCGATCACGGATCGCTGGCCTGTCTTGACTTCGGCGGTAACTGACATGCCGGGAACGATAGGCTCTTCATGATCATCGACGTTCACGGTATTTTTCTCCAGTCGTATTTTTGCCAGATACAGCAGGCCGCGCTTTTCATCAGTGATCGCATCCCGTGAGATGTGAGCGACCGTTCCCTGAACGGTGCCGTAGCGCGTAAATGGAAAAGCATCCAGCTTGATCTCGACCGCCTGATCGGGGTGCACGAAGCCGACATCCTTGTTTTCCAGCATGGCCTCGATCTCGACAAGCTGCTGACGGGGCACGACCAGCATCAGCACCTGAGCAGGCGTCACGACGCCGCCGATGGTATGCACCGCCAACTGCTGCACCGTACCATCGATCGGCGCAGTGAGACGTGTCAACTGAAGCCTCGATTGTGCCTTCACCAGTTCCTGCTCCAGTACCGCTGCTTTTTGACGACCCTCTGACCAGTTGTCCAGCAGCTGTCGGCGGGTTTCGGTGATCAGGGCCTGGCGCTGTGCCTGACTTTCTCGCAAAGCGGCATGGATTTCCGATACGCGGCTGCGCTGAGTGGCGAGTTCGCCTTCCTGTTCGAGGCGTAGCTGCTCTTTCTCCATCCACGCATGTCGCGACATGAAGTTACGTTCATTGAGCTGTTTGTAGTCCTTCGCCCGGGCCTGTGTGTAGGGCAGAGTGTTCTCCAGCTTTTCTATGTGCGTGACAGTCGATTGCAGTTCGGCCTGACGCTTCTCGAGTTCGGCCTGTATGCGCGCCAGCCTCGAGCGGAATTCGTTGTAAGCGGCTTCGGCTTTTACGGTCAGCTCATGAGCGCGCGCCACAGAAAAATTTGCAGGAGCTTCCTGAGGTACAAACCTTCCCCGGTCGATGGCATCGAGTACCCGCCGGGCTTCGAGTGCCTGAGCGTGCGCCATTTGCAAGTCGCTGGCAATCCGCTCAACATCAGCGGCGGGTTCGGTAGGATCGAGCACCAGCAGCAGCTGTCCTGCCACGACGGCATCGCCGTCGCGCACATGAATTTCCCGCACACTCGCGGTGCCCAGCGCTTGAATCGCTTTGGTGTTGCCGCTAACGATCACTTTACCCGGGGCACTGGCCACGATATCGAGCTTGCCAACACATGCCCACAGCAGCGCGGCCAGCGAGAAAACCATCAACAGCCAGATTGCCACTCTTGGGGCAGGTGAGACCGGGGTATGTTGCAGTGCCAGCGAGCCGGCGAGAAACTCAGCCTCGTCATGTCTGCGGCTTTCACGATCGTGGTCGGCACGCGTGGCCCACGCGTGGCGCCAGCAGTCGAGATAGCGCCGTGCCAGCGCCGCCGCAGCGCCAGTCACGAGAATAATCCGCGCACTCATGCCGCTTGCATGCTGTGCAGACGATGATAAAAACCATCTTGCCGACGGATCAGCTCATCATGCCGGCCTTGCTCTACCAGCCGGCCTTGCTCGAGTACCAGAATGCGATCAGCGTGTCGCACAGCAGTCAGCCGGTGGGCGATGATGAGCACCGTTCTTCCTTTGCAGATAGCCGCCATATTGGACTGTATGACGCGCTCGGATTCGTAGTCGAGTGCGCTGGTTGCCTCGTCGAAGATGAGTATGCGAGGGTCGCGCATCAGTGCCCGCGCAATCGCAATGCGCTGTTTTTGCCCGCCCGATAGACCGGTGCCATGTTCGCCGAGCATAGTGTCGTAGCCTTCGGGAAGCTCGGATATGAAGGCATGCGCCCCGGCCAGATGGGCTGCACGCATGACCCGTTCCAGCGGCACACCGGTGTCGCCCAGTGCGATGTTTTCCCTCACGGTGCCGTTAAATAGCTGACTTTCCTGGAGCACGATGCCAATCTGCCGGCGCAGTGATGACGGATCTGCCAAGGCGATATCCATGCCATCCACCAGAATGCGGCCACTGGAAGGCAGCATCAGACGTTGCAGCAGCCGCGTCAGCGTGCTCTTGCCCGAACCTGATCTGCCCACGATGCCAACGACTTCGCCTTGCCTGATACTCAGATGGATATCAGACAGCGTCTCCTTGCCATCAGGCCGATACCGAAAAAACAGATGATCAAAATCGATGCGGCCCCGGACAGGAGGCAGAGCGGTACCGGATGAGGATTTTTCTACCTCCGAATTCAGGATGTCCCCCAGCCTTTGCACCGACACGCCGACCTGCTGAAAATCCGACCACATCTGAGCCAGCCGCATGACCGGATTAGCGACATGTCCTGCCAACATATTGAAGGCGACAAGTTGGCCGACGGTTAGCTGGCCTTCAATGACCAGGCGTGCACCTATCCACATCGTCGCCACCGTCACCAGCTTGCCGATCAGCGAGACGAGGTTGCTGGCCCAGTTCCCTATGTTGCCCGCTCTAAAGGCTGCTTCCAGATAAGCCGCGAGCTGGTTTTCCCATTTACGTCGCCAGCTGGGCTCCACAGCCATGGCTTTCACTGTGTCGATGGCATTAACTGTCTCGACCAGAAAGGCCTGATTTTCTGCACTACGCCGGAATTTTTCATCCAGCCGCTGCCTGAGTATCGGAGTCGCTAGGATCGACAGCATCAGATAGCAGGGCAGAGACAGCACCACGATCAGCGTCAGCGTCGTACTGTAGAGCAGCATGACACCTATGAAGATCACCGAGAAAAGCAGATCGAGCACCAGCGTGATACCGTTCCCGGTGAGGAAACTACGAATATTTTCCAGTTCACGTACGCGTGCCACAGAGTCGCCGGCGCGCCGCGCATGGAACCAAGGTAGCGGCAGAGACAGCAGATGACTGAATAGTTTTGAACCAAGTTCAACATCAATGCGGCTGCAGGTATGCGAAAACACGTAGGTGCGTAGTGTGCTTAACGCGACCTCGAACAGACTGACCACCAGCAGACCGATCGCGATCACATCCAGCGTACTGAATCCGCGATGTACCAGCACCTTGTCCATCACGACCTGGAAGAACAAGGGCGTGACCAGCCCGAACAGCTGAAGCGCCACTGATACCAGCAGCACTTCCAGCAGCAGCTTGCGGTATTTGATCACTGAAGGTATGAACCAGGTGAAATCAAAGCGTCGTGCCTCAGCGGCTAGCGAGGCACGCGATGCAAACAAGATCAGTTGGCCATCCCATCGAGCCATGAAATCATCCATGGCCATCCATGAGCGAGACGATGTCAAAGGGTCGATGATCATCACCCTACCGTTCTTTCCCGTGTGGGTTGTCAGAGTATTCGGTCCTTCGGCGTGACCGATCAACATGAAATTTCCGTCGATGTCCGAAGCAATCGATGGCGACGGAAAATGATGAAGTCGTTCAGCGGATATGCGCCGACATTTCGCAGCGAGCCCCAATTTGTGAGCTGCATGCAGAATAGATTTCCTGCCAAAGGCTCCGGCATGGTCGCCGAATTCATGCATGAGCTGCTCAGCATCTGCAGCAATGCCGTGAGATCGTGCGACGCCCAGCAAACATGTCAGACCTGAGGCAGAAGCGGGGCGGCGGTGCGATGCTTCCTGCGCATCGGTTGCGGAATTGCCGGCTGCCGACTGATCGTGAGCGCGAGCGTCATCGACGACATGCGTGATGTCGTGGTGCAGGGATGCGTGACTCATCGCCAGAACTGACTGCCGGAATAATTGATCGTCACTGACTGCGCCGCGATCAGCTGTTCAAGATCCGAGGCAACGAGCGCTCGGCCATCACTCAGCTGAAATCGTTCGATCTGATGCACGGCCGCGCCAGATTCATTGCGCTCATACCAGCCGGCGATCAGAACGCCATCGTGAGTACCGGCGACCGATAGACTCAGATCCGAGCCTTGTCGCTCAAATTGCAGGGTGGATTCTGCATGATCGAGTTCGATGCGAATCAGATCATCGCCGCCCGGGTCTTGCAGACTGCGCCAGCCGTCGCCGGGATGAAAGTCATAGGCATCATCACCCGAGGTACCTTGTATGAAATCCTGAAAGAGCTGGGCGATGGTGTGCTCGGGGGCGGTGATCGCGGCTCCAGCGGATACCGGTGTGTCTTCAAGGCCAAGAGCCGACTGATCCATCAGAGGCACTTCGGCCCAAGCATCGACCTCTGACAAGGACTCAGCCGAGGTCGCCGCCAACCACTCATCCATCGGCAGCAGCGCGTTCCACGACAGATTCTGCTGCGCTGACACGAGGCTGTCGTCCAGCGTGACCGATTCCTCTGGCAGCGTGAAGGCCGGGCTGACGATCAGATCGAACACCGTCTCCGTGCTCGATTGCTGCGGATCGGTCGCGCGCAGCACAATTTGCAGCTGGGCAGCATCCTCGCCAGAGGGCATACCCTCAAAGCGCAGCCGCTGAGGATCGAAGCTCAGCCACTCGGGCAGGGGACTACCATCGGCAAGCGTTGCAGAGAAGTCAAGGGTGTCGCCGGCATCCGGATCGATGAAGAAGTTCGGTGCAATGTCCAGGTGGAAGAAATCTCCCTCATCGGCGTATTGCGTGGGCAGGTACCCGTAGCGCAGCGGCGCATGATTGCCTCCGGGAGGGGTGTCGGCGAGCTGTTTGAGCAGCGAGGCGAGCTGATCAGTCTCCATCGCGAGGGCTTCACGCGCCGGCACGGGTGCGGGCACCTCGGCGCGTGAGCCGTCATCGACATTGAGCCAGACATCGGCCGCCTGCAGCAACCGACCATCATCAGTCACCGCGCGAGTGTAGCCGCGCACCAGTGCATCGGGGCCCTCGAAGCGGTTGAGGACATTGCCGTTCAGGTAGAGCTGGCGCAGACCAGCCTGCTGCAGGGTTTGCAGCTCGCCTGCATCGCTTTTGCCATTGCTGTTCAGGTCACGCCAGAGCCTGAACTGCTGCCACTTGCCGTCGCTGGCATCAAAGACGCCATCCTGATTGCTGTCGAACTCGACATGCTGCAGCGCTTGCAGGTCGCTGATATCTGAAGTCTGACGACCCACATGACTGCCAAAGGCGATCTCGTCGAAGCGATTGATCTGGCCGTCGCCATCGACGTCATAAGCGAGGATGCCATCATCCGCGCCGACCCAGGCGATCCGGCGTGCTTGACCACTGTCATCGGTGACGAAGCGCACGGGGCTGTGATCGAGATCGATGAATTCCAGACCGTCATTGTCGAGATCGATGACGACGGGGTCGTAGAAAGCGGTGAATGAAACGGTAGCGATGGAAGACCCTCCAGCGGAGTCGGTCGCTTTTATCCAGACTTCTTGCGTAGAGGCACTGCTTCCGCGGCTGCTGTAGCTGGTGAGAGTGGCGCTAGTCAGCCTTCCGTAGGTGTGCCGATCTGCTGGATTGAATATATCGTCACATCGAAAGCTTGATTGATTTGAAAGCGCAGCTTTTCCGATCAGCGGATTTTTTTCTATTGCTAAAGAAGTCGTTTGTTCGAATTCAGGGTCCCAAGCCATTACCTTGAATGAAGTTATTTGCTTGTTTGCGTTAAACAGACCGTTATTTTGTGTACTGCCGATGAAGATAATCATTTTTGGTGCGTCATTGACAGCCTGTACCGATCCAATAGCCTTTTGTGTCGTCTGGCTCCCTTTGCCATCCTCGACTGTGAATTCAAACTCTAGTGCGCCAACATAGTTTATGGGTGCCAGCACACGGATTTGCCGTTTGTCTGGATCATTTTCTACCTTGATTGGCAGTGAACGCAGCGCTCCCAATGTTCTGCCACTACCAACGGAAGTAATACATAGTGAATCACCATCGACATCGGAAGCTTCTGACAGCAGAAGATCATGTGAGATATACGTCCATGCCGACTTTGTGGGATCGATCTCTCCGCCGTCTTCGAGCATCTGGAATCCCACGGGCTTGACCTCGGGCGCATCATTGACCGGCCGTAGCTGTAGCTTCAGGGTGGCCGCTTGCGAGGCCAGCGCTCCATCCGTGACAGCAAAAGATACGCAGCGCTCACCATTCGCATTCGGCGCTGCACGAAACACGAGTTCCCGACGCTGCTCGTCGAAGCTCACCCGGTCTCCGCTGGCCAGTGCCCGCAGCGACTCGGGCAGCACCCGTATCGGGTCACCGTCAGGATCGATGAAGCATTGAAGTAGCGCGGATTCGCTGATGCGGATCTCCTGATCTTCATCTGCGACGGGCTGCAGCCGGACCCCATCCAGCTGACGCGGCGCATCGTTAATACCGCTGACATCGACCGCATAGAGTCCAGTCGTCGTTAGCCCCTGCGCATCGGCGACCCGATACTCGATCGTCGCCGAGCCGGCGTAATCCTTCTCGGGCGTGAACAGCAGCCGATCGTTCTGCAGAACGACCGTGCCGCCGGCGACCTTGCCGATACCGGCAAAGCAGAGCGATGCATGATCATCATCGACATCAGTTGCGTTCTTAAGCAGATCAGCCAGCATGATCGACAGCGGCTGGTCTTCGTCGGTGTGACCATGCATCACAGGCACGATGGGCGCATCATTGACGGGTGTGAGTGTGATCACGGTATTGCCCTGCGCCAGACCGCCAGCGCCATCGCTGACGGTATACCGAAATCCCGTGGGTCCGACCCGATTGGCTTCTGGCGTAAACACGATTTGCCCATCACGCAGCCTTGCGGTGCCACCTTGGATCTGATCGATGGCGACCACGCAGAGGGTTTGATCCTCGCCTCGCAGAATGTCGGTATCGATCTCATTGGCCAGCAACAGCGCGGTATCGATGATCAGCGGCTGATCTTCGGTGGCGGCGATGGTTTCATCAGCGACTAGTGGTGCATCGGTCACTGGATCGATGCGAATCTGGCTGCGCCCAGTGGTCGAGCGTCCGCTGGCATCGGTGACGGTGTAGCTGAAGGCAGCTACACCGTTGTAGTTGTGCTCGGGGCGGAAGACGATATCGCCATCGTCGAGTCTCACCTCGCCATGTTCGGCCGCGCCTACGGCGGTGATGCGCAAGGCCGTTGACCCTACCCGCGCATCGGTGTCGGTATCAAAGTCGTTTGCCAGCAGCAAAGGGGCGGCCATGCGTACCACTTGATCTTCATGGGCGTTGATCACGTGTTCCGACACGACGGAGGGAGCGTCCTCGACGGGTGCCAGCAAGATTCGGATCTTCGCAACCGAGCTTGCGCCGTATCGATCGCTGACAAAATACTCAACCGTATCCGTTACTCCGTACTGATCCGTGGGTGGGGTGTAGTGGATCATCCCGTTGGCGAGCAGCTCTGCCTTGCCCAGCATGACGCGCCCGATACCGCTGATGGTCAGTGCATCACCCTCGGGATCTCGGTCATTTGCCAGCAGCATCGCGCCATCGATCAGCAGTGGCACATCTTCGGCAGACACCATCGATTCGCCCAGCACCGTCGGCGCATCGTTCACAGGCACCAGCCTTATGTTGAGCTGTTGCTCGTAAACTCGACCGAGCCTGTCGGCCAGCACCACCGTCAGGCTGGCGTCGCCGACGTAGTTGGTTTCTGGTCTGAACTGCAGTCGGCCTGCTTCATCATCAATCGATACCGTCCCATGGACGCTGCTGCGGATGCCTAGCAGTTTGACGGAGCCAGCAGCGCTCCCCAGTAGCGCCATCGCCCGCTGTTCCAGCGGCGCATAGCCGATTTTTAGCTTGGCATCTTCATTCATCACCAGCTCAAGCGGTGCCAGGCGGGCGACGGGCTGCTGTGTGACGTAGACACTGAGGGTGCTGACGGTAGCCTCTGGACGAGCAGGGTCGCTGACTGGAATGACTTGCCGGGTGACGACACTCCCGTCCTGAGCACCCTTGGTGATTTCCAGTAGGCTGTAGACGTCAGACGGTAATGCAAGCTGTTCGGAGGTACTTTGCGGCTCAGGTGCTGGCGCTACCGGGTCGCTCTGGATATCCGTAGCTGAGACCCTGCGGCTTTCGGTCCAGCGGTCGTCGAAGGCCGACGTATTGTTGATGGCTTGGGTCTGCAATGGGGTACCGAACCGGGCCAGCTGATCGCCTTCGGCAACCGATGCAGACCCAGCCGACCCATCCCCCAGCCGTCGAAACCGGATGCGCAGCTGCGCGAGCTGCTCTCTGAATGCAGGATCAACCCAGACATCCTCATCCCCGAAATAAATCACCGTCTCCGCCTCCGTGCTGGCAGCAGCCGAGCGCAGGCTGCGCACGATATCGGCAAATTCAGCGGATTCAGGATTCAAGCCATAGCGCTTTGCCAGCGCTTGCAGCTCGGCCCGGCGCACGGATGACAGATTCGCGGACTGCAGCTCAGTGAGCGCGCTCATGTCCTCGACCATCGTCACGAAGTTCTCGCGCAAGCCATCCTCATGCAGCACATTGAGGTTGCGGGTGGCCTCATCTTGCACGATCTGCAAGCCCTTGACGTGCGAGAGCAGGTTCATGGTGTGCATGCCAGCGCTGCTGCCATCGGCAAAGCGCACGCGGTGGTTCTCCAAGTCGATCGCGTCGATCGCCATCGGAGCGCGTGGCTGATCCAAGAGCTGCTCAGCGGGCAGCCCCACCGGGCGCAGGTTCATGTCAAACACCTCTAGCGAGCCCGAGCTCCCATCGCCATCCAGATCCACCCACAGGCGAAGCTGCTGATAGACCGGATCATCGCGATTGATCAGGCCATCGTCGTTTGCATCAACATACGCAAGCGAGGGTAGACCGTGCTGGTCGAACGGCACATCGGAGGCATTGAAGAGCTCGCTGCCATCATCCAGCACGCCATTGCCGCTACGATCGATGCCGAGCAGGGCATCTGCGGGGGACACCCATTGCGTGGCCTCGCGGTAGCCATCACCATCGACATCAAAGCGGGCGACCTGCTGATGCGTGATGCTATCCAAGTCATTGCCGACCTCGCCGGGCAGGTCATTGATCTGTATGCCGTCGCCGCCAATATCGATGGCAATCACGCGTGTCCATTGCAAGGCTACCGTGTCGCGTGCCGCATGGGTGCGGGCAAATACCGCTTCTTCTTCGGCGCTGGCACGTGCAGCGAGCCTTGGGTCGACCGGGTGACTGACATTGAATGCCTCCACGGTGGCACGGGCCGATGCCATCTGCAGACGCGCCTGCTGGCGCTGGGCTTCCAGGGTCTGTTGCTGACCCGAGTGCGACTCATCCTCAACAACTTGACCCAGCTCAGATGCCACGAGCTTCGCAGCGGATAAGGCTTGCCATTCTTCCTCCGCCTGTTCAAACGCCGCTTGCAGCCGCGAGCGTTCCTGCTCGACGGGGCTCTTGGATCGTAGCCAGGCCGACTCGGTCTGCCAGTGGGATTCATCAGCGCCAAATTTGGCGCGCAGATGATCGACTTCCCACTGCTGTACCAGCGCCTCCGGCAGAAGCAGGGTCTCGCCATAGTGCTCTACCAGATCCAGTCGTGACACACCCATCCAGTTCGGGTTGTCGCGCATTGGGTCGGTTTGCTCGATCGCGAAATAGAAATTACTGACGCCATTGTCGGTGTAGGTGGGCCATGACGAGATATGAATGATTGGCATCCGTGACGCGACCAGCTGCAACTGATGAGTGGGGTCCGTGATGACCGCATTCGCAGCAGCGATCTGCGATTCCAGCTTCGGCAGAAGCTCATCCAGTCGCTTCTGGAGTATCGAGCGCCCCAGCGGGTTGGCGTTCTCAATTCGGTAGGCGAGTTGTCCATCGGCCTGTCGGAAGAAGTGCGCGCTGCCCACCGGGGGCGGTGGTGGCGGATCAGACGCAAACAACTGATCGAGTACGTAGGCAGCCACCACCATCGCGATCGGATTGATCGGCACCAGTGCGCCCGCACCCATCAGGGACGTGCCCTTGGAGAGATAGCTGATCGCATTGAGCGCCGAGACCACCGTGGCAGCCGCTGAACCGACCTGTCCGGCTTCGAGCATGTCGCCGAGTTTGGCCAAGCTGGCAATCGACAGGATGGCGCCGGCGGTCGAGAGCGCCGCAGATTGCGGTCCTGAGAGATAAGCGCCCCCAAAATGGTTCGCCGCGAGATAGTTCGTGCTATTCAATAACCCCACGGTGCCGCCGATCTTGGCGAGCGTGTCGCCCGAGCGGATAGAGCGCAGCGAGTTGACCAGTGCCAGACCGCTGGAGACATCGCCGACCATCCCATCCAACTGGGCAGTGACCATGCCTTCGGAGCGCGCATAGTCAAGCGCGATGCGGGCGGTCGAGAGGATCATGCCCGCAGTGTCCTTTTGGCGTAGCGCCGTCAGGAAGTCGGCGATGTCGTGGTGGAGTTGTTCGCGTACGAATTCCACAATTTCTGCAGGCTTGGCATCGAGCGCAGCGATTTCAGTTTTACGGACATGATTGTCCTTGTCGCGGGTGGTAAATGTTCGTGTGCCATCGGCTGACAGCTTGTCTTCCAGCGTCAGGGTTTCGCCATGGTGACGGTAGGTGTGGAGCACCGTGGTCTCAACGTCATTGCCCTCTGAATCCAGAATGCGAGTTCGGGTTGCGCTGTCATTGATTCGCTCGGTGATGACGGTACGCTGTACATTACCTTCCCCGTCTCGAAACACACGCTCGGTACGGTAACGGTCGATGGTCTTGATATCGACGGTCTGCACCAAGCGGCGATCTTCATCGCGCGTCACCAGTTGGGTATGGTCGGGTGAGACGCGGATGGTCAATTGAGTCGATCGCAGACCATCATCAATCGCCTGAGTATCAGCAGGAAGGTAGGAGACGAAAGGAACCGCCGACAATTTCTCCAAACCGACTATCTCGCCGTCCGCTGCACGATTAATCCGAATATCCTCGGTCGAGGTGCGATTTCCCTGATAGGTCGTCTGTTCAATCAGTGCTGAATCGGAATTGACGACATGCCACGTCACCCATTGCTTATTCTCGAAGCTCACGACTGTCGACGGGTCGAGGATGACGGTGGAAGTGCGCGTATCACCCGTAACAGGGTCTGTATCCTTAAGTACAAGGAAGCCCGACTTGTCCGGTCGGATGACAGCCATGCCCGAATCCGGGTGAGTGAGAATTTGTGTGCCATCCTTGTGAACTTCGAGCGAGCGACCATCGGGCATATGGGTTACCACCGTGCCATCCAAGGGGTTCGTGTCGACCACCATCGGCGGCAGTCCAAGCGCATCTTGTCGCTTGATCTCGCGCTGCCATCCCTCCTGTGCAGGGCCGACGGCTGCATCTGCATCAAAGGCTGGCAGGGGTGACTGAGATGAGCCGATTGCTTGGCCGGTGAGGTAACCACCGAACAGGAATTTCACTGATTGCGCAAGATTCGCCACTGGCACATAGCGCAGCGCGACCTCGCCCACAGCGCCCATCAGGTCGGCAAGCGGCTTGGGTATTCCGGCAAAGCGCTGCAAGCTTGCGCTGATTGCAGCCAACCCTTCGCCGGGATTGGAGAAGAGCATGGCCACATACGCAGACCAGCTCATTGAGACGTAGTTGTTTGGGAGGTCGAGTTTCTGGTCGAGCCAGAACAGATTTCTTGTCAGGGTGGAGTGATCGAGGGTAGGCACGGACACCGAATGTATACGGGTCAGGTCACCATAGGCATTTTGGAGTGCTTCGTAGACGCCGATACCATTACGATGAAGCTCAGGCACCGATTTGGCGATCTCGACAGGCAGCGCCCAGTTGGTGCCCGAAAACTTGCCGCCCAACTGGGACACAAAATCGAAAGTGTTGGTCTTCGAATTCCATACGACCAGACGATGAGGATTGACAGATTCCTCGTATGCACGAGTTTCAGCTTCTGAAAAGCCTAGCTGCAGGCTTGCGTATTCGTTTCCGGGGCTGTTGATTGAGACTACAGTAATTACATCGGAAGGTATGATGAGTGCCGAATTTGATATGTTAATGCCAGATTTTGATGCGCCATAAACTAAAAGTTGCCCAAGTAGCGTCGCCACGCTGCCACCGAGACTTTGGCCTGCGATGAGCACGTTGCGTAGATTTGACATGCCTCCTATGGATTCAATCGCTTCTCTGAAATCGCTAATGAATTCCGGGCGCTGATAAAGCTCAAGAGCTTGACTGGCTCCCAGTCTAATTAAATCTTCTTTAGTATCAGGACTATCGTTCCCGAAACCATTCGTACCGGCTATTCCAATCTGAATTTCGCCCGATTCTTTGTTTATCGAGATAAAAGCATCTAGCCCTGTTCTTGGATTTTTATAAATGCCGGCAACAGTAAATCCAGCTTTGATCAACAAATTCAGTGGTTTCGTGCCAGCTGTGTTTCCCAATGCCGAATCATCGATAGAGCGTAATGGTTCGCCTTTTCGAATGCCATATCCATTGTTTATTTCATACGCTGTTTCTGAAATAGCTATGGAGCGAAGAAATTTTTCAGAAAGCTCTACGGATGGGGAATATTGTTTGATTGCAGGATTCATTATTTGCCTTTACAAAAATCAACGATTAGCCAGACGTAAGCTCGTGGAAATTTTCCAAAAGGGTCTTCTCGAAGTATGACGTCCATTACTTTGCATCCGTCAGGAGAAACAATGGAGTCTGCCCCTACTCCAATATCAACTCGCATTAATCCACCGGTAGTGTCTAGATATAGGCCCTGCTTCTTCCAATCACCATATCCGTGATGAACAGTCCATAACATCCCCGCTTTGGTCAGCACTCCGATAGCATCCATAGATGGTGAGCTTTTTGACCAATACGCTAGCAATTTGGGAATGCCGACATAAGAAAACTCGCCAGAGATATGAAAAATTCTTGGCTTGTATCTGAGTGGTAAGCGATCGTAGTAGGTGTTCATCCAAGGGTAGAAGATGAAATTTGAATGTATAGGAACCTTGTTGGTGACTAACCGCATACTCCCATCGCGCTTGATGTGATGCACCGGATAGGTCGCTTTCTCACCAATGTATTCAACCGTCTCGCGAAAATAGCCATGCTCGGGTAGCAAGGGAAGTGTGCGGTGCATACCCTCCCTAATTTTTTCTTTTGGTGTGGTGTAGATCTGATCGCCGTAGGGGGCAAATCGACACAGGTAAGAGGGAATAGAAGAATTATCGGGGCGTGGCACTGAGGTGAGTTCTCCGCCCCATGTGCCAATCCACCATTCATATTGGGTTTTGGAAGAATCTGGGAAAGCCTCGCTGCCCCCCTGGCGAACCATCATGTCCCCCAGATGATTCAGGCACATCAGTCGTCCTCGATAGCCGGTGTCTTTGTACTCACCGGTGACGACATTCATCGACATGATCCGCGAATGCTCGTTTGCTGTGGCTTCCCAGCCCGGCAATTTTCGAGCTGAGAAAACAATATGATCATTATCCAACCATGCAATATTTGAACGTATCTTGAAATCACCATGTAGCTCGTACTTCTGATAGCGATCCAGCGCTTCAGTGAAGTATCTACGCTCGGCTTGCGTGAACTCTTTCGACGCTACGCTGCCTTCCAGATCACCGAATGACTCTTGAGCTTCGGCGGTGCAGAGAATCGTAGAAGCCGTTATTGTGATGAGCGCCCATCGTTTCATGCGAATCCTTATGGAGTAACTGTGGCCTCTGCATCACTCATGCCTAGCCGAGCCATCAGAGGTTTACTATTTTCTGGATGTACTCAATCTACCGCAGCGGTTTTCTGCGCCGATGTCCCGCACGGTGGAGGAAGAGTGACCGTCATCGTCGATGGATAGTCGAAGCCAGCACCACTGCTTGCGTCGACGGCGTAACCGATGATGCCGCCCGCGAGGATGTTCCCCCAGACGCCACCGTTACTGTTTGATTTGAATTTGCTGGATGCGACCGAGTCACCCTTTTTGCAATCGACCGCAAGATCGCCGTAGGCTTTTTGAATCATTACCGAGCCCGGTGTTTTTACATACCAACTTCCCTTGTCGTTCATCAGGGTACAGCTGGCCTCAACGACTGGTTGTCCGTCGCAGACAGCATTAACAGAGACTGGTTGATTCTTGCTACCCGTGATCGAGGCACAGCCCGTCAGAGTGATGAATAGGCAAGCAAGGACGAGGGAAAGGATCCGACGGATCTGGGATGTTGTGTAGATAAACACGATGCACTCCGTTGAAGAAAGCGCGGAGTATCGATCGTTCGTGTTTTGAAGATCAGAATTTTATTTCTTGAAAAGCTATCGACTGGGTGATCGATGGATGTTGCTTGGATGAAGTGTCTCTGTTACCCACCTTTTCTTTTGTTCAACCACGCATACGCAGGGCTTCGCCTATCATCACCAGCACTGGACCGTGACATTCCGGGAGGCCTTCCGCCATTTGTGCCAGCGTCATCCGCATCACACGCTCGTCTTTGCGGCTGGCGTTTTCAATGCCGATCACCGGTGTCGATCCGGGCTTGCCCGCAGCGAGCAAGCGTTTGGCAGTGGCTATCGCCTCTTGTCCACCCATGTACTGCACCAAAGTGTCGCAGCTCGGTAGCGAGGCCTCGTCGGTTTCTCCGGGGGCAGTGGTGGAGGTAAAGAAGGCGACATTGCGCGCGACGCCGCGCTTGGTCAGTGGCTGTTTGATGGAGGCGGCGGCGGCGAAGGCCGTTGTGATGCCGGGAACGATCTCGTAGGTGATGCCTGCGGCCTCCAGTGCGCTTAATTCTTCGTCGGCGCGACCGAACAGCATGGGATCGCCTCCTTTCAGACGTACCACCCTTGCGTAGCGTCGAGCACATTCAATGATTTTTTCATTGATGATCGGTTGCGCGGTGGATCGTTGGCCGCTGCGTTTGCCTACGGAGACCAAAATCGCCTGTGGGCAGTGGGCAAGTATCTCCGGTGTGACCAGTGCATCGTGCAGCACGATGTCCGCTTCACGGAGCAAGGCGGCGCCGCGCAGCGTGATCAAGTCGGCGGCGCCGGGTCCGGCACCGATCAACCAGACTTTGCCGGGTTGGGAAAGCAGAGGGCGGGAAAGCGGGTCGTGCATGGAGAATCTGTCAGAAAATTCAGTTCACAACGACATTGTAGGGGCTGGCTTGAGCTTGCCGGGGAATCCGGTGTTGAGAGCCATGCTCGCTTCCTCGGGAACCGATGGCGCGCAACGATGGATCCTGACCTTGGTCAGGATGACAGTTCAAGGGACGGCGCGCTTAAATTCGTCATCTTGGCGCGCTTAAATCCGTCATCCCGGCGCTCTTAAGATTCGTTGTCCCGGCGCCCTTGAATTGGTCATCCCGGCGCAGGCCGGGATCCATGCTTGCTCTGGCAGTGACTCGCTTGCGTGCAAGTCGGCAGTGCAAGGCCATGGATGCTGACCTTCGTCAGTGGGAGGGTTCAGGGGATGGCAGGCTATGCCGTTGCCGCCCGGGTGCTGGCGTCGGTCACCCGTGTCAGCTCAGACGAATCATGCCTGCCGCGACGGTCTGATGCGAGATCTCGTCAATCAGTATGAAGCTGCCGGTTGCACGAATGTCTTCGTAGGCATCGGCGGCCAGCGGCTGCTGTACGGTGAGCTGAATGCGAGCGATACCATTCAGCTTGAGCTCGGTGCCCTGATCACGCTGCTGGGTATTGATGTCGAGCAGAGAATCGATTGCGGTCACTTTTGCTGCCACCTGCCGGGTGGTGTGCTTGAGCCAGTATTTGCGGCGCAGGTCGAGCGGTTCTTCCGATAGCCAGCAGACATCGGCGCTGAAGTTCTTCACTACCGTTGCGGGCGCACTGGCAGCCGTCATCATGTCGCCACGCGAGATGTCGATGTATTCTTCCAGGAGCAGGGTGATCGACTTGCCGGCAGAAGCGGACTCTAGCGAGCCATCCAGCGTGAGTATGTCTTTGACGGTCGCGGTCTGGCCCGAGGGTTGCACCATGATCTTGTCGCCTTTGCGCACGGTGCCTGCCTCGACGCGGCCCATGTAGCCGCGGAAGTCATTCGCTTCGTGCCCATTGTGGCGGGCGACCAGCTGCACCGGGAAGCGCAACGCAGCGGCATGCTCGTCGTCGTAGACGGAAAGTGATTCCAGCAGCTCGATCAGGGTCGGGCCTTCATACCAACCCATCTTGTCACTGCGGGTCACCACGTTGTCGCCCGCCAGTGCAGACAGCGGAATCGGATGAATATCCTTCAGGCCCAGTTGCTCGGCGAATTCACGATAGGCGGCGATAATACGGTCGTACACTGCCTGATCGTAGTCGACCAGATCCATCTTGTTGACAGCGACGATCACGTGCTCAATCTGCAGCAGCTTGGCAATCGTCGAGTGACGCTTGGTTTGGATCAGCAGTTCAGCCTTGCCGTGGGCATCAGTCTTTACCTTCGATACGTCCACGAGAATGATGACCGCATCGGCCGTCGATGCACCGGTCACCATGTTGCGCGTGTACTGCTCATGACCAGGCGCATCAGCGATGATGAACTTGCGCTTGGGCGTTGCGAAGTAACGGTAGGCGACATCAATGGTGATGCCTTGCTCGCGCTCGGCTTCCAGGCCATCGGTCAGCAGCGAGAGATCCACCATGTCGCCCACGGTACGCTTGTGACGCGCACGGGAAATCGCATCCAGCTGGTCGGCGAAGATGCCTTTGCTGTCGAAAAGCAGTCGACCAATCAGCGTGCTCTTGCCATCATCGACCGAGCCGGCGGTAATGAAGCGCAGCAGGCCACGCTCATTGGTGGTGGTGTCTGCCGTGGCGGTGTTCTTGTCGAGTACGGCGTTCATCAGAAATATCCTTCTTTCTTGCGTTTTTCCATCGAGGCTTCCGAGGTCTGGTCATCCATCCTCGTAGCACCACGCTCGGTGATCTGAGTCACGGCTGTTTCGGCGATGATCTCGCTCACTGTGGCCGCAGTTGATGCGACCGGGCAGGTGCACGAGATATCGCCAACGGTACGGAAGCGCACGGTGCGGGTCTCGATGGTCTCGCCTTCTTTCGCCGGGGTCAGTGGTGTCAGCGGCACCAGCAAGCCATTGCGCGGTATGACCTGACGCTGGTGAGCGAAATAAATCGGGGGTAGTGCGAGTTTCTCGCGGGCGATGTATTGCCAGACATCCAGCTCGGTCCAGTTCGAGATTGGGAACACGCGCATGTTCTCGCCGGGATGCACGCGGGTGTTATACAAGTCCCACAGCTCAGGGCGCTGGGCCTTCGGGTTCCATTGGCCGAAATCATCGCGGAAGGAAAAAATGCGCTCTTTCGCGCGCGCTTTTTCTTCATCGCGGCGCGCGCCGCCGATGCAGGCGTCAAACTTGTGCTCCGCAATCGTCTCCAGCAGCGTCACTGCTTGTGCGGCATTGCGTGAGTCCGTGTCCGGATTACGCAGGCGCACCGTGCCTCGCTTGATCGAATCCTCGACCGAGCCCACGATCAGGCGCTC
>JACCDW010521674.1_pt1 | contig 26286 bp, 39 predicted proteins | sample 7449781 | NCBI WGS metagenome assembly JACCDW01 (sample SAMN15323449, study PRJNA562643) | freshwater metagenome | isolation source: river surface water | place: USA:Blue River Watershed | collected 2017-08-18
ATGGTTATGCGGAGATTCGACCAAACCGCCCCCGGATTTATAACATTTTTCGGGGAAAAGCGGCTTTGCACGAGCGTTCGTGATCCCTTCGCAGGGGTTCGCTATCGTTCGACCGCCACGGGCGCTTGATGGGAGAGGGGGCTTCGGCTCCCTCTTTTTCGCGGGGACTTCATGCCAAAACCAAACGATGCAATGAAAGCCGAAGCCAAGCGGGGATTAGCTTGGCGTGAGGAATTCAAGCGCGGTGGTACAGCGGTCGGTGTGGCGCGTGCGCGTGACATTGCCAACGGTGCTGATCTATCGCCTTCCACGGTTGCTCGGATGGTTTCTTACTTCGCAAGACACGAAGTAGATAAGAAGGGCGAGGGTTGGAGTCCCGGCGAAAAAGGATACCCTTCAGCGGGGCGAATCGCGTGGGCATTGTGGGGCGGCGACCCCGGCAAAACTTGGGCAGAAAAGGAACACGCCAAAATGAAGCAATCGGCAAATCAGCCTTCGGCAATCACCGAAGCATTCATGGACGCAATCAAAACGGCTATCACCGAGCACAAGCGTGTGACGGTGGACATTGCCGAAGCCTCTGCCCTGACCGGCTCGGGTAGCGGTATCGGCGGTCGCGTTCTGTTTGACGATGCGTTTGCTGCGCTTCGTTATGCAAACCCGTTCCGGCAAGCCGCCCGTGTCATCACGGTTGACGGCTCTGACGCTCAGTTTGTTGCCAAGATCGGTAACGCCACGAACCAAGCCGGTAACCCCTGGGGTTATGCGGTGCAGAACAACCAAGGTTCTCCCGACACCAACACGAACATTTGGCAGTTGCCGGTGCGCGTGGTGGCTGCTCAGTTGCCCATTCGCTCCGCAGTCCTGTCGGATGTGAACAATCTGCAAGACACGCTTGTGGAAGATTTGATGCTTGAATTCGCGCAGCTAGAGGGCGCGAGCATGGCAATCAACTCCGACCAAGCAGGCTCGACCACCACGACCACGGGTGCTACGAACGGTCTGCGCGGCTTGGATATGTACCTAGATGGCGCTGCTTCTGCCTTCGGCACCTCGGGCACGGCTATCACCAACGGCATCCACACGATTGCCACGCAGACGGCTACCACCGCAGTTGCCTACAACGACCTGACCGCAGCGGCTTCCAAGTTGCCGGGTCAGTATTGGAGTCTTCCCGGCACGGCTTGGCACATCTCGCCCGCCACGATTGAACTGCTGCGTGAACTCAAGGACAACAACAATCTGCCCATCTTCCTCGAAACGGGTGACGAGGACGGCGGCGCGGTGGCGCACATCTTCGGTTGGCCGGTGATCCCCAACCCCTACTTGTCGGCTACCTATCCGATTTACCTAGCCAACTGGCCTCGCTTCTTGACCATCGGTGACCACACTGAATTTAGTCTGCAACTCATGGAACAGACCTCGCCCGGTTTCGTGACGATGTACGCTGAAAAGCGCGTGGTCAGCACCGTGCGCGACCCGTTTGCCGGGGTGCGGATCAAACTGTAAGGGGTTGTCATGTCGGTCAACAACTATCTGACCTACGGTGGGCCTGCTCTTGCGCCCACCCGAAACCCTTTTAACTACGCAAAGTTTGAGCAGATCAACCGCGACAATGTGACTCCTTGGCTCACGCTTGAGGAAATCACGCAGCAACTCAACCTGTTCAATGACGAGTCGCAAGACACCTACCTTTCGGGGCTCGAGGTGGCGACCCGTCAGGCGATTGAGGACTTGATTGGCTTGCCAATCCTGCCGGTGTCGTATCGCGTCTACTACAACGCCAACAGCCTTTACGGGGTTCCTCTGTCGCTTGACTTGCCCGAGGTTAGCCCCGGCACGACTCAAGGCTGCTCTCCCTACGGCAACAACGGGGTGGTGATTGACCGTATTGGCTATTGGAATGACGATAGCCCGTCTGTGTTCATCACGCTCACGGCAACGCAGTATATGTACGACAACTCGGGCAACAAGGTCATCCTGGCTGACCTCCCGAGCGATCTAAACAACTTTATGACCTCGCCCGTGGTTTGTGAGTACACGGTGCAGCCTAGCCCCTTGGCGGCTTATCCGGTCATCAAGCAAGCCGGTTTGCTCTTGCTCACGCATCTGTACAACAACCGCAGCAACAGCGTAGAAGGCAGTTTGCGCGACATCCCGTTCGGCGTGAACGCCTTGCTTCGGCCCTACAAACCGTTGGTGATGTAAATGGCAATCGCACGGTTTGAGAACATCGCTGTTAACAATCTGACTTTTGGCAAGTCAGACTTTGGCGAGCAGTCAACCACTCAAGCTAAGTGGTTTGACACCCGTGCGCGTGTCTCGGATGTGGCGAATAGTCTGCGGATCAGCGAGAAGTACCGGCTCTACCAAGACCTTGTGCAATTCACGCTGAACTACACGCCCAACACCAAACAGATGGTTGACCGGCAAGACCTGTATTCAATCACTTGGCGCAATCACGAATGGCGCATCAGTGACTGCCGCGAAGCCAACGACCGCATGAGCGTGACATTCATGTGCTATCGCAACGATCCGGTGGCGGCGGTCTAACATGGCACAGAACAATCCTGTTCTCTACGGCAAAGCGATCCAATCGGCATTGCAAGCCGTGGTTACGCCTGTGCCTGTGTACGCAGCGTTCAACCGCAACTTTGCGACCCAACCCAAGTTTGTGACTTGGAATCTTCGCAATGTGCATCAGGATGTGTATACAGGTCAGAACCAAAACAACAAGGGCATTGACCGCCCAATCTTCCAAGTCAGCATCTTCACGCAAGTGATGGAAGACGGTTTCACAATTTCCAATCAAATCCTACAATCGCTGCACGGTTACAGTGGTTTGTTGGGAACTGCGCCAAACGGTATCTATGTTTCCAAGGTAGATATTTCTTGGCTCTACAACTCCTATGACAACGAGGAAAAACTTGCACAAGTGTTCCTTGACTGTCAACTAGACATTCCAAGTTAAGACAACACCCCTGTTTTTTTGGAAAGGAAAGAAAAATGGCTCTCCCGAATAAAGTTTTGCCCGGTTTCTCCGCTGCCCTGTGGGCACAAACGGGCGCAACCCCGACCCCGTTCAGCACCGCCAACCTGTCCACCTGGACGGCTCAGGTGCAGGACATCGTTGGCACCTCTGCCGGTGGCTTGGGCACCGAAGGTCTGCAACTGAATGTTGAGGCTGTGCCTGCGTTCGGCCAAGACGATGCAATGGCTAACTTCTCGGTTGCCGGTTCGCGTCAGTCGGACAAAATCCCCACGCAATCTCCCCCCACCTCGCTGACGGTCACGGCTGCTTGGAATCCTTCGGATGCCGGTTTGCTGCTGATGCGTGCTGATGCCGCTAACGGCACGATTGACCGCACCTTCGTGGTCAGTGCTTATGACGGCACCAATGTGGTGGCTTACGCCTTCAATGGTCGCGTGTCTCAGTTCCAAATTGATGCCCAACCCGGTGCGGAAGCTAAGTGCATCTTCAGCATCCACCCCCGTGGCAATCAGTACGGTTGGTCGAACAATACCTAAGACATGACCACGACAATACAAAACACGAACGACCTTCTTTCCTTTCTAGTGACCCAAGCCGAATCCCGCCGGGATTGGTTTGGGTTCACTCAGCAAAGGATGACGGCTATTACATTGGCGCATGAGATTGCAGCGCGGCACGCCGACAAGATGACACCCGATCAGGTTGTCGAGTACGCCATTGCAATCAACGCCCAAATCTTTCAAAAGATCATCAAGCCGCAGTAGGTCATCATGGCAGGCTTCAAATTCGCTGTTGAAGGTCTGTCGGATGTGCTGCAAGTGTTTGATGAACTTGCCCGAGAGATAGGGGACAAGGAAGCCAAGAGCAAGATTCTTGTACCTGCGGTTCGCAAAGTTATGCGACCCGTTTTGGATCAAGCAAAAGTCTCTGCTCCGAAAGATACGGGGGCACTTGCCAAGCATCTTCAGATTGAGGCAAGGCGACCCAATCGGCGGGACTTGCGTTCTAAGTACATCAATCCCACCGATACGGTCATTGCAGCCGTCACGACAAAGGCATTCCCCAAGAAACTGCGCCGACAGTTCTATGAGGAAAACAAAGCACTTTTGGAGAGCAACAAGAGTGCATACAAAGCCAAATTCCGAGAGTTTGCTTTGTCGCAAGGTTTCCCCTACGATGCGAGAGCGATGGCGCAGGAATTTGGCACCGCCAAAACCCCCGCGCAACCGTACTTGCGCCCTGCACTAGAAAACAATGCGGGGCGCGTTGCTAATGACCTGGGAAAAGTCTTGGCGACACAGATCACAAAATACAAGTCAAGGAAAGCTAAGAAATGAGCAAGATTGCAGCGGCTCTTGGTGAGTCATACCAAGCCAAGCGCGAAGAACTCCGAATCCGCAAGTTTGATCTTGGCGGGCATACCTTCAAGGTGCGCGTGCCTGTCGTGGCCGAGACTGATGCCATCTTCAAGCGCGTCAGTGAGCCGGATGAGGCAAAGATTCAGGCGGTCTACGACAAGTTGGCGCAGCCCATGATGCAATTCAAGGATGAAGCCGACAAGACCGGCTTTGAATTTCTTGAGGACGACATCATCATCAACGGCAACTCGCTCAAGCAGACCGCCAAAACTCAGGTGATGACGCAGGCGCGGATCACCGAATACATCAAGTTGCTTGTGCCGGTCGAAGGCACGATGGACGACATCACCTACGAGGACATTGAAGCCGAGTTTCCGATGTCTACGCAACTTGCGTTGATTGAGAAGATCACCGAAGTCATCTCCCCGACCTACAGGGAATCGCGGGGAAACTGACTCGCTCGTTGAAGAAACAGGTAGAAGCCGCCATGATCTTCAACGGGCACACTCAAGATTCAATCGCGGCTTTGGATCAAGACATCATGGCCGACATCCAAACGATGTACGCAGACGGCATGGTGGGCAACCACAACCTTGTGTATCTGCTTGGTACGCTCGTGACGGGCGTGTTTAACTACTTGCGGGCAGAAACGGCTACACCGTTCTCGCTTGCCAAGGTGCTTGGTCCCGCGCACGACTACATCTTCCCCCCGTTGTCAGAAGAGCAAAAGAAGCAACAAGCCAACGAGCAGTTGCTTTCCTTTATGACGATGGCTCCTGGCTTTGACAAGAAGAGGTTCAACCGTGGCTAACATGATTGCCCGCCTGGGCGTGCTGCTCGGGCTAGACACCGCAGAATTCAACAAGGGGCTTTCGGATGCAGGACGCAAATTAGATGCGTTTACTGCTCAGGCAAAGCAAGGCGCGGCGGTTGCGGGTGCTGCGTTTGCCGCCTTGACTACCAAGGCAATGGCTTATGCAGATGAAATTGCCGATGTTGCTAAAGCAAATGACTTTGCTATTGATAGCGTCATCAAGCTACAGGATGCATTGGCAAGTTCGGGCGGCAAAGCCGAGGATGCGGGCAAGTTGCTTGCCTCATTCACCAACTATGTAGACAAGGCCGCTGAAGGCTCATTCGAGGCCCAAAAGCTCTTTGCCAAGTTGGGCGTGTCTTTCCAAGACCTTGGCAAGCTATCTACCGAGGAACTATTCAACAAAGCAGTCAAGGGGATTGCTGCCATAGAAGACCCGTTGACACGAGCCGCCAAGGGCATGGAGGTGTTTGGCAAGGCAGGTAAAGGCGTGGACTTTGTTGGCTTGGCAGAGGGCATGGATAGGACAACCGCCGATGCTCAAAAACAAGCTGATGCCATTCAGCAACTTGCAGACCTTTACGACAAGCTCGCGCAAGCCGGTCGAGATTTCTTGCTCAAGTTCATAAAAGAATTTGGGCCAATGATTTCCGATGCGTTTGATTACTTCAACAAATTGAAGAGCAGCGGCGATATGCTATTTAGCATTTTCAAGACCGTTGGCGAAACGCTCCTGGTGCTTGGCGCGAATGTCGCGTATGTCTTTACTCAAGTCTATAGAGAAGTCGAAACGATCTTCAAGCAGATCGGCGCATTGACTCGTGGGGACTTTGAAGAATTCAACCGGCTCAACAAAGAAGCCATTGAACGCGCCAAGAAAGATCGGCAAGACCTAGACAATTTTGAGCAAAAGATTCTTGGCGGTGCCGGTGGCGGTCGCGGCTTTATCAATCCCCCTATGGCGCTTTCGGGTCAACCAACGGGACAACGGCGCGAAACAAAACTCGGCGTTGATAAGGAATTAGAAGCCGAACTCAAAGCCAAGATGAAGATGTGGGCAGACTCTATGCGCCGCTATCAAGCGGAGCAAGATGCCCTCAACAACCTTGAGGTGGCTTACGGCAAAGTAATCAGCACAATGGTTGATTACGAAAAAGCCCAAGATCGGCGTGTTGATCTTGAAGAGCAACTGATTGAGTTAGACCTTAAAAAACAAGGCATGGCTGATTACGAATTTGAGTATCAGCGCAAGATGATTGAACTTAATCATCAGCAGATTGAGGCTTTGCGCGAAATCAATCAGATGGAGTTGATGCCTGATGACCGGGCAAAGCGCATTGAGCATCAGAACCAACTCTATGAGCGTCAAGTGGGCTTGATCAAGAAAGTGCGCGATACCGAAGAATTGCGGCGTACTGGCGACATCACCAAAGGCTTTATGGAGGCGGCTAAAGACTTCTTCCAAAAGATGCCTACCGAGATGGAAACCGGCGCGGCCATGTTCGGCTCGCTCATGGGCAACATGGGTCAGGCGCTTGACAACTTCGTTCGCACCGGCAAGATGAATTTCAAAGACTTTGCCAAGAGCGTCATCCTTGACTTGATTGCTATACAGGTCAAGGCTCAGGCAATGAAGTTGTTTGCCAACCTGTTTGGCTTCGGACCTGCCCCGGCAGGCGGCACAACCGTCCCGGTGGTTGACGCAATCCCCCGCGCTAACGGTGGTCCGGTATCGGGCAATCAAGCTTACCTCGTGGGCGAGCGCGGACCTGAACTATTCGTGCCACGCATGAGTGGCTCAATTATTCCCAACAAAGCCATGAGCATGGGCGGCACCACTCAGGTGACGAACAACTACATCAATGCCATTGATGTGAAGTCGTTTGAAGAGCGTCTTATGGGAAGCTCTAACGCAATTTGGGCGGCTAACCTTTACGCTCAGAAACGCTTGCCCTTGGGCGCAGGGAGAATGTGATGTCATTCCAAACCATTGTTGATATTCAGCAGTCCATGACGGTGAACAACCGCAGGACTGTCGGGCAGCAAGTCACCCGCAGCGGGCAGATCAGGACGGCGCAATACCTTACGGCAGTGCCCTGGGTATTTACCATCGTGCCGCACAACTTCCTGTATTACCCGCAGGTCCGAGATGTCATTCAGACGATTGACAACCTTGACCGGCAGACGGCGGCAAATATCACCTTCAACACGGCAAACCTTCAGTGGTTCACCGAGTACAAAGGTGGTTTGACAACCGGGCAAGCTTCGGCCCTGACGCTCGCAAGCGTGCCCGCTGCCAACTCGCAGACCATCACGGTGGGCAATCTGCCCTCTGTAGCTTCAACTACCGTGGTGTTTGCGGCGGGCGATTTCCTGCAACTTGGCAGCTATGTCTACAAAGTCACCCAATCGGTTCTGCGCGGGTCAAGCTCTACGGTGTCGGTGAATCTGCATCGCCCGGTGATTGGCACGCCTTCGGTTGGAACCCTCACGGCTGTGGGCAAGGATGTCTACTTCCCGGTCTATGCCGAAGTCTGCCCGACCTACACCCTCACGCCAATGACCAATGGCGCATTCGTCAATTGGGATGAGCCGTTTGTGTTTCGGGAGAATGTCGCACCATGACCACCACAATGGCGGCGCTTAATAGCGCAAACATTCGATACGCTGAATTTGTTAGGTTGAGCGTTGGCAATACCCCAACGATCTATACCTTTTGCAACGCAGCCGCACCAGTCACGGTCAGCGGCATCACATTCAGCAACCTCGGCTCGCTCCTGACGATTGGTGATGTGCAGCGGGATGTGAAGGCGACATCGTTTGATATGTCGATTTCCCTCACGGGCATTGACCCCAACAATGTTGCGCTGATCCTCTCAAGCGACATCAAGGGCAGCATCGTAGAAATTTGGCGCGGCTTCCTAGACTCTGACAATCAGATCATCACCACGCCCACGCTTCAATTCTTCAAGCGATGGACGGGCATTGTTAACAATGTCAGCATTACCGAGGACTGGAACGATCAGGTTCGGTCGCGGATTGCCACTTGCACGATTACGGCTTCAAGCATGAGGCGCATTCTAGAAAACCGGATTGCGGGCATAAAGACCAACAAAACGGTTTGGCAGTTCTTCTATCCTGGCGATGCCTCCATGAGTCGGGTGGATGCGATTTCTAACACTTACTTTGACTTTGGCGGCAAGCCCTCGACCGGCAGTGTTTCGACTCCTGGCGGCGGCTCCCCTACTGTAGACCCTGTAGACGAAACGCAACTAAATTGATCCGAGAAGCCTACAAGCACGACCTTGACGCTTGCGTTGAGATGATGCGGCGATATGCAGCAGAGTCTCCCATTGAGAAACTAAAAGACAAGAAATACCACAACGAAGATCACATCCGAAGCCTGTTGTTTAGCCTGATGGTTGGGCGCGGCTTCGTTCTCGTGGACAACGATTACAGGGGCATGGTTGCGGCAATCGTCACGCCAAACATTTGGTGCCCCGAGGTGAGCGAGGTGCGCGAGTTGGCTTGGTGGGTTGACCCCGAGCATCGGAATGGAACAATCGGTGGCAAATTGTTTTTGGCATACGGCAAGAAAGCACAAGAACTGGTCGATCAAGAGCGAGCCGAAGTGGTGATGATTTCTCTGATGCCGCAAAGCCCGCAGATCAATTTAGAAGGTAGGGGTTTCAAGAAGATTGATTCCACCTATTGCAAGGAATAAGAAATGGTTGCGACACTTGTTATAGCGGCGGCAGAAGCGGTTGGTTTGGTAATTGGCCTATACCAAGCCAATGTTGTGTTTGCTATGGCAGTTAATTTTGCCGTTTCTTATGTTGCCAATCGCGTTTTTGGAGCCAAGCCGCCTCGGCAACAAGATAACGGGGTGCGGCAGCAAGTCCCGCCTTCGGCCAACAACTCTATTCCCGTGGTGTATGGCGAGGCTTGGATGGGAGGCACCTTCGTTGATGCGGTGCTAACCACTGACAACCAAGCTATGTACTATGTCTTGGCGATTTCTAACATCTCGCCAAACGGCCAATTCACATACGACACTACGCAGTTCTACTACGGTGACCGGCTTGTAACTTTCTCCCCCGGCACCAACCAAGTCGCCTCTCTTACTGACGGCGCGGGTAATGTTGACACCAAGATCAACGGTTACCTGTACATCAATCTCTACACCTCAACCGCAGCGGGCGTGATCACTCCCGTGCTTGGCTCTGCGCCAAATGTGGTCATGGGCGGCGCGGATATTCCCGCAGGACTGCGGTGGCCTGCCTCGGGTCGGCAGATGAACGGGCTTGCATTCGCCATCGTCTATCTGAAGTATTCACAAGATGCAGGCTCTACGGGCTTGCAGCCCATCACCTTCAAGGTAAAGCACGCCTTGAATGGCACCGGCGTGGCGAAGCCTGGGTCGGTCTTGCAGGACTACTTGACGAACACGGTGTACGGTGGCGCGGTGGACATTTCCAATGTCAACACCACTGCTTGCGCTGCTCTTGACACATACGCCGATCAATTAATTACTTACACGCCCGCAGGAGGCGGCTCGTCTACTCAGCCCCGCTATCGCATCAACGGGGTAATTGACACGGGCGAAACCGCACTCAACAACATTGAAAACATTCTGTTGGCGTGCGACTCATGGATTAGCTACCAAGCCGAAACAGGTCAATGGGCACCCGTCATCAACAAAGCAGAGGCGACTGGCTTTGCCTTTGATGACTCCAACATCATTGGCGAGATTCGCGTATCGGCTACCGACATCACCTCAAGCATCAATCAGATCGAGGCTTCGTTCCCTTGGAAAGAGAACAAAGACAAGCCCGGCTACATCTTCCTCGAAACGCCTGCCGGTTTGCGCTATCCGAATGAGCCGGATAACAAATACACCATGTCGTTCACGATGGTTAACGACTCGGTGCAAGCACAGTACCTCGCCAACCGGATGTTGGAGCAGGCTCGTGAGGACTTGGTGGTGTCGTTCAGCACGGCTTACACCGGCATCCAAGTCAATGCGGGTGATGTCATCAGCGTCACCAACTCGGCTTACGGGTGGACAAATAAGCTATTCCGCGCCATCAAGGTCAACGAAGCTTCTTTGCCTGATGGCAACCTTGGAGCGCGTATCGAGTGCACCGAATACAACGCGCAGGTCTATGACGACTATGACATTACCGCATTCACGCCTGCGCCCAACTCTGATCTTCAGTCGGGCTACTACTTCCCCGCACTAGCAGCCCCCACAGTAACAGACCAAGCCCCGACCATTCAGCCGCCCACTTTCAGCGTGGTTTGTCAGTTGCCCTCTACGGTGCGGGTAACCAAGGTCACGCTTTACTACACAACCTCGGCCACGCCAACAACGGCAGATTGGAAGGTTTGGGGGGTTGAAGCGGTATCCAATGCGGCTGCGTTTGCCCCTGGTCTTGCTCTCAAGTTCCCCAATGTGAACTTGGCACCGGCTACCTATTACTTCGCCTTCTCGGTTGAGAACGAGATTTCTACCTCACAACTCTCGGCTACCTCCACCGCATTTGTATGGGCACCTTCGGCTGCGGTTGGACCGACCGGCCCTACTGGGTCATCAGGACCGACCGGCAGTTCAGGACCGACCGGCTCATCGGGCGCAACGGGAACAAACGGCAATTCTTCGCGCATCTGTTACGCCAAGAGCACGCTTACCTCACTTAGCCCGACCCCTGCTTCACTGACAACTTCGGGCAGTGCCTCTTTCCCGCCATTTAACAGTTGGGGCGGTTCTGAGACTTGGCAAGCCACGCCACCTAGCATCGTGGCGGGCGAAGCCTTGTTCCAAAGCGATGGCATCTACGACCCGACCACCAACTTGACCACTTGGTATGTGCCTTACCTGTCAAACCTCAAGGTTGGGCAACTGTCGGCTATCTCTGCCAACCTTGGCACCATCACGGCAGGCGACATCACATCAAGCGCAAACATCAATATCAACGGTGTTGGCATCTTTAACGGCAACTCATCAACTGGTTTGAGTTATGGCGCAGCCGTCTACGGGAATGGCACAACACAAAATGTGTATGGGGTCTATGGTCAATCAAACCAATTGGTTGCCGCCGGTGTTCGCGGCGACAATAGTTCATCAACCGCTTTTCACTATGGAATTTGGGGGAATGGCGGCATAGGTGTCTATGGCAGAGGCACCAATTCGGGCGGTTATGGCGGTTATTTTGAGAATTCTGCCAATGCAAACAATGGTTTGTATGTTGTTGGCGGCTCTACTTTCACCGGCCAAATCGTCAACACAACAAGCACCGGGACCGCGCCACTTTCCATTTCTTCAACCACCGTTGTTCCCAATCTCACGATTCAGAGAATGCAGAGCACGATCAACACAAGCGTGCTTTCTCTGCGTACCGGCATCGCAGCCGGTGGCAGTTCGGCGGTCTTTAACGCAAGCAACAAACCGGGGGTCAACACGACTTCTAACACATGGTTAGAAATCACCGTTGACGGCAATATCTACCTCATCCCAGTGTGGACACCATGAACTACAAAGAATCTGCAATTCAAGGCTCGACATGGACTCGCTGCCGAGCCGTTACGATTGTGAATCCCCATCCATCAACAGGGCAAACGCAAATGGCTTATTTCCAAGAGGAAAAAGCGATTTCGTTTGATAGCACGGTGCTGCTTGCAGACCGGGGAAGTTGCGGGGTGGCGTTTGACGCTCAGGCGAGCGTGCCGATGCTTGACCCGCAAACGGGCGAGCCAACCGGGCAAACTTTTACCCACTCCGAGCTATACAAAATGCTGTTCTCGCTCTACATGGAAACCGCCAAAAAGCGTGACATCGAGCAAGCCTAGCGGCATAATTTCTCAAGACAAGACACCATTCGTAGCCCCGCAAGAGTGTGGGGAGCGTCACCACCCGAGTTAGGGGAATCGCATGGCGATCTTCAACAAGAACACGCTTGCTCAAGTCAGCGGGTTCGATAACCCGATTTTGGCGGGTGAGTTGGTTTGGAACCAAAAGACCTATTGGAATCTTTCGTTCACCAACTGCGCCACCGGCTTGCCCATCGCTCTGACGGGCGCAACGCTTGACGCTCAGATCGTCCGGCGAGAAGTCACCAACATCGTAGACACCCGCAATGGGCTGACCTTCGACATTGCTGACTACAACCCACCTCCAACCCCGGTCAATCTCACGATTACCAACCGCAACGATGCGGCAGGCACTTTCACGCTTGTGATTGATGACTCAACTTGGGCACTCATCAACAGTGATCCTCAGTTAGAGATCAACGCTCAGGATTGCGTGGGGTTCTCGGGGCGCATCAAAGTCTCATTCCCCGCTATTGGCTCCACTCCGCAAGATGACGCAATCATCTTCTTGCTGTTCCTAGTTCGCTCGGATGGTGTGGTGGTGGTATGAGCAACATCAAGGTAGTTGTCCAAGATGGCAACAATGTCAACCTTCAAGTCACGCCCACGCCTGATGTTAGCGTAAGGCTTGACCGCAGCGTAGCGGGCGCGACCGGCCCCACGGGGCCCCAAGGCGCTACAGGTCCCACGGGTGTGGGCGCTACGGGCCCTACGGGTGCTACGGGTGCCCCTGGTCCCGCAGGGGGCCCCACGGGTCCAACGGGCGCAACAGGTTTGACGGGCCCCACGGGCCCTACAGGTGCCGCCTCAACGGTAGCGGGTCCTACAGGTGCCACCGGCAGCACGGGCCCAACCGGCAGCGCGGGCCCAACCGGAAGCCAAGGTAACACTGGACCTACAGGGGCACAAGGCGACATTGGGCCCACGGGCCCACAAGGCGTGCAGGGCATCCAAGGCATTCAAGGTATACAGGGCCCAACCGGCGATCAAGGCCCACAAGGCGTTGCGGGGCCCACGGGCCCCACGGGCATACAGGGCGCGACAGGCCCGCAAGGCAACACGGGCCCCACGGGTGCCCAAGGTGCCGCCTCTACCGTGCCGGGACCTACAGGCCCTCAAGGCGTTCAGGGCATCCAAGGCGACCCCGGACCACAAGGCATTGCGGGCCCAACGGGTCCCACGGGGGCACAAGGAAATGTTGGGCCAACGGGTGCTACGGGCGCTGCCTCAACCGTTCCGGGGCCTACGGGGCCCACCGGAGCGCAAGGCATCCAAGGCGATGCGGGCCCCACCGGCAGTCAGGGACCGCAAGGCATTCAAGGCGTGCAAGGCGTGGCGGGCCCTACGGGTCCCACGGGCGATATTGGCGCTACGGGGCCCACGGGCGCAGCCTCCACGGTACCCGGACCTACGGGGCCTACGGGGCCGCAAGGCGCAGACGGGCAATCGTCTAGCTTTTATCAATATCAAGCCGACACCAATGCAACAAGCGGTGTGCCAACAAACGGCCATCTGTATTGGAACAACGCCACGCAGATTTCAGCAACGCAAATTACCCTAAGTCATCTTGAGCAGGGTGGTTTGGATATTGATGTGTTCCTGTCTTTTATTAAGACGGGTGACACGCTTGTTCTTCAAGCACAAAATAATTCCGCTAATTTCCAAAAATGGGAAGTTTCGGCAACTCCAACGGTTGTTCCGAATAGTTATGTGCAAGTCCCGGTTACGCTTGTGACATCAGGTGGACAAGGCACAACCAATTTTGCCAATAATGAACAACTGCTAGTAGTTATTCAGTCTGTTGGCGTTGTAGGCCCCACGGGGCCCCAAGGCGCGACAGGCCCAACGGGTGCCGCATCCACAGTGCCTGGACCCACCGGGCCCACCGGGGCACAAGGTATTCAGGGAGATGTTGGGCCCACGGGCCCCCAAGGCATCCAAGGTATTCAGGGAATACAAGGCAATCCTGGGCCTACGGGCCCCACCGGGGCACAGGGCATTCAGGGCGATGTGGGCCCAACAGGTGCCCAAGGCAATGTTGGCGCTACGGGCCCCACGGGGCCCACGGGCGCACAAGGCATTCAAGGTGATGCAGGACCCACGGGGCCTCAAGGCATTCAGGGCATCCAAGGTATTCAAGGCGATGTTGGGCCTACGGGGCCCACAGGCGCACAGGGTATTCAAGGCATTGCGGGGCCTACGGGCCCAACCGGAAATACCGGCAGCACAGGCGCGGTGGGCCCAACGGGGGCTACGGGTCCGCAAGGCGACATTGGACCCACGGGGCCCCAAGGCATACAAGGTATTCAAGGCGTTCAAGGCAATACGGGACCCACGGGCCCCACCGGAGTTGCAGGGCCTACGGGCAGTGCTTCCACGGTTCCCGGACCGACCGGGCCCACCGGGCCTACCGGCTCCACCCCTGCAACTTATCTCCCGGTTTTGACAAATGCCGGTGTTAGCATCAATGTTGGAATCACAAGTGGTGCTTACATCTCGGTGTTTACTTATGCCGGATCAACGGTCAATGTCCCTGTTTATTGAGGATTGAAACATGGCAACCCGATATTCTCTAGTCCTTAATGGCAGCACCATCCAAGAACTGCAACCCGGCGATTCTTTGCTAGGTTCAATTGCAAGTTTGACGGGTGGTGGCGCGGGACAAATTCCGTACAACACGGCTGCAAACACAACTGCTTTCCTTGCGGCAGGCACATCTGGGCAATTGCTGCAATCAAACGGGACATCGGCCCCTTCGTGGGTCACCCCGTCTTATGCAACAAAAGGCAATGCAATCGCCTTTTCCATCATCTTCGGCCTCTAAGGAAACATCATGGCAAATCCGAATATTGCAGCCGCGACATCAATTCTCGGCACCACCACATACTTGACGCCCTCGGGTACTTCGGCTGTTGTGCTGATCCCCAATGCAGCGTCAAGTGGTCAAGTCTTCAAGATCAACCAGATCGTGGCGGCAAATGTGACCAGTTCAGCAGTGAATGTCACGGTGTCGATTTACACCAATGGTGCGGTTGCTCAAGGTTCCGCTCCATCCAGTGGTACGGCGTTCCCGGTTGTCTCGACGATCTCGGTGCCTGCAAACGCATCTTTGGTGGTGGTGGACAAAACCACGGCCATCTATCTGATGGAAGGCACCTCGATTACCGTGACCTCGGGTACCGGCAGCGGCATCACTTATTCGGTGAGTTACGAAGTCATCCAATAGTGTATGGATGCTCCGGCGTTTGTTTACAAAATAACCAATACCATGAACGGTATGGTTTATATCGGCGTGACCAAAAATCCTAGAACTAGGATGAATGCCCACGCTTGTTCAAAAACGCCAACAAAATCTGCTATTAAGAACGCCCTCAAAAAGTATGGCCGGGAAGTCTTCAAGATGGAACTGCTGATTCAGGGTACGCAGAAATACTGCTATGAGATGGAGGCAAAATTGATCGATGCCTTCAATACTCTTGCCCCAAACGGGTACAACATCTGTTCTGGTGGTCGAGGCGCAATTGGAATTTATGGCGAAAAGAACGGGATGTTTGGCCGCAAACACTCTCCTGAAACGCTAGAGAAAATTCGACTTACTAAGTTGGGCAAAGTTGCTTCTGAAGAAACCAAAGAAAAAATGCGTCTAGCACACTTGGGTCAAAAGCGTACTCCTGAGCAATGCGAACGCATCCGGCAGGCGGCTCTAAATCGTTCTGAGGAAGTAAAGGAACGCATTCGCGTGGCTCGAAAAGCGGGCATCGAAAGAGCGGTGGCTCGCAGAAGGGGTCTGGCATGAGCCTTCGTAATGTAGGCGGGATTATCAGCACATCGCTGAACGGGATTAACTACCCCGTGCAGACGGTGGAGTATTTGGTTGTCGCCGGGGGTGGAGGGGGAAGATACGGCCCGAGCGGTGCTGATGCGGGTGGCGGTGGTGGTGCCGGTGGTGTTTTGCAAGCAGTTGGCTACCCTGTAACCATTGGTTCAAGTATTACTGTAACTGTTGGTGCTGGTGGAGCAGGTGGCACTAGCGGAAATGGCTCCCAAGGATCGAATTCTGTTTTTGGCAATATTACTGCGCTAGGCGGTGGTTTTGGAAGCGGTGCTTCTGGCGGTTCCGGCGGCGGCTCTAACGGAAATAATGCTGCGCCCGGAGCAGGCACAGCGGGGCAGGGCAATACTGGTGGAAATGGCACGGCTAACTTTTCTGGCGGTGGGGGTGGTGGCGCAGGAGGAGTTGGTGGAAGCAGCGCATCTGGAGTCCCTGCCAGTGGTGGCCCCGGTATAACTTCGTCCATAACTGGAGCAAATGTCCAATATGCTGCCGGTGGCGGTGGTGGGGGATATACGGGCGGGGGCGGAACAACCGCTACTGCGGTCGCGCTTGGCGGAAATTCAACAGCCGGTAATGGTGGGGTTGGTGGCAACGCCACTTCAGCCACTGCAAACTCCGGTTCAGGTGGTGGCGGCGCGGGGGGTTCACAAACCGTGGCATATGTCGGCGGAGCAGGCGGCTCAGGTATCGTAGTCCTGCGCTATCCCTCATACCTTGCGCCTGCAACTTCGACCACAGGCTCTCCGCAGACCTATATTTCCGGGTCGTACCGTGTTTATGTATTCACGAGTTCTGGCTCAATCACTTTCTAAGGTGGCGTATGCCTAACGGAATCTTCAGCCTCAAACAGCAAGTATTGGCGATCCGAGAAGGTGGATGGCCGGGTCTTAAGCCGCTTGCCGTTGATTACCTTGTGGTAGCAGGGGGTGGTGGAGGGGCCGGTAATACATCTTTTGGTTCAGGCGGTGGTGGTGGCGGTGGATTGCTTCAGGGCAATTTGGGCGTTACGGCAGGATCGGCTATCACGGTCACGATTGGCGCAGGTGGTGCAGGCGGTGCTGCGGGCGGCGGTGAGCGCGGGACCACGGGGAATAGTTCTGTTTTTGGGGCCATATCCACTTCCGGTGGTGGCGGTGGTGGCGCTCAGTCTGCCATTCAAGCCGGTCTTTCTGGCGGCTCTGGTGGCGGCGGAGGCCAATCTAATGGTACTGGAGGACAGGGCACTTCAGGGCAGGGCAACGCCGGTGGAAATGGAAACACGGACAACGCCACCTATACATCAGGCGGTGGTGGGGGCGGAGCCGGTACTGTTGGCTTAAACGGGTCTTCTGCCGCAGCAGGCAATGGTGGTGCCGGAGCCGCATCAGACATTTCAGGAACCCGTACGACCTATGCAGGTGGTGGCGGGGGTGCTTCGGATACCAAAACCGCAGGATCAGGTGGCGCAGGCGGGGGTGGAGCCGGTGGCGGTACTGCCGGGACAGCCAACACCGGAGGTGGTGGTGGTGGAAAAGTTGGCTCGGCTTCAGGAGGCACAGGCGGCTCAGGCATCGTCATTGTTTCCTACCCTGACATCTACGCTGCGGCGGCATCCACAACCGGATCACCCACGGTAAGCACCTCGGGTTCGGGGAGTATCTCAAACAGCGGGAGCAACAACCAAGGTTGGTCTTATGCAGGACAAACCGGGTTTGTATTTGGTACAGGTGATTTTACCGTTGAGTTTTGGATTTACTTTAATTCTTTAACTGGTTTTCCCACCATTTATGATTGCAGGGCGACTGATGGATCGGGAAACGGCCCTGTAATTTATTACAACACGGGTGTTGGAATTGCGTATAGCAGTGGCGGTTCAGATAGAATTACTGGTTCGGCGTTATCAACTGGTCAGTGGTATCACATTGCATTAACCCGCAGCGGAACATCTACAAGAATGTTTTTGAATGGAACACAGACTGGGTCAACATATTCTGATTCAACAAACTATGTTTGCGCCGCAACCGCTCCAAGAGTAATGATTAACGCAGCCGGTAATGCCGGCTCCTTAAATGGCTACATTACAAATCTCCGGGTCGTAAAAGGAACCGCTGTTTATACGGCTAATTTCTCAACGCCCACCGCGCCATTGACTGCAATTTCTGGCACTTCACTATTGCTAAGTGCGGTTTCCGGTGCGTATTTTGCCGATAGTTCCACAAATGCGTTTACGCCAACAATTATCGGTACTGGCGGCGCATCTGTTTGGAACTCCGCATCTCCATTCGCCACCGGACTTGGCTATAAGAACCGTGTATATACATGGACTTCTTCCGGCTCCATCACATTCTGAGGTAACCCCATGAGTTTGCAAAACACGGGTGGGTTCATTACTGCTAGGTACGATCCTCTAGCCGGATCGCCTTCGACCGTCGAATACCTTGTGGTGGCCGGTGGTGGCGGGGGTGGTGCCGGTAATGGTTCCGGTGGCGGAGGTGCCGGTGGAGTAAAACAAGCAGCAAACTTTTCAGTTACTGCCGGTTCCGCAATTACTGTGACCGTAGGCGCGGGCGGTGCCCCCGGTTCTAGTAGTGCCGGTTCTGATGGTTCAAGTTCTGTTTTCTCGTCTGTATCAACGACCGGAGGCGGTGGTGGTGGCGCGGGTGGCTCGGGAAGCCAAACAGGAAGAAACGGCGGTTCCGGCGGAGGGGGCGCTCGTGCTTCTGGCGGCACGGGGACATCCGGCGAAGGCAATAATGGCGGCGCTGGTGTAAGTTCTGGAATTTTTGGCACAGGCGGTGGCGGCGGCGCCGGCTCTGTAGGCGATTCCGGCACTGCTTCTGTTACTGGAAATGGCGGCACTGGTATTTGTTCAACCATCACAGGCGCTCGTGTGTTTTATGCCGGTGGCGGTGGCGGCGGTATTACTGGAGGCGTTAGTAGCACCGGCCCCGTGGGAATAGGAGCAGCAGGCGGTGGCAATGGCGGCGGTAACGGCGATACCCTAAATAATAATTTTTATGCTACCGCAGGACAAGCAAATACGGGCGGCGGTGGCGGCGGTGGCGGCGGTAGCGCAAGCGCAGCGTACGGGGCCGGTGCAGCAGGCGGCTCCGGCATCGTGATCATTCGCTACCCTGCAACAGCATCTCCGCCCACTTCAACAACGGGCAACCCACAGGTATCCTATGCGGGTTCGTACCAAATTTACACCTGGACGAGCAGTGGCTCGATCACTTTTTAAGGAGCATCATCTTGTCGCACTTCGCAAAAATCGAAAACGGCATCGTTACCCAAGTCATAGTGATCGAGGCTGATGTTCTCGCCACGGGCCTGTGGGGTGACCCTGCTTCGTTTGTTCAGACCTCCTACAACACCCAAGGCGGCAAGCATCCCGAGGGCCGTCCGCTGAGGGGGAATTTCGCGGGCATCGGTTTTACCTATGACAAGGTGAACGATGTCTTCTACGCCCCTCAGCCCTTCCCTTCTTGGGTGCTGAACAACACCACTTGGACCTGGGAAGCCCCTGTGCCGATGCCCACGGACGGCAAGATGTACAAGTGGGATGAAGACACGACCTCTTGGGTCGAGATCGTCATGGAGCCTGCTCCTGCCAAGGAGTGAGTCATGCCGCAATATTCGGGCGTTTTCACGCTGAGTCAGGCCACACAAGCCATTCGGGATCAGAACTGGCCCGGTATTGCTCCGCCTAATGTGGAGTACCTTGTCGTTGCCGGGGGTGGAGGCGGATTACTCGCCGGGTTTGCGGGAGTTATTGCAGGTTCTGCTATCACAGTAACTATCGGTGCAGGTGGCACCGGCGGGACGGCAGCACGGCCTTCAAGTTCTGGTAACGGCGGAAATTCAGTATTTGGCAGTATCACAGCAACTGGCGGTGGTGGTGGCCTTGGGTATCAAGTACCAACTGGCGGCAGTGGCGGGTCGGGTGGCGGGGGAGGCAGTTGGGACACAGCCGGAACCAATAGCCCCGGCGGGACTGGAATTTCTGGGCAGGGCAATCCGGGCGGACGTGGTATAGCTAACTTTAGTGCTTCTTACGCTGGAAGTGGCGGCGGCGGAGCGGGGACGCAGGGGCTTATCGCCACAGGAAGTGCGGGGGTTGGATACGGTGGTGCCGGTGGCGCAGGGATTGCGTCTGATATTTCTGGTACACGCACTACATATGCGGGGGGTGGTGGCGGCGGAGTAAGTGCCACCACCAATGCGGGCGGCGCAGGTGGCGCAGGTGGCGGTGGCGCAGGTGGCGGTAGATCGACATCTTCTGCGGTTGCGGGCACTGCTAATACCGGCGGGGGTGGTGGCGGTACTTGGCTTTACAACGATAGCCCCGGTGGCGGAACTGGCGCAGCGGGCGGTTCAGGCGTAGTCATCATCCGTTACCCCGACACCTACGCTCTTGCCACATCTACCACGGGTTCTCCAACGGTCACGACATCTGGTGGGTTCCGCATCTACCGGTGGACTTCTTCTGGCTCAATCACTTTCTGAGGATGAAATGGAATTGCAGATGTTCTTCAATGCCGTCATTGGTATTGCGGCATTTCTTGGTGGTTGGGTACTCAACAACATCACCAAGGCAATTGAGCGTTTAGATAAGGATGTGCGGGATATGCCGCACACCTATGTCACCAAAGACACCTATCGCCGCGACATTGACGAACTGAAGGACATCTGCAAGCAAATCTTCGCCAAGTTGGACAACAAAGCGGACAAGTAAGTGGAGCCGGTTTCCGCGATCATTGCTGCGGCCTCTGCGGCCAATGCTGCCTTTACCGTCATCAAAAAGATGGTGGCAACGGGCAAAGAGATTGAGCAGGTCGCGGGGCAGATCGGCAAGTGGTATTCGGCTTACGGCACCTTTAACTCACTCGCAGCCGCGAAGGCTAACAAAAAGCCCTCGGTCTTCAAACGCTTGCTGCATGACGGTTCTGTAGAGCAAGAAGCTTTGCAGATCACGATGCACAAGCAGGCTCTTCACAAACAAGAGTACGAACTAAAGGTGTTGATCATCGCTCACTACGGTGAGAATGTTTACAACGAAATGATCATGGAGCGCGTTCGGCTGAAGAAAGAGCGCGAGAAGAAAGAGCGTGAGCACCGGCTAAGGCAGCAGGAATTCATGCTCAATGTGAAGTACGGGGCGGCAATTGCTTTACTGGCAGTTGCCGTTCTTGCTTTGTTTTACTACCTCAAAGACTTGGTGAGGGGCTAATGCTTTCATTGTTCTCAACCCTTGGCGGCTTGCTCATCTCAGGGCTTCCTAAGCTGCTTGAATTCTTCCAAAACAAAGCCGACCAAGCGCACGAGTTGCGCCTTGCTCAGTTGCAGAACGAGCGCGACCTAGCGATGGCGGCGCAGGGGTTTGCGGCGCAACAGCGGATTGAGGAACTCCGCACCGAACAGGTATCGCTTGAGACAGATGCGAAGATGACCGAGGCGGCGCTTGATCACGACAAGCAAGTGTTAGAAAAGGCTTCCAAGTGGGTGGCTTCGTATGTTGGCACCGTAAGACCTACGGTTACCTACATTTTCGTGCTTGAGCTTGTGGCGATCAATGCCTTCATGGCGTGGTATCTGTGGAACCAACCCGGCTTGATCACGAGTATTGACGATGTGATCCGGTACTCTGACCTGATCTTCTCGACTGACGAGATGGCTATGCTTGGCGGCATCATCGGGTTTTGGTTCGGAAGTCGCGGGTGGGCTAAGAAGTGAAGACATCGGAAGAAGGCATCAAACTGATGCACTTCTTTGAGGGCTACAGGAATCGGCCCTACAGATGTAGTGCATCGGTGTGGACCGTGGGATGGGGCCATGCCCTATATGACGACCAACTTGCGCTGCCCAATGTCAGGAAAAACGGCTACCAAGGAATGATTCGGAATGAATATCCACTCAAGCCGGAAGATGACCGTGTATGGTCAAAAGAAGAATTGGTTGCCATCTTCAAATACGACCTCATTCGTTTTGAGCGTGGTGTTCTTCGATATGTTCCCGGCGTTGTTGGCCGTCAAGGCAGCTTTGACGCTTTGGTCAGTTTTGCCTTTAATGCAGGGCTAGGCAACCTCCAACGCAGCCAAATCAGGATCAAAGCCAACCGAGGCGATTGGGAAGAAGCTGCCAAAGGCTTCATGAATTTCATCACCGGGGGTGGCAAAGTGCTTCCGGGTTTGGTAAAAAGGAGGCAGGCAGAGATTGCTCTGTTTCTTTCATAGGACAAGACAAGATGAAAATATGCGTATACGCAATCAGCAAGAACGAAGAGCAATTCGTTCAGCGGTTCTGTGAGTCAGCCAAGGACGCTGACCACATCCTAATAGCCGACACCGGCTCAACCGACCGCACCGTAGAACTCGCACGGGAGTGCGGCGCTACGGTCTACGGCATCTCAATCAAGCCTTGGCGCTTTGACATGGCGCGGGACACGGCTTTAGCACTGATACCCGCCGATATTGATGTCTGCATCTCCCTAGACCTAGACGAGGTGCTAGAGCCTGGGTGGCGCGAAGAAATCGAGCGCGTGTGGGAGTTGGGCAAGACGACCCGGCTGCGCTATTACTTCGACTGGGGACATGGCATCCGGTTCAAGTACGAGAAGATTCACGCTCGGCAGGGCTATCGTTGGCATCACCCGGTCCATGAGTACCCCGTACCCGATAGGCGCATCACAGAGGTTTATGCAGACACAGACCGACTACTGGTCACACACCACCCGGACCCCACTAAGAGCCGGGGTCAGTATCTTGACCTCCTACGCATGGCGGTCGCTGAAGACCCTCGTTGCCCTCGCAATGCTTTTTACTTTGCTCGGGAACTGACCTTCTATAGCCTGTGGGACGAAGCCATAGACAGGCTCAAGTTCTACCTTGAGATGCCCGAAGCCAACTGGTACACCGAGCGTTCCTATGCTATGCGCTTGCTATCACAAGCATACGAACACAAGGCAAATTATTGGGAGGCTATGGCATGGGCTAGACGCGCAGTAGCCGAAGCCCCCAACACCCGCGAAACTTGGGTGCGGTTGGCTGAACTCTGCTACAAACATCACAATTGGCAAGAGTGCTACAACGCTTGTAAGCAAGCACTCGCTATCAAAGATAAGGCCTTGGTCTATACGATGGACCCATCAGTGTGGACCGAGAAACCACACGACTATTGCTCAATTGCCGCTTGGCACCTGGGGCTTAAAGAAGAAGCCATTGAGGAATGCAAAAAAGCATTGGAATTCGCGCCCGAGGATGCGCGACTGATAAACAACCTCGCTATGATGGAAGCGTAGTTGTTCAGTGTCTCCTCCGGTCGCAAGACCTTAGCCCCCCGCTGTGGGGGCTTTCTTTTGCCACTCAGACAGGATCACTCGCTCAAGGTACTTGCGGCCTGCAATGCCTCGGTGTTCCTCCACACCGCGAAGATACTCCCGACGCTCTGCAAGGGGTTTGGACAGGACGTAGCGGGCTTCGCACTCGGCGCGAAATTGCTCAGACGCACGATAGTCTCGGTCTGTCCCGGCTTTTGACGGGTCAAGACCTTGTGCTTGTTCTTGCACATTCGTGACCTTCGTGTCCACTGCTCTGTCTTCCTTGTTTCAAGGGTGCGAAGGAACAAACCACACTCAGGGCACTTCATCTTTGGACAACTCAAGGTCAATCATCAGGTTGCGGATGGTTGCATGAAGCATACCGATTTCGCGGTTGAGCCTTGAGATGTCATCGTCAGGACAAATGGCTTTTGCTTCGTCGTAGATTTTGTTGAGCAAAACATCAGCGAGCTTGTGCGTTTCGTCTATTCGTTTCTTGTAGTTCATCACAGCCCCATGAATCGCGTCATGTTTAGCTTAATAGCCGGTTCCATGTCCTGAGAGTCACCTCGGTCTTGTCTGCCCCACCACACGATCCCGTCATGGGAAAAGTCTGTGGTTCTTGTATAGCCGATGCAATCAGGAAAGCCAACCACGAGATAGAAGGGCAACCTAGCGATTCGGCACATCTGCTCTGCTGCTGACCACTTGGCTAGACTGATCTTGAAACCCCCATAGCGGTCATGTGTCTCAAGGTCGTACTTGGTGGTTTTGATTTCGGCAAACGCAAAGGCTTTTTCTCCTCGCGTCATTGCGTAGTCGAGGTGATAGCGAATCGGCAGCTTCATCATTTGGCATTGCGCCCTTTCAGCAAACCGATCCGCTATCTGTTGCTCTACGCTCAGATGCTTCTGAGTTTCGTAGAGTGGCCTCATCTAAATATCCAAAGGATTGCCAAGATGATGCCGATGCAAACAGCGGCCATGCGCCACTCGCTAGGCTTGTCTTGCTCAATGATTGGGTAACCGACCACGAACTCGCATTCGGCCATCGTGCGGGGTGTCTTGTAGTGTGATGATTTCATGGTCAAAGACTGAACGGGCAGTAAGAAGTGAACACTCGGGTGGTGGTGTACTTGCATTGGTAGTCCACGCAATACGTCCCGACATACCGATAACCTTGCGCGGTGCTGATGCCCTCACAAGAAATCAGCGTACCGGCGCGGGCGAAGGCCACCACAGGCGAGAGGTTGGCGGCGGCGATTAGGAGAATGAAAAGAGTTTTCATCAGAAGGGCACCTCGTCAAAGGTTTCGGGGTTGTTGTCGGGGTCATGGCGACGACCCGACCCGGATGGTGGGGACTCTTTGAGTCTGTCCCCTGCAAAAGCAACGCTGTCCACGATGCCGGTCAAGCTGCTCTTTTGATTGCCGTCGTTGCCCTTAAAGGTCTTCACATGGACATCCTTCAGGTCCACGAACAGCGTCACGCCTTTTTTGAGGTAGGGCGCAAGCGACTCGGCGCGTTTACCGAATAGCGTGGCGTCTACCCACTGAGAGGGCATCTTGCCGGTTTGATCTTTCATGCCGTAATTCCACGCGAGTGAAATGTTGGCAACAGGCTCACCGCCTGCGGTCCGGCGCAGTTCGACATCCTTACCGATGCGACCGACTCCAATTAGCTTCATCATGCTGCAATCCTTTCGACCATCTTGGTCACTTCATCTAGAAACAAACGCACTTCCTTCTCAATCTCCGCGATCAGTGCGTCATCGCGGTCAACCCTGACAATCAACATCTGAAGGTGGTCAGGGAAGCGTGGGTCATAACTCACGAACTCGCAGAACTTCCGACCCGTACACGCCATCTGCCACTGCATTTGATAGACGTACTTCGTGTCAGGCTTGCGCGTGGACAGGTTCTTCAGGTGCTGCTTGGACTCGGGGCACTTGATCTCAATAAGCCCATCCTCCCCGACAAACCCGTCAGGCGACGCCCCGGACATGGGGATCGTCGGATGGTCGATCATCCCCACCTCGGTCACAAAGTTCCCTGTTGTGGACTCATAGGCTGATCGGGCTGCGGGTTCCTGATCCACCCCCCACTGCATCGCGGCGTTCATAAACGACGGCGCTTGGGCATTGGTGATGCGTTCTAAGGCAAGCTCCATCAGGTAGTTTTCCCGCGAAGCCCCATAGCCTGTCCTTGTCTTTGCCATCACATCGGCAATTCGAGATGCCGTGGCCTTGCCTAGACGGGCGGCGAACCATTCAGGTGATTTCTGTTCCATCATTGCCACACCTCATTGTCATCACCGCCTGATGTTTCCACTTGCAATTCACCGCCAAAGATCAAAGCGATTTCATCGAATGGCACTTTTGCATCCCGCAGTTCTTTTAGGATCGCATTGCATCTGTCAGCCATTGGCTGAATCTGCTCCCACAACTCACGACCACGTTCAATCGTTTCGTTGTATTCCTTTTCCAAGGCTTTTGCTTCTTTGTTTTTCATCACTTGACCCCCATCAAATTCAAAATTGCATCCACGGTTGTCTTGTCGTAAGACCCGTAACACTCCAACTTGGCGACTGGCGTCTTGGATGTGTTCGTGACCTTGACCGTGATCAAATACTTGTCGTTTTTGTTCTTAGTCGGATCAGTAATGTCCATCCTTATTGCTTTGGGCTTGTTCATTTCAATGTTTCCTCCGTTGCATTTAGTTTTTCAACAATTCTTTCAATCGCACCACCCGGCGTCATGCTCAACGCCTTCATGATCAAAGACAGCGACTGATCAATGATTTCATCGTAGGTGCCGGGGTCTGCTTCCTTGATTGATTGCAAGGTCATTCGCGCATCTTCCAAGGCGTCAATGTCTGCGCTGTTGACCATCCAAAGAAGGTCAATGTCTGATTGGATTTCGCTCATGTGCCCGCCTTCTCTGCTGCATTCTTAAGGGAAGGCCCATGCGCCGCCCACAAAGCTCGCTTCTGTCCCGTGTTGGGCATGGCCGCAAACTGCTTATTTAGGGCCGCTACGCCTTCCATTGCGGCATCCTGAAGCATAGGGAGCCACTGACGCTCAAAAGCGGCGTAATCGGGGTCAGGACGCTTAGAAGCGGCATTCCC
>JACCDW011214421.1_pt1 | contig 26273 bp, 21 predicted proteins | sample 7449781 | NCBI WGS metagenome assembly JACCDW01 (sample SAMN15323449, study PRJNA562643) | freshwater metagenome | isolation source: river surface water | place: USA:Blue River Watershed | collected 2017-08-18
GAACGCCGGCCAGGCGCAGGTACAAACGGGCCAGCAAGGCCACCGCGCGTCGGCGCAGCACCGCGGCCCAGCCGGCCGCCACCGGGGTGTCGGAAACGGCATGGGCCTGGCCGAAGGCCTGTTCCAGATGCCGCGCCACCTCCTGCACGAACGCGCCATCGCGAACCGCAAGGTTGGCTTCGAAGTTGACCAGCAGGGACAAGGGGTCGAGGTTGGAACTGCCCACCGTAGCCCACCGCTCATCCACCCGCACCACCTTGGCATGTAGGGCCGCGGCTGCGTACTCGAAGATCTGCACACCACCGGCCAACAACTCGCGGTACAGCACCTGCGCAGCCACGGCGGCAATCCGGTAGTCGGGCCGGCCCTGCAGCAACAGCCGAACCCGAACACCGCGTTGCGCGGCCTGCACCAAGGCGCGGCGCAGAACGCGGCCGGGGTAGAAGTAGGGGCAGGCGATGTCGATCTCCTGGCGCGCCTGTGCGCAGGCCTGCAACAGGGCGGCCTGCACGCTGTGCCGCTGGCGCAGGTTGTCGCGCAGCAGGAAGGCTGCTTGCACCTGACCCGGGTGGGAGGGCTCGTTGGGGTCTGGCGCCGCAGCGGCCCGACTCGGCGCAGGACGGCCCGCCAGGCGCATGGATTTCATGAGCTCTCTTGCGCGCTGGAGACCATGCGGGCCACGCACCACCTGGGCCAGCTCGTCACGCCAATCGGCACCGAACGCTGCTCGGGTCCACATCGCGCGGGCCGCCTGCACCATGGGGGCCACCACCGGCCCCCGCACCTGCACCGCGTAGTCCAGGCGTGGCGCGCCCAGGGGACCGTCGTGCAGGTCGATGCGGTCGTCGATGAGGTTGATGCCGCCCACAAAACCCAATTCGCCATCGACCACCGCCACCTTCTGGTGCAGCCGGCGCAAATGTTCAGACTGCAGCCAGGTCCACCAGCGGTCCAAGGGCCGGTACACCGCCCACGCGACCGGGGTGTGGTTCCACCAGCCCTGCAGCGCGGCCAAGGACTTGATCGAGCCAAAGCCATCCACCAACACGCGCACGCGCACACCCCGCAGAGCCGCGGCCGTCAGGGCCTGGGCCACCGCCCGTGCCGATGCATCGTCATGAAAGATGTAGGTGGTCAGCCACACCTCGTAGCGCGCCTGGTTCACCGCCGCCACCAGGGCCGGGAACAGCTCGTCCCCACCCTTGAGCAGCCGCACCTCATTGCCCGGCAGGTAGTGTGCGCGGCGTCGCAGGTACCAAGCGGGCAGCGGTTCCATAGGGCCCAGCCTCAGCAGGTTTCGAACTCCGCCACCAAGGGCAGGTGGTCGGACAGGCGCGCCCAGTTCAGCCCGCGGGGCACCTGCGCGGCGGTGCAGCGCAGGCCGCGCGTGTAGAAGCGGTCCAGGGCGAAGACCGGCACGCGCGACGGAAAGGTGGGCAGGGGCTTGGCCAGCGGCCCCCTTGGGGCGAAGGCAGCCAGGGGGCCCTGCGGTGTGCGTGCGCGGCTTAAACCCTGCCGCTCAAACAAGGGGTCCAGTTTTTCGCCCCAGTCGTTGAAGTCGCCGCCCACGATCACCGGCTCCTGCGGCGGCACTTCGCGCTCGATCAAGGCCAGCACGCATTCGGCCTGTCGAACCCGGCTGGCATGCATCAGGCCGAAGTGCGCCACCACGGCGTGCACGGTGGTGCCCATCCAACTGAAGGGCACATGCAAGAGCCCCCGCTGCTCAAAGCGGTGGTCGCTGACATCGTGATGCCCCACCGTCCCCACCGGCCAACGGGACAAGAGCGCATTGCCGTGTTCGCCATGCCGTGTCACGGCGTTGGTGCGGTACACGCTGTGAAAGCCGTCGGGGGCCAGAAACTCCGCTTGCCCCGCCGAGGGCCAGGACTGAGGGCCGTGTGCAAAGCGCCGAGCCTCGCGGTGGTGAAACAGGCGCACTTCCTGCAGCATCACAACGTCGGCCTTCAGCGACGCCACCCCATGCTCCAGGTTGTGGATTTCAAGACGCTTGCGCGGCCCGATGCCACGCACACCCTTGTGGATGTTGTAGGTGGCCACGCGCAGCGTGGTGGCCGGGGGCTTCATGGTGCAGTGGCGCTCCCTTGGGAACTTGCGGGCTTCAGGTCTTCAGGGGTTCAAGGCTTCAGGTCTGAGAACCTCGGCAGCATCAGGATGGCCTCGGCATTGCTGGGCGAGAAGCAACGGTCGGCCGCCTCGCGCCAAGGCCACCACCCGTGCTGCAGGTGTTCGCGCGGCGACAACACTACCGGCACATCCCGAGGCACGAGCAGTCCGAACACATGTTCGGTGTTGTGGGTCACACCCGGCGCATAGCGGTGGCGCCAAACCGGATAAATCTCGTATCGGTTGGCCATCGACCAATCGCGCAAGTGGCTTTCCGGCACCTGTGCCGAGCCCACCACGATTCCGGTTTCCTCCTGCACCTCGCGCTTGCAGGTCAGGCGCGAAGGCTCGTCCAGCGAGTCTTTGGAGCCGGTAACGCTTTGCCAGAAGCCGGGCTTGTCGGCACGCTCGATCAAGAGCACCTGGCCATCAGCGGAGTAGATCACCACCAGCACGCTGATGGGGATCTTGGGCGGACGGCCAGGCTCAGAGGCGGCGGTGTTCATGCCTGCATGATGCCGCCAAACGCGACATCAGGCCGCAGCCTGGGCATTGCGAAGGCGGATGTGCAATTCGCGCAGCTGCTTCTCATCAACCTGGCTGGGCGCGCCCGTCAACAGGCACTGCGCACGCTGGGTCTTGGGGAAGGCGATCACGTCACGGATGCTCTCGGCCCCGGTCATCAAGGTGACCAGGCGGTCCAGGCCGAAGGCCAAGCCGCCGTGCGGCGGCGCGCCGTACTGCAGGGCGTCCAGCAGGAAGCCGAATTTCACGCGTGCGTCTTCGGCAGAGATGTTCAAAGCCTTGAAGACCTTGCTCTGCACCTCCGCCCGGTGGATACGAACCGAACCGCCGCCCAGCTCCCAACCGTTGAGCACCATGTCGTAGGCCTTGGCCACACAGCGGCCCGGGTCGGTGTCCATGTAGTCCTCGTGGCCGTCCTTGGGTGCCGTGAAGGGGTGGTGAACCGCGTTCCAACGGTTCTCCTCTTCATCGTGCTCGAACATGGGGAAGTCCACCACCCACAGCGGGGCCCAGCGGTCTTCAAACAGACCATGCTCGCGGCCGAAGTCGCTCAGGCCGATCTTCAGACGCAAGGCGCCGATGGCGTCATTGACGACCTTGGCCTTGTCCGCGCCGAAGTACAGCAGGTCGCCGTTTTGCGCCCCCGTGCGCTCCAGGATGGCCTTGAGGGCGGCGTCGTGGATGTTCTTGACAATGGGCGACTGCAGGCCCGAGCGCAGGTCACCTCCGTTCTGGCCCGCGGCGATGTCGTTGACCTTGATCCAGGCCAAGCCCTTGGCGCCGTAGATCTTGACGAACTCGGTGTGGCCATCAATGTCCCCGCGCGAGAGCGCAGCCCCACCAGGCACGCGCAAGGCCACCACGCGGCCGCCGGCTGCGTTGGCCGGCCCGCTGAAGACCTTGAAGTCCACGTCCTTCATCACGTCGGTGATTTCGGTGAATTCCATCTTGACGCGCAGATCGGGCTTGTCCGAGCCAAATCGGAACATCGCGTCCGCATAGGTCATCACCGGGTACTCGCCGAGTTCCACATTCATGGCCTTGCGGAAGACGTGGCGGATCATGCCTTCGAACATGTCACGGATCTCCTGCTCGTTGAGGAAGGAGGTCTCAATGTCGATCTGGGTGAATTCCGGCTGGCGGTCCGCGCGCAGGTCTTCGTCGCGGAAGCACTTCGTGATCTGGTAGTAGCGGTCAAAGCCCGAGACCATCAGCAACTGCTTGAACAGCTGCGGCGACTGCGGCAGCGCAAAGAACTGTCCGTCATGAACCCGACTGGGCACCAGGTAGTCGCGCGCACCCTCGGGCGTGCTCTTGGTCAGCATGGGGGTCTCGATGTCCACGAAGCCCTGCTCGTCCAGGTACTTTCGCACCTCCATGGCCACTCGGTAGCGCAGCATCAGGTTCTTCTGCATGGCCGGGCGGCGCAGGTCCAACACCCGATGGGTCAGGCGTACCGTCTCGCTGAGGTTTTCGTCGTCCAGCTGGAAGGGCGGCGTGACGCTGGGGTTGAGCACCTCCAAGGCGTGGCACAGCACTTCGATGCGGCCGCTGACCAGGTTGGCGTTCTCGGTGCCGGCGGGGCGGGCGCGCACCTTGCCCACGACCTTGAGGCAGAACTCGTTGCGCACGCCTTCAGCGGTCTTGAACATGTCGGGGCGGTCTGGGTCGCAAACGATCTGCACCAGGCCCTCACGGTCGCGCAGGTCGATGAAGATGACGCCGCCGTGGTCGCGTCGCCGGTGGGCCCAGCCCATGAGGGTGACCGTTTGATCCATCAGCTGCTCGCTGACGAGTCCGCAATAGGTGGTGCGCATAAGGTTCTCCGTATTCGTGCTGGCCGTGCGGGCTGAAGCCAAGGCCGGTGTCACACCGGGCCCATCGGCCACGCACGGCGCCAATTGAAAGAAAGTGATCGGGTGGAAAGCTTTGGGGGGCGGCCGATTGGGCCGCCGTACATGGCCGCGGGGCTGGGCCCCTGAGGACTGACCGTCAGCCTCGACGATCAGCCCCGCCGATTGGGGTCGGCCTCCCCCGGCACCTTGGCAGCCGGTGGGGGCGAGACCACGCCCATGGAAATGATGTACTTGAGCGCTTCATCCACCGTCATGTTCAGCGGGCGCAGCTCGGCGGTGGGCATCATCAAAAAGAAGCCCGAGGTGGGATTGGGCGTGGTGGGCACATACACGCTGGTGTGATCCGCCTGCAGGTGGGCAGCGACTTCCCCACTGGGCTTGCCGGTCACAAAGGCGATCGTCCAAGACCCAGCACGTGGGTACTGCACCAGCACCGCTTCGCGAAAGGCGTTGCCACTGCTGGAGAACAGGGTGTCGGAGACCTGTTTGACCGAGCTGTAGATGCTCTTGACGATGGGTATGCGCTGAACAATGCGTCCACCCTGACGCAAGGCCCACTGCCCGAAGTAATTCGCAGCGAAGACACCCGTGAGCAACAAGGCCAGGAACACGGCCACCACACTCATGCCCGGGATGTGGCGCAGCGACTCCAGGGCCGCATGGCTTTCGGCCGGCATGACGGCCTGCGTGGCTGTCAGCACCCACAAGAACAGGCCGTCCAGGGCTCCCCACACCGCGTGCAGCACCCACACCGTCACCACCAGGGGCAACCAAACCAAGAGGCCGGCGATCAGGTAGCGCTTGAGCATGGTGCGAAGCCTTTGTGCTCGTCAGTGGCAGGCGCAGGAAGCGCCACAGGCTGCAGCGGCCGCGGCGCCAGACCCGGAGCCCGAACCTGACTCACCGGAAGAGCCGGAGGAACCCGACGAGCCCGTTGAGCCACCGCCCGAGGAACCTGATGAACCACCGCCAGAGCCGCCGTCCGAAGACCCGGAGGCCGGGGCCGCCGGCGCATCCGCAGCCTTGCCCGAACCGGCCCCCGAACCGCCACGGAAATCGGTGACGTACCAGCCCGACCCCTTGAGTTGGAAACCGGCCGCGGTGACCTGCTTGGAAAACGCCTCGGCCTGACAGGCCGGGCAGGTGGTCAATACCGGATCGGAGATCTTTTGCAGCACATCCTTCGCGTGGCCGCAGGCGGTGCAACGGTAGGCATAGATGGGCATGGTGGGCTCAGGTCAAGCAATACGCGACAACCCACGATTATAAGTTCAGGCCCCCGATTGCGCCCATGCGTGGGCATGGGGCCGCGGGCTGGCGGCCCGTGGCCCTCAGGCGTTCATCCCACGCACCTTGTGCTCGGGCTCGTGGCGGTTGCGCAGCCACTGCGGCAGCAAGGAGCCCGCCACCATGCCCACCAGAGCGGCGATCAGGCCGGCCAACTGTGGTGGGAACACCTCGGCCAAGCCGCTGACCTGGTCAAAGAAGAAGACCCAGGTGGCGATACCGGCCGCCACGGAGAAGATGGCGCCTTGGGTGGTGGCCCGAGACCAGTAAAGGCCGAACACCAGCGGCACGAACGCCCCCACCAAGGTCACCTGGTAGGCCGAGGACACCAGCTCATAGATCGGTGTGCCGTGCATCGCAATCGCGTAGGTCAGCACCAAAGCGGCGAAGATCACGATGGTGATCCGCATGGCCAAGAGCTGCTGGCGATCGCCCATGTGGGGTCGCAGGTTCTTCAGAATGTTTTCAACAAAGCTGGTCGACGGGGCCAGCAGCGTGGCCGATGAGGTGCTCTTGATGGCCGATACCAGCGCGCCAAAGAACAGGATCTGCATGATCAGGGGCATCTGGCCCATGATGAAGGTGGGCAGCAGGCGCTGGTAGTCGTCCCGGGCCATTTCAAGCGCCTGGTCGCCCATCACCACCACCGCACTGGCCACGATGAACATGGGCACGAAGGCAAACAGGATGTAGCTGGCGCCGCCGATGATGGCGCCCCGCTGCGCTGTTTTGGCGTCTTGCGCCGACATCACACGCTGGTACACGTCCTGTTGGGGAATGCTGCCCAGCATCATGGTCAGGGCTGCGCCAATGAACATGGCCACATCGGTCAGCGTGGGTTCAGGCCAGAAGGTCCACAGGTCCCGCGTGGCCACCTGGTCCAGCACCACTTGGGTCCCGCCGGCCAGGTCGGCTGCGAACCAGGCAATCACCGACAAGCCCACCACCAGCACGATCATTTGCACGAAGTCGGTGATGGCCACCGCCAGAAAACCGCCCACCACCACATAGATCAGCACGGCCAAGGTGCCAATGATCATGCCCGTGGTCTCGCTCATGGCGCCATTGGTGAGCACCGAGAACACCAGGCCCAGCGCGGTGATTTGCGCCGCCACCCAACCCAGGTAGCTCAGGATGATGGCCGACGAGCAGAACACCTCCAGCCCCTTGCCGTAGCGCTGGCGGTAGAAGTCGCCAATGGTCAGCAGGTTGAGCTTGTAGAGCTTGGCCGCGAAGAACACCCCCACCAGCACCAGACACATGCCCGCGCCAAACGGGTCTTCCACCACAGCACCCAAACCGCCCTGGATGAACTTGGCCGGAATGCCCATGACGGTTTCCGCGCCAAACCAGGTGGCGAAGGTGGTGGTGATCACCATGATCAGGGGCAGGCTGCGGCCGGCCACGGCGAAGTCGGCCGTGTTCTTGATGCGCGAGCCCGCCCAAACGCCCAGGGCCAGGGTGCCCAGGAGGTAAGCCGCAACAAAGACGAGGAGCGTGGTGTTCATGGCTGCAGGATCAAAACGGGGATGATCGAGGAGGATGAAGGGCGAAGCCGGCTACGGGCCAGGCGACAAGCCGCACGTTTGGGGCGAAGTGTGCGCGAACGGTGCGCCCGAGTCACCAAGCCGCGCCAAAACCCTGCTGGTACAGGGCCATGACCCACTGGGCCACCAAGAGCCCCAGCAGGAAGCCACCCGCCACCCACAGGGCCGCTCGCAGCATCCGGTTGGTCCGCTTTTGCTCGGCCAGCATCTCCAGCAGGATGGCCTCACGGGGCGCGCCGCTGCCACGGCTCAGGCTCTGGTGCACCAGGCGCGGGAGCTCGGGCAACATGTGCGCATAGCGCGGCGCCTCGGCCTTCAAGGCCGCCACGAAGCCGCGCCAGCCGATCTGCTCGTTCATCCAGCGCTCCAGGAAGGGCTTGGCCGTGCTCCACAGGTCCAGCTCGGGGTCCAATTCCCGGCCCAGCCCCTCGATGTTGAGCAGCGTCTTTTGCAGCAGCACCAACTGCGGTTGGATTTCCACATTGAAGCGCCGGGAGGTCTGGAACAGGCGCATCAGGACCTGGCCCAGCGAAATGTCCTTCAGGGGGCGGTCAAAGTGTGGCTCGCACACCGCCCGAATCGCACCCTCCAGCTCGTTGACCTTGGTGCCGGCGGGAACCCAGCCGCTTTCAATGTGGAGCTCAGCCACGCGTTTGTAATCGCGCCGAAAAAAGGCAATGAAGTTCTGCGCCAGGTAATCCTTGTCGACCTCGGTCAGCGTGCCAATGATGCCGAAATCCAAGGCGATGTAGCGGCCCAGGGTGGAGGGTTCCACGCTGACCATGATGTTGCCCGGGTGCATGTCGGCGTGGAAGAAGCCGTCGCGAAACACCTGGGTGAAGAAGATCGTGACCCCATCGCGCGCCAGCTTCTTGATGTCCACGCCCGCTTCGCGCAGGCGCTCCATCTGGCTGATGGGCACGCCCTTCATGCGCTCCATCACGATGACGTTGTCGCGGCAGTACTCCCACATCATCTCCGGGATCAGGATGATGTCCAGGTCTTGCATGTTGCGGCGCAACTGCGCCGCATTGGCCGCCTCTCGGACCAGGTCCAGCTCGTCGTGCAGGTAGGTATCGAACTCGGCCACCACCTCGCGCGGCTTGAGCCGCTTGCCATCGCTGCTGACCCGCTCCACCCATACGGCCAAGCGGTGCAGCAAGGCCATGTCGTCTTCGATGGCGCGCAGCATGCCCGGGCGCAGCACCTTGACCGCCACCTCACGGCCGTCCTTGAGCGTGGCGAAGTGCACCTGGGCAATCGACGCGCTGGCCACCGGTGTCGGATCAAAGGCGTCGAACAGCTCGGCCACCGGGCGTCCCAGGGCCTTTTCGATGAGGGCCACGCTTTGTGCGCTGGGAAAGGGCGGCACACGGTCCTGCAGCTTTGACAACTCGTCGGCAATGTCTGGCGGCACCAAATCACGCCGGGTGGAAAGCACCTGGCCAAACTTCACGAAGATGGGCCCCAAACGCTCCAGCGCCATCCGCAGCCGCTGGCCGCGGCTGCCATCAAACCGGCGCCCCACCGTCACCAGGCGCGCCAGCAAGCGCACCCAAGGCTGGCGGAAGCCCGACAGGGCAATGTCGTCTACCCCGAAGCGCAACAGCGTCAGGGCAATGCGCAACAAGCGCAGAAACTGGCGAACCGAGGAACCGCCCATCAGCCCGCCCCCACCCGGCCGCCCCAGCGCAACACCGCTTCACGCAGGGCCCGCGCCAGGGCCTGGCCCCAGGTGCGAAGCTGCTCGGCCGGTACCGGTCCGAACAGCCGCTCCAGGTCGGCCGCCACGTCCCAGCGCAAGTTGTCGGCCAGCCAGTTCACATCCGCGGCGAACTGGGCGTCACCGGCCAACTGCAGCTGCGGCGTACCACCCGACAGCACACGGGTGGCCAGCCCCAAGGGGTCGTGGCTGTCCACCACCACCTCCAGGTCCGCAGGGCTTGGTGGGTCCTGCGGCGCCTGCACCGGGCACAGCTCCAGCAAGCCCGCCGGCGTGACCAGCACCTCCAGCGGCTGGGGCTGGGGTACCAGCAGGGCCAACAGCTGGGGCCAACCTTCGGCCACCACGCGCAGGCGCCGTCCCGCGTGCGGCTGCAGCCGCGCCGGCGCCACGGGCTCCGAGGCCAAGACATGGTTGAGCAGCAGCACCAGGCGCTCGCGCCCTTCCTGCTCCAACAACTGACGCAGGCCCAAGGTAGCAGCGGGGCTTGAATTCATGGACATCCGGCGATTCTGACACCTCGTGGGGCGCTGTTGGCCGGGCGCTACCATTCGGCTCTGGAGGCTTCATGAACACAAACGACCTGCTCAAGGTTCTGCCGGTGGTGATGGCCGGAGGCTCTGGCACCCGCTTGTGGCCCTTGTCACGCGCGGCCTACCCCAAGCAGTTCCTGGTGCTGGGTCAAGACCCGCACGACCGCAGCAGCCTGTTTCAGCAGGCGGTGCGCCGTGTGGGCGCGCTGGGCCGCAAGGGATGGGCCTTGCAGCCGCCGCTGATCGTGGGCAATGAAGACCACCGCTTCCTGGTCCTGGACCAGCTGCGCGAGATGGGCGTGGTGCCCGAAGCCGTGCTGTTGGAGCCCGCCGGGCGCAACACCGCACCCGCCCTGACGATGGCGGCCTTGCAGGCCACCGCCGCGGGGGACGACCCGATTCTGGTGATGACGCCGGCCGACCAGACCGTGATCGATGCCGCCGCCTTTGGGGCGGCGCTGCAGCGGGCCATCGCCGCCGCCACCGACGGCGCCATCGTGATCCTGGGCATCCAACCCGACCGTGCCGAGACCGGATATGGCTACATCCGCAGTGCACCCGAGGCCGGGGAGCATGGCGAGCGCCGCGTGCTGCAGTTCGTCGAAAAGCCCGATGCCGCCACCGCCGCGCGCTACCTGGCCGAAGGGACCTACACCTGGAACAGCGGCATGTTCGTGCTGCGTGCTTCGAGTTGGCTCAAGGCGCTGCGCCAGTTCAGGCCTGACATCGAACAGGCCACACAGGCCGCCTGGGCCGCCCGGCAGACGGACCAGGTCTTCGTGCGCCCCGACCGCGCCCTGTTTGAAGCCATTCCCTCGGAATCCATCGATTACGCCGTGATGGAAAAGTGCCCGGGCGCGGCCGTGCCGATCCGCATGGTGAACCTGGATGCCGGCTGGAACGACCTGGGGGCCTGGGATGCCGTGTGGCAGGTGGCTGCACAGGACGCCCAGGGCAACGTGGCGCATGGGGACGCCATCATCCGAGACAGCCGCAACACCCTTGTCCACGCCACCAGCCGCCTGGTGGGCGCGGTGGGCCTGCAGGATGTGGTGGTGGTGGAAACACCGGACGCGGTGCTGGTGGCCGACCGCGCCCGTAGTCAGGAAGTCAAACAGATCGTGGGCACACTCACCGCGCAGAAGCGCGAGGAGTACGCCCTGCACCGCAAGGTGCACCGCCCATGGGGCTGGTACGACAGCATCGACCAGGGCCCGCGCTTTCAGGTCAAGCGCATCATGGTCAAGCCCGGCGCGTCGCTGAGCCTGCAGATGCACCACCACCGCGCCGAACACTGGATTGTGGTCAGCGGCACCGCCGAGGTCACCAACGGCGATCAGACCATCATGCTGTCCGAAAACCAGAGCACCTACATCCCCTTGGGCCAGGTGCACCGTCTGGCCAATCCGGGCAAGGTGCCCCTGGAGATCATCGAGGTGCAGTCCGGCAGCTACCTGGGCGAAGACGACATCGTGCGATTCGAGGACAGCTACGGCCGGTCCTAGGACTTCAGGGCCAGGGGGTGTTGGCCCCTCAGATCAGGTCAGCATTTGATGCCCACGTGCAGGGCGACCACGCCGGCGGTGAGCTTGTGCACGTCCACATGGCCAAAGCCCGCCGACTTCATCATGGCCTTGAGGGTCTGGGCGTCCGGGTGCATGCGAATCGACTCCGCCAGATAGCGGTAACTCTCGGCATCGCCTGCGATCATCTGCCCCAGCTTGGGCAGGATGTTGAAGGAGTACCAATCGTAGGGCTTGGCCAGCGGGGCGGCCACTTTGGAAAACTCCAGGACCAGCAGGCGGCCCCCGGGCTTGAGCACGCGGCACATTTCAGCCAAGGCCGCATCCTTGTGGGTCATGTTGCGCAGGCCAAAAGCCACGCTCACCCGGTCAAAGCTGTTGTCGGGATAGGGCAGCTTCTCGGCATCACACAGGTTGGTCGGCAGGGCCAGGCCCTCGTCGATCAAGCGGTCACGGCCCACCCGCAGCATGGCCTCGTTGATGTCGGTGTGCACCACCAGCCCGCTGGGCCCCCCGGCACGAGCGAACGCGCGCGACAGATCCCCCGTACCCCCCGCAATATCCAGGACCCGATGCCCGGGCTGAACCGCAGCCACCGCTACCGTGTACGCCTTCCAGGCACGGTGCAGCCCGCCCGACATCAGGTCGTTCATGATGTCGTACTTCTGCGCGACCGAGTCGAACACGCCGCGCACACGCGCCGCCTTCTGCGCCTCGTCGACCGTTTGGTATCCAAAGTGGGTGGTGGCCATGTGCAGTTCTCAGTGTTGATGGCCGTGGCTGGCGCAACCGCCACCCGAGGGGGCTGATGCTGCCATCGGGGCATCGCGGCTCACACCCGCCTCGGCACAGCGCTGCTCGTACTCGGCCCACAGGTCGGTTTGGCGCGAGCCCAAGAAGTACAGGTACTCCCACGAAAAGATGCCGGAGTTGTGTCCATCGTCGAACTCGGGTTGCACGGCGTAGTGGCCCACCGTCTCTAGGCCGGTGATGCCCACATGCCGTTTGCCCGTCTGCAGGACCTCTTGCCCGGGTCCGTGGCCCTGCACCTCGGCCGATGGCGAGTACACGCGCATCAGTTCGAAGGGAATGCGAAAGGTTTGCCCGTCTTCGTAGCTGACCTCCAGAATCTTGGACTGTTGGTGCAGGGTGAGCCCGGTGGGCGCGGGGGTCTTGGTGCTGCTCATCGCTGGGGTTCAGGGTCTGTCGTTGGTGGTGGATGCCGGGCTTCAGCGGCTCATGAGTTCGGCTTGGATGGCGCGGTCGACCTGGGGCAAGGCCACCTCCAGGCGCATCAGGTGGGCGTTGGAAGCGCTGCGCTGGCGTTCGCCCCAGATGGGTTGCGGAAAGTGTGGGTCGTCGGTCCACCGCGCCACGATATGCCAATGCAAGTGAGGCACCACATTGCCCAGGCTGGCCAGGTTGACCTTGTGGGGTTGCAACGCCCGCCTCACCACCGCCTCCACCTTGCACACCACCTGCATCAGCGCACTGCGCTCCTCGGGCGCCAGGTCGGTCATTTCGGCTGAATGGTGATTCCAGATCACGCGCCAGAAGGCCGGGTGGTCGGGGTTGTCCAGCACGCGAACCACCCGCCACTCACGGTTGCGGGCCACCAGATGAACGCTGGCGTCCTCGCCCTCACCACACAACACACAATTCACGGGGCTCACACCAGCACCCGCTCAATACCGCCCGCGTTGGCACGCGCCACATACTCCGACATCCAGTTTTCGCCCAGGATCTGCCGTGCCATCTCGACCACGATGTAGTCCGCTTCCAGCAGGCCGTTGTTGAGATCGTTGCCATAGCGGCTCAGGCCCTGCAAGCAGCTGGGGCAGGAGGTCAAGATCTTCACATCCGCCTGGGGCGCCAGCGCCCCGCTGGCGCGCAGGGCCGCTTCGCCCTTCTTCAGTTCTTCTTCCTTGCGGAATCGCACCTGCGTGGACACATCCGGCCGCGTGACGCCCAGCGTGCCGCTTTCGCCGCAGCAGCGCTCGCTCTTGAGCACCTGCTCGCCGACCAAGGCCTTGACCGTCTTCATGGGGTCCTGCAACTTCATCGGGCTGTGGCAGGGATCGTGGTAGAGGTAGGCGCCCTTGCTCTGCAAGGTGATGCCGCGCTCCAGGAGGTACTCGTGGATGTCCACGATGCGGCAGCCGGGGAAGATCTTGTCGAACTCGTAGCCCTGCAGTTGGTCGTAGCAGGTGCCGCAGCTCACCACCACCGTCTTGATGTCCAGGTAGTTCAGCGTATTGGCCACCCGGTGGAACAGCACCCGGTTGTCGGTGATGATCTTGTCGGCCTTGTCGAACTGCCCGCTGCCGCGCTGCGGGTAGCCGCAGCACAGGTAGCCCGGTGGCAGCACGGTTTGCACACCCGCATGCCACAGCATGGCCTGGGTGGCCAAGCCCACCTGGCTGAACAGGCGCTCAGAGCCACAGCCGGGGAAGTAGAACACCGCCTCCGACTCGGCCGAGGCCTGGGCCGGGTTGCGGATGATGGGCACGTAGTCCCGGTCTTCGATGTCCAGCAGCGCGCGCGCCGTCTTCTTGGGCAGGCCACCGGGCATCTTCTTGTTGATGAAGTGGACCACCTGCTCCTTGATCGGTGCAGCCCCCACGGTGGCGGGCGGCGCGGCGGTTTGTTTGCGCGCCGCCAACTTCAGCACATCGTGCGCAAAGCGTTGGGCCTTCATGCCCACATCCACCATCAGCGAACGTGCCAGCTTGATGGTCTGCGGGTTGGTGGCGTTGAGCATGAACATGGCCGCGGCGTTGCCCGGCCGCCAGGTCTTCTGCCCCATCTTGCGCAACAGGTTGCGCATGTTCATGGACACGTCGCCAAAGTCAATCTTCACGGGGCACGGGCTGGCGCACTTGTGGCACACCGTGCAGTGGTCGGCCACGTCCTCGAACTCACCCCAGTGCTGAATGGAGACGCCGCGCCGGGTCTGCTCTTCGTACAAGAAGGCCTCGATCAGCAGCGACGTGGCCAGTATCTTGTTCCGGGGGGAATACAGCAGGTTGGCCCGCGGCACATGGGTGGCGCACACCGGCTTGCATTTGCCGCACCGCAGGCAATCCTTGACGCTGGCGGCAATCGAGCCGATGTCGCTTTGCTGCATGATCAGCGACTCGTGCCCCATGAGGCCAAAGCTGGGGGTGTAGGCGTGCGAGAGGTCGGCCGCGCGCACATCGTCACCCAGGTGGGCGTTGGAGCGCAGCAGCTTGCCCTTGTTGAACCGCCCCTCGGGGTCTACCCGCTGCTTGTAGTCGGCAAAGGCGGCCAACTCCTCTTCGGTGAGGAACTCCAGCTTGGTGATGCCAATGCCATGCTCGCCCGAAATCACACCCCCCAGGCTGCGTGCCAGCGCCATGATGCGTGCCACCGCTTCGTGCGCGGTCTGCAGCATGGCGTAGTTGTCGGAGTTGACCGGGATGTTGGTGTGCACATTGCCGTCGCCGGCGTGCATGTGCAAGGCCACCCACACCCGGCCGCGCAAGACCTCACCATGGATGCGCTGGCAGGCCTGCAAGATGGGCTCGAAGGCAGCACCCCCGAAGATGCTCTGCAGCGGCTTGCGCACTTGCAGCTTCCACGAGGCGCGAAGGGTGGCGTCCTGCAGGTCTTCAAACACGGTGCGGGCGGCCCCTTCGGGCACGGTGTCCAAGCCTGCCAACCAGCCCGCCCACAGGGTGCGCACCTCCTGCAGCAAGGCCAGCGCCTGCTGCACGCGGTCGCCCAACAGTTCGGCTGAGGGAATCTCGCCCGCGTCGTCACCGCGGCCCAGAGGCAGTTGTCCCTTGCCCAGGAAGGCCTCCAAGGCGTCCAGCAATTCGAGCTTGTTGCGCAGCGACAGCTCGATGTTCAGGCGCTCGATCCCGTTGGTGTACTCCCCCATGCGTGGCAAGGGGATGACCACGTCCTCGTTGACCTTGAAGGCGTTGGTGTGGCGCGCAATGGCGGCGGTGCGCTTGCGATCCAGCCAGAACTTCTTGCGCGCATCGGCGCTCACCGCCACAAAGCCTTCGCCGCTGCGGCCGTTGGCCAAGCGAACCACTTCCGAGGCGGCGCGCGCCACGGCGTCTTCATCGTCACCCACGATGTCGCCGATCAGCACCATCTTGGGCAGGGTGCCGCGCTTGCTCTTGGTGGTGTAGCCCACGGCCTTGAGGTAGCGGTCGTCCAGGTGTTCCAGACCCGCCAACATCACGGGCGAACCGGCCTGCCCATCGGCCAGGGGGGCGGTGGCCACCTTGGCCTGCTCGAACAAGAAGTCCTTGATTTCCACGATCGACGGCACCGCATCCTTGGCGTTGCCGAAGAACTCCAGACACACGGTTCGCACGTGCTGGGGCATGCGGTGCACCACCCAGCGGGCGCTGGTGATCAGGCCATCGCAGCCTTCCTTCTGGATACCCGGCAGGCCCGCCAGGAACTTGTCGGTGACGTCTTTGCCCAGCCCCTCCTTGCGGAACACGCTGCCAGCGATGGTCAGCGTTTCGGTGCGCTCCAGTGTCTTGCCCGAGGCATCAAAGTAACGCAGCTCAAAGCGTGCCTGCGGCACGTCGTGGATCTTGCCCAGGTTGTGATCCAGGCGCACCACCTCCAGCCACTTGGCGTCGGGCGTGACCATCTTCCAGCTGGCCAGGTTGTCCAGGGCTGTGCCCCACAGAACCGCCTTCTTGCCTCCGGCGTTCATGGCGATGTTGCCGCCGATGCACGAGGCCTCGGCGCTGGTGGGATCCACGGCAAACACAAAGCCGCCGCGCTCGGCGGCATCGGCCACGCGCTGGGTAACCACACCGGCTTCGGTCCAGATGGTGGCCACGGGGCGGCCCACCCCTGGCAGCTCGACCATCTCCACCTCGGTCATCTGTTCGAGCTTCTCGGTGTTGATCACCGCGCTCTTCCACGTCAGGGGCACCGCCCCGCCGGTGTAGCCGGTTCCACCACCGCGGGGGATGATGGTCAGACCCAGGTCCACGCAGCCCTTGACCAAGGCGGCCATCTCGGCCTCGGTGTCGGGGGTGAGCACCACGAAGGGGTACTCCACGCGCCAGTCGGTGGCATCGGTGACGTGCGACACGCGCGACAGCCCATCGAACTTGATGTTGTCCTTGGCGGTGTGACGGCCCAGCACCCGGCGCGTGCGCTTGCGCAAGTCGGCCATCAGATCGAAGGACTGCTCAAAGCCCTGAACGCTGCGCCGGGCCGCTTCGAGCAGTTCGCCCACCAGGGCGTCGCGCGCAGCGTCCTGTGAGGCGGTGCGTCGGCGCTCCACCTCCTGCAGCCGGTGGTGCAGCGCCTCCACCAACAAGCGTCGCCGGCGCGGGTTGTCCAGCAGGTCGTCTTGCAGGTAGGGGTTGCGTTGCACCACCCAGATATCGCCCAACACCTCGTAGAGCATGCGGGCCGAGCGGCCCGTCTGGCGCTCCTGGCGCAGGCGGCTGAGCAGGTCCCAGGCGCGCGCGCCCAACAGGCGAATCACGATCTCCCGGTCGGAGAACGAGGTGTAGTTGTAGGGGATCTCGCGCAGGCGCTGCGGTGGCAGTGTGTCCTGTGCGGCCAAACCGGCATCCAGATCACCCAGTGCGGTCAGGGAAAGCGGTGCATTCATGAAAAACCGCAGCATCGGCGGGCAGACGGTTACCCGCTTCCCGATACTGACCCGGTATGCTAACCGAGTGGCCCCTTCCGCCCTGGTGACAGGGTTTCAGGCCTGTTTCTCAGGGGCTTGGTCGTCGGGGGCCGGCAGAACCTTGAGGTGGCGCAGCCGTGGCACCCGCCAGGCGCCCAGGGCCAGGAGCAAAGACGTGCCTCCAGCAAAGGCCAAGGCCCATCGCAGGCCCAGGTGTTCGCCCAACCAGCCCCCCAACAAGGCCCCTGGGCCGGCGGCCAGCAGGGTGAGCCAGCGCATGGTGCTGGTCATGCGGCCCAACAGGGGCGCTGGGGTGACGGCTTGGCGAAGGGCCAAAAAGTTGATGAAGATGAAAATGGCCCCGGCGCTGAAGCTCATGAGCATGGCGGCAAACAAGACCACCCCCACCGGCCCGGTGGGCGCCACGGCCAGCACCAACCAGCCCACCCCGGTGATGGCAAAACCCATGAGCATGCACGGGCCCGGCCCGATGCGGGCGCTGATGCGCCGACCCAGGACACTGGCCACCACCGTTCCCACGCCCAGGGCGATATAGGACAGCCCAATGGACTGCTCACCCATGCCCAGGAGGCGGGTGGCGAAGAGGATCTGCACCACCACCGCCGCGTGGTGCGCCATCTGCCACAAGCCCACGGTGACGGCCAGGGTCACCAGCAGCGGGTTGCCACCGACGAAGCGCAAGCCCTCCATCAGGTCGCGCCAGAAGGCCTGCACGGCCGAACCCTGTGCGGCCTTGGGGGCCTCTTCGTGGATGGGAATGCCCCGCAGGATCAAGGCTGAACCCACCAGCAGGGCCGCATCCACCAGCAGCGCAGCGGGCGCACCCATCAGCTTGATCAGGGCACCGGCCAAGCCCGGGCCGGCCACTTCTGCCCCCGAATTGGCCATGGCGTTCTTCGCATGTGCCTCGACAAGCCGCTCACGCGGCACCACCTGGGTCAGCACGATCTGAGCCGCACTGCCGGCCACCGTGTGGATGGTGCCAATCACGAACCCCACCATGTACATCCAGGGCATGGCCAGCCAACCCATCCACCAGGCCAGGGGAACGGTGGCCAGAATCAGCCCGATCATCGATTCGCCCACCACGTACACCGGCAGTTTGCGCACGCGGTCCAGCCAAACCCCACCCGGCAGCGAGAAGAGGACAAACGGCGCGATCTCCATCGCCGTGAGCAAGCCCATCTGGGTGGGGCTGGCATTCAACAACACCGCTGCCGTCAAGGGCAGCGCCAACATGGTGATTTGCGCACCGAAGGCGCTCGTGAGGATGGAGGTCCACAGCCGGCGGTAGGCCGGGTCGCGCAACAGATCCCCCTCGGCCAGGGTGGCCCACCCCATCAGTCGGGCCCATGCCAAGAGCGCCCGTTCACGCGCCGTGGCAACGTGGGTTGGAGCGTCGTGGGTTGGAGCGTCGTTGGGGGCGGGGTCCGTCAACGGGGGGTTGCGCCTTGGCAAATCAGCTGCGGTAGTCCGCGTTGATGCTCACGTAGTCGTGCGACAGATCGCAGGTCCACACCGTGGCGCGCGCAAGGCCGCCCCGGTTGAGCAGCACCCGGACCGTGATCTCGCTTTGCTTCATCACGCGCTGGCCATCGGCCTCACGGTAGTTCGGGTGGCGGCCACCCTGGTGCGCCACGTGCACGTCGTCCAGGTACAGGTCGATCTTGGTCTGGTCCAGGTCGGCAATGCCGGCATAGCCCACGGCCGCCAGGATGCGGCCCAAGTTGGGGTCACTGGCAAAGAAGGCGGTCTTGACCAGCGGCGAGTGGGCAATGGCGTAGGCCACCTGGCGGCACTCTTCCTTGGTCTGCCCGCCTTCGACCCGCACGGTGATGAACTTGGTGGCGCCTTCACCGTCGCGCACGATGGCCTGGGCCAGTTCCTGCGCCACACCAAACAGGGCCTCGCGCAGCAACACGCCCTCGGGGCTGTCGAGCTGCTCGATCGGCGCATGGCCGGCCTTGTGGGTGGCGATGACGATGAAGGAGTCGTTGGTGGAGGTGTCGCCGTCAATCGTGATGCGGTTGAAGCTGCGATCGGCCGTCTCGCGGACCAACTCATCCATCAGGCGCGGTGCAATCACCGCATCGGTGGCCACAAAGCCCAGCATCGTGGCCATGTTGGGCTTGATCATGCCGGCACCTTTGCTGATGCCGGTCACGGTCACGGTCTTGCCCTGAATCACCACCTGACGTGAAGCAGCCTTGGGCAAGGTGTCGGTGGTCATGATGCCTTCTGCGGCCACGCCCCAGTTGTTGGCCTTGAGGTCGGCCAGCGCCGCCGGCAGCCCCGCCTCGATGCGGTCAACCGGCAGGGTCTCCATGATCACGCCGGTGGAAAAGGGCAGGATCTGCTCGGGCGCCAGGTTCAGGTGCCGAGCCAAGGCAATGCAGGTCTGGCGTGCACGGACCAAGCCATCCTCGCCGGTGCCTGCGTTGGCATTGCCGGTGTTGATCACCAGCGCACGGATACCCTGCCCGCCGGGGGCCTGTGCCGACAGGTGTTGGCGGCACAGCTGCACCGGTGCAGCGCAGAAGCGGTTGAGCGTAAAGACACCACCCACGCAGGCGCCCTCGTCCACGGTGATGACCGTGAGGTCACGCCGGTTGGCCTTTCGGATGCCGGCCATGGCGATGCCCAGTTGCACCCCGGCCACGGGCTGCAGCTTGGCGGGGTCAGGCGCTTGAAGGTTGACGGGCATGTTCAGCTCTCAATTCAGCTTGCCGTGGCACTGCTTGTACTTCTTGCCGCTGCCGCAGGGGCAAGGGTCGTTGCGGCCCACGCGAGGCAGTTCAGGTGCCACGGTGCTCGGGTCGGTTTCCGTGCTCACCGAACCGTCCTCATTGGGGTGGGTGTAGGTGACGTTGCTGAGCTGGCCGGCCGCTTCTTCAATCTGTTGGGCCGCCGCCTCGAGCTCTTGGGCCTGCTCTCGCGTCTGGATGCGCACCGTCATCAGCGTGCGGGTGACCTCCAGTTTCACGGCGTCCAGCAACTGCGAGAACAGCTCGAAGGCCTCGCGCTTGTATTCCTGCTTGGGGTTCTTTTGGGCATAGCCGCGCAGGTGAATGCCCTGGCGCAGGTAGTCCAGCGCGGCCAGGTGCTCGCGCCAGTGGGTGTCCATGCTCTGCAGCAGCACCATGCGCATAAACGGCGTGAACTGCTCCTCGCCCACGATGTCGAGTTTGGTCTGGAACAGGTCGTCGGCCGCTGCCAACACCTTCTCCAGGATGTCTTCATCGGTGATGGACTCGGAGCCCTGAACCAGCTGGGCCAAGGGCAGCTCCAGGGTCCATTCATCGCGCAAGGTTCGCTCCAACCCGGCCAGGTCCCACTGCTCTTCCAGCGTCTCCTCGGGCACGTGCAGGCGCACCAGCTGCGTGAGCGCGCCGTGGCGCAGGTGGCCTATGGTCTCCTTGAGCGACTGGGCTTCCAGAATCTCGTTGCGCTGCTGGTACACGACCTTGCGCTGGTCGTTGGAAACGTCGTCGTACTCCAGCAACTGCTTGCGCACATCGAAGTTGCGCGCTTCCACCTTGCGCTGCGCACCTTCGATCGAACGGGTGACGATGCCCGCCTCGATGGCCTCGCCTTCGGGCATCTTCAGCCGGTCCATGATGGCGCGCACGCGGTCGCCCGCAAAGATGCGCATCAAGGGGTCGTCCAGCGAGAGGTAAAAGCGAGAAGAGCCCGGGTCGCCCTGACGGCCCGAACGGCCCCGTAACTGGTTGTCGATGCGCCGGCTTTCATGCCGCTCGGTGGCGATGATGCGCAAGCCCCCTTCGGCCTTGACCTTCTCATGCAGGCCTTGCCACTCGCGGTGCAAGGTGGCGATGCGCTCGGCCTTCACCGCATCGGCCAGCGAATCGTCGGCCTCGATGAACTGCACCTGCTTTTCCACATTGCCGCCCAGCACGATGTCCGTGCCGCGGCCGGCCATGTTGGTGGCAATGGTGATCATGCCGGGGCGCCCCGCCTGGGCCACGATCTCAGCCTCCTTGGCGTGCTGCTTGGCGTTGAGCACCTGGTGGGGGAGATCCGCCTTTTGAAGCAGGTCGCTGAGGATCTCGCTGTTTTCAATCGAGGTGGTGCCCACCAGCACCGGCTGGCCACGGCCGTGGCATTCGCGGATGTCCTCGATGACCGCGTTGTGCTTTTCGTGGGCGGTCTTGTAGACCAGGTCGTTCTCGTCGCGGCGAACCGTGGGCTTGTTGGGGGGAATGACCACCGTCTCCAGCCCATAGATCTCCTGGAACTCGTAGGCCTCGGTGTCGGCCGTGCCGGTCATGCCCGAGAGCTTGCCGTACATGCGGAAGTAGTTCTGGAAGGTGATCGAGGCCATCGTCTGGTTTTCAGACTGAATGGCCACGCCCTCCTTGGCCTCCACCGCCTGGTGCAGGCCATCGCTCCAGCGGCGGCCGCTCATCAGACGGCCCGTGAACTCGTCCACGATCACCACCTCGCCGTTTTGCACCACATAGTGCTGGTCCCGGTTGTAAAGATGGTGTGCCCGCAGCGCGGCGTACACATGGTGCATCAGGGTCACGTTGGCGGCGTCGTACAGGCTGGCGCCTTCGGGCAACAGGCCGGCTTTGGCCAGCAGTTGCTCGGCGTTCTCGTGGCCGGCATCGGTCAGCACCACCTGGTGAGACTTCTCATCCACTGTGAAATCGCCCGGCTCGATCACGCCTTGGCCCGTACGCGGATCGGCTTCGCCGATCTGGCGTTTCAAGGCCGGCACCACCGCGTTGATCCGCACATACAGGTCGGTGTGGTCCTCAGCCTGCCCGCTGATGATCAGCGGCGTGCGCGCTTCATCGATCAGGATGGAGTCCACTTCGTCGACGATGCCGTAGTGCAGCGCGCGCTGCACCCGGTCTCGCGTCTCATAGACCATGTTGTCGCGCAGGTAGTCGAACCCAAACTCGTTGTTGGTGCCGTAGGTGACATCGGCGTTGTAGGCGGCTTGCTTGGCCTCGCGCTCCATGCCAGGCACGTTCACACCCACGCTCAGTCCCAGGAAGTTGTATAGGCGCCCCATCCACTCGGCGTCGCGCCGGGCCAGGTAGTCGTTCACGGTCACCACGTGCACGCCCTTGCCCGCCAAGGCATTGAGCACCACCGGCAAGGTGGCCATCAGCGTTTTGCCTTCGCCGGTGCGCATCTCGGCGATCTTGCCGCTGTGCAAGGCCATGCCACCGATGAGCTGCACATCGAAGTGCCGCATCTTCAGCGTGCGCTTGCCGGCCTCGCGGGTCAACGCAAAGGCCTCGGGCAAGACTTCATCGAGCGTGGTGCCGCCCGCCACGCGCGCGCGCAGTTCGTCGGTGAAGCTGCGCAGCGCCGCATCGTCCATCTGTTCGAAGCGGGGCTCCAGGGCATTGATCTGCTGCACCACCTTGCGGTACTGCTTGAGCAGGCGGTCGTTTCGACTGCCAAAAATCGAGGTCAGGAGCTTGGGCAACATGCGCTGTAGCGGCCTGGACTTGGGGTCTGGCCGTCAAAAAGGTCAACCTTCGAGTTTATCGCGGGCCTACACTCGTTCCCATGAGCACCGTGCAAACCGCCTGCCCCTGTGATTCGGGGCTGCCCTTGTCGGCCTGTTGCGGCCGCTGGCACGAAGGTCCGCAACACCTGCAGGCGCCCGATGCACCGACCCTGATGCGTTCGCGCTACAGCGCCTACGCGCTGGGCCATTGGGCTTACATCCTGGACACCTGGCACCCCAGCACCCGACCGGCCACCTTGGAGGCCCTTCCGGAAGGCCTGAAGTGGCTGGGGCTGCAGGTCAAGCGCACGGCGGTGACGGGTCCCACGACCGCGGAAGTGGAGTTTGTGGCGCGCAGCAAGCTGGCCGGCCAAGCCCATCGGATGCACGAGCTGAGCCGCTTTGTCCTGGAAGCCGGGCGGTGGTGGTACGTGGATGGGCAGGTTCGCTGACTCGGTACCCCTGCCGCGCGCCCTGGGCTCCACCCTGCGCGAGGACCCCGGCTTGGCGCAACTGGCCCACCGGATGGCGCGTTCGAAGGCGTGCCTGGCGGCTGTCTTGCCGGTTTTGCCACCGGCGCTGCGCCCCCACCTGGTGGCCGGCCCCTGGGACGATCAGGGCTGGACCTTGTTGACCCGGCAAGCCGCCGCCTTGAGCAAGCTGCGCCAGCTGGTGCCCCTGATGGAGAGTGCTTTGGCGCAACAGGGTTTGGCCGTGCCTCGCATTCGCCTGAATGCCCTGCTCACGGGCTGATCGGCGGATCGGCTGAAGGTCCGGCGGGTTGACGGTGCGGGAATTGGTGCCGGCTGTCAGACTCGAACTGACGACCCCCGCTTTACAAGAGCGGTGCTCTACCAACTGAGCTAAGCCGGCCTGGCACTCCAGGGCTGGAGCTTATTTGATCCGCTTGAGGGACGGCCGTGCGCCCGTGCCATCTGGCCCCGATGGGTCGGGTTCACGGTCATCCGGGCCGCCGTCCCCCTTTGGGGCAGAACCGGGCTCCGCGCTGGCCCGGGGGGTGTGGCCCTGGGGTGCGGGCGCTGCAGTCGGTGCGCCGCGCGAGGGAACGGCCGCCAGCCGCGGCCCGGCCGGGCGCGAGCCCACGGCAGGACCATCGGTCGGCAGGCCCGGCGACTCATCGGACCCCATGCTGGGGGCCGTGCCCGGCGCTGCAGGCATGGGGAAGGCCATGCCTTGGCCGTTTTCGCGCGCGTAGATGGCCACGACATGGTCCACCGGCACACAGATGTCGCGCGCCACGCCGCCGAAGCGGGCCTTGAACTCGATCAGGTCATTGCCCAGCTGCAAACCGCTGGTGGCCTCGAACCCCACGTTGAGCACGATCTCGTTGTTCTTCACGTACTCGCGCGGGACATCGACGCTGTCGTCGACGTGCACCGCCAGGTAGGGCGTGAAGCCGTTGTCGGTGCACCAGTCGTGCAGGGCACGTATCAGGTACGGCCGCGTGCTGCTGCCTTGCGACTCTGGGCTCAGGGGATTGCTCATGCCACCGTGGTGCCGGCTTACTTGCGCATCACCTTTTCTGACGGCGTCAGGGCCTCGATGTAGGCCGGACGCGAGAAGATGCGCTCGGCGTACTTCAGCAAGGGTGCGGCGTTCTTGGACAGCTCAATGCCGTAGTAGTCCAGGCGCCACAACAGCGGGGCAATGGCCACATCCAGCATGGAGAAGTCGTCCCCCAGCATGTACTTGTTCTTCATGAAGATGGGGGCCAGTTGCGTAAGCCGGTCGCGGATCTGCGAGCGCGACTTCTCGATCTGCTTGTCGTTGGGCTTGGTGCCACGGCCTTCCAGAATGTTCACGTTGGTGAACAGTTCCTTTTCGAAGTTGAAGAGGAACAGCCGCACGCGGGCCCGCGCGACGGGGTCACCGGGCATCAACTGCGGGTGGGGAAAGCGCTCGTCGATGTACTCGTTGATGATGTGCGACTCGTACAGGATCAGGTCGCGCTCCACGAGGATGGGCACCTCGTTGTAGGGGTTCATCAAGGCGATGTCTTCGGTCTTGGCGAACAGGTCCACATCGCGGATTTCGAAATCCATGCCTTTTTCAAACAGCACAAAGCGGCAGCGGTGCGAATAAGGGCAGGTCGTTCCGGAATAAAGCACCATCATGGCGTGTGGTCTCCCCTCAAGGGTGTGGTGGTTCGGCAGGCCGCCAGGCTTGCCGCGGTACTTCAACTCAGGCCGTCAGAAACACGAAGCGCAGTGGGCATCTTGGCACCCGCTTTGGTGCACCCACTGCGCAACAACCCGGATCCGAAGCGCCGGGTTGCGTGTGATCAGGCTTACTTGATGTCTTTCCAGTAGGCGGCGTTCAGGCGCCAGGCAATCACGGTGAAGACGCCCAGGAACAGCAACACCCAGACGCCCAAGCGGACCCGGTTGCCCTGTTGAGGCTCGCCCATCCACTGCAGGAAGGCCACCAGGTCGGCCACGGCGTTGTCGTACTCACGCGCGTTCATCGACCCCGGGGTCAACTGCTCGTAGCCCTTGAACACCGAGACCATCTTGTTCTTGTCATGCGGGTCGGGCTGGTCCTGGAAGACGGCCTTGCGCTGGCCCTGGAGTTCCCACAACACGTGAGGCATGCCCACGTTGGGGTAAGCCAGGTTGTTCCAGCCCGTGGCTTTGGAGTCGTCGCGATAGTAGGTGCGCAGATAGGTGTACAGGTAGTCCGCACCGGTGCCCATGCCCGCGGCAGAACGCGAACGGGCAATCAGGGTCAGGTCAGGCGGGTTACCGCCGAACCAATCCTTGGCTTGCTTGGGGTCGAGCGACACCTTCATCGTTTCGCCCACCTTGTCGGTGGCGAACATGAGGTTGTCCTTGATCTGGTCGTCGGTCAGGCCAATGTCCTTCATGCGGTTGTAGCGCATGAAAGCGGCGGCGTGGCAGTTCAAGCAGTAGTTGACGAACAGTTTGGCGCCGTTTTGAAGGGCGGCCATGTCGGTCATCTTTTCGGTGGGGAACTTGTCCCAGGCCACACCACCACCGGCGGCTTGGGCCATCGGAGCGGCGCCGAAGGTCAGCGCGGCGGCGGCACACAGGGATGCGAACAGCTTTTTCATGTTTTGTGTCTTCCGTGTTGCGCGGTTGTTCAATGCGGCTGGAACACCACGCGCTCAGGCACCGGCTTGAATTCGCCGACCTGGCTCCACCAGGGCATCAGCAGGAAGAAGCCGAAGTAGAACAGCGTGCCGATCTGGGAGATCAAGGTGCCGATGTCAGAGGGCGGCTTGATGCCCAGGTAGCCCAAGACCAGGAAGAAGATCACGAAGGCCGCGTACAGGTACTTGTGCCAAGTGGGGCGGTAGCGGATGGACTTCACGGGGCTGTTGTCCAGCCAAGGCAGGAAGAACAGGATGATCACGGCGCCGCCCATCACCACCACGCCCCAAAACTTGGCGTCAAAGGTCTTGAACAGCGCGGCGGCGACGAGGGCCGCCACCACAATGCCCGCCTTGGCGGTGCCGGAGAACTTGCCCTTGACCAAGGCCGCCACGGCGCCCAAGGCCACGATCACCACCAGCACGTTCATCATCACGTCAGTGGTGGCGCGCAGCATGGAGTAGTAGGGCGTGAAGTACCACACCGGCGCAATGTGCGCGGGCGTCTTCAGCGGGTCAGCGGGGATGAAGTTGTTGTACTCGAGGAAGTAACCACCCAGCTCAGGTGCCAAGAACACGATGGCCGAGAACACCATCAGGAACACGCTCACGCCCATGATGTCGTGAACCGTGTAGTAGGGGTGGAAGGGGATGCCGTCCAGCGGCTTGCCGGTGGCGTCCTTGTGGGCCTTGATCTCCACGCCATCGGGGTTGTTCGAGCCCACTTCGTGCAGCGCGATGATGTGCGCGGCCACCAGGCCCAACAGCACCAGCGGCACGGCGATCACGTGGAAGCTGAAGAAGCGGTTGAGGGTGGCATCGCTCACCACATAGTCACCACGGATCAACAAAGCCAAGTCGGGACCGAC
>JACCDW010271100.1_pt1 | contig 26239 bp, 27 predicted proteins | sample 7449781 | NCBI WGS metagenome assembly JACCDW01 (sample SAMN15323449, study PRJNA562643) | freshwater metagenome | isolation source: river surface water | place: USA:Blue River Watershed | collected 2017-08-18
GTCGGGATGGCGTACCGGTATGGTGGCCGGAGACTGCACGCTTCTTAGCGCGCATCGGGATGCCAGTTGCAGAAACCGTGGCTCTGGCTGCGCCTGCCAAACCAGCTGCTACACATTTTGCACCAATCGACAATATTGCAGCTGTTCCGTATTTATCTGACAGCGGGCGTGAAGGCTACAAGAATTTTCTCAGCAGATCGACACCACGTGCCTTTGCCATATCACCGGACGGTGCATGGAGCTGGGCCGAAGAAGGCGATGATCCCGTCGAGCGCGTGCTGGCCGCCTGCCAGGGCAAGCGCAATACAGCCTGCCAACTCTATGCGGTTGACAATGATGTGGTCTGGCGCGAACCGGCCCTCTCCGGTGCGGTCATACAAGCAAGTAATCCGTAAATCGCCTGATACCTTTAGCCGATAGCATCAGTCGCTATAGCCCAAAGTTAGCGCCAGGGTTTATCCTGTAGCCTGAATACCAATACTTATCGCTATTCTGCTCAGGATCCCATGATGAAAACGCAAGAATTACGTCGCCCTATGCCCAAGGCAGCACCTGCTGCCTGTTGTGACAGCAAAGAACCGCATACTCATACCAGCGACGATAAACCGTATACCGATCCGGTGTGCGGTATGAAAGCTGCTGCCAATCCGGAAAAGTCGGCAACATATCAGGGCACGATCTATTATTTTTGCAGCACAGGTTGCGTGACAAAATTCAACGCTGATCCGGCGCATTATCTGTCGGCAGAAAAAAAAGCGCCGACCAAAGCCGATCAGCAAGCGCTGTATACCTGCCCGATGGATCCGGAGATCGTGCAAAAAGGTCCGGGCACCTGCCCGATCTGCGGCATGGCACTCGAGCCCTTGCATGCCAGCGCCAATGAAGATACGACCGAACTCGACGACATGACGCGGCGATTCTGGATCAGTCTTGCACTATCTGTGCCGCTGTTGATACTGGCGATGGGCGAGCTGATCGGCATCCATATCGCGCAGCAAATAGGGCATGCTGCAAGCAGCTGGTTGCAGGCCTTGCTGTCCACGCCGGTCGTGCTGTGGCTGGGCTGGCCTTTTCTTGCGCGCGGGCTGCAATCATTTAAAACACGCAACCTGAATATGTTCAGTCTGATCAGCATGGGCGTGATGGCAGCCTGGCTATTCAGCATGGCAGGCCTGCTGTTCCCTGCTGCATTGCCTGATGCATTCAAAATGCATGGCATAGCGCCCTTGTATTTTGAAGCAGCTGCAGTGATTGTCACACTGGTCTTGATCGGTCAGGTGCTGGAATTGCGTGCGCGCGCACGCACCAATAGCGCCATCAAATCCTTGCTGGCATTAACGCCAGCAACGGCGTTACGCATCGCCGCAGATGGCACGGAACAGCATGTGTCGCTTGATCAGGTGCGCCGCGGTGATCTGCTGCGCGTTAAGCCCGGTACCAATATTCCGGTCGATGGCATCCTGACCGAAGGTCATACTACGGTCGATGAATCCATGATCACTGGTGAAGCCATGCCGGTTTCCAAACAGGCAGGCAGTCAAGCTGTTGCAGGCACGGTCAATCAACATGGCGCCTTTCTGATGCGCGCAGAAAAGGTCGGTGCCGAGACGCTGTTGGCGCAGATTGTGCAGCTGGTGAATCAGGCCGGCCGCTCGCGCGCTCCTATTCAAAAACTCGCCGATCGTGTTTCAGGCTGGTTCGTTCCTGCAGTCATCGCCGTGGCCATGCTGTCTTTCATCAGCTGGACATTGTTCGAGCCTGCATTCGGCATGGCGCATGGTCTGGTCGCTGCTGTATCGGTACTGATCATCGCCTGCCCTTGCGCACTTGGTCTTGCTACGCCGATTTCTATCATGGTCGGCATAGGTCGCGGCGCGCATGAAGGCGTGCTGATCAAGGATGCTGAGGCACTGGAACTGATGGAACAAGTCGATACGCTGGTCGTGGATAAAACCGGTACGCTCACTGAGGGCAGGCCGACTGTGCAGAAAATCATCGCCACGCAAGGTTTTGCCCGTGCTGATGTACTGGTACTGGCTGCATCACTGGAAAAAATGAGTGAGCATCCGATCGCGCAAGCAGTGCTCGCCCATGTCAAGGCACAGGGACTGTCATTGCCGCCGGTAGAAAAATTTAATTCTGTCACCGGCAAAGGCATCGCCGGTGAAATTGATGGCATCCGCATCTTGGTCGGCAATGCCGCGCTGCTGCAACAAGCCGGTATTGCGACCACACTGCTCGATAGCGAAGCTGATGCATTGCGTGCGCTTGGCCAGACCATTATGTATGTATCTATCGGCGACAAACTGGCCGGCATCATCAGCGTGGCCGATGCCATTAAGGCCAATAGTGCCGAAGCGATCCGCTTACTACATGATGCAGGCGTGAAGATCGTGATGCTGACCGGTGACAATGCCACGACAGCGCAAGCTGTTGCTGCGCAGCTCGGTATTGATGTGGTACATGCGGGCGTACTGCCACAAGAGAAATATCTGCATGTACAAAAGCTGCAGCAGCAAGGTCATATTGTTGCCATGGCCGGCGATGGTATCAATGATGCACCGGCACTCACCCAGGCTAATGTGGGTATTGCAATGGGAACCGGTACAGATATCGCGATGAACAGCGCACGCATCGTGCTGGTCAAAGGCGATTTGCGCGGCATTGCCAAAGCACGCAAATTGTCAGATAACACCATGAAAAATATCCGGCAAAATCTGTTCTTTGCCTTTGTCTATAACTTTATCGGCGTACCGATTGCAGCCGGCATTTTGTATCCCTGGCTAGGGATTTTGCTTTCCCCTATGATCGCCAGTGCGGCAATGAGCCTGTCCTCCGTTTCCGTGATCGGCAACGCATTGCGATTAAGGGCGCTGAAGCTGTGAAGCATGTCTGCCACTGATCAGCACCAGGATAAGCTGCGATTGTTTTTCGCATTGTGGCCAGATGCTTCTGTGCGTGAACAGTTCGCTTCATTGCAGCAGGCAATCAGCGGCCGCAAAGTGCACATACAGAATCTGCACCTGACCATGGCTTTTCTCGGGCATCAGCCACGCACGCTATTGCCGGCACTCACAGAAGTACTGACTGATCTGCCGCTCACAGCACTACAGATGCAAATTGATACTTATGGCTATTTTCAAAAGCAGCGCATCGTCTGGGCTGGCGCGTCCACACCACCACCGGCCCTGTTTGATTTGCAGCGCGCATTATGGGATGCCATCCATAATGCAGGGATTCCATTCAAACCGTTAAACGGATTTAAGCCGCATATCAGCCTTGCCCGCGATGCAGAAGAACAGACCGGCAAACTGCTACAGACGATAGAGTGGCAAATTGAAAAAATCGCGCTGCTTGAATCTGTCAATGATGTCAAAGGCGTGACTTACGTGCCTCTAGCTGAGCGCGCGTTTTAAAGCACCAGACAGGCTCAACTGTCAGGCTGCATGCTGCTGGTTCGTGCCTGACACCTGGGCAGCTGCGGCGAGTTTTTTCAGCACATGGCCGGCTGCGATTAAGCCAAAGCTCGCTGTGACGACGATTGCCGATCCAAAACCGGCACAATTAAGGCCGCTGATGCCAGATACCGGCTGTGCCGCCTCATCGGTTGCACACAGCTCCGGAAAGCGCAGTGGTTCGGTCGAATACACCGCATCAATGCCGAATTTATTTTTTGTCCCGCGCGGAAAACCATGCATTGCACGCAGCCGCTTGCGTACCTTGGCCAGCAATGGTTCCTGTTCGGTTCGGCACAGGTCGCAGACTTCGATACGGGTCGGATCTGTCTGCCCGCCGGCGCTGCCTACTGTTACCAGCGGAATCTTATTTTCGCGGCAGTAAACGATCAGTGCAGTTTTCGCGCGCACATTGTCTATGGCATCAATCACATAATCAAAATGCTGCAAGGGCAGCATACTTGCCAGATTGTCTGCATCAATAAATTCTTCGATCTGCGTAACCTGGCAAAACGGATTGATGAGGGCAATCCGCTCAGCCAGCGCACTGACCTTGGCCTGCCCCAGCGTATTGGAGAGCGCATGAATCTGGCGATTGATATTGGACTCGGCCAGATTATCGAGATCAATCATAGTGATGTGGCCAATGGCGCTGCGCGCTAACGCCTCGACCGCCCATGAGCCAACACCACCGACGCCGATCACGCAGACATGCGCATGCCGAAAGCGCGCAAGCGCGGCGTCCCCATACAGGCGTGCAATGCCACCGAAACGGCGGTCGAAATCTGACTCGCCAGCGGCTTGATCATCGAAAATTTGGTAGGTGTCTGACATACCGCTATTTTAACGGACAGTAATACCAGGATTGTTCTACACTGTATTTTTCTTCTGCATTTGTTCGCCGTGCCGCGTTTTTCTCCGTTGTTTCAGCTTATTGCCGTTGCCGTCACCGCCCATGTTGCGCTTGGCGCTGCCCGTGTGACGACCGCCTTGTATGCACTGTCGCTGCATGCATCCGAATTCACGGTCGGCACGCTGATCGCTTTGTTTGCCGTATTTCCGATGCTGCTGGCCGTGCCTATGGGCAGACTGATCGACCGCGCAGGTATACGCAAACCGCTGATGGGCGGATGCCTGATCGCTTCTGCCGGCGTGATGCTGGCCGCAATCGTGCCGGGATTGCCGGTGCTGTATCTGTCAGCAATACTGATCGGTACGGGTTTTATGGCGATCTTCATTGGTACGCAGCATGCCGTAGGCGCCCTGTCGCCACCCGACCAGCGCGCCGCCAGTTACAGCAAGCTTTCGCTGGGTTTCTCAGTATCGGCTTTTACCGGCCCGCTGATTGCCGGTTTCCTGATTGATCACACACGCCATGCGGTTGCCTACTGGTTCTGCAGCGCTTTTACGCTGGCGGCATTTTTCTTTGCTGCCAGTCGTGCATTAAGGCATATCCCTATCGCGCCGCGCAACCATACGACTACAAAAAGCGGGCCGTTGGCACTGCTAAAAGATGCGAAGCTGCGGCGCATTTATATCGTCGGTATCCTGCTGGCCGCTGCATGGGATCTGTTCACTTTCGTGACACCAATACGCGGCTCGCAGCTCGGATTTTCTGCTTCGACAATTGGCGTGATACTGGCGACCTTCTCAGCGGCGACATTCACCGTACGGCTGGCAATGACTGGCCTGGTACGCCGCTATCATGAATGGCAGATACTAAGCGGTGCACTTGCCGTTGCCACGCTGAGTTATATGATTTTGCCATTCATGCACAGTGCGCTGACCATGGCGATTGCGGCTGCTATGCTTGGCCTGGCACTGGGTACAGGCCAGCCGAATGTGCTGGCACTACTGCACCAGTGCGCGCCGCCCGGGCGCGGTGCAGAAGCCCTGGGCATTCGCGCTACTATAGGTAACGCCAGTGCCGTGATGCTGCCACTGGCCTTCGGTGGTGCGGGCACCGTGCTGGGCCCGTTTGCCGTATTCTGGGGGCTGGGCATGCTGATTGCCTGCGGCGTACCGCTGGCAGCCAGAGAAGCTTTATCAAAACATGAACGAATCCAAAAGGAATGAACACGATGTCACTTGCTGATCTGCGGCGCGACTATAGTCAGGCCACGCTTTCCGAGCAGGATACCAATCCGGATCCATTTGCCCAGTTTGCGCGTTGGTTCGACGAAGCACTGAAAGCTGAAATGCCCGAACCTAATGCGATGAGCGTAGCCACTGTCGGCGCAAATGGCAGGCCATCGTCGCGCATTTTGCTGCTCAAGGATTTTGATGCGCGAGGCTTTACCTGGTACACCAACTATCTAAGCCGCAAGGGTCAGGACTTGTTGCATCATCCTTATGCTGCCCTGACGTTTCACTGGGTAGAACTGGAACGGCAGGTGCGCATCGAAGGCAAGGTGTCGCGCGTGGATGCATCCGAGAGCGAGGCCTATTTCAAGATACGGCCTGTCAAAAGCCAGCTGGGGGCGATTGCTTCCAGACAGAGCCAGCCCATTGCCAGCCGCGAACTACTGGAAAAACAATTTGAAGAAGCAGCCGAACAATATGGTGATTCCCCTGCACGACCTGCGCATTGGGGAGGCTATCGCCTGGATCCGGACCTGATCGAATTCTGGCAGGGACGCAGGTCGCGCCTGCATGATCGCATTGTGTATACGCGCACGGCTGAAGGCATGTGGAGTCGCCAGCGCTTGCAGCCGTGAAATCAAGCAAGCCGAATACGTCAACTAATCGCAGATAGTCCGTCTTGCATCAACGTACACACTAAGCTTCCCGTGCATATTTCTCCCGAGGAGGCAATATGCAATGGGAAAAACGGCTTGCAAAATGGGCTGATGCGGCTCGCGCACATGCACCATTGCCACTGCGGCTATGCCTGTGGAATGGCAGGCAATTTGATTTAAGCCCACAGCCGCCGCAAGTCACTGTCATCATGACAGAGCCTTCTGCGGCGACTTATTTTTTGAATCCCTCGCTCGACAATCTCGGCAAAGCTTATGTTGAAGGCAAGCTGGATATTGAAGGCGGCCTGCATGCCGTCATTGATATTGCAGCCAAACTTGCTGCGCATGCAAAAGAACAGGGACCATCGATTCTGCGACACATCAAGATGTTTTCCCACACTCGCAAAAAAGATGCGCAGGCAATCCACTATCACTATGATGTATCGAATCCGTTTTATCAGTATTTTCTTGATAAAAATATGGTGTACTCCTGCGCCTATTTTGAATATGGTGAGGAAACCCTCGAGCAGGCGCAGTTAAAAAAAATTGATCACATACTCAAAAAGATACGCTTGCAGCCTGAGCAGACTTTACTTGACATTGGTTGCGGATGGGGCGCACTGGTCATGCGTGCTGCAGAGCAGTGTGGCGCACGATGCACCGGCATCACGCTATCAGAAAACCAGTATGCACTGGCACGGGAGCGTGTTGCGCAGGCCGGGCTTAGCGACAGGGTCAGCATACGCCTTGAAGATTATCGTGATATGACAGGACGCTTTGACCGTATTACCAGCGTCGGCATGTTCGAGCATGTAGGACGCACAAATCTTCCGCTTTACTTCAAGAAAATACGCAGCCTGATCAGCGATGACGGACTGATCATGAACCACGGGATCACGGCGACAAATTCAACTATCGTCGGCGCACCGCCCGGCGGCAGTGAATTCATGGAACAGTATGTATTCCCGGATAGTGAGCTGATCGATATCGGCACCGTACTGACAGCGATGCAAGACGCTGGCCTGGAGGTACTGGACGTGGAAAACCTCCGGCGACACTATGCTAAAACCTGCGCGAACTGGGCACAGAACTTTGAACAACATGCTGCACAGATCAGGTCACAGGTCGACGATCGTCATTACCGGATCTGGCGCGTGTATCTGGCAGGATGTGCGCATGCTTTCACGCATGACTGGATGTCACTGCATCAGGTCATCTGTACCCGATCGGGCCAAAGAGCCGACACACTGCCCATCTCACGTCGCTATATGTATAGCTAGAGGCGGGCGTTATTGTGATGCGTTACGTAGCTTGTCAGTAAACAGGCTGCGCAATTTCGCAACCTTTGGTTCCACCACAAACAGGCAATAGGATTGCATAGGATTATTGAGATAATAATCCTGATGATAGGCCTCGGCCTTATAGAACACCGGCGCATCAGCAAGTTCCGTAACGATAGGGCCATCCCATACTGTGGCCATTTCGGCCATTACCTGGCGTGCAGTCGCTATTTGCGCATCAGTATGCGTATAAATGACGGAACGATACTGCGTGCCGACATCATGGCCTTGCCGGTTCAGGGTCGTGGGATCATGGATCGTAAAAAAGATTTCCAGAATGTCGCGATAACTGAGCACGGCCGGATCAAAACTGATCCGTACGACTTCCGCGTGGCCGGTCGTGCCACTGCAAACCTGCTCATAAGTTGGATCCGGGCGCGCACCGCCACTGTAGCCGGACTCCACCTGCAATACACCGCGCAGCTGCTGGTATACGGCCTCAAGGCACCAGAAGCAACCGCCTCCGACTGTGGCTATTTCAGTTGTCATGACTGGCTCCGTTAAAAATAAGGTCTAGAGTACGATAATCTCGGGCCGGCTGCATGCGCCAGCGCTCTGGCAAGATAGCTTAACGTGCTGCGACCAGATGTTTTTGCAGACCATCTTCTATCGCCGCAAAGCGCAAGGGCTGCGCTGAGTAAAGCGCCGGAATGATCACGCCTGCCAGTGTAGGCAGATCAAATACTGCATGCCCAACCAGTGCGCCCTGCTGCGCCTGAGCAGCATCAGATGGTGAACAAGCCGCACCCGGCATGGTGAATATGTGCTGCAAGCTCAGCGCACGCAATACCAAGGTCTCACCATGTTGCTGCGGTAACAGCAATCCCACTCGTTGCGGATCTTCTTCGACCTTAACGGGATCGAAATGGCACCAGTCCGCCAGCATGGATGACAGCGAATGTGCACGCATATCCGTAATCATGGTGCCATCATCATGTATGACCAGTTTCACTGCGGCCTGCCTGAGCACAGGTCCGGCAGTTTTCATCAACCAGCCTTCAAGCGGCAGCAGCACTGCACCCAGCCTTTGTAATGCACAAAACAAAATAAGCGCATCCGGATGACCATTACCGATATAAGCGACCGTATCTGTAGCCTGTATGCCCCACTCGCCCTGAAGACGGGCCGATGCACGCTCTATCCTCGCCCAGAAACGGCGATAAGTAATGACACGATCCGGCAACAGATGCGCGAACGCCTCGCCGCAGAGCGCAGCATGAGACTGCAGGGTCGCAAGTAATGGCATGGATGCATTCATAAAACCGTGCAATTTTACGGAAATTGACCGAATTCAACAGGGAAACTTTTTTTTCGGCATAATTAGCAAAAATTTATGAATTTTCGCCATGTCCAACCCTACGACGAACTCCACACCCTCCCAGACGACAGCAGATGAGCGTGCATTTCGCAGTGCACTGTCGCAATTTGCGACAGGCGTGACCATCATCACCACCCGCGATGAAAATGGTGCCTTCATCGGCCTGACGGCAAGCTCATTCAACTCCGTCTCGCTCAATCCGCGACTGGTCTTATGGAGCCTGTCACAAAGTGCACGCAGCATGCCGCTGTTTTCTACGAATTCACATTATGTAATCAATGTGCTGACTGCAGAGCAGGCTCCCTTGGCCGAGCGCTTTGCCAGCCGTATCGCGAACCGCTTCGATGGCGTGGACTATGTACTATCTGAAAACGGACTGCCGATATTGCGCGAATGTGCTGCCTGGTTCGAATGCCACAACCGCAGCCGTTATCCGGAAGGTGATCATGTGATTTTCGTCGGCGAAGTCGAACACTATGGTCATGAAGATAAAACACCACTGGTGTATCACGGCGGGAAATTCATCCAGTCCCTGTAATTCTCTGCAATCTGCCTGAGTCTGCGCTCGACAATACATTCAGAAATTACTGGAACAATTGTTCGTTCATCGGTACCCAATCGGTAACATGCACAGAATAAATTCATCCAATCCATTTTTTTTACCCACCCCTTCAGATGAAGACGCGGCGCAGTCTTCCGAATCGGAAGATACAAAAACAAAAATATTGTGGATTACCGGGCCTGAAATTGACGAAGATATGCATAACGCCATGATGGCGCTGCTAGACCAAACCAATCTCAACTACATTGCTTATGGTGATGGAAAGTCATCCGTCAGCAAGGAAAACATCAAAATGCTTGTCAGGGAAAGATTATCTGATGATGGGCATATTTTTTTCAATTGTCATGGCGGTTATTATCAGGGCAAACATTACCTTCAAAACCAACTGGGAAAAGAGGAACTTACAGAACAAACGAAGTCGGATGATTTTCTGACTACTGATGAATTACCCGCTTTTCTGCAAGATCAAGATACTGACCAGGCTACCCAAGCTACGCAGCAAAGAACCATCCATATTGCCTCCTGCTTTTCCGGCTCAGTGCGTAATCTGATCGAACCAGACAGCGCAGTATGGAAACAGTCTCAAATCTTTCTTTATTCAAGCAAGAAAACCGTATTGTTCGAAACACTTTACAATAATGTCAAAGCCAGTCTGGAATATATTACAACTTGCAAATCGAAATTCATCAACGAAAATCCGCTTGATCTTTTTTTACACATCACAAATTCCCAGAGCGATTGCATCACGCTTTTAGGCGGGGAACTTCGCGCTCCACTGATTTCCCATGCACCAAAATCAATACACCATCTTATGGCGGGAAGAGATATTCGCTTGCGAGGACATGAAGAAGACCTGAAAATCCTCAGTCAACGCACCCATAAAACAGAAAAACAAGCCGATCCAGTGGCCGAAATCAAATCCAATCAAGTAGAGGACACTCTACTCGTGAGAATGCACAGGGGAGACACCTACTCAGTCGGCAGTATGCTTAGGATGAGACCAGAACTGATAAAAATCAAAGATCAGTTTGGCAGCGGTTTATTAATGCAAGCATTAACAGAGTCCGATATGGTCATGGCAGAGGAATTGCTTCAACATGGCGCCGACATAAACGAGCCAGATGCAGAAAATGATACGCCACTGACAGCATCCATTATTTTTGAGCACTTGGACTTTGTACCTTTCCTGCTGGAGAGAGGCGCGTCACTATCGGCTAAAAATATGCACGGTGAAAATGCATTATTTTGCGCAGCCAAACATGGTCAGAAAAAAACTGTCCAACTATTACTTCAATATGGCGCCGCGCAATTTATTAACGAAAAAAGAAATGATGGCAATACCGCGCTGATGATTGCTGCAAAAAAAGGCTATGTCGAAATCGTCAAATTACTTCTGGCTGCCGGCGCCAAGACCAATCTGAAAAATAACTATCGCAAGTCAGCACTATCACTGGCAGAAGAACACAATAATCTTTATAGCGCAGAATTGATCAACCGGAAAATCAAGTCAGGCTACCGACGCCCCTGGGCGAATGAGATTCACAAAATGCCTGAAAATCAACCAGTGCAATCCGAGCGGCCAACAGACAATAGTACCGATCATTAAATCATCAGTGCTACACGCTGTGTTTTCTATCCGGCGGCACAGAGTTGCTGCAGTACGCCTGATGAATCAAATGCCGCGCGCCTCAGACGATCCTGTATGCCATCCCATGCAGTATCTTGCGGCGGCATTTCAACCAGAATGATTTCCGCATGCGCGCCATCCAGTTCCCGCAGGCTGGCATAGAGCCCATGCGCATAGTGACCCGCATCCGGCGCCAGATTTTTCACCGCCAGAACGAATGCATCCTTTGGCATCTCACCTGAAGCACAGGTCAGCAGCGCGATTTTCCGTTGACGGCTTTTCAGTATCGCCAGTACCTTGTCAAGCTCAGATTTCCTAACCAGCGCCAGCGGCGTGCGTGGTGCATAGTGCGCATCAAGGGCGCCTGATACACGCGGCGCAGACTGATCCGGACTGACAGGCAGCATCCCTGTTACGGCAGCGATATGTTCAGCCGTAATCTGCCCCGGGCGTAACAGCACCAGACCCTTACTATCCATGCGCGATAAATCAATGATGGTTGATTCAATACCGACTGCGCTCTGGCCGCCATCCAGCACACAAGCAATCGGCTCAGCGCTGCCGCTGAATTCTTCGATCACATGTTCTGCCGATGTCGGGCTGACATGGCCGAAGCGGTTCGCTGACGGAGCGGCAATGCCGCCCTGTCCATATTTGAAAGCAGCCAGCAGTGCGATGGCCACCGGATGGGCGGGGCAACGCAGGCCGATTGTGTCTTGGCCACCAGATACCGCAGAGGGAATATAGGCAGCGCGCTTGACTATTATCGTCAGTGGCCCCGGCCAGAATGCGTTGATCAGTTTTTCTGCAACCGGCGGCACGACTGCGGCCCAGCGATGCAAATCAGCCTGCGCCGACAGATGCACGATGACGGGATGGTTAGAAGGCCTGCCTTTAGCCGCATAAATGGCAGCGATTGCCTCTGGATTTTCCGCATCAGCCCCCAGGCCGTATACGGTTTCAGTCGGAAAAGCGACCAGCCTGCCCTCTTCCAGCGATCGCGCGGCCTGTGCGATCGCAGCCTGATCGGAACCGGCAATCTTCTTCATTCAGGATGCAATGCCGAGTATCTGGCGGGCCTGTACGAACTGGCTTTGCGCCTGCTGCAAGGTATCGGCAACAAAGGTGATATGTCCCATCTTGCGCGCGCGACGCGGCTCTTCCTTGCCATACAAGTGCAGATTCGCACCCGGCAGCGCAAGTACTTTGTCCCATGCGGGTTCGCGCGGCACATTGCTGTCTGCTTCAAACCAGAGATCGCCAAGTATGTTCAACATGACAGCAGGTGAATGCTGACGTGGCTCACCCAATGGCAGGCGTGCCATTGCGCGCACTTGCTGCGCAAACTGGCTGGTGACACAGGCATCAATGGTGTAATGCCCGCTATTGTGGGGCCGTGGTGCCATTTCATTGACGACCAGCGAACCATCTTGGAGTACAAAAAATTCTATGCACAGTACGCCGACATAATCCATGCGCGCGATAATTTCCAGCGCGGCTTGCTGTGCACGCGATGCAGTTGTTGGGGTGACGTTCGGTCCCGGCACGGTAGTGGTAAACAAAATGCCGTCACGATGCACGTTTTCTGCAATCGGATACACCACGGCCTGACCATCCGCACCGCGCGCGGTCAGTACCGAAATCTCGAATGCCAGTGGCAGCATTTTCTCCAGCACGCATGCCACGCCCTGCATGCGCTCGAATGCGGCGCGTACTTCTTCGCGTGTGCTGACTCTGGCCTGGCCTTTGCCGTCATAGCCCATACGGACTGTCTTCAAAATTCCGGGCAACAGCTGATCAGGAAGATGATCAATCTCTGCGATGCTGGAAATTTGTTGATGGGGCGCCGGCATCACGCCTGAATGAAGGGCACAATCCTGAAAAAACTTTTTCTCGGCCAGCCTGTCTTGTGCAATCGACACACATGATGCAGCAGGCGCTACAAACAAATTTTCTGCCAGCAGTGCCAGACTTTGCGCAGGCACATTTTCAAATTCCGTCGTCACCGCTAAACATTGTGCAGCCAGCGCGCTCAAGCCAACCGGATCGGTGTAGCTGGCAACAATCAGCTTATCGGCTGCATGGCCAGCAGGACAATTCTGGTCAGGTTCAAGAACAGCGACTTTATAGCCCATCGCTTGCGCGGCATGTACAAACATCCGGCCGAGCTGGCCACCACCGACTACGCCCAGCCAGCTGGTGGGCGTCGCTTGCGGCAATATAGGAAACTGGTTGGAGTGCGCCATCATGCCGGCAAGGTCATGGCGCGGGCAGCGGCAGTTTGTTGAGCACGGAATTGCGTCAATTTGTCGGCCAGTTGTGCATCATCGGCGGCCAGCATGGCTATGGCAGCCAGCGCCGCATTGGCCGCGCCTGCCTCGCCAATTGCAAATGTCGCGACCGGTATGCCCTTGGGCATTTGCACGATAGAGAGCAACGAATCTTCACCACGTAAATATTTGGAAGGCACAGGCACACCAAGCACCGGTACGATTGTTTGCGATGCCACCATACCGGGCAAATGCGCAGCACCACCAGCACCGGCAATGATCGCGCGCAGGCCGCGCTCGCGCGCTGTCTTTGCATACGCGAACATCTCATCAGGCATACGATGTGCAGAGATCACCTGGGCTTCATGTGGCACGCCGAATTCATTGAGAATAGACACTGCATGCTGCATCACTTCCCAATCAGAAGAAGATCCCATTATCACGCCCACTACAGGCTTGGTCGGCTGTGTCATGTCAGTCTTTCAGTTGCATGCCGGTCAGTCGCAGCAGCGCCTCGCGGTATTTGGCGCCGGTTTTTTCGATCACATCAGCAGGCAGCGCCGGCGCAGGCGCGGTCTTGTTCCAGTCATGCAGTGTCTCGAGATAATCACGCACGAATTGTTTGTCATAGGAAGGCGGTGAAATACCGGGCCGGTAGGAATCTGCCGGCCAGAAGCGTGAGGAGTCTGCAGTCAGCACTTCATCCATCAGGTGCATCACGCCCTGCTCATCCAGTCCGAATTCAAATTTTGTATCGGCGATAATGATGCCTTTGGTCGCCGCATAGTCAGCCGCACTCTGGTACAGCGCAATGCTGACATCACGCATCTTTGCAGCCAGCTCCTTGCCGATACGCTTTTCCATTTCAGCAAAGCTAATGTTCTCGTCATGCTCGCCCAGATCCGCCTTTGCAGCAGGCGTGAAAATCGGCGTTGCCAGTTTATCGGCCAGTTGCAGGCCAGCAGGCAGTGCGATGCCGCATACGGAGCCATTGGCCTGATAATCTTTCCAGCCTGATCCGATCAGGTAACCGCGCACCACAGCCTCTACCAGTATCGGCTTCAATCGCTTGGCCACTACGGCGCGACCGTGCACTTGTCCGGCTTCTTCTGAACTGACCACAGATTCAGGTGCAATACCGGTCAGATGATTGGGTACGATCGCTGCGAGTTTGTCGAACCAGAAATTCGACATCTGATTTAATACCTTGCCCTTGGCAGGGATAGGCTCATTCATCACCACATCAAATGCAGAGAGCCGATCGGTCGTGACGATAAGAATCTTATCTTCGCCCACCGCATAGTTATCGCGCACTTTGCCATGACCAAGCAAAGGCAGGGAGGAGATCGAAGACTGATAAAGACTGTTCATGAGGCGAGTGATCTGTAGGTACGTGCTGCTGTTGAATGATTAAAAATTCAGGCCGCCGGTACCAGCATGAGCCGGACCGGCAGCACTATGCATCAAAGAATAAATTACTGGACGATTTGCGCCAGTTCGCCTTTTTTATAGCGCTCTGCCATTTTCTCCAGGCTGGCCGGCTTGATCTTTGCGGCCTGTCCTGCGCAACCAAACGACTCGTAACGCGCCTTGCAAATTTTCACTGCTGCTTCGCGCGCCGGTTTCAGATAATCACGCGGATCGAATTTTGACGGATTCTCGAACATATAACGGCGTATCGCAGCCGTCATCGCCAAACGAATGTCGGTATCGATATTGATCTTGCGCACGCCATGCTTGATGCCTTCCTGAATTTCTTCGACAGGCACGCCATAGGTTTCTTTCATGTCGCCGCCAAACTCGCGGATCTCGGCCAACAGCTCCTGTGGCACGCTGGAGGAACCATGCATCACCAGATGCGTGTTGGGTATGCGCTGGTGGATTTCCTTGATGCGATCAATTGCCAGAATATCGCCGGTCGGCTTGCGCGAGAATTTATAGGCGCCATGGCTGGTACCAATTGCGATTGCCAGCGCATCGCATTGCGTTCGGCGCACGAAATCGGCTGCCTGATCGACATCGGTCAGCAATTGTTCGCGCGTCATGGTGCCTTCCGCACCATGACCATCTTCCTTATCGCCTTTCATGGTCTCCAGCGATCCGAGCACGCCCAGCTCTGCTTCCACAGTCACGCCAATCGCATGCGAAAAATCCACTACGCGACGGGATACTTCAACGTTGTACTCATATGTTGCAACCGACTTGCCATCTTCGGCCAGTGAACCATCCATCATCACAGAAGAAAAACCGGAACGGATCGCTGCCATGCACACTGCCGGCGACTGGCCGTGATCCTGGTGCATCACGACGGGAATATGCGGATAGCTCTCTACTGCGGCAGAAATCAGGTGGCGCAAGAATGCTTCGCCTGCATATTTGCGTGCGCCTGCAGAAGCCTGCATGATGACCGGTGAACCAGTCTCATCGGCTGCGGCCATGATCGCGGAAACCTGCTCCAGATTATTTACATTAAAAGCCGGCAGGCCATAGCCGTTTTCTGCAGCATGGTCCAGCAATTGACGCAATGATACGAGTGCCATGATTACATTTCTCCAGGATGATAATTTACCGTTCGCCGATCTTTGTGATCTTCAGCGCATTCGTTCCGCCGATCTGACCCATGGGCTCGCCCCATGTCACAACGATCATGTCATCTTTTTTCACCAGCCCCTTGGCCAGTAACAATTCTTCAGCCTTCTTCAATACCAGTTCGCGATCATTGGAAGCCTTGAGCTCCAGCGTATGCACGTTCCGGTAGAGCACGGCCTTGCGCTGCGTTGAGCGGCTGGGAGTCAGCGCGTAAATCGGAATATCAATATCGTGACGGCTCATCCACAATGCCGTGGAACCAGACTCAGTGAGCGCAACGATTGCCTTGACGCGCAGATGATGTGCAGTGAACAGTGCACCATAGGCAATCGACTGATCGATGCGCGTAAACGTCACGTTCAGGAAATCTGCATCGAGCGTAGTCTTTTCGGATTTTTCTGCTTCCAGACAAACTGCCGCCATCATTTCGACTGTTTCGACCGGATATTTACCGGCAGCCGTCTCGGCCGAGGTCATCACGGCATCAGTACCATCTAGCACCGCATTGGCCACATCGGAAACTTCTGCGCGGGTCGGCACCGCATTTTGGATCATCGACTCCATCATCTGGGTTGCGGTGATGACGAGTTTGTTGGATGCACGCGCCATACGTATCATCCGTTTTTGCAGCGCAGGCACGGCGGCATTGCCGACTTCAACGGCCAGGTCACCGCGCGCAACCATGATGCCATCGGAAGCATCGAGAATTTCCTGCAGCAAGGGTATGGCTTCGGCGCGCTCGATCTTGGCGATCATCAAAGGCTTGTGCCCGGTTGCCTCGCCGGCGATCACGGCAAGCTGGCGCGCCATGATCATGTCAGTCGGACTTTTCGGAAAGGACACCGCGATATAGTCCGCCTCGAATGTGAGCGCAGTCTTGATGTCTTCCATGTCCTTGGCAGTCAGCGCCGGTGCAGACAGGCCGCCACCCTGACGGTTGATGCCCTTGTTGTTCGAGAGCTCGCCACCGATCCTGACTGTCGTGAAAATTTTGCTGCCGACGATACGGTCAACTACCAGCACGATCAGCCCGTCATTTAGCAGCAGTACATCGGCAGTCTTCAGATCAGATGGCAGTTCTTTATAGTCGAGGCCGACCTGTTGTTGATCGCCGAGCTCGCACGCTGCATCAAGAATGAATGTATCGCCCTTGTTGAGCTCGATTTTTCCGTCCTTGAATTTACCGATGCGAATTTTCGGTCCCTGCAAGTCGGCCATGATCGCTACTTCACGCCCGCAAGCAGCGGCAATCTCCCGCACCATGCTTGCACGCGCGATATGGTCTTCCGCTTTGCCATGTGAGAAATTCAGCCTGACTACATCGACACCGGCCTCGAACATGCGCTGCAACACTTCTCTGCTACTTGATGCGGGACCGATGGTTGCGACGATCTTGGTGGCGCGTTGTGTCATGTAGACCTTTGGTTATATAAACGGCGAAAAATTATTACGCTCTTTGCTGCAAGATATCGACCGCAGGCAGGGTTTTCCCTTCGAGGAATTCCAGGAATGCGCCACCACCGGTCGAGATATAGCCGACCTTGTCAGCGATTGCGTATTTCGCAATCGCTGCCAGTGTGTCACCACCGCCGGCAATGGAAAATCCTTTTGACTGTGCAATCGCCATCGCCAGTTCTTTGGTGCCATTACCGAACTGATCAAATTCAAAAACGCCGACCGGGCCGTTCCAGACTATGGTGCCGGCATCCAGCACTTGTGAGGCAAGCAGTTTTGCGGTCTCGGGACCTATATCGAGGATCATGTCGTCAGCCGCGACATCGCTGACTTTTTTCACTGTCGCCACAGCCTGAGCAGAAAATTCTTTTGCACAGACCACATCAGTTGGCAAAGGAACAGACGCGCCGCGCTTGGTCATCATGTCGATGATGGACTTGGCCTCGCCGACCAGATCGGGTTCAGCCAGTGATTTGCCTATCGGCAGTCCGGCAGCCAGCATGAAGGTATTGGCGATGCCGCCACCGACGACCAACCTATCGACCTTGGCCGCCAGCGAAGTCAGGATAGTCAGTTTGGTCGAGACTTTGGAACCGGCCACGATTGCTGCCAAAGGGCGAGCCGGCTGGCCCAGTGCCTTGCCCAGTGCATCAAGCTCGGCCGCCAGCAAGGGACCGGCACAGGCAACCGGTGCAAACTTGGCGATACCGTGCGTGGTGGCCTCGGCGCGGTGCGCAGTGCCGAAGGCATCATTGACATAGATATCGCATAGCGCCGCCATTTTCTTGGCCAGCTCATCGCTGTTTTTCTTTTCGCCGGGATTGACGCGGCAGTTTTCCAGCAAGACCACCTGCCCCGGTGCCACTTCCACGCCCTCGACCCAGTTTTGCTTGAGCATGACAGGCTTGCCCAGCAATTCGCCCAAGCGCACCGCAATCGGTGCCAGGCTGTCTTCAGGCTTGAATTCGCCCTCGACCGGACGTCCCAGATGCGAAGTCACCATGACCGCGGCGCCGGCAGCGGCCGCTGCCTGAATGGCTGGAACGGATGCGCGTATACGCGTATCTTCGGTGATATTGCCCGCATCATCCTGCGGCACGTTCAAGTCTGCACGAATGAAAACACGTTTGCCGCGCAGCTTGTCTTGTTTTATCAAGTCACTGAGTCGTATGAATCGCATGGCGAAGTGAGGATCGAGTTGGGAAAACAGGTATTTTACCGCAGTGAACCCGCATCGAGCGCGTTGCCAGACCGGCATGCAGGCATGCATGATTGCCTGCTTTTACGCGCTGTTCAGACCCAATAAAGCCGCAAAGCAGTGAAGCAGATCATGCCGATAATTAGCGTACCGAGCATATGCCGCGTCACCAGAAAAAAAGCGACTGCACCAACGGCAGCCATGAGCTTGATGTTCGTCCACGGCAGCATCAGGCTACCCTCTGCCAGCAGCAAATCCGGCGCAAGAATGGCTGCCAAGGCAGCAGCCGGTGCATAGCGCAGCGCATGTTGCAACCATTCCGGCATCTTGAAAGCACCGCCTAACAGGAAGAAGAAACTGCGCGTGAAAATAGTTGCCAGAGTCAGCAAGCCCATTAAGATGCAATATGTGAGCGTGCTCATGTTGTGCGCGGCCTGTTCATCAAATCGATGGCCATTGCAGCGGCAATGCCCAATATGATTGCCAGCACCAGACCGAGCCGGTAAGGCAGTCCGATTGCCAGCACGGCAACGGAACCCGCCACGACCACACCGGCCAGCGCGGCCCGGTTGATCACCAGCGGGATGGTAATTGTCAGCAGGGCCAGCGTGCCGGCAAACCCTATGCCCCAGCTGGCCGGAATCTGGCTGGCCATCAACAGACCGGTCAGTGTGCCGGCCTGCCAGCTGATCCAGTTGAAAGTGGCCAGTCCCGAATAAAAACGGATCTTGGTGACAGGACTGCCAGAGGTAAAAGAAGGAAAGCGCTGCGGGAAAAACGCCATCACGACATCAGCATTGAAATAACCGTAATACATCCGCTTATACCAGGGCAGGCCGGAAAAATGCGGCCCCACGACAGCGCTGAAAATAATGAAGCGCAGATTGACCATCAGCGCCGTGAGCACAATCATCATGAACGGTGCGCCAGCGGCAATCAGGGGCAGCACAGCCAGCTGCGCCGAGCCGGCATAAACCGTCAACGTCATCAGAATCGCCTGCCATAGCTCGAGACCCGACTGGATCATGGCCATACCAGTCACGACACCCCAGGCAAAAAGCCCGGGTATGGCAGGTGTACTGGTGCGCAGGCCATCCCAAAATGCAGATTTTTCGCGTGCTGCGGGTCCGTCTGTGGAGAAATTCATCAATAAAATCGCGGATAGAAAAAGCGGGCCGTAATAAAGCGGCAAGGCATTATTCTACCGAGCACGCGATAAAGACGATCGAATCCGCTAAAATCACGCATTTGAAATCATCACTGGAGAACCTGACATGTCCATGGCTGACCGCGACGGCAAAATCTGGAAAGACGGCCGTCTGATTGAATGGCGCGACGCAACGCTGCATATGCTCACCCACAGCCTGCATTATGGTATGGCCGTTTTTGAAGGCGTGCGCGCCTACAAGACCGTTGATGGCACAGCGATTTTCCGTTTGAAGGAACACACTCAGCGCCTGTTCAATTCAGCCAAGATCTTCCAGATGACCATCCCGTATGACATGGAAACCGTCATGGCGGCACAACGCGAAGTGGTCCGCGCGAACAATCTCGAATCCTGCTATTTGCGCCCGCTGGTCTGGATAGGCTCGGAGAAAATGGGCGTCTCGGCGCGCGGTAACACCATCCATACATCGATCGCCGCCTGGCCATGGGGCGCATATCTCGGCGAAGATGGACTGGCACGCGGCATACGCGTAAAAACCTCTTCCTTCACGCGCCATCATGTGAACGTCTCCATGGTGCGTGCCAAGGCCAGCGGCTATTACATTAATTCGATACTGGCCAATCAGGAAGTCACAGCCGATGGCTATGATGAAGCGCTGCTGCTTGACACAGACGGTTATGTTTCCGAAGGTGCGGGTGAAAACGTATTCATCGTCAAGAGCGGCAAGATTTACACACCGGATCTGGCCAGCTGCCTCGATGGCATTACGCGCGATTCCGTGTTGACGATGGCGCGCGATATGCACATCGAAGTCATAGAAAAACGCATTACGCGTGATGAAATGTACTGTGCCGACGAAGCGTTCTTCACTGGCACTGCTGCGGAAGTGACGCCTATACGCGAACTCGACAATCGCAAAATCGGCAACGGCAGTCGTGGCCCCGTCACCGAAAAACTGCAGACATTGTTCTTTGATGTCGTGGCCGGCAAGGCTAAGCAATACCAGCACTGGCTGACACCCGTCTGAACCCGACCCGGAGGCATGATGACTACACCCACCAGCGTTGTTGAGATCGATACCGAAGGCAAGCCAGCCTATTGCCCGAATGATGCGATGCCGATCTGGTCATCGCATCCACGCGTATTCCTGGAATTTAACGACAAGGGCGAGGCGCGCTGCCCTTATTGCAGCACGGTCTATCACTTGAAACACGGTGCCGGAACGCACCACCACTGATCATCAGTCGCCTTTTATTACGCAGTGCTTACTTCTTTTCATCGCGATGCCCAAAAATCAGATCAAATTGCTGGCCAGCGCCGAAGATGCAGAGCATGCGTTTTATGATGCGATAGCACGTGCGGACCTCGAAGCCCTGATGGCACTATGGGCAGAGGATGAAGAAATCGTCTGCGTGCACCCCGGTTCGCCACGCCTGCATGGCCATGCAGCTATACGGGAATCATGGGAAATGATTTTTGAACGAGGCCCGGTGCATATTCATCCCCGCAATCTGCATGTCACGCACAACATGATGTGCTCGGTGCACAACGTGATCGAAGAAGTCACGCCGCCTGATGATGCGAACTGGCAGGAAGCGCATATTCTGGCAACGAATGTATATCTCAAAACGCCGCAAGGCTGGCGCATCGTCATGCATCACGCATCCATCGCGCCGGGCAAGCCCGCAGAGCAGGTCGCCGCTACCGGCTCGATCCTGCATTGATCTCATCTGCGCACTGACATGCAATATGTCTCACCGCGCTGGTTGCCGGGCGGCCACCTGCAAACCATTTATCCGGCACTGTTTGTCCGTATGTCCGCACCGATCATGCGGCGCGAGCGCTGGACAACGCCTGATGGCGATTTTATTGACGTTGATTTTTCAGAAGGTGAGCCCGGCAAGCCCTTGGTAGTGCTGTTCCACGGACTGGAAGGTTCATCCAACAGCCATTACGCAAAAGCGTTGATGCGGCATATTGCCTCGCTGGGCTGGTCGGGCGTGATACCGCATTTTCGTGGCTGCTCCGGTGAACTCAACCATGCACCGCGTTTTTATCATTCCGGCGATGCAACTGAAATCAACTGGATCTTGCATCGCCTGAAAGATCATCCTTTACGACGCAATGCCTCGCATTTTTATGCCAGCGGTGTTTCACTGGGCGGCAATGCATTACTGCGCTGGCTGGGCGAATCGGAAGAAGAAGCAAACTTCATTGATGCAGCATGCGCAGTCTCTGCGCCGCTTGATCTGTCTGCCGGTGGCGCAGCGCTTTCACGCGGCCTCAACATGATGTATACGCGTGCATTCCTGCGAACGCTAAAACCTAAATGCCTGCAAAAGCTCGAACAGTTTCCCGGGCTGTTCGATCGTGACCGCCTCCTGGCAGCACGCAATCTCTATGAATTCGACAATGTCGTCACAGCGCCCTTGCATGGCTATCGCCATACCGATGATTACTGGCATCGCGCCAGCGGCAAACATGTGCTGCCCGCCATCACTGTGCCGACCTTAGTCTTAAATGCGCGCAATGATCCTTTCATGCCGGCTTCCTCTCTTCCCCGTATTGCATCAGACAGCGTCACACTCGAATATCCTGCTACTGGCGGCCATGTAGGATTTGCCAGTGGCAGCATGCCCGGCAATATAGACTGGCTGCCACAGCGCATGGCCCGTTTCTTCTGCGGCGCCATTCATAAACATACCGCAAGTACACAGAGGGGCTGAATGGACGATATCGTCAGGCAGGCCATGACCAAATGGCCGAACGTACCGCACTGCCATGGCTGGCTCGCACTGGATGCACGCGGCATATTTCGCATGCGAGATGAAGCGGCACAGGCAAACAATCAACCGGGCGATCCTATCCGCCATACCGGTCTGCTGGAATTCATTCACCGTAACTATTTATGCGATGAAGATGGCAGCTGGTATTTTCAGAACGGTCCGCAACGGGTATACGTCGACTTGCAGGCAACGCCATTTATCGCGCGCACGGATCCGGTCAGAGGCTATGTTTTACACAATGGTGAAGTGCTGAACGATATTTCAGCGGTTTTCATTACAGATGAAGGACAGCTGCTGCTACACAATGCAACGCATATCGCGATGCTGGATGACCGCGATATCGCAGCCTGTTTGCATCATGTGAGAATGCAAGGTCAGCCTGTTGATGATGCAAAGCTGATGCACTGGTTAGTCACTGACTCACCGCAGCAGGCTCCATTGCACTTTCTGGTCAATGGCCAGCCCTGCCCTGTTGCATGGATCAGGCGCAGCGAGCTTGCGCAACGATTCGGATTCCAGCCTAAGCCCAGGCCGAAGGAAAAATAATGCAGCCCATAAAACTAGCAATGCTCAGCGCCCTTTTTGCTTGAGCATCTCTTTCCAGCTTGCCTGTAATTCACGCTCGCGAGCATCAATCATTGCCTGATCATAGTACGACGCATCGGCTGACGCGCGCGCAAGCCGCAACTGTTCAAGCGCAGCCGGTAAGCTGCCATTCAGGTTGTAATACTCGGCCATCGTCATATGTTGCAGTGCCTGTTTTCCCTGCTCCGAATAAGCGCGCGCCAGAGCAATCTGAATGGACGTATCCTGACGATATAACTGCGACTGATCGCGCAAAAATAAAACCGCCTCATCCTTCTTGCCTGCAGCCAGCAGACTATCTGCATATAACATCGCAATTGCGCGGGACAAGGGAAACTGCACCCGTGCCTGCTGCGCTGCCTTTAACGCCAGCTCCGGCTGATTGGCCGCCAGCCGCAATTCAATAGCGAAGGCCACAATGACAGGCGATAACGGCAATGCAGGCCTTTGCTCCAGGTCAGTCACGATCGCCTTCAGCAAGCTCTCGGCCGTCGCAAGATCACGCTGACGCAAGGCCAACAGCGCCAGCCCGTAACGCGCAGCGAGTGTCGCGCTGCGTGTGCCAAGCTTAAGCTGCTCATTAAAAAATGCTGTACTGTCACGCCAGCCTTGCGCACTATCATCCTGCAGCACGCGCAAACGGGATTTGATCAGCAAAAAATCCAGACTATCGGCATGCTGACGATAGGGCTCTTTGCGTATGCGCGCCTCGATGTCGGCAATACGTTCCGTCGTCATCGGGTGGGTACGCAGATAAGCAGGTGCTGAATCACTGCTGTTGCGACTGGCTTTTTGCAATCGCCCGAAAAAATTCACCATGCCGGTGGCTTCATAACCGGCAGTGCGCAAAATTTGCAGACCCACCCGATCCGCCTCACGCTCTGCATCACGACTAAAGCCTAACTGGCGCTGCATCGCCAGCCCTGAGCCGCCCATCATTGCTGCGCTGGCGAGATCCGGACTGCTGCGGGCAGCCAAAATGCCGATCAAAATTCCCGCCAGTGGCAGCAGTGCATCCTGCTTCTGGCTACCGATCATGCGCGCAATATGGCGCTGCGAGACGTGACCGATTTCATGCGCCAGCACAGAGGCAAGCTCGGATTCGGATTGCGCAGCAATCACCAGTGACGAGTGCATGCCGATGAAGCCGCCGGGCAGTGCAAACGCATTCAGTGAACTATCGCGGACAGCAAAAAATAAAAAATCATAGCCAGTGTCGGCGCGCGCCTCGGGATTGGCGGCCAACAGCGACGCGCCGAGATTATTCAGATAATCCATAGTTGCCGGATCATTCAGATAATCGCGATCCCGGCGGATAGATTGCATGATCTGCTCGCCGAGCTTACGCTCCATCAGCGGAGAAAGCTCTTCGCCATCGGCGCCACCCAGATTGGGCAAGCTCTGCGCGTCTACCGCAGCGGGCAACAGCAATGCCGGGCTGGCCAACAGTAACGTCACTGCTGTCAATGCCCTGAACACAGCGACACGCATACGAATAGTAGACCGAGGTTTCATAATGCTATGATACCTCCAATCAAGATTTGTTCATTTCAGCTTCTATTTTGTTCATTTTGAATCATGACTTCTGCAAAAAACGCGACCGACAACAATCATGGCCTGACCCATTTTGACGCCGGCGGCCAGGCGCATATGGTCGATGTCGGCGCCAAGGCCGAGACCCATCGCATCGCGCTGGCAAGTGGCACGATCCGCATGAAACCAGAAACACTGGCCATTATTACTGCCGGCACCGCAAAAAAAGGGGATGTACTGGGCATCGCTCGCATCGCCGCCATCATGGCCGCCAAACGTACCAGTGACCTGATTCCGCTCTGCCATCCGCTGGCGTTGACACGCGTGGCAGTCGATTTCACAGTGGACGAGGCAAGCTCCACCGTGCTGTGCACTGCACAGGTTGAGACCTTTGGAAAGACCGGCGTGGAAATGGAAGCGCTGACAGCGGTTCAGGTCGGCTTGCTGACCATCTACGACATGTGTAAAGCAGTCGATCGCGGCATGGTGATGTCAGACATCAAGGTGATGGAAAAGCATGGTGGTAAGTCGGGCAGCTGGAAGGTGGAGTAGCAGGCTTTTTGTTGTTTTAACTTGAGATATGAATCATGCGTGTTACGCCTGTCGGAAACATCAGCCTTAATCTTAGTATCTTTATTTGCATGACAGCGCTGCTTTGCATGATCATCAATGCCAATGCCGCCAGCTTGTTTGGTGACTTTTCTTGTAAAAGCTGGGACAGCCTGGAATATCAACGCAAAAAAGAATGGGCGAATGCATTTCTTGCGCCATTGAGCCTGACTTATCAAGGACTGAAAAAAACGGAAGCAGATAAATATAATGATGATGCCAATAGCTATGCGCCTGCGATAGTCAGCATTGATCAATTTTGTCGCGCATATCCCGATCAAAGCCCTGCAGACGGTGCGGCTGCCTATCTAAACACGCTGATGGAGCGTTGATCTTTTATAGGATTTCAGCCGGAACTAGATCGGTTTTTGGAGTGAACAGTTTGGTTTTTACAGACCGCGCTTACCATCTTCATAAAAATTATTGGTAATGATTCTGCAAACTGCATTTGCTTCAAAAAATGATTTTGAAAATCCAGATATTAAAAAAGTTAATTACAATTTTTAATATCGATAAGTTTTTTAAAAATACTATTTCATTTCATAAAAAAATTATCCGCCAGTTACAACCTCAAACAATAAACTGCTCCGGTTTTTTATCACCCCAAATATTTTCCCTAGCAAGCCAGAAATCTTCTTCAGTCTGCAATATGCGCTGATAAAGTCCGAATAACATTATCAAAAAAGTATTTTTCCTGCTCGATTAGTCAATATCAGTTAAGCAATCTGATATAGTTAAATTGTAATTATTAAATTTATTATCTATTTACTAGCAAAATAATCAAAGGGGACACCATGAAAGTCATAGGCATGGCATTAATTTTCATCGGCTTTCTGGATTTTGGCCTTTATCTGCTGTCGCTGGTATCCAGCTTCAGTCTCAATTTCATGCCGGAAGTACTGGTTTTGGGATCAAAAGACTATACCGATGTAGCCGTCATTTTTATTGGTTACTTTTTAAAGGGAATCGGAGAAAATAAAGAAAGCAGCACTGATACCGATACTGA
>JACCDW011192107.1_pt1 | contig 26232 bp, 20 predicted proteins | sample 7449781 | NCBI WGS metagenome assembly JACCDW01 (sample SAMN15323449, study PRJNA562643) | freshwater metagenome | isolation source: river surface water | place: USA:Blue River Watershed | collected 2017-08-18
ACGACGGATCCGCAATTTAACTTGGACGTCTCGTTCTTCGTCTTCAAGTTGCCGTTCTACCAGGCGCTCATCGGTTGGGCGATCTCCACGATGGTGCTCACATTGATCGCAACGGCGATCGTCCACTACCTCTACGGTGGAATCCGCCCACAAGTCAAAGAAGATCGCACCACCGTGACTGCACGAGTACAGCTCTCGGTCCTCCTTGGCGTCTTCGTCCTCCTCAAGGCTGTTGCCTATTGGTTCGATCGCTACGCCCTCGCGCTCAAAGAGAGTCGATTGATCACCGGTCTTACGTTCACTGACGTCAACGCAGTACTTCCTGCCAAGGCGATCCTTGCTGGCATCGCAGTGATCTGTGCGCTCCTCTTCTTTGCAAATGTCATTCGCCGTTCCTGGGTCCTTCCAGCAGCGGGTACCGCACTCCTTCTCGTCTCATCACTTCTCATCTCTGGCATCTATCCAGCACTGATCCAACAATTCCAAGTTCGACCATCTGAATCTTCGAAGGAAGCGCCTTATATCGAGCGCAATCTCGAGGCGACGCGCGCTGCATATGGCTTGGAAGATATCGATTTCAAGGATTACAACGCGACGATCCAGACGAGTGCTGGACAGCTTTCTGATGATGCGACAACGATCAACAACATCCGTTTGATGGATCCGAATGTCCTCTCTGCGACATTCCGCCAGCTCCAGCAGATCAAGCCGTACTACACCTTCCCAGCCTCACTCGATATCGATCGCTACACGATCAATGGCGTACAACGTGATGCCGTTGTTGCAGTTCGTGAGTTGAACATCCTTGGTAATCCGCAGCGAAACTGGATCAACGATCATCTTGTCTACACCCATGGTTTTGGATTCGTAGCTGCATACGGAAACTCCCGTGACCCGGATGGAAAGCCGAACTTCATCCTCGGTGATATCCCACCAACGAAGGGTCTTGGCGAGTTCCAGCCACGCATCTATTTCGGTGAGAATGTTCCGGAATACTCCATCGTCGGAAGTACGAGCGATGAACCGATCGAATTCGATTACCCGGATGACAAGTCACCGAATGGTCAGGCGAACTACACCTACACAGGTAAGGGTGGAGTACCTGCCGGTTCACTCTTCAATCGACTCCTCTTTGCGATCAACTACCAAGAGCAACGCATCTTGCTCTCTAACTTGATTCGCCCCGATTCAAAGATTCTCTACAACCGTAGCCCTCGTGAGCGAGTCGAGAAGGTCGCGCCATGGCTCACTCTTGATGGCGATCCATATCCAGCCGTGATCGATGGCAAGGTGGTTTGGCTTCTCGATGGGTACACCACGAGCGCGGGATATCCATACTCTCGTCGAAGCACTTTGACGACCGCTGCGACAGAGGACTTCGCTCAAGTCTCACTCTTTGCAACGAGTGGCAGCAAGCAGGTCAACTACATTCGTAATTCAGTGAAGGCGACCGTCGATGCCTATGACGGAACCGTCACTCTCTATGCCTGGGATGAGAAGGATCCGGTCCTTAAGGCGTGGAGCAAGGCCTTTGACGGCACAGTGAAGCCACGTAGCGCGATGAGCGATGCGCTCATCAGCCACGTTCGCTATCCAGAAGATATGTTCCGAGTCCAGCGCGAGATCCTCACTGAGTATCACGTCAAGAGTGCTAACGCCTTCTATAGCGGTCAGGATTTCTGGCGTATCCCACGTGATCCTTCGACGCTTGGTGCAAATGCTGGATCACAACCGCCTTATTACTACACGCTGCAGATGCCAGGGGAGAAGAAGCCTTCCTTCTCGATCTCAACTCCATTCGTCCCTCGAGGTGGTCGAGAGAATCTCTCTGCATTCGCAGTGGTGAACTCCGATCCAGGTGAGGATTACGGCAAGTGGACGGTGCTCGTCTTGCCACGTTCTACCAACCTTGCTGGACCTGCGCAGGTTGCTTCAAACTTCGAAGCGAAGCCAGAGGTTGCGACAGAGCTCTCGCTCTTGCGACAAGGTGGCGCGAACGTCGTCCTAGGAAATCTCTTGACCCTGCCTGTTGGCGGCGGTCTCTTGTACGTCCAGCCGGTCTACGTTCAAGCTACAGCGAACACAGCTGCCTATCCACTTCTCCAGAAGATCCTCGTCTCCTTCGGTGATCAGATTGGATTCGCTGACACCGTTAAAGGTGCATTGGATCAAGTCTTCGGTGGCAACTCTGGACAATCATTGGGAACTGGCGTCGACTCGCAAGGTGGCACGGGTGAGGATGATGCTGGAACAACAGGTGGAACCAATGCATCGCTACAAGCTGCACTTCGAAGCGCACAACAAGCACTTCGTGATGCAGAGGCTGCTCTCAAAGCGGGAGATTTCGCTGCATATGGTCGCGCGCAAGATCGCTTGAAAGCAGCGATCCAAGCAGCGATTTCTGCACAGCAGAGATAACCGCTACTATTCCCGCTTACCGACGCGGGGTGGAGCAGCTCGGTAGCTCGCTGGGCTCATAACCCAGAGGTCGTAGGTTCAAATCCTGCCCCCGCTACTAGTTCACGAATGAAGGTCCGATCCTTTCGGGGGTCGGACCTTTTTCATTGCTGAACTCGATTTTGGGATGATGCCTCTTGCATCTCTAGCTCTCAAGGTTTAACCGGAGCTTCTTGCCGGATAGCTACCTCAATTCAGAAGAGCTACTTCAAGACGCGCTTGAGTCTCAATGAATTGAGCACCACGAAGAGACTCGAGACAGCCATCGCACCGCCCGCGATCATCGGGTTGAGCAGTCCCATCGCCGCGATAGGGATGCCCACACTGTTGTAGAGGAATGCCCAAAGGAGATTTCCCTTGATGGTGGCGAGCGTCTTGCGAGAGAGCTTCAACGAGTCCAGCAGGCCCGAAAGTTCAGGGCGCATCACTGTGATGTCGGCTGAGGCGATAGCGGTATCTGTTCCGGTTCCCATGGCCATAGAGAGATCGGCTTGAGCGAGGGCAGCGGCATCATTGACGCCATCACCGATCATCAAGACCTTCTTGCCGGCAGCTTGCAGTTCACGAATCTTCGAGATCTTGCCCTCTGGGCTGGCTTCAGCGATTCGATGGTTTGAGTCGATATGGACCGCCTCACCCATGGCATCGACTGCGGATCGCGAATCACCAGAGACGAGCCAGCTCTCAATCTTGCGTCGTCGCAGTTCTTCAACGACAGCGGCCGCATCACTTCTTAGTGAATCGCCTACCTCAAAGGCAAGGACAGCTTCACCATCGATTGCAAGGATGGAGATCGAATTACCGTTCGCAAGTGCGACATCAACTGCGCTTTGAATCTCTTGTGGGAGAGAGAGTGTGGCTTTACGTACTGCATTAGGTGAGCCAAGGATGACTGGAACTTCTCTTGCCTCAGCTGACCCCGAAACGAGGGCCCTTGCTGCAAGTCCGATTCCCGGACTCTCTTTGAAATCTTTGAGCTGAGCCGGAGTCGATTTTGATTCTTTCAGCGAGTATCGCGAGATTGCACGTGAAACTGGGTGGTTACTTTCCTTACTCAGCGCATACGCGATGGAGAACCATTCGCTTTGAGCGGATTGATTGGATCCGGTCGAATCGGAAGCACTCTTTGCGAAAGTCACCCTCTGAACGGTCATCTTTCCTGTTGTGAGTGTTCCGGTCTTATCGAAGATGACGGTGTCAATCTTTGATGCGATTTCAATGGAGCGCACCTTGCGTAAGACGATTCCTGAACGTGCACCTTCACCCGATGCGACGAGAAGGGCTACTGGAGTTGCAAGTCCGAGAGCACAAGGGCAGGCGATGACAAGGAGCGAAACTGCAGCGGTAACGGCCTCCTGCAGGGTACCGATTCCAAATCCATACCAAACGCCAAATGTTGCGATGGCTGCAACGACGACGATCGGAACGAAGACCGAGCTGATTCGATCTGCAAGTCGCTGCACCGGAGCCTTTTCGCTCTGTGCTGTCATGACCATCTGGGTGATGCGCGAGAGTTCGCTATCTCGCCCAACTCGCTCTGCCTCGACGACAAGGCGAGAGGTGAGATTGATTGCGCCGCTAGTAACTTGATCTCCAACAGTCACATCAACCGGTAGCGATTCACCGGTGATAAAGGAGTTATCGACGCCACTTGAGCCTTCAATGATCACGCCATCGGCGGGGATTCGATCACCAGGACGAACCACGAATCGATCACCCACTCGAAGATTTTCGATGGGAGCGATGACTTCTTCGTATCCGCGCTCCTTGCTACCGCGCAAGATCACGACCTCCTTAGCGCCAAGCGCGAGAAGATGGGCGAGAGCGGAACCAGCGCGATGTTTTGCACGCGATTCAAAGTAGCGGCCAAGGATGATGAAGAAGAGGACGCCGGCAGCGACCTCAGCGTAGATATCACCAGCCCCCGTTGAGTTGGCGTAGATCGACCAACCGAATGCTGTGAGTGATCCAAGCGAGACGAGCGTGTCCATCGTCGGATGGAGGATGTTGCGCCATCCAGCGCGATGAATCGGCCAGGCAAGGAAGAGAACGATCGGCGCAGTGAGTGCGATGACCAACCAGCCGTGCGGAGAGTAGGTGGGATGTAAGAGATTGAAACGGGTGAGAGTTTCGTGGATGAATGCATCGACCGGTTCATGGAATTGCATCGTCATGGAGATCAGGATTGCTGGGATCGCAAAGAGTGCCGCGAGGAGGGTTCTGATCCCGAGGCCACGAGTACGTGAGAATGAATCAGTCTCGTCAGCGCGAAGTCTTGCTGAGTAACCGGCCTTACTTACTTGGTCGATCAAGACCTTTGACTTGGTTCCCTTTGGTACCAGGATGTGAGCGCTCTCGGTAGCGAAATTGACCGTTGCACTGGCACCTGGAATCTTGTTGAGCGCTCCCTCTACGGTTGCAACGCAGGAGGAACAGGTCATCCCCTCAACAGAGAGATCGATCTGTTCTAACTCATCTACCGATGGAGCTGGCTCAAGTGTCGCGACGGCCGAACCTCGCTCTTCGACTTTACGAAACGGTGACTTTGTGAGGTCACTCAACGGGATGAGCGCTGGCTCGGATGACGGCTTCTTCTCTTCACTCATCACTTCACCTTTCCTAGAAATTCCTCGTGGAGAAGGCCATTGCTCGAAACACCTGATGCGCCAAAAGGACCATCGACGCCTTCAAGTGAGGAGTAACGCCCGCCCGCCTCTTCAACGATGACGGCAAGAGCAACCATATCCCAGAGAGCGAGCGATGGTTCAACTGCAAGGTCAACAGCTCCCTCGGCAACGAGCATATGCGAGAGGAAATCTCCAATGGCGCGTGTTCGCCAGACATGATCAAGGATCGCAATGAATGGCTCTCTACGCGAACCCCAACCGATGAGGTCAGAGTAAGAGATTGAAGCATCGGCCAACTTGGCGACTTTGGAGACTGAGATTCTTCGCGTTGAAGACGGGAGTGACGATGCCTCTGAAGAAGGCACTGAGCACTTGTGATCACGAATTTCTCGATCACCACTTTCGAAAGTTTCGTGCGGAGATGCGGAAGCAAAATTCTCTGTGACATACGCGCCATGACCTTTCAAAGCCCACCATCTGCGCCCTAATGCGGGGGAGGAGACGACGCCAATAGAGAGTTTACGGTGTGACGACTTTTCCTGTGGCGCGTCATTTACAGGTGGGGCATCCAAGACAGTTCCCATCGCGATCAGCGTTGCCCAAGTTGGTACCCCTCGAAGGTAATTCTTCGTGCCATCAATGGGATCGATGATCCAAAATCGCGTTCCAGGTTCTGCGCCATCCAATAGCTGCGCTCCGCCAAATTCCTCACCGATGATGAGATCGTTGGGGCGTTCCTGTGCGAGCAATGAACGTAGTGCCTCTTCGACAGCGCGATCGGCATCTGTCACCGGAGTGGTATCAGGCTTGGTCTCAATGACGAGATCTAAGGCTTGATAGCGTGCGAGCGAGATCTGATCGGCGAGATCTGCCAATCGATGTGCAAGTGCAAGGTCAGTATTCGCGCTCATGAGTTGCTCGATGAAGTCAGCCTCGATGGGTGGCTGTGAACTGAGCGCAGGCATGGCTGAAGTCTATTCGGTTAAAAAACAACTTCTTGAGTGGGAATGACTCGTTATCGCGAGGAATATGCACATGCTCGCATGGATTTCAGTAATTACCTTCGGGGATGGTGTCACCCGTCTGCAAAATGTGAGCAAGACCTCTCACCAACCTTCGCCCGACCCTCCGGTGATGCTCGTTATTCGTAGCTCACGGTCGCATCGATAGCGAGAAGCCGGCGTAAGTTCGTGACGCGATGTTCTGCCTGAGGGTTCTTCGCTAACCATTCATTGAGAGCACAACTCTCCTCGTTATGGCTGCAGTTCTTCGGACAATGAGCAATCACTTCCTGCAATTCGCCGAATGCACCTACGACGCGATTTGGGTCAATATGTCGAAGGCCAAATGATCTGACTCCGGGAGTGTCGATCAACCAGCCCTTCTCGTTCACACTATCCAATTCAAATGCCACGGCATTTGATGAGGTATGTCGACCACGCCCGGTCACTTCATTGACCGAACCAGTCATCCTCGCTTCATGGCCGAGAATGCTGTTGAGAAGTGTGGACTTACCAACACCCGAGTGGCCGATCAGAACTGAGCTCTTACCCGAGAGCTTGGCGCGAAGTGTTGAGAGATCGTCGCCACGTTTCGTTGTGAATACTTCAAGCTCGAGCGGTGAATAGAGATCGCGAAGCTCAGTTGGATCTGCAAGGTCGCACTTGGTGATGATCAAGATGGGTGTGATTCCCTGATCGTAGGCAACGACTAGGGCTCGGTCGATGAATCCAGTCCGCGGTTCAGGGTTTGCAATCGCAACGACGATCAACATGAAATCCACATTTGAGACGATTGCTCGTTCCATTGCACCGATGTCATCGATGGTGCGCGAGAGCGAATTGCGACGCTGTGTCACTTCAACGATGCGCGCGAGCGTTCCTTCTTGACCGGAGATATCTCCATCGAGTTTGACGAGATCGCCAACAACAACTGCATTCTTTCCAAGTTCGCGCGCCTTCATAGCAGTGATCGTCGTGCCATCTTCGGTGAGGCATAGTGAGCGACCACGATCTACTTGAGTGACGAAGGCGATCGGAAGCTTTGAATAGTCAGGTCGATCCTTGCTTCGACGCGGAACAGATCGGGAGGGGCGAATGCGAACGTCAGACTCATCGAAGCTGTGCTTGGAACGTCGCGAGTCCTTCATCGGTTCAGGTCCCTCAACAGGGTCATCTTCCTCATCGAGCTGAATCCTTCATGATCGAACTGCCCCACCGAGGAGCTCATTCCATAGCGCAGGAAAATCCGTGATCGTCTTGCGCGTCGTTGCGATGTTCTCGACCAGCGTTCCTTCAATCATCAATCCGATAAGTGCACCCAGGGTTGCAATGCGATGGTCGTCATAGGTCGAAATAGTGACGGGGTCCCTCGGCAATTCCCGCGCGGGTTCAATCCGCAAGTAATCCGAACCCTCTTCCACGGTTGCTCCAACTTTGCGAAGTTCTGTTGCAAGTGCAGACAGACGATCGGTTTCATGGAGCCTTAAGTGTCCGATGCCACGAAGAAGTGACGGGGTCGAAGCAAAGGCGGCGACGGCAGCGATAGTGGGCGTTAGTTCGCCGACATCAGAGAGGTCCATATCCATACCAGTCAGTGCATCTCTCGATTGGGTTAATCCCGTTGAGCTCATAGCGATTCCAGATTCAGTGCGAGAGAAAGTACCGCCCATTGCCGCGAAGATCTCTCGAAGTGCATCACCCGGTTGGGTTGTCTTCAGGGGCCAGTTCTTGATCTCAACTCGTCCGCCAACGAGCAGTGCTGCAGCAAGAAATGGCGCAGCGTTGGATAGGTCTGGTTCGATCTCCAGAGTCCTGATCTCACTCTCAGTTGGAGATAAATTACTTCTCGGCGCAACGCGCCACCACCAATTCCCAGATTCCTGTCCACTCTCGACGAGGGCGCCGTGATCGCGAAGCATCGCAATCGTCATCTCAATGTGAGGCAGAGAGGGCAGTGATGGACCGACTTGGCGAATCGTTAACCCTTCCTTCATCTCAGGTGCGACGAGTAAGAGTGATGAAATGAATTGGCTCGAGAGTGAGGCATCGATCTCAATCTCACCGCCTTGAAGCTGCCCTCTGCCATGAATCGTGAAAGGAATCGCATAGCGACCTTGGTGTTCAACACTTACGCCGAGGCTCTCCAAAGCCTTGATGACAGGAGCGATCGGACGTTCATGTGAGCGCGCATCGCCATCAAAATGGATCACACCCTCAAACATTGCGGCAAAGGGTGGAAGAAAACGCATCACAGTTCCGGCATTGCCCACCTTGATATCTGCTGGCTCTGCGAGTCTTCGAGATAGTTGCGCAGGAGTTACAAGCCAAGAGGTTCCATCTAGCGATTCCTCAATCTTCACACCGAGCGCTCGAAGTCCATCGCGCATCAGTTCAGAATCGCGGGATATCAACGGCCTGACGATCTTGGTCGAGATTGTTGAGTTGGCCGAGTTGGTCGGACCCGGAAGCGCAGCCAAGATCAGTGCGCGAGCCATCATGGATTTTGAGCCAGGAATCGTGATGCTTGCATCGAGTAGATGACCCGGAGCAAAGGGTGCACGCCAGAGATCTAGAGAGGCAGAATCGCTACTCATCGCACTTTCATCTTCACAGGCGCCATTGAGGCGAAGTCTACCTGCGTACCCTTATCGCATGTGTGGCCGCTATGCGCTGACAGCGCTGAAGGAAGAGATCATCGGAGACTTCGGTATCTCAAGCCTTTCTCCGGTTGCTAAGGAGCGCACCCTTCCCGCCGATTGGAACATCGCGCCAACAAAGGAGATCTACCTGATCAAAGGTGAAGGAGATGCTCGATCGCTCGATATCGCCTCATGGGGATTGATCGCGCCTTGGAGTAAGAGTGAGGCGGAGGCAGTGAGATCGCAATCGATGGCGATCAATGCGCGTGTTGAAACGGTCCATGAAAAGCCAACATTCAGGGATTCATTCAAAGTGCGACGCTGTCTGGTGCCTGCGAGTGGATATTACGAATGGGCGACCGAGTTTGGTGAGTACCCACGTAAACAACCGATCTTCGTTTCGCCCAAGGAAGGGAAGTTTCTCGCCTTCGCTGGGATCTATAACTATTGGCGGCCGCCCTTTAACGCTAATAGGTCTGGCGACAGTGCAGCGAATGATTCGACTTCGCAAACCATGCGCACCAGCTCATCTTCTATTCAATCTGGCAGTGCTTCATTTCCATCTGGCAGTGCCTCTTTCCCGTCCACCAGATCATCTATCCAATCTGTTGCAATCATCACGCGCGAAGCTGTCAATGAGTTGGCCCAGGTGCATCACCGCATGCCGCTCTTCCTTCCTGAGGATCGATGGCAACTCTGGCTCGACACGGACACACCGCTTCCCGAGGTGATGAACTTGCTACAAGTCGAAGAACCAGATCGCAACTTGCGATTTTGGCCCGTTGCTCCGAAAGTGAATTCGATTAGGAATAACGGAGCGGAATTGATTGCTCCCATCGATTTGGGCGAGAGTGAGACTCTCTTCTAGTGATTGATTCTCGTTGAGCACCCTGCATTCGACTCGTTGAGAGTCGAGATTCGTTAGCGCTTCTGAAACTGAGACTCACATTGAGCTTCATTTCCGACAGCTATAGCATTGCGATATGTCTCCGACGAAGAAGCAGGGCAGTAGTGAGCCTGCTGATGTCGTGAGCCCTGATGGCGAAAAAGACGTTGATAAGCACCTTGCCTCGAACAAGGAACCGTTGCAACTCGACCAAGCGAGCCATGAAGGTGGCGAACTCGTCATCGTCGATCGCGATAAGGAGAGTATTGACGAACGAACCAAACGTTTTGAACGCGATGCCTTAGCATTCAAGAATCAGCTCTACTCGGCTGCGATGCGATACACCCGCAATCCAGATGATGCTCAGGATCTACTCCAGGATACCTACGCAAAGGCCTTCGTCTCTTTCCATCAGTTCGAACCGGGCACCAATCTCAAGGCTTGGCTCTATCGCGTCTTGACCACGACCTTCATCAATAACTATCGCAAGGACCAGCGTCGACCCCAGATGGCCGATAGCGAGTTGGAAGACTGGGAGTTGTTTGAGTCTGCAAGCCACACCTCGGATCAAGGGAAGTCGGCTGAGGTCGAAGTACTCGAGAACTTGCCCGATGTCGATATCAAGCGGGCGTTGGCCAGCATTCCTGAGGAGTTTCGCATGGCGGTCTACCTCGTTGATGTCGAAGGCTTCTCCTACAAGGAGGCGGCCGAGATCATCGGAATTCCGACTGGAACGATCATGTCGCGTCTTCATCGGGGACGAAAACAGCTCCGAGAGTTGTTAGCGGAGTATGCCCGTGAACTCGGTTACGGTGCTGAGAAGAAGCCAGCGGCGACGAAAGGAGGGAAGTGATCATGAGTTATGAGATCGCTCCTATGACCTGTCGCTCCGTGATGGCCTCTATCCATCCTTTCATCGATAACCAGATCGAAGACTCGGGGCTCTTCAATGCCATCGCCTTCCATCTTCAGGGTTGTGCGGATTGTGCGATGCGCACCGAGCGAGAGCGAAAGCAGATTGCGATCCTTCGCGAGTTATTGACGCGCTCCTGTGTTGAAACCACGCCAGAATCCTTGGAAGAAGAGATCCTGATGCAGATTCGCGCGCTTGCCGCACGAATGCAGGCTCCGGGCTTCTTTGGATTCACGGCTGCTGGAACGACGCAGATCTATTCGCAATATCAACGTACCGAGATCACCATCGATGGAGAGACGACGATCGAAATCGAAGAATCACACGAGATTCGACGGGACTTTCCGTTCTAGAGAGATGGACTTCCCGTTCTAGTTTTGAGTAGTGGGTAGTGTGGCAAAAGCGGCGAAACCGGCTAGAGCGGCTAGAGCGGCTAGAGCGGCTAGAGAAACGGGCGTAACTCCACTTTCCGATTGCACGCTTTGGATCCTTGAGCGGCAAGAGTGAGAGCTACTTCGTGGCTCGGGACTTCGATGATCCAAAATCCGCTGTAGTGCTCATTGTGGTGTTGATGGCCATCGAAGAGTGATGAGTGACTCACCTCTCCTTTATCGGCTCGATTGTCGACGAGAGTCGCTGAGCGAGGGTCTCCAATTCCAGCGGCGAGAACCCAATAACCATTTCGCTGGAGTTGCTCGTTGAAAGCATCAATCGTGCTCATCTCGTCAGGATTTCCCAGATTGTTTGGATGATCTATGACAAAGATGACATATCTAGGAGAGATGGAGCCGGCAGGAGATTGAGAACTCATATTGGAGAGTGTAGTTCGTTGTTATCGATCTCCTGAAGCGATCTCTTCGATCAACCCGGAATCACGAAGCGTGAGTGCTAGGTTACCGACGTGCTTAGCAATGCAGCGTATGAACCAACGCGCGAGAACCTTCTCGGTGCTGTCGGCATTGCCAACCTCACCACTCGTCCGGGCGACACTGCGGCAGCGATCGGTGATGGCGACCTAGCTGTGGTCTCCACTTCTCTCCTCAACCGATTGATGGAAGGGGCATCGCATACCGCAATTTCAGAGTTCTTGGCGATGAATGAGACCTCGATAACGACGCAATGTGAATTCAAGATTGAGAATGTGGTTGGAATCGGTATCGATCTCAATGCCACAGCAACCGTCGTTGCGCTCGATGACGAAGACGGAAAAGAGTTAGTGATTTTTGCTTGCGATATCCATCATGGAGCGATGCGAGTGGCGCATGGAATGTTGCAGCGTGAGATCGTCGAACGAGTTCGCTATTCAGCGAAAGTGGCTGCGTTGACCGTCCTTGCCCAAGATGATGAATAGAGAACAAATAAAAGAATTCCAACGAATCGAATAGTTTGAGATCGATCCTGAAATGAAAGAGCCCCAGTTCCACGTAGGAACCGGGGCTTTTTCTTACAATTGCCTGGAAGACAGCTGTTGGAACAGATGTCACACCCAAGGCAGTAGAAGGTGTTGAAACTGCGGACTCAGGCCTTCTTAGTCGCCCAGAAGATCTCACCAATCTCGTCGATCTTCGCGATCAACTTATCTGCGACAGCGACATCATTGGTGCCTTTGGTGCCTGCTGCTCCTGCGAGCTTGGTTGCCTCATTGAATAGTGAGTGAAGTTGTGGGTAGGCCTCGAAGTGATTTGGCTTGAAGTAATCAGTCCAGAGGACCCAGAGGTGCTCCTTAACCTGGTGTGAGCGCTCCTCCTTGATGGCGACAGAACGTGCCTTGAAGTCGTTGTCAGAGGAGGCGTTGTACTTTTCCATGCAGGCCTTGACCGAGAGCGCCTCGATACGAGCCTGAGCAGGGTCATATACGCCGCAAGGAAGATCGCAGTGTGCGTAAACCTTCATGATGTAGTCCTTTCAATGTACGTCCTTGTAAGACCCAGTCGGGTCAAACTCGCCTTAGGGATCCCATTGATCCTGTGACTGTGGAGAATTAAGGCGAAGGCTACCTTTGGCCTGCAGTTTCTGCTCAACCAAGAACCGCAGCCCGAAAGTTCATCTCAAGAATTCATCCCAGCGGATGGGGATAGCAGAATGGGGGATCATGATCGGACTGTCGCGAAAGATTCTTGAAACCCTCTCATCAATAGCCGGCCTGACTAGGGTGGAGATAGAGGGCCGTTCTATGGAACCGAATTTCAAGAGTGGCCAGAAGATCTGGGTTCGACTCTTTCGGTCGACTCCTTCACAAGAACAAGTCATCCAAATGCGCGGACGGGTGATTCTCGTCGAGCGCGAAGAGTATCCAGGGATCTTCCTACTCAAACGACTCGAGAAGGTCCAGGGAGATCTGATCTGGGTAGAGGGCGATAACAAGGACTCTGTGATCGCAGCCCTGCAACATGACTCTCGGAAATTCGGATGGTTGTCACGAGATTCCATTCGAGGCTTAGCGCTCAAAAATAAGTAACCAAGAAACGAGTCATAGTCCAGCTGAATTCATGGAATTTAAGAGTAGCGCTAGCGCATGAAGGCTTCCATGATCAGAGCTTTCTGCTCTTCTTCATGGACGTGATGATTTCCGGTCGCTGGGCTCGCAGTTGCTCGACGTGAGACACGGCGAAGTGTTCGACCAGAGAGGACTTCCTGGGTTGCGAGTGCGATGAATGGCCAAGCGCCCTGGTTCGCAGGTTCATCTTGAACCCAGAGCAAATTCGCATTCGGATGCTTCGCGATGACTTCGCCGAATTCCTTCTCAGGGAATGGATAGAAGCGCTCAACTCGAACGATCGCAGTCGAACTCTCGCCCAACTTCTCTCGCTCTGAAATGAGCTCCCAATAGACCTTGCCCGAACAGAAGATCACTCGAGTTGCATTGGTAACCGTTGGATCATCGATGAGCGGACGGAAGGTTCCAGTCGTGAAATCTTCGATCTTCGATGCTGCCGCTTTGAGGCGAAGCATCGACTTGGGCGTGAAGACGACCAGTGGACGTCGCGCCGGATTCTTCATGTGCCAACGAAGGAGGTGGAAGTAGGAAGCTGGTGACGAGGGCTGAGCAACAGTCATGTTCTTCTCCGCACAGAGCGTGAGGAAGCGCTCGATACGTGCCGAAGAGTGGTCGGGGCCTTGTCCCTCATAGCCGTGTGGCAAGAGCATGACGACGGAGGATCGCTCGCCCCATTTCTGGAGTGATGATGAGATGAACTCGTCGATGATGCTCTGCGCACCGTTGACGAAGTCGCCGAATTGCGCCTCCCAAAGTACGAGCGCATTCTCGCGAGCCACCGAGTAGCCATATTCGAAACCAAGCGCTGCATATTCAGAGAGCAAGGAGTCAAAGACGAAGAACTGGTTCTCTTCGGAGATCAATCCACGAAGCGGAGTCCATTCCGCTGCATTCTTGGAATCGACGATCACAGCATGGCGATTGGAGAAGGTTCCACGGCGGGCATCCTGTCCAACGAGGCGAATCGGGTGGCCTTCGAGAAGCAGGGATCCGAATGCCAACATCTCGCCACCCGACCAGTCGACAGTTCCATCATTGAGAGATTCAGCGCGACGAGTGAGTTGTGGCAGAAGTTTCGGATGAACGTTGAAGCCTTCTGGAACTGAGGTTTGAGTCGCTGCGATCTGGCGAGCAACGGACTCACTGATTGCGGTGCTGATCGCCTTCGATGAAGGAGCCTCAGGTGCAGGCGGGAAGTTGTCGTCCGGTTTGGTGTTATGCACTTCTTGATAGATCGACTCGAGTTGCGACTGGAAATCCTGCGCGATCGCATCGGCCTCTGCCTGTGTGATGTCACCGCGACCGACCAGCGCCTCGGCATAGAGAGTGCGCACCGAGCGCTTCTGCCCGATCAATTCGTACATCAAAGGTTGTGTGAAGCTCGGCTCATCGCCTTCGTTATGTCCGCGACGTCGGTAGCAGACCATGTCGATGACGACGTCCTTATTGAAAGCTTGTCGGTATTCATAGGCGATCCGCGCAACGCGTACACACGCTTCAGGATCATCGCCATTGACGTGGAAGACCGGAGCTTGGATCATCTTCGCGACATCGGTCGAATAACGCGATGAACGAGCAGATCCAGGAGAGGTGGTGAAACCAACCTGATTGTTGATCACGACATGGATGGTTCCGCCGATGCGATAGCCCTTCAGTTGTGAGAGCTGGAGCGTCTCAGCGACGATTCCTTGACCGGCGAATGCGGCGTCACCGTGGATCAGGATCGGTAAGACGGAATAGAGCTTCTTGACGTTGAGCGCATCTTGTTTCGCGCGAACGATTCCTTCGAGGACGGGGTTGACGGCTTCAAGGTGGGATGGGTTCGCTGCAAGATAGATATTGGTCGTCGCGCCTGATTCGGCTTGGAAGACTCCTTCGGTGCCGAGGTGATATTTCACATCTCCAGAGCCGTGGACTTCATTCTCTGCGTAATTTCCTTCGAACTCTTGGAAGATCTGACCGTAGGACTTGCCGGCGACATAGGCGAGGACATTGAGACGTCCACGGTGCGGCATACCGATGCACGCTTCATCAAGGCCTGATTCAGCAGCGGAAGTGATGATCGCATCAAGGAGTGGGATGACCGATTCGCCACCTTCGAGTGAGAAGCGCTTCTGACCGATGAACTTGGTATGCAAGAAGCTCTCAAATGCTTCAGCGCTATTGACCTTTCGGAGAATGCGAAGTTGTTCGTCACGAGGTAGACGTGGCGCACCGACTTCCACCTTCTCTTGGATCCACTTTCGCTCTTCGGGATTGTCGATATACATGTACTCGATACCGATCGAGCGGCAGTAGGAATCACGGAGGATGCCAAGGATCTTGCGAAGTTTCATGAATGGCTGGCCACCGAATCCGCCGGTTGCGAATTCGCGGTCGAGATCCCAGAGAGTCAGGCCATGTGTTACGACGTCGAGGTCAGGGTGTGAACGTTGCTTGTATTCCAATGGGTCGACATCGGCCATGATGTGACCAGAGGTGCGGTACGCGTTGATCAATTGTTGGACGCGAGCGGTCTTGTTGATCTCATCGTCTTTGGAGAATTCGAAGTCGGATACCCAACGGATCGGTTCATAAGGAATGCGTAGCGCTGCGAAGATCTCGTCGTAGAAGTTCTCTGCACCAAGGAGGATCTCGTGGATGCGACGGAGGAAATCACCTGATTGTGCACCTTGGATGATGCGATGGTCGTAGGTGCTGGTGAGGGTTACCACCTTGGAAATCGCCATTCGGGCAAGAGTCTCTTCACTTGCTCCTTGGAACTCTGCCGGGTAATCCATCGAGCCGACGCCAAGGATCAAACCTTGTCCTTGAACAAGACGCGGAACAGAATGAACGGTGCCGATCGTTCCTGGGTTGGTGAGTGAGACCGTTGTTCCAGCGAAATCTTCAACGGCGAGGGAGCCTTCGCGGGCTTTCTTCACCAACGCTTCGTAGGAAGCGTGGAACTGAGCGAAATCCAAGGATTCGCAACCCTTGATGGAGGGTACGAGAAGCTGGCGTGAACCATCTGGCTTAGCGAGATCGATTGCGATGCCAAGGTTGATGTGTTCCGGATGTCCAATCGCAGGCTTGCCATCTACCTCGGTAAAGAATGCATTCATCTCCGGCATCGCACGTAGCGCCTTGATCATGGCGAAGCCGATCAGGTGGGTGAAGGAGACCTTGCCACCACGTGCCCGCTTGAGATGGTTGTTGATGACGGTGCGGTTGTCGATGAGAAGTTTCGCAGGGATGGCACGGACAGAGGTCGCAGTTGGAACCGTCAGCGACGCTTCCATACTTTGAACGACTCGTGCGCCAACGCCGCGAATCGGCTCAACGCTCGCTGCTGCTGGAGTTGCAACTGCTTTCACAGGTTGTGCAACTGGGTCAGCAGGAGTTGGTGATGCGGTCACGCGTGGTTGGGAGACGGTGGGTTGCGGGGTGAAAGATTGTTGCGCCGGTTGAGTTGGAGTTGGAGTTGGGGTTGGCGTCGGTTGGGCTGATGCTGCTGGGGTAGCTGGGGTAGAAGCAACAGGGGTAGAAGCAACTGATGCAGCGGTGGGCGCGGATGTTGCAGGAGCAACTGAGGATGCAGATGATGTAGATGAGGCAGCTCGAGTCTGTGCCTTAGGTTGTGGTGGAGTGCCACCTCGGGGTGCGCCATTGACTGCGCCGTTAACAGCAGCGCCTTGTGATGCTGACCCACTTGCACTCGAGCCGGGCGTGATCGTTGTTGCAGCTGATGGAGAGAAATTCGCTGCCTTGAACTCAGGGGAGTTGAAGAAATCTCGCCAGTTTGCTTCGACCGAATTGGGATCTGCGACGTACTTTTCATACATCTCTTCTACGAGCCAGTCATTGGCACCAAAATTTCCGCTCACAGAGGGTTAGCCTATCGGGGGCTCAAGGGGCCTTCTACACGGCATATTTCGCTTCTTTTCATCGATTGGGAGAAGTTGCGCAGACCATGCGCAGACCATGCGCAGACCATGCGCAGGAGATGGGCAAACGATGCGCAGAAGAGGCAGGGAAGAGATCACCTCGGCATACTTGGCGTTATGGCCTCCGTCACTTCGCAAGATTCATCCTCGGATTCGACAGCAGGGTCTCCAGTTTCAACAGCGGGTTCAACTCCAGTTTCGTCTCCACTTTCAACAGCGGGTTCGGTATCCGAAACCGCAAGGCCTTGGGCCATTGTCACCGGTGGATCGAGGGGTCTTGGCTTCGAAACAGCCAAAGGTCTAGCTGCACAGGGTTATCGACTGATCCTCGTTTCAAAGGACTCCGAGCGTTTACGCCTGGCAGCGGAAGAGATCAATAGAGATTTCAAGGTTGCTGATTCTCCATCAACTGAAAGTAGCGACAGTTCACGAGCCACTGAGTCATCGTTGAATCCGCCAGATGACAATCAAGTAGCACATTTCTGGCCGATTGATTTTGAGGCTACTACGCCGCAAGCGCTCGCAGGTGTGCAAAATTCTGCTCGCAAGATCTTGGGCAAGTATCAGCCCATCTGGGGATTGCCAAAAGTTGTCGTCATCGCTCATGGAGTTATGAGCGCAAAGATGTCAAAGACTTTGCGGACCGATGTCGATGAATGGCGACGAGTTATGAGTATCAATCTCGATTCAGTTTTCGCTCTCGTCAATCTCTTTGGCTCGGCGATGAGTGAGGCGAGGGATGGTCGAATCATCATCTACTCAGCATGTTTGGGAAGGATGTCAGGCCCTGGAAATGCTGGCGGACTTGCTCCGTATCGAATCTCCAAAGCTGGAGTCAATGCATTGGTTAGGAATCTCGCACACGAGACCGGTCATGGTTCGCGAGGTTTCTTGATTGATGCCGTCTGCCCCAATCATTCACGCACCGACATGGGTGGCGCTGATGCGCCACGTAGCGCCCAAGAGGGTGCCGCCTGCGCTATTTGGCTTGCAACTCGACCTTTCTCAGCAGGGCAGGATCAGACAGGCTTACTTTGGGAAGATAACGAAGTCGTTCCGTGGTGATGAGCCGCCTTGAACAACTAGCCGCTTTGAACAACAAGCCGTCGCGAACAACTAGCCGTCTCGAACCCTTCGAACAGTTAGCCGTCTCGAACCCTTCGAACAGTTAGCCGTCTCGAATAATTCCGTACTCCCCAATAGATTAGGTGCATGTCGACCACAGAATCCGGATCTTCAATTCCTTCCAACGACTCAGGTTCATCTGCCGCCTCCAACTTCTCCATCCCCGCAGACCCAACGCGAGGCAAAGAGGTCTTCGAACTCGATCGCGCACATGTCTTTCACTCCTGGTCGGCACAAGCTCAAATCTCGCCACTTCCTGTCGCTGGCGGCAGAGGTTCTTACTTTTGGGATTTCGATGGCAAGAAGTATCTCGACTTCTCATGCCAATTGGTCTTTACCAATATCGGCTTCCAGCATCCAAAAGTCGTCAAGGCGATCCAAGATCAAGCAGCGCTTCTGACCACGGTCGCACCACAAGTTGCAAACGACGCTCGCGGTGAAGCAGCAAAGCGAATCACTGAACTCGCTGGCAAAGCACACAACAAAGTCTTCTTCACCAACGGTGGAGCTGATGCGGTAGAGAACGCAATCAAGATGGCGCGCATCCACACCGGACGCCACAAGATCCTTAGCTTCTATCGCTCCTATCACGGCAACACAGCGGCAGCGATCACTGCAACCGGCGATCCACGCCGTTGGCCCAACGAATTCGCTTACGGTCACGTCCACTTCTTTGGGCCCTATCTCTATCGCTCTGCATTCTGGGCAACGAGCGAAGCAGAGGAGTGCGAGAGAGCGCTCAAGCATTTGGAAGATGTGATCACTTTCGAAGGACCGAAGACCGTAGCCGCAATCCTCATCGAATCTGTTGTTGGGACCGCAGGCGTCTTGATCCCACCGAAGGGATATCTTGAGGGCGTTCGCGCGCTCTGCGATAAGTACGGAATCCTCTGGATTGCCGACGAAGTGATGAGTGGATTTGGTCGAACAGGGAATTGGTTCGGCTATCAACTATCGAGCGTCGAGCCCGATCTCATCACCTTCGCAAAGGGCGTCAATTCAGGCTATGTCCCTCTCGGGGGTGTGATCATCTCTGATGCGGTTTCAAAGACCTTCGACGATCGGGTCTTTCCAGGTGGACTCACATACTCCGGACATCCACTCGCCGCAGCCTCTGCAGTTGCGACGATCGATGCAATGAAAGAAGAGAAGGTCGTTGAGAGCGCTCGCGAGATCGGGGAAAAGGTGTTGGGGCCTGCACTCCGTGCGCTCGCCGAGAAGCACCCAGTGATCGGCGAGGTGCGCGGTGTTGGTGTCTTCTGGGCGCTCGATCTCGTCAAGGATCGCGAAACGCGCGAGCCACTCGCACCATACGGCGGTACCAGTGAAGCGATGGGTCTCTTCGTCGCAGAGTGCAAGAAGAATGGCTTGATGCCATTTAGTAACTTCAATCGCGTTCACGTCGTGCCACCATGCAATGTGAGTGAAGCAGAAGTCAAAGAGGGCGTCGCAATTATGGATAAGGCTTTCGAAGCGATCGGCAAGTACTACGAGGGGAAGAAATGAAAGAGGTAACTCACTTCATCAATGGAAGCTTCACTGCTCCCGATAAGGGCGCTCGCAAAGGAGAGATCTTCGATCCTGCGACCGGAGAAGTAAGTGGCTTCGTTGACTTCGCCTCCGTTGAAGTTGTCGATCAAGCTGTCGCTGCTGCGGTCAAAGGCTTTGAAGAGTGGCGCAACACTTCGCTTGCAAAGCGTGTTCAGACCCTCTTCGCTTTCCGCGAAATCCTCAATCGCCGCAAGGAAGAGCTTGCTGCCATCATCACTTCTGAGCATGGCAAGGTGCTCTCAGATGCACTCGGTGAAGTGGCGCGCGGCCTTGAAGTCGTTGAATTTGCCTGCGGAATCCCACATCTTCTTAAAGGTGGTTACAGCGAGGGTGTCTCAACGGGAATCGACTCCTATTCCATTCGCCAACCGCTTGGCGTAGTCGGCATCATCTCGCCCTTCAATTTCCCGGCGATGGTTCCAATGTGGTTCTTCCCGATTGCGATTGCGAGCGGAAATGCAGTTGTCATCAAACCCAGCGAGAAGGACCCATCTGCGACCAACTTCGTTGCGAGCCTCTGGAAGGAAGCAGGTCTTCCTGACGGAGTCTTCAATGTCGTACATGGAGATAAGGTCGCAGTCGATCGATTGATCGAGCACCCTGATGTCAGGTCACTCTCCTTCGTTGGTTCTACACCGATTGCCAAGTACATCTATGAAAACGGAACCAAGAATGGCAAGCGCGTTCAAGCTCTTGGCGGCGCAAAGAATCACATGTTGGTCTTGCCGGATGCCGATCTTGATCTCGCTGCTGATGCTGCGGTCAATGCAGGGTTCGGTTCTGCAGGTGAGCGTTGCATGGCAATCTCTGTGGTTGTAGTGGTCGAGCCGGTTGCGGATGCTTTGATCGAAAAGATCAGTACTCGCATGGCGACACTCACGACAGGGGATGGAAGACAAGGCTGCGATATGGGACCACTTGTTACCCGCGTTCATCGCGACAAGGTCGCCTCGTATGTCGATGCAGGCGAGAAGGAGGGCGCAAAGCTCGTCGTTGATGGTCGCAACCCAACGGTGAAAGGTGGACCAGAAGGATTTTGGCTGGGCCCAACGCTCTTTGATGCAGTCACACCTTCTATGTCGATCTATAAAGAAGAGATCTTTGGTCCAGTTTTGAGCATTGTTCGCGTCTCTAGTTATGACGAGGGTCTAGCGCTCATCAACAACCATCAATATGGAAATGGCACCGCAATCTTCACCAATGACGGTGGCGCTGCGCGTCGATTCCAGAATGAAGTTCAAGTTGGAATGGTTGGCATCAATGTTCCAATTCCAGTGCCAACCTCGTACTACTCATTCGGTGGTTGGAAGGCCTCGCTCTTTGGCGATACCCATGCGCATGGAACCGAGGGCGTGCACTTCTTCACTCGTGGAAAGGTTGTCACCTCGCGCTGGCTCGATCCAAGCCATGGCGGTATCAATCTCGGGTTCCCGCAGAATCGCTAGCGGAAGCATCTTCAACTAACTGCACTTGTTTGACGGATGCAAGCACGTAACCCTATTTCAATCGCGGTTACTTGAATCGTTACCGATCGTTATTCCGGTATTGAAAACCAGGTAGCGAGAAGTGCTGGGATAGCAATTAGTCCCAGAATGACACCGAGCAAGATGCGATCGCTCGTAATCAAGTAATAGGCAACTGGCGTCGCAATCAGGTTTGCGATCACTACAGGTGCGCGCCCCCAGTTCTTGCGATGTCGCAATCCTCTACTTGCGACAATCAGGCCAAGGGATCCCAGGGCAGCGAATGCAATTTCAGCCAACCATGCGCTGGGCGCTTCCACTTCGCTGATAAATGCGTTGATGATGAGGAAGATCGCGAGCGAAGCGACGATGAGACCCTCAAGAAGAGCCAACGACGAGGCGAGGCGATAGACCCAGTCTGGAGTTCGCCCTGAGTTGTTACCTTCGCTTGTCGTGGTCATTAGAGTGAAATCTACACCTGGGAAGATTTTGTAGAGAGTTATTGATCATTGGATGAAAGAGAAGAGAAAGTCCAAAGAGAGGAGAAAGTGCTCTCGTTAGGCAAATCTCTGGTTCGCCGTATCTCTGGTCCGTATCTCTGGTCCGTATCTCTAGTCAGGCCAAAGAGAAGTAACTACCCTCGGGTTATGAGGCATCTAGCGCTTCAAAATGATGGACATGTCGACCAACTGACCGGTCTTGACGCACCTGACATCTTCTATCGGTTCCTCGAGAAAGGGCTTGCGTTGGAAAACCGCTCTGGCAGGGTTGAAACTGCACTTGTCCGGTTCCGACTATCAATTGTTAATGCGGAATTGATCAGCCACGAGAGTGCACTGAACATTGATCCTGGGAGTAGCCCCATCCAAATCACTGACTCCCAAGAGGACCCATACGATTCCGAGTCAGCATTTGCCGTAGCTCTCTTTGCAAGGTTTCTTTCAAGAGCCACTCGATCCGATGAGAACATCACAAGAATCGGCGAGTTGACCTTCCTCCTCCTAGCCCATGTTAAAGATGAAGCTGAATTGCTCAGCCTCAAGAATCGCTTCGAAGTTGCTCTAGCACAGATCGACTTGAAGCAGGGAGATTGTGACTTCTCTGTGGATATTGATTGCTTTTTGCATCAACCTGGGGAAGAGATGTTGGATTTTCTAGAAAGAGTTGACGTCTGAGCTTGTGTCTTGTGGGGGAGTTGACGTCTGAGCTTGTGTCTTGTGGGGGAGTTGTTGATTCTCCTTGAGACAGTACATCGAATCATTGCGCCGACAATCGGACATTAATCATGAATAGATTCAGTACGCTTGTCGCCGACAATCAAAAAATCTTCTCACGGCAATGAGACTCCGCCAATAATTTCGAAGCAACAGATTGATCTTGGTTGTGGATAACTTGAAAGCCCTGATTCTCGTTTGATTTACCTTGCGCCCATGTCAGTGTTAAGTGCTACGTGGTGGGCTCGTAAGAGTGGCAAGCAAGATCAACATGATCAACATGATCAAGGGGCCCTGCCTCCTTTAAATAGAGGGAGCTATCCAGGTGATCGCTCGTCACAGATGGAGGCACCAGCACACGATGGGTTAGCCGGTCATAGAGTGAATCCGGGTGCAGTTGATCAATCAGGTGTCGAGATTCGATTCCCATATCAACTGGATCAAGTTCACACTTCAATGGATGGTCACGGAGCAGACCCGATTCGGTTTCTTCCTATGAATCCAATGGGACCCACCATTGCCCACTCAGGAATGCACGTGGGACCCACCATCGCCCACCCAGGAATGCACGTGGGACCCACTATCGCCCACCCAGGAATGCACGGGGGACCCACTATCGCCCACCCAGGAATGCACGTGGGACCCAGTAATCCGCAACGAAGCGCGCCTAACGAGCCGCCTCTCGGACCCATAATGCCGCCAGATCTTTCAAAGGTTCATCTATCCATGGACTTTGGGCCGATCCATCACCTCATGGTCGACCCTTCTGTGGAAGAGATCTGGATCAACTCGCCGCGACGCGTCTTCATCTCTCGGAGCGGCAAGACTGAACTGACAAATGTCCTGTTGACGAGTGATCTTGTAGAGAACTTGGTCGAAAGGGCACTCATGTGGGGCGGGCGACGCTTGGATCGATCCCACCCGTTTGTCGATGCAAGACTCCCTGACGGTAGTCGCTTACATGTAGCGATTCCGGATGTGACCGCGGAACATTGGGCAGTCAATATTCGAAAGCACCTCATGCATGGAAAGACTCTCAGCGATCTCTCCGCCATGGGCGTCTTCTCGGAGGAAGTTCGAGACTTGCTCTCGGGTGCAGTCAAGGATCGCAAGAACATATTGGTGAGTGGTTCGACTCAAGCGGGAAAGACCACCTTGCTCAACGCACTCATCGCTGAAGTCCCGCAATACGAACGAGTCATTACGATCGAAGAGGTCTTTGAACTGCGTTCGGTGTTGCCGGATGTGGTCTCCATGCAGACACGAAGCGCATCTCTCGAGGGTACGGGAGAGATAACCCTGCGTGATCTGATCAAGGAGTCACTGCGCATGCGGCCATCACGTTTGGTGGTCGGTGAAATTCGCGAAGCGGAGTCGCTCGATCTCTTGATCGCTCTGAATTCTGGGATTCCGGGCATGGCAACCATCCATGGCAATTCCGCTCGCGATGCAGTGAGGAAGCTTCAAACTCTCCCGCTGCTTGCAGGAGAGAACATCTCTCATCAATTCATCTCACCAACCGTCGCTCGTTCCATCGATTGGGTGGTGCACGTTGGCCTGGATCCCTTAACCGGGCTACGACGTTTGCGCGAAATTTGCGAAGTGACCGGCCGGCTTGAAGAACAGACGCTTGAAATGCATCAAATCTACGAGTGGAGCAAGAGTGAGGATCCTTCATGACAAACGCAAAAAGCGTGAAGAGCTTGAAGAATGTGGCAAACGTGGCAAACGTGTTAAACACGGAAAGCGTGAAGAGCATGGCAAACGTGACTAACGTCAAAAGTGTGAAGAGCGTGAACAGCGCGGCAAACGTGACTAACGTGAAAAGCCCGAAGAGCGGAAATGTGGGTGATGCCAATTTGAAGTCGTTTGGTGTCAAGCATCAACCATTCGCCTCATCGCTACAAGGCGCTGTGAGTAATCCAAAGTTTCAACGAACAATCTCGATCATCTTGACTGGTGTGATCTCCTTTCCGATTGCGATGATCATGACGCGATCGATTGTCATGGCAACGGCCATCTCGACTGTGGCGCTAGTTCTACCCATAGAGATGTCACGACTCTCATATTCGAAGAGATTGAAGTTGGAGCGAGAGGCGTGGCCCGTTGCGATCGATCACCTTATCTCTGCAGTGGGATCGGGAATCTCACTCAATCAAGCAATCTATGACCTTGCCGATCGCGGTCCTGACATCTTGACTCCTCAATTCCAGGAGATAAAGCGATCCCTCCAGGGCGATACGCCATTTCAAGTTGCATTGAGGGAGGGAAAGCGCGGATTTCGTACATCTGCAGCCGATCAAGTCTTAGAGGTATTGATCATCGCTCGTATCACGGGTTCGTCCAATGTCGGAAATATCTTGAGAACCTTGGGTGAATTCTTGAGGCAGGAGAATGCGATGCGTGCTGAAGTTGAAGCACGTCATGGTTGGGTTCGATCCTCAGCGAGCCTTGCAGCCATCGCCCCATGGGTCCTACTCGTCATTTTGTCCGCTCAACCAACGACGCGAGCAGCCTTTACGAGCGTGACTGGCCTATACATATTGATCGCGGGAGTTGGGATGACGGCGATTGCATATATCTGGATGAATCTGGTTGGTCGATTACCTGAAGTACCTCGTGCTCTCTACTGATGGACTTCGGATGACCCATTCTCAGAGGTGGATGCTGTGATGACACCAGCTAATCGAGTTATAGCGAGTCATGTATCGAAATGGATGCTGTGATGACACTTGCCGGCGGGCTCTCATCTATTCAGTCACCAGATGTGGTCGACTTCAAACTTGCAGTCAATGCCCTCGCGGATATTCCGAGCAACTCCATCCCGGCTCTCGTGCTGCTATTGGTAACACCCCTATTGCTTCTAGGCGCCGACTATTTGTTTGACGAATTACTCAAGGTAAATGACGGATTGAGGAGATCACTCCATTATCGGAGCCTGATCTACTTCAGTGTCGTTGCCATAACTGCACTTGTCCTTTTCAAAGTCAGGGATAGCAATGGTTTCCTGGAAGCGATACGGATTACCAGTGAGACGCTCTTTCAAGTTCTTGCGCTTCTTGCAATGTTCTTCGTTCTTGCAAAGTGGTGGATGCAGAAGCGATGGGAGTCACGCCGAAAAAAGAGCATTGAAAAGCTTGAATTGGAATTGCCGCAGTACCTTGAAATGTTCCACATCCTCATCACCTCAGGAATGAGTGTGCTATCAGCTCTCAAGGTACTTGGCGATGAAAGAGATGGAGGTTCTCATCCAGGAGCCACCAAGCGAGCAAAGCATGACTGGCGGATGACAAAGAATCGATCTTCTGCCATGCGGGAAGTCATCAAAGAGATCTTGACCAACGTTGAAAGTGGAACAACAATCGAGAGGTCGCTTGATGCAGCAGTCTTCAATGCGGGATCAGAACAATTGCGTCGGTTCAGTGATGCGGTGATCTTGGGAATGGAACGCGGAAGTTCTATGGGACAGACTTTGAAGAACTTGATTGGAGAGACTCGAAACCAAAGCAAGATTTTGGTGATGCAGCGAGCAGGAAAAGCTGAGATTCAACTGCTCATTCCAGTGGTTTTTCTGATTCTTCCTATCTCCGTGATGTTCGCAATTTGGCCCTCCTACGTGAATTTGGTGTCCATCATGGGTTGATGTGGAAGAGCTAGCGAGGTTCGAAGCTGAATGTCGGTTCAAGAATCAACGTTGTGGTTCTTACGAATGTGAAGCGCCTTAGCGAGAACAAGTAGGGGCGTTTCAAAGCAGGTTAAGGCAACCTAAGAGAAAGGAACAGAACAGTGAAAGAAGTTTTCTTTGAGCAAAAGGATGTGAGTGAGATCAAGAGCCGAGCCGCGGCTTCAGTGGGTCCGGATGGATCAGGTGGCGTGGGTCCGGAGGGATCAGGTGGCGTGGGTCCGGAGGGATCAGGTGGCGTGGGTCCGGAT
>JACCDW010655554.1_pt1 | contig 26231 bp, 25 predicted proteins | sample 7449781 | NCBI WGS metagenome assembly JACCDW01 (sample SAMN15323449, study PRJNA562643) | freshwater metagenome | isolation source: river surface water | place: USA:Blue River Watershed | collected 2017-08-18
CAAGAAAACCTATTTTCTTAAAAAGAATTTAAGAAAATTTTAAATATTTTTTAAGGAAAAGCTTGCACTGTATCTTAAAATTGTCTTAAATTTGCAATGCGTTTAAAATCAAACCTTAAAACACCGCAAACAAAGACAATGAAAAAAGTAATCGCAATCTTATTCGTAGCATGTGTAGCTTCTTTAGCTGCTTGTACTTCTAAATCTGAAACTGCTGCTGACTCAACTGTAGCTGCTGTAGATTCAACTGCAACTGCTGTTGTTGACACAACTGCTGCTGCTGATACAACTGCTGCTGCTGATACAACTAAGAAATAATTTTTCTTAAGTCATATAAAAAAGCCTTGTTCTCACGAACAAGGCTTTTTTATTACCTATTAATCAAGGCTTTACCAGGTTTTTAGTCTTTCATTCATCTGACTTAGTAAAAACTTAGATACACTTCTTTCTTTTCCTAACCCAATAGTTAGTTGGTCTATTTTCGTAATAGGCAAAACTTTCTTGGTTGTGCTGGTTGTAAAAACCTCATCGGCATCGAGAAGTTCTTGCAGAGTTACGCTTCGCTCCTCAACCTTAAAATTTTCTTTCGCCAGCTCTAAAACGTAGCGTCTGGTAATCCCTTTTAAGATTTGAGTATCTGGCGTGGCAATCACATTATCTTTCACTACAAATACATTGCTACGGCTGAGTTCACTGATATATCCATCTTTATGAAATAATACATCAGTTGCCTCTGCTGCTTTTATCGCCGTTTGTAGAATCATTAAATGTTTATAATCAGTGCTTTTGATTTCGGGGTAGTCACGTACATACTCATGCGAAATTACCTTAATCCCCACTTCATATTCATGTGGCTTTACTGGATGAATATCTTCACTAATAATGAGTAGGTTGGGCTGTACCATTTTCATACTATCGGGCGAGTATCCACCTGTTAGCACAAAACGGATTCCACAGTCTTCTAAACCGCTCTTTTGGATTAAATTCATAACGGCTACGTAAGCCTCATCTTTCGATATTGGGTTAGGCAGATACATCAATTTTGCCGAACGCTCAAAACGCTCCCAATACCAGTCCCACTGAAACGGACGACCATTGTAAGTACGAAAATAATCAAACAAGCCATAGCCACGCAAAAGCCCCAAGTCTGTAATATGAATGTTTGTATTTTCAATAGGAGTGATAACTCCATTTAGATAGCAATGATGAGCCATAATTGACTAATAATTAAGTTATTTATTAAAAAATCAGCAGCCCAACTTGTGGACTGCTGACTATCTCGACTGTAAACCAATCTTATCTTTTTACTTCAAAGAAATCTCCTTTATTCCAAGTCGGTCTTGCAGGAGTTTGTGCTACTAAATAACTCACTAAAAAGTTTACACGAGCGTATGTTTTACCTGCTGCCCATACAAAACCATTAGTAATTTCATCCGATGGCTTGTGATAGTGAGCCTCACGCCATTTTTTTACTTTTTCAGCCAGATTTAAGCTCGGATTACTAAATCTATAACCATACTTAATATGTAAGGCAGGTATACCCGCTTTCACGAAATTGTACTGGTCGCTACGCACGAAACGTCCTTCGCTTGGGTCGGGGTCTGGCTCAACTTCTAATTTGGCGATACTGGCTGCTGTTTCGACTACTTTTTGTAAACTACTGTGTTCGGCACCCAATGGAGCAACAGACTCCAACGGAGCAAGTAATGTAGGCATATCGGTATTAATATCGGCCACGATTTGCGTCTTTTTAACTGTTGGGAAAGCATTGAAATAGCCAGACCCTAAGAGTCCCATTTCTTCGGCGGTTACTAATACAAATAAGATTGAACGCTTGGGTTTTTGAGGTAAAGAACCATACATACGAGCAATTTCTAAGGCACAAGCAACTCCCGAAGCATTATCATGAGCTCCATTGTAAATCGAATCACCGTTGATAGGTTTTCCAACACCAAGGTGGTCGAGATGTCCTGAATGAATCACAAATTCTTTTTTTAGTTTTGGGTCTGACCCTTCTACTTTTCCAATGACGTTATAACTAACTACATCTTGAAATGTACTTTCGTAGTGTCCGCTAATGGTGCTTTTGAGAGCCTTACTCACATATTTGCCTTTTTCGAGCTGTTGCCAAGTGCTATCAAGCATATTATTTTCGGCACGCATAAGGTCTTGTAAAGCAGGAACAGAAATTCCACCAGCTACTATAATTTTACCCCCTAAAACCGATGCTGAACTTGTTCGCTTACCAGCTGCTGTTACAGATGCGGAAACGCCATTAGCCACCATATTATTGGCACCAGCTTTAAATTGCACCATGCTGCTGGTGTAATTACAAACCAGCACACCGATAGCACCATTTTTAGCCGCAAACTCTTGTAAAGTTGCTGGATAGCCTAAGTGTAGTTTTACATTCGTAGGTAAATTGTCTGGAATCCGACGTAAAACAACTACAATCTTACCTTTGACATTTAATCCTTTGTAATCATTTATGTTGATTTGTGGCGTATCAAAACCCGAACCCACAAATACTAACGGAGCATTGAAGTCAACTGATTTTTGCTCGGGGTGTGGATAAATTGACAAATCATTACCAAGAGTTAATTCTCGTTTCTCACCATTGGGAAGAGTAAGCGTAAACTTGGCCGTTTCTTTCACGAGCTTGGTTTTACGCAAAACAACTTTTTGTGTGTACGTACCATTCTCGCCAGCAGGTTTAAGCCCCATATCTTTGTATTGCTTAGCCACATAATCAACTGCCATCTGATAGCCCTCTTTACCAGGTAAACGCCCTTTAAGTTTATCATCTGAAAGATACGCTACATGGGCTTTAATTCTATTAGTGTCAATGGTTTCGAGGTGTTTTAAGACTTGTTCAGAAACGATATTCTGAGCAAATGCCGAAAGGCTTAAAAAGGAGAAAAGGGTTAGGAATGTTTTCTTCATAAAGTGTAATTTCTGTTTTTTTATCAAAAGTAAAGGTTCTTGTTTAAAGCTACGCAACCACCTTGTCATTTTTTGCATCTACCAATCAAACAAAATTAGAAAAACTATGAAAAAGCACCTTTTGACACTAAGTTTCGTACTTAGTCTATTACCTGTATTTGCTCAAACCACCTTGAAATCTCACACCGATTGGCTCACTACTCACCTAAACAAACTCGTCATTGATGACGACGACAAACAATTGAATATAAACGGCAAGAAATCTAAGCCTGTTTTTTCGTTTGCAGGCAATAAAATGTTGATGAATCTCAGTGCCAAAGACAAAGATTTTTCGATGGGTTTTAATATCAGTTGGTCTTTGAAAGATGTACGAAAAGTAAGTTACAAAAAAGAAAAAGATGGAAATTATGAATTGGTTTTGGATGTACCTGCCGACCGCATAAAGGTAGATTTAGGTTTCGGAAAAGATAATACCATTGGCGGCTCGTTTAATGTAAAAGACGATGATAATGATAACCCTACTTCGTTTACACTTGCCACAAAAGATGAAAAGGTAGTAAAAGAAATAAGCCAGCACTTTGAAAGTGCTATCAGAGAGGCGAGAAAATAGATGCATCAGTGATGCTCTAAAACGAAACTTCCCGAAAGTTGATACTCTCGGGAAGTCATTAAATCTTACTGCAATTTTCTATATTTAATACGCTTCGGTGTTACATCAGTTCCGAGGCGTTTTTTGCGATTTTCTTCGTATTCTGAGAAGTTTCCTTCAAACCAATACACTTGAGAGTCGCCTTCAAATGCCAAGATATGCGTAGCAATTCTATCTAAAAACCAACGGTCGTGGGAAATAACCACCGCACAACCTGCAAAGTTTTCGAGACCTTCTTCTAAGGCACGGAGCGTGTTTACGTCCAAATCATTAGTAGGCTCATCTAAAAGCAATAAGTTACCGCCTTCTTTGAGCATCATAGCTAAATGCACACGGTTTCGCTCACCACCCGAAAGTGTACCCACTTTTTTCTCTTGGTCAGAACCTTGGAAATTGAAACGGCTCACGTACCCACGGGCATTTACTTGCTTATTTCCGAGCATTACCCAGTCGTTTCCTCCCGAAATCAATTCATAAACCGATTTATTTGGGTCGAGTTGATTATGCTCTTGGTCAACGTAAGAAAGTTTTACGGTTTCGCCGACTTCAAAAGTACCTGCTAATGGCTGAAGCTGTCCCGTAATTAACTTGAATAAAGTGGTTTTACCCGCACCGTTTGGTCCGATGATTCCGACAATACCGTTTTGTGGTAAACTGAAATTGAGGTCTTCGTACAATAATTTATCGCCAAAGCCCATTTTCACGCCCGATGCTTCGATTACTTTATTACCCAAACGTGGCCCAGGTGGAATGAATAGTTCGAGTTTATCTTCTCTCTCTTTTACGTCTTCGCTCACCATGCGGTCGTAAGCAGCCAAACGAGCCTTCGATTTTGCCTGACGTGCCTTCGGAGCCATTTTCACCCATTCTAATTCTCGCTGTAAAGTTTTTTGGCGTTTCGATTCAGACTTTTCTTCCTTCGCCAGACGATTTTGTTTTTGCTCTAACCACGAAGAATAATTTCCTTTCCACGGAATACCCTCGCCTCTATCCAATTCAAGAATCCAACCAGCCACATTATCTAAGAAATAACGGTCGTGGGTAACGGCAATTACCGTTCCTTTGTATTGGCGTAAATGCTCTTCCAACCAAAGCACCGACTCAGCATCGAGGTGGTTGGTAGGCTCATCGAGCAATAATACATCAGGTTGCTTCAAAAGCAGACGGCAAAGAGCCACACGACGCTTTTCTCCACCCGAAAGGTTTTCAACCAAAGCATCTTCTGGCGGGCAACGCAAGGCGTCCATCGCACGCTCTAAGCGTGTATCAAGTTCCCAAGCATCGAGGTTATCCAATTTTTCTTGAACTTCCCCTTGACGAGCTAAAAGTTTATCAAAATCAGCATCAGGGTCGCCGAATGCTTCATTGATTTCGTCGAATTCTTTCAATAAATCTACAATTTCCTGCACACCTTCTTCCACAATCTGACGAACCGTTTTGGTTGGGTCGAGTTTGGGCTCTTGCTCAAGCATGCCAACGGTATAACCAGGCGAGAAAACCACATCGCCATTGATGTTTTTGTCGATGCCCGCAATTACTCGAAGAAGAGTGGATTTACCAGCTCCGTTCAAACCCAAAACCCCAATTTTGGCTCCGTAGAAGAACGAAAGATAAATATTTTTTAAGATTTGTCGATTAGGCGGAATGATTTTACTCACTCGCTCCATCGAAAAGATAATTTGTTCGCTCATGGTTGAATAAATTCGAAATTTGGTCTAAAACAAAAATTGAATGTTAATTTTTCAATAATTTCACATCAAAATCAATCAAATTCAGTATTTTTTACTATATTTAATAAATTTTTACGCAAATATCGGTAAAGCTGTTTGTATTATACAAAAAAACTGCGAATTTTACCCAAACAAACCACCATCCCTGACTCACAAGCCATGTGATTTTTTTATTATGAACGGCGTAACATTAGAAAACGAATATGCTTACATAAAAGACGGTAAGGTATTCTTGAAAGGGTATTTAGATATGCCCGACCGACAAATCGGAGAAGTTAAACGCACAGAAGAAGAGGCTTTCCAGTATTTCATTAACCGTTACCAAATTGCGGTAAACAAGGTTACTCAATTGGAATCTGAGATTACCGAGGCCCAAAATAAGGGTTCTTTCTTGACAAAACTCACGCAACTCCGCAAACGCTTGCTGAATTTCGACGGCATCGGCGATTTTATTCCATTGCTCAAAACTCTCGATGAGCAAGAGGAGTTTCTACGTGGATTGATTGTAGGCAATCAGGCCAATAACTTGGCTATCAAAGAGGCCCTCATCGAAGAGGCCAAAGTAGCAAAAGAAGAGGTTGATTGGAACATTGTTGCAGAGCAACTCCAAGACATCAAAACTCGCTGGATTAGAACAGGTCCAGTTGATAAGCCTTACCAAGAATCAATCGAACAAACTTTCAAAGAAGTTTTAGATGATTTCTATCAACGTAGAAAGGCTTTCTATGAAGAACAAAATCGTATCATCGGCGAGCGTATGGAAAAGTATGCTGAGCTTGTTCGTGGTGCCGAGATGTTATTCAGAATGGGTAACTGGGAGCTTTCTTTTGCCGAATTAAAACGCCTACAATCAGAGTGGCGTAATGTGGGCGACGTACCACCGAAGCGATTGAAGTACGAGTTCCGTCGATTCAAGAAACTCACTACCTTATATTACGAAAAATATTGTGCTGCTAAAGGCATCCAAATCAAAGTACGTGTTGACCCTCGTGTAGAAGCTCAACAAAAAATGATGGAAGAAGCCGAAAGTTTGGCAGAATCGAAAGATATTTTTGCAGCAACCGAGCGTGCGAAAGTAATGCTCAACGACTGGAAAAATATCAAAGTGCCATCGCACTTGGCCGTACGCAACGTTGCTGAGCGTTTCCGAGCAGCTTGTGATAAGATTTTTGAATTAAGCTATTTGATGAAAGTAGTTACTCGAAAATTACCTAATTACAATTACTTGAGCGAAAAACAACAAGTCTTGACGAAATTCCGTGAGATGGAAAACATCGTGATTCGTGCCAGAGGCGAATTGAAGATTTTGATTGAAAGCAACGAAGGCGTTTCGCAAGGACCAGATTTAGACAAAATTACACAATCAAATATCCAAACTCAAAAGCGTAAGCTGTTGATGAAGGAGGTAATTTTAGAAGAATTACGCCGTGCTGCTCAGTCTCAATAAAAAAAATAAAAAAAAATTTGAGGAGAGACTTGCGTCATTAAATCAAAAGTATTAATTTTGCATCATAATTCAGGACTGACCTATGGTGTAATGGTAACACTACGGTTTTTGGTACCGTCTTTCTAGGTTCGAATCCTGGTAGGTCAACAACCTTAAAAGGTAACTATCTGTTAATCAGTTAGTTACCTTTTTTAATTTCCACGGGGGGACACTACGGGGGACACTAAATTGATTTTTACTTTTTTCAGTTTGGTAAATAAAAAAAACTTCACGTGGAGGTCTGAATTTTTCTTGTCTCTGAAATTTTCATATTGACACCCCTTTTTTTGATGTCGGATAGCGGTGGATGTTCCCAAATACTTAGTTTTACCCTCCCCCCTCTATTTTTTTGGCACTCGTTTTTTTGAACTCCGATAGCGGTATTTAAAATTGAACTACTAAGGAATTAAACCGCCCCCCTCTTTACCACCTCCAAAACACCACCAACAAAGCAAGGTCAAAGAGTAATTCGATAAACTCAATGATTTGTTCTTTCTTAATTTTCATCTTTTCAAGTTTCAAAATTTAATCAATAAAAACCACTTTTTACGGAGTTCCCCCCCACCCTTAAATTTTGACAAAATTTATGTGCGACTGCTGATGCGGTTGTACTCAAAAAAGAATTGAAGTTTTGACCCACCCTACACCACCACCCCGAAACCTTCCAACCATCGGGCGTGCATTGGCTCAATTCTGATAAACTCCTTTTGCTCAAATAATGACGGGTTCGGGTTCGCAACAATCTCTAAAACCTTTCTCTTTGTTCGGTGCATCGGGTTCGATTTATTGTTTCTTTTATCCTTCATTTCTTTGCAACGGTCATTGCAATACTTTGAAGTACCATCTGGTAGCACCCTCCGACAATTCGCACATTTTTTTTTGCTCGCCACAAAACATAGAAGATTATTATTAGGTGTATTTTGGTTTAATAATAGACTATCATTAGGCTCTACTATTGGCATGAAAGTTCCCTTTATCTCTAATGGTACTATCATTCCAGTTTCGGCACTTGGTGGGGTGTTTTCCCACCCTGTACTATCATTCCAATTTTGAAGTTTTGGCGGTTCATTGTCAGGCGTTCCCACTTGGTACAATCGTTCCAAAACCTCTACACCCGAAACGCTCAATAAATCATTCCACTTTTGATGCACACAAACCCGTACAGTCTCTTTGAGGGTTTCGCCCGTGGCGTATTGGCAAATGATTCTTTCAAACTTTTCTTTTTGTCTGAATCGTTGTTTGGGGTTTAGGTTGCTCCAGTTATCCCGTCTAATTAATTGCTCGTATTGGTGGACATCTTTGGCGGTCATGGTGGAGGTTTCCAAAGGTTCGGCAATGATTATTTCATCAAAACAGTTTATCAGTATTTCGCCCAATTTTTGCAAATGGTAAAGCTGTTGTAAATCTTCCAAAGTTTTGATTAACGAACCTTTACCCGATAGCCATTGCATTTTTTTTACGTGAACCTCCACCCGTAGCAAATCAATATTTAGTTTGTGTTGCTCTGACTTATTATAAATCTTGAATCGGTATTTGGTAAAATCGAACTCGTAAAAATCGAAAAAATAATCTTTACTCGTTGCGGTTTCGGTGTTTAGGCTCAAAAGTCGCTCCAGTAGATACGATGGATTGAAAGGTGTCTGAATATTCACCCCGAACTCAACCCCGTGAATGTGGGCATCTTCGGGGGTAATTTTGAGTATCTGGCAAACCTCCACGATGGTATCATACAAATCTACTCTACCAAAATCATTATAATTGTGCGTACCGTTGTTAAAATACCTGTGCAAACTTCCTTCAACCTTGATAATCTCTGATTTCGGGTAAACCTCCACTACTAAGTTTTTAAACCGTCTCGTATAGTATTTATCTCTTTTAGTTGGTATTTCTTTGAACCCCGAACCAATCGAACAAAACCACTCATTAAAATCTTGATTGATTGAAAGCACTAATCGAATAAAATCTATCATTATCGTAAAATCAAAGGTTTTCTAATCATAAAAAATCATACCTTTGTCGAACTCAAAACGTCATTTTGTGGCGTATTGAATCGAACTTTTAAGAGAAAAAGGCGGTACTTTTGCACCGCCTTTTCTTATTTCTGATTCGCTGTAAGTCTCCGTACCACTTCAATAACTGAATCATTGAACAAACTTTTCTCATAGGTAAACACCCGAAAACTCCGAAAATAGGCTACCCAAAGAATACGGTTTTGGTTCGTGAAGTACGCCCGAACCTCTGATTTATCTTTGTCGTTTCCTTCATAAAAACAACCGTGCAACGTAGGGCGTAAACCCGTTATCCAATCATCTTTTTTGCGTTTCCCTTCCAAACATACCACCGCCCCGTTTTTCTTCATCCAGTCGGCACGGGGTTCTGTGGTTTTAAGGTTTGGGGGTAATCTTTCAAAGTTTACCAAATCGGGGACTTTCTCAAAACTTGATAAATCGGGGGTTCGCTCGTACCTTTCGAGGTAAAAATCCACTTTCATACCTCTGAAAAACATTTGTGTTTTCATTGTTCACCCTCCTTTTTGGCTAATAAATCAATGTTTCCTTTATTTATTTGGGTCAATGCGGTTAAACCAATCTGAAACGCTAATGATGTAGTTTCAGAAAGAGTATCTAAATAACTATTTCTTACCTCCACTTCATCGGGATTTAGTTCTTTGATTTCCTTTATTTCTTGTTCTATTTTTGACCAAAGCGAATACAAAATTGTATCAATATGGTCTGGGTGGAGGTCTTCAATTTTAATTAGTGGCATTGTGTACGCCCTCCACTACGTTTGCTCTGAAAACTCGTTTTTGAATAGCGTTTTGAATACTTTCGGGGGTGTATAAGATTCTACGCCCTATCTTGTGGCTCTGAATCTTACCTTTGGCTGTGTAGGTATGTAACGAGCCTAAACTAATGTTTAACCGTTTGGCGGTTTCGTGTCTTGTTAGGAACTCCTTTTCGGGGGGTACTGGGTTTTGTATTTGATGAAGAACGGGGCGTAATACCTCCGTAATGGTGGCGGTCAAAAGGTCTCGGAACTCTTTTGGCTCTAATGTAGTAGTGATAATTTGATTCATTTTGCTCGAACGTTTTTGTTTTGTTCTTGCAAAGAGAATCAATAAAAAATAATGAGAACCGTTATAACTATTATGCTATTTTATAACGGTTTTAATAATGGTTTGTCAGTTTTTACAGATTTTAATTTGCATTTTTAATTAAGTCAAAATACTTTTTGTAAATCTCTAAGCCCTCATTAGTGTTTTTTAATAAATCTAATTGTTTAATTCTCGCATCGTTTTGATTTTTCATTTTTGAATATAAATTCTTAAACGAAGAACCCCTCTTTTGAAATAATTTTTCGCTAAAATCTATAATATCTTTTTCTGAAATTAGTCGAGGTTGTATCTTATTCGATTCATTCAGATAATATGTAAATAATGCCAAATATGGTTTAATACCTCTTTTAAGACTTGGTACTTTTCTTAAATCTTCGATAATTTGATATAATTCAATATTGATAGTTATGGTCTCTTTTTTTACTTCCTCCACCTCAAAAGGTTTGGTAATATCTTCCCCTTTCAAAAGTCGTTTTTGTTGCTCAATGAGGAATTTATAAAACTTTGCTCTCTGGTAGCCTGTAACCAAGTAAGTCAAACTTTCATTAAAATAGGCTGGTTTTGCTGTTGCTCTCCAATAGAAATATAACTCTAAAAGATAACCATTGAAAGGCATTTCAGTACCTCTTTTGAATTTTTCAGCACCGAACAAGAAAAACCTATTTTCATCTTTGAAATAGTTATCACTATTTTTTAAAATTCCTTCTTCAATCTGACCTTTTAAATCTGAAATAGTTTTTGTCAGATACTCTTCGGGAAAATTATCAATACTCATTTGATTCCAGTAATCAATCAAATATTGTTCAAAATCAAATGAGTTATTCTTGAATCTCTTCAAAAACCACTCAAAAAATATTATTTCTTCATCCTCTTCAAAGTATTTCTTTTGATACTCTTCAAAATATCTCTTTGTGTGTTCATTCTTTGGTACAAAGTTGAAAATGTCTTTCGGGGTGCATTTTAACACCTCTATTAAATTTTCTTCTACTTCGCTACTTTTCACAAAATCGACCCCAAAAATCAATTCTTTTTCTTTATCTAAGAAAATATAAAAGGTTGATATATCGTATTTTTCAGCAATTTTCAATCTCTCAGTATAGGGCAAATCATAAAACTTGCTGAAATCTTTTAATACCTCCGAAAATGCAAAATCTGTTTTCTTTGGTGAAAACAATGCCCTTTCACCAAAAATATATTTGTAATGTTTTTCATTACTTGGTCTTTCCCTTACAAAAAAACTCATTTTCAAATCGAACTTTTGAACTGTTTATTGAATCGAAACTTTATGCAATTTTCATGTGAGGGGTCATTTGTCCCATCATAATATCCCGTAATTTATTGGCGTGTTCTTTCGGGGTGGCTCGTATGTAGCGGAGGAACGCACTTTCAGAATCGTGTCCCGTTATTTCTCTAATGGTTATCGAGGGAACGCCCATCTTATACGCATTGGTAGCAAACGACCTACGGCAAACGTGGGAGGTCATAACCTCATATTTGGGCGTAGTTTTGGCAATCCGAACGCCCCCCTTTGTAATACTCAAACTAACGGGTTCGTTTATTTCGGCTAATTGTCCGACTTCTTTTATATACTCGTTGAATTTTTGGTTAGAAATCGGTCTTGGTAGCGAATTGGGGGTTTTATCTTTGTATCGTTCAATAATTCGCCTTACCTGTGGGAAAATAGGTATTACCACGGTTCTACCTGTTTTCTGGGTACGTATTTCGAGAATATCACCATCGGGGGAATTGAGTTTTATATCATTGGCGGATATGTCGCTGAAATCTGAAAACCTCAACCCCGTCCACGCTCCCAAAATGAGCAAATCACGCACGTTTTCAAGTTTCTTATTTTTCGATAAGTCGAGGGTTTCGAGTTGCTCCAGTTCCTCAACGCTCAAATAAATCTGGTCTGTTACCTCTGATGGTTTCTGAAAACGTTTTTTCAAATAATCGGTATTGTTGTGCAAACCACGTTCACGGGCGGCACTCATAAAAGTTTTCAAAACTTTTATCTGGCAACCGATATAATTTGCGGAATAGTTTTCTTTTTTCAGAAACTCCATGAAATCAAAATAAAAATCAAGTGTTACACTATCAAAACCAAACTTTTTGATTTTCTTTTTCTTGGTAAATTCTTTGATTTTATTGAGTGTTACGGAGTAGTGTTTTGTGAGTGAATCACTAAACTTTTTCCCCGTGGAGGTGTTTATCCCGTCCTTTCGCTCAATGATGAAGGCATCAACAAAATTGAAAAAGTCTAATTGATTTTTCGAGGGGGTGGGCGTAATGTTTTTAAACTCCTTCAGTAAAATTTCTTTCAGTTCCTCCACCCGTGGCGGTTTCCCTTCGTTATCATTCTGAAAACGTCTAAAATATTCGTTTGCACGGGTTTTGTAGTCGTCCAAACGGGTTTTTAGTTCTAAATACCCGTCTAATGTTTTTCGGGGTGTCTTGGTGTCAAAATTCCAGTATTTAGGCTCAACTTTTTCACCTACTGAAAATTTGACCGTTTGAAGTTTTGTTCCTACCGTATATCTGATAAATAGATAAATCGGAGTTTCGCCCGTAGTATTAGGCTCTTTTAGGTAGAAATTATATTCCGCCATTGTGCTATTTTTTAGTATTGAATCGAATAGCACAAATATAGTACAAAATTTCGAGGGGACACTACGGGGGACACTAAAACTGTTTTTAGTTGTACTTTATTAAGTTTAGTTAAAACTCGAAAACACATAAATAACTGATTATAAGTTATTTATAGTCAAACTAAAATTATTGAAATTGTAAGGTTCGTGTTCTGGTAGGTCAACAACCTTAAAAGGTAAAATTTGATTCATTCAAGTTTTACCTTTTTTAATTTTATAGCTTGCCCTTTGAATCTTCTACGGAATTATTTGCCCTTGTGCTTTGTTAAAGTTTAGTACAAATCAGAACTTTTTCGCCTTTCTTTATTTCTATCTTATGAAATTACTATTACAATACTTAGGCCGCTACCGCTGGCAGGTAGTGTTGGCTTTGGTTTTAGCCGCCGTTAACCAAACTTTTTCCTTACTCGACCCACTCATTTTTGGTAAAATTGTTGACCAATACGCAGGCAAAGCAAAAACATTCACTCAATCTGATTACACCGTAGGCGTTTTATTAATGCTCGGTGCCGTTGTGGGTGTGGCAATGGTCAGTAGAATTGCCAAAACCCTTCAAGACTATGTGATGAACATGGTAATTCAGAAATTTGGGGCATCTATCTTTACCGATGGTCTGAAACATACGCTCAAACTCCCCTACCAACAATTTGAAGACCAACGCAGCGGCGAAACGCTTTCGGTTTTACAAAAAGTACGCACCGATACCGAGAAGTTTATCACACTTTTTGTCAATGTTGGTTTTACTTCGTTGATTGGTATCATCGTGCTGAATGTCTACATTTTTCACTTTGGTATTAGTCCGTGGTTGTTTTTTGTGTATTTGGGTGGAGCAGCAGCATTAGCGGCTTTGACGAGAGTTTTGAGCCGAAAAATTAAGAAGATTCAACAAACAATTACGAAAGAAACAACAGCACTGGCAGGAACAACCACAGAGTCGCTACGTAATATTGAATTGATTAAAAGTTTAGGACTGACCGACCAAGAAATCAAGCGTTTAAATCTTAATACATTCAAGATTCTACAACTCGAACTCAAGAAAGTGCGTAGTATTCGTAGTATTGGTTTTATTCAAGGCACGTTCGTAAACTTCTTGCGTCAGGCGATTTTATTCCTCTTATTATTGCTAATTTTCAAAGACCAAATGACCGTTGGACAGTTGCTTACACTACAATTTTGTTCGTTTTTTGTATTTGGACCAATGCAGGAAATGGGTAATGTAATAATAGCTTATCGTGAAGCCGAGGCATCACTCAATAATTTTGAGAAATTACTCAATAACCCGATTGAAGTAACACCCGAGTTCCCGACTAAGCTCGGCATGGTTGAAAACCTTCGTTTTGAAGACGTAAGTTTCAAACACCTAACTGCCGCAGGAAAAGCATTGGAAGATGTGAGCTTTGAAGTAAAAAAAGGCCAAACGGTAGCATTTGTGGGGCCTTCTGGCTCAGGAAAAACCACGTTGGTAAAACTCTTGGTTGGGCTTTATAATCCATCGGAAGGAAAAGTATTCTATAATGGACTTCCATCTGACGAAATCAATATTGAAGAATTACGCTCGCAAATTGGCTTCGTAACGCAGGATACGCAATTATTTTCGGGAACAATTAAAGAAAACTTGCTCTTTGCTCAACCTCGTGCGACCGACGAAGAAATTATGGACGCTTTGCAGAAAGCATCGTGTCAGAATCTTTTGGCAAGAGCCGATAATGGCGTTGATACTGTCATTGGTGAAGGGGGAATTAAGATTTCGGGCGGAGAAAAACAACGTTTATCAATTGCGAGAGCTTTATTGAGAAATCCAAAAATCTTTGTTTTTGATGAAGCTACTTCGGCTTTAGATTCATTGACCGAAGAGGAAATTACGAATACAGTAAAAGACGTAACCGCCCAAGGCGACTACATTACCGTTATGATTGCTCACCGACTAAGCACCGTGATGCACGCCGATAGAATCTTTGTTTTGGAACAAGGAAAAATCATTGAAGTAGGTAAACACGAAGAACTTTTGGTTGAAAAAGGTCTTTATTATGCCATGTGGCGTCAACAAATTGGCGAACGCAAAAATAAATTGGTGGCTGCCTAAAAACAAATGAGCCACACCTTTGGGTGTGGCTCATTTGTTTTATAATTCTAAAGCTATGGAGTGTTGACTATCGACCGTGGGCTACTCTTGCATGACCTTCGTAATCTCGTTCAACTTCTGCACTTTGCTCTGAAAGTCTCCTTTGAGTTTATTTCTGATTGCCTGTAAATTATTCAATGTTTCTTGCAAGTTTTCGGGAATAATTTCTTCTAAAATTTCACGGAAACGCTTGGCAAAAGTCGGTGATTTACCGTTAGTAGAAATGGCAATTTTTAAATCATCTTTCACTACAACCGAACTTAGATAAAAATCACATAAATCGGGGGTATCGGCGATATTTACCAGTATTTTCTTGGCTTTACAATCGTCTCGCACTTGTCGATTTACTTCTTTGCTATCAGTTCCTGCCGTAACGATATCCATGCCTTCAAGGTGCGAAATATGGTATCTTTCTTGAATTAACGTTAGATTATGGTGCGGCACCAAAGCCTTGATTTCTTCACGAATTTCGGGAGCCACGAGTGTGACTGTTGCTTTGGGCGAATTTCTAAAAATGGCTTCGAGTTTTTCCAACCCTACATTCCCTCCACCTACCACGAGCGTATTTAGTTCTTCAAGTTTCAGAAATACTGGAAATAATCTATTCATTTTTAAGCGATAAAAGTCTTTTCTAAAATTCTAACCAACTTCTCCAAACCTCCTTTATCGACTTCGGAGAAATCATTCAATTCGTCGCTATCGACATCTAAAACCATCGAAACATCGCCATTTTTATCGAAAACTGGTACTACGATTTCAGATTTTGAGGCCGAACTACAAGCAATATGCCCTGGAAACTCCTCAACATTTGGCACAATAACTGTTTCTTTCGTACGATAGCAATAGCCACAAACACCTTTATCAAAATTGATACGTGTACAGGCAATTGGCCCTTGAAATGGCCCTAAAACTAATTGATTGTCTTTTTTAAGGTAAAACCCTACCCAAAAAAAACCGAAGGCTTCTCGAAGGGCAGCAGCAAAATTAGCCAAATTAGCCGTTTGGTCAGTTTCTCCACCTATAAGTGCTTCTATTTGTGGAGTAATGCTCTCATAAACTTCTTTACGAGAAGCATTTTTTGGAATATATAATGTTTCAGCCATATTTATGGGGCGAATCGAGCGGCGACCGCATCCTGTTCGTCTTAAACTAAATCTTTTGCAAAAAATCTCTTCAAAGTCGGAGCATCAATAGCTTTGATTTGCCATTTATTGCTCAAATCGCTTAGCGTTGATACAGTAATGTTGTTGAAAATGATGGTTTCGGGAGAAACAAGACCACTTTCAACGGCCTTTTTGTATTGAAAAACCGAGAATGTTTTTATTTCCTTGCCATCAAGATAGGCTTGTGAACGGTCGAAGAAATCTATGTTTAGAGCTTCACCGAGTTCTTTAAACCAACGAGTAGAAGCATCTATTGAGCAACCGCTGGCTTCATTCATATTCTGGTCGAGGGCTATAATCACAAAGCGATTGTGCAAAACTTTAGCCGATGCCAGTAATGCCGCTCCATGAGCCGCCCATTGATTAACAGCTGGCTTGAGATAATTCTCAACTGTATTCGCCTCACTATCAGTCAACTGACGATTGGCTTGATATACCCAAATGCGGGCATCTTGCGGAATTTTATCGAAATCTACGTACATAATATTGTCTTTAAAAAAATATGCCACAATCAAAATTGCGGCATATATAGTTTGTAAACAATATTTTTTAAAAATAATCTCCGATAAGGGCAATTAATTTTTGTGGAACAAGTCAGAAATCGGGTCGCAGATGCGATTGTCTTACATCGCTTGCTCCAACAATTCAGCTAAATCATACACTTTTACTTCATGCTCACGCTCTTTGTTTTTCACACCGTCAGACATCATCACCATGCAGAATGGGCAAGCAACGGCTATTGTTTTTGCTCCCGTAGAGAGAGCATCTTCAATTCGCTCGATATTTACATCTTTAATGCCTTTTTCTGGCTCTTTAAACATTTGTCCACCGCCCGCACCGCAGCAAAGTCCGTTGGTTTTGCAACGTTTCATTTCTACGAGTTCGGCGTCTAAATTCTCCAATAATTGGCGTGGAGCTTCATAAATATCATTGGCACGACCTAAATAACACGAATCGTGGTACGTGATTTTTTGTCCTTTAAACGAACCGCCACCTTCAATTTTTACTCGGCCTTCGTTGATTAATTGCTGCAAGTAGGTCGAATGGTGAATCACTTCGTAGTTTCCGCCTAATTCTGGATATTCGTTTTTAAGCGTATTGAAACAATGCGGACAGGCCGTAACTATTTTCTTAACTCCATAGCCGTTTAGCACTTGAATATTTTGTTGAGCAAGCATCTGAAAGGTAAATTCGTTTCCTGCTCTACGTGCGGGGTCGCCCGTACAGGCTTCTTCCGTACCAAGAACAGCGAAATTTACACCGATTTTATTCAAAATTTTCACAAACGAAATCGTCACTTTTTTATAGCGGTCGTCGAACGAACCTGCACAACCTACCCAAAACAATACTTCGGGTTCTTGACCGCTTGCTGCCATTTCTGCCATCGTTGGCACTTTATATTCGATAGTATCTTTCATAGTTATTGGAAAATTGGTTATTTGTTATTGGTTAAAATTCCAAAACAATCATTTTGAATCAAAAATAGTATGCGTGCATAATATTTGCAAGCGAGTTACTGAAAATTATTTCTTGCAATTAATCAATTTTCAATTCTAAGGCTGAATTTAGTACCTTTGAGTATTGTTTAGAATGTAGTGAACCCAAAAGTTTAAAAACATTCTACATTCTTCATTTTACATTAATTCCAAATGGAAGGTCTTTTTTCTGTTGAAACAACCTATTTTGCCGACGTCATTTTACCAGTACCGATTCCTCGAATGTTTACGTATCGTGTGCCGAGAAACTTCGTTGAGGATATAAAAATTGGTGCGAGGGTTATTGTTGAATTTGGTAAGAACCGTGTCGTAACGGCGGTTGTTGGGCGGATTCATGAAACTCCACCAGCTAAATATCAGGCAAAATATATTCTCGAACTACTTGATACAGAGCCACTTATCACCAAGCAACAGCTTTGGCTATTTGATTGGATTGCCGATTATTATATGTGTTGCGTAGGCGAGGTAATGAATGTGGCGGTCCCTTCGGGCTTGAAAGTGACGAGTCAATCAAGAATTCAACTCAATCCAGATTTTGACCATCCCGAACTATTAGAAGAAAACGAAGTAGAGTTTTTGGAGATTCTGAAAAATCATACTTCGCTGACCTACGATGATGCCCTAAAATTTGTGGGTGAAACCAATATCAATGCTATGTTAAAGTCGTTGATTGGGAAGCACGCCATTATTATGTATGAGGAAGTCAAGGAAAAGTATAAGCCGAAAATAGCGAAAAAAATTCGATTAAAGAGGGTTTATGAGGGGGCGGAAGAGGCAGCAAATCTGATTGATTCATTGGCAAAAAATGCCAAACAGCAAACGGTTATTTTGGAATACTTACGCCAAATTCCGATACATCAACTGCGTGAACGAAATCAATCAGGCGTTGATAAATCGTTTTTTACGCAAGGCGAAACATCTGATTCTTCGCTCAATAAGTTGATTGAGAAGGGCATTTTAGAGCAGTTTGAAGTAGTGGTTTCTCGTTTTGGCGATGATATGCCTTCAGAGCCTGTAAAAATCGAATTGACGGAAGCCCAGCAACAAGCCAGCAACGAAATTTTAAGCAATTTTCAAGAAAAAGACATTGTTCTCCTACACGGAATTACGGGAAGTGGAAAAACCGAGATTTATATTGATTTGATTCAGCAAGTGCTGGAAGGTGGCTCACAAGTATTGTTTTTATTGCCAGAAATTGCTCTAACGACCCAAATTGTGGTGCGTATGAAGCGAGTTTTTGGTGATAAAATGGGCGTGTATCACTCCAAATTTTCGGATAATGAGCGTGTTGAGGTTTGGAAAGGTGTGCTTGAAGGACGCTATCAATTTGTGGTGGGTGTTCGGTCGGCCGTTTTTTTGCCGATGGATAATTTGGGTTTGGTGATTATTGACGAAGAACACGAAAGTTCGTACAAACAATATGACCCTGCTCCACGCTATCACGCCCGTGATGTGGGTATTATGCTGGGGCTAAAGCAAGGGGCAAAAATCCTGTTGGGTTCGGCCACGCCATCGCTCGAAAGTTATTATCAAGCCTCTACTGGCAAATATGGTTTGGTTACGCTCAATCAGCGTTATGGTAATGCTCAATTACCTGATATTCAACTCATTGACTTAAAGGCCGAACGCAAAGCAAAGACCATGAAAAATGATTTTTCGGGTACTTTGTGTCAGCATATTGAACATAATTTGGCCAGTGGTGAGCAGACAATTATTTTTCAGAATCGACGTGGGTATTCGCCGTACATGAATTGCATGGAGTGTAATTGGATTGGCGAATGTGAGCAATGTGCCGTGAGTTTAACGTATCACCTCGACTCAAAAGAGTTGCGTTGCCATTATTGCGGACACAAAGAGGAGATTCCGAGAGTTTGTCCTGCTTGTGGTTCGGGAAAAATCCGAACGGTAGGTTTTGGTACTGAAAAATTGGAAGATGACCTCCGAATTATGTATCCAGCGGCACGAGTGCAACGCATGGATTTGGACACGACTCGCACAAAAAATGCGTATCAGACGATTTTGGGAGAGTTTGAGCAAGGAAATACAGATATTTTGGTCGGAACGCAGATGATTAGTAAAGGACTTGACTTCGACCGAGTAAGTTTGGTTGGTATTTTTGATGCCGACCGCATGATTCATTTTCCTGATTTTCGGGCAGCTGAGCGAGCCTTTCAGATGCTTACGCAGGTGAGCGGGCGTGCTGGCCGACGAGAGAAAAAAGGTTTGGTACTGATTCAGACTAATAATACACAACAGAGTTTGCTACATAAAGTCGTGACGAACGATTATATGGGTTATTATCATGATGAAATTAAGGAGCGAGAAGGCTATTTTTATCCGCCTTTTACTCGGGTGATTTCGGTTACGGTGAAGCACGAAGAACAAGACAAAGCCGAAAAAGCTGCTCATTGGTTGGCCAATAAATTACTCGAAAAACTCGGCAAAGCACGTGTGCTTGGCCCCGAAAAAGGTATGGTTGAGCGAGTACGAAATAAGTTTTTGTTTGATATTATGCTCAAACTCGAAAAAGATAAACTCAACATTAAAGCCGCCAAAGTCTTCTTACAAGAACAAATCGACGAGCTAATGACACAACGTGAGTTTAGAGGGGTTTATGTGGTGGTGGATGTGGATGCGGTGTAGGAGTTGATGGGTTTTTATTTGGTTCGGCTGAATTTTTATTCAGTCGGTGTGTCAGCCGTTCTTAGAACGGCATTTTAGAATAACAAATAGTAGAGAAGTATGAGCCAAGGTTATCAAATTATCAATCAATCAGCCATTCATTACTTGACTTTCCAAGTAGTTGATTGGGTTGATGTTTTTTCGAGGCAAATATATAGAGATATTGTACTGGATAGTTTTCGATATAGTCAAAAAGAGAAGGGTTTATGGTTATATTCTTATGTAATCATGTCAAATCATGTACATTTGATAGCGGCATCGAAAGAAGGTCAATTGTCAAATTTAGTACGAGATATTAAGAAATTTACAGCAGCTAAGATTTTAAAAGCTATTGAAACTGAGCCAGAAAGTCGCCGAGAATGGATGTTGAAACGCTTTGAATTTGCTGCAAGAAGCAAATCTAATATGACAAGTTCACAATTTTGGACACACGAAAACCATGCGGTCGAAATATTTAGTGATAAATTTTTCTTTCAGAAAGCAGATTACATTCACCAAAATCCAGTACGTGCTGGAATTGTGGCTAAAGCAGCAGACTATCTTTACTCTTCTGCCAGTAACTTCTTAGATAAAAGTGGTCTAATTGACGTTGAATACTACGGAACAAGGATAATTGATACCAGTAGAAATATTACTTTTTAAGTTAACACTATTGTCGTTCTAAGAACGACTGACACAACGACTAAATGTAGAACATTTAGCCGAACTGAGTCTCGTACCGAAGACCCTAATAAAACGGAATCAGAAAGATAATTATAGCCTTTTTCTCAAAAACTTTGCAGTTTCTATCTCTATTTTTTAATACATTTGTGTTACTTATTTTGTTGAAAAAATTTTAAATGACGAGCTTGTAAATTTACTCAGAATTTAACTCAATAAAGCACGTAAATAGTTAAAGGACTCACGCTTGTGAATGTTTGGTGATATGATAGACTTGACATCAGCTTTTGCGGGTCTTTTGTTTCTTCGGTATTAGCTGGCGACAGCAATCATATAAGAATACAAAGAATTATATCAACTCAAATAAATTTCAGACATGGAACGTAAAGATTTTATCCGCATAGGTTTACTTGCTGGAGTAACTTTCGACAAACTTGAGGATAAGGCGAAATCAGTAATCGTCAATAAAAGGAAAGATTTGAAACCCTTTTATATTCCGCCTAATCCAGAACCGCTTATATCGCATGAAGGCACACTAATACGATTGAAAGTTCGAAGCAAACAGACCGACAATCAATTTGGCTGTGCGGAATTTTCTTTAGCTCCGAAAACTATGGGGCCTCCTCCACACGCTCACAAAGATTTAGACGAAATTATGTTCGTGCACGAAGGGGTAGTTACTGTAATGGTAGGTGATGAGGTGGTTGAAGTAAAAGCAGGGGGATACCACATGAGACCCCACGGAATTGTCCACTGTTTTTGGAATTCTACAGACCAGCCAGCACATTTTACCGACTATTTTTTGAATCAAAATTTCGATGATTTTATGGAAGAATTGTATTTTAAAATTATCCCTGAACTTAAAGCAAAGGGGTTAACAATTCACTCCCCCGAAGGACAAAAACTGAGAGCTGACTTAGAAAAACAATTTAATCTTACGGTTTTCCCTGAAAAACGGAAAGATATTATTGAAAAATATGGCTTAAAAGCTTAGTAGTGACCGTTGTTTTTAAAGTTTTCTACTTCTTGGTCGACAGGTTAAAGTCTGCTTGACAGACTGTAAAACGATTATGCTCCATCAGTGTATCCATTTTCGGGGACACTGATGGACTTAGACTATCTTTTTGATTCCCAATTGTAGTTTTAAATTTTATTCTATTTTGATAGAACGAATTTTGTTTTTTGCTTCAAAAGGAATTAAATCTTCTAAAGTATCACCTTTTATAAGCAAAAGCCCTGCAATACTATCATATAGCTCTCTTAAATATTGTTTGTTTTCAATTTCATCAATCAATTGATGAAAAGCAGGTTTTATCTGCGTATCTGTAAGCATAATACATAAGTTTTGAAACGATTTAGTTGTTTATTTTATTTATTCAAGATTTAATCAATTACATTTCACACAGCAAACAAGTCGATATTTTCCCACAGCAGGTCGATAAACATCAAAATAACTATTATTGATTATAGATTTTTTGAGCTTATAGTAGTACCTTTCGTTTCAGGACAAATTATCAACAATCATGAAAAAACACCTACCTATTTTATTAATTCTTTGGTTTTTAGCAACCAGTATAAACATAAGTTTCGCTCAAAAAGTAAGCATTACGGGCATTGACCCTACGCTAAAGCCTGGCGACGATTTCTTTATGTACGTCAATAGTAAATGGTATAATTCAGTCGAAATTCCTTCTACTCAATCGGGGGTTGGGGCGTATTCGTTCATGAATTATCCGCAACGTATTCGCCTACAAGGCATTTTAGATAGTGTTTCGTCAGCTAAAAATCCAATGGGTAGCATCGAGCAAAAAGTAGGAGATTTTTACGCTTCGGGAATGGATACCATCACCATTAACAAAAGGGGGTTTACACCCATCAAACCAATGCTCAAACAAATTGATGGTATCAAAGATGTGGCTGGAATCTTGAAGTATGTGGCCGACCAACAGAAGTTTAATAACTATTCTATCATTGGTTTTCGTGTGGGGCCAGATATTAAAAACAGTGCTGTCAATATCGTCAATTTAGGTCAAACGGGCATTGGTTTACCCGAAAGAGATTATTATTTCAAAACCGACCCATCGACACTTGGTATTCAAAACGCCTATCAAGATTATATCGCTACCTTACTTAAACTTACAGGAACTGATGCGGCAACGGCAACTAAAATGGTAACCGCTGCTTATGCTATCGAAAAAGAATTAGCAGCATCGCACAAAACCAATATCGAACGCCGAAATGTGCAAGCAAACTACAATAAATTGGCCGTTACTGACATCGCAAAAAAACAACCCAACATTGGCTGGCAAGCATTTTTTGCAGCGTTGGGTGTGAAAATAGATTCGCTAAATATGCAACAACCTGCTTATTATGATAAATTGAATACGTTACTGACCTCTACTTCCATCGAAGACTGGAAAGCTTATTTAAGAGCAAAAACGCTGGTTTCGTATGCTGATTTTCTGAGTAAACCATTTACCAAAGCCTCATTTGAATACGCTAAAGTGCTGTCGGGGCAATCTACACAAAAGCCCCGTGGAGAAGAAATCACCGAAGCCGTTGATAGGTCGCTTGGACACGGACTGGCTCAACTTTATGTGAAAAAATATTTTCCTGAAGAAGCAAAAAGACGCATGAAAGAATTGGTAAAGAATTTGAAAACCGCTTTTGAAAATAGAATCACAAACCTTGATTGGATGAGCGATTCGACCAAAGCGAAAGCCAAAGAAAAACTTTATGCCTTCACCGAGAAGATTGGCTACCCTGATAAATGGAGAGATTATTCAAAAGTGGTTATCAACCGAGGTACTTATTTTGAAAATAGATTGGCAACCAGCAAAAACGATTTCATTTATGGAATTTCAAAAATCGGACAACCCGTTGACCGTACCGAATGGGGAACAACTCCGCCAACGGTTACGGCCTATAACAATCCGCCATTGAATGAGATTGTTTTTCCTGCAGGAATTCTTCAACCACCGTATTTTGATATGAATGCCGATGATGCTCTTAACTATGGAGGAATCGGTATGGTAATTGGCCACGAAATCACGCACTCGTTTGATGACCAAGGAGCATTGTATGATAAACAAGGTAATGTAAAAAACTGGTGGAAAGCCGATGATTTCAAAAAATTTAAGGCTAAAACTCAACTCGTAATTGAGCAATATAATAAGTTCACGGTGCTTGATTCGATGCACGTAAAAGGAGCTTTGACCGTTGGCGAAAACACAGCCGATATTGCAGGAATTGCCATTGCTTACGATGCCTTCAAGCTAACGCAACAAGCCAAAAGTGGAGAAAAAATTGATGGTTTTACGCCCGAGCAACGTTTCTTCATTTCAATTGCCCGAATTTGGCGAGTAAAAACCAAAGATGCTTATATGCGTACGTATGTAAACACAAATCCTCATTCGCCAGCTATGTGGCGTGTAAATGGCCCATTGATGAATTTTACGCCTTTCTATAAAGCATTTGATGTAAAACCTGGAGATAAGATGTATAAACCCGAAAGCGAACGCATTACGGTTTGGTAAGAATTTCGTTATTATGTAAATTAAAAAGACCTCTGTTAAAAACTATTTAGCAGAGGTCTTTTTCTTTCTATTTCTCATTCAAGCATTCAAAAACCATTCGATAAAAATCGGGGTGCGATTGCCACGTTTGGCCCGAAACGTATTTTCCATCTCTTACGGCTTCGTCTTTACCCACAAAATTTCCGCCACAGGCTTCTACTTCAAATCTTACATTTTCGTAGCATGTAATATTCTTATTTTTGACCAAACCTGCGGCTGTAAGAATCTGAATTCCGTGACAAATTGAGAAAACAAACTTATCGGTTTTATCAAATTCTCTCACGATTTCGATTACTTTTTCATTGTGTCGCAGAAATTCGGGAGCTCTTCCGCCCAAAATCAAAACGGCAATGTAATCTTCCACTTTTACATCAGCAAAGGCAATGTTAGCCTCAACTATATAGCCAGGTTTTTCGATATAGGTATCCCAACCAGGTTCAAAATCGTGGATAACCAAATTGAGTCTTTTTACACTCGGTGCAGCAATCACTGCTTCATAACCAGCCTCTTCAAATCGATGTTTGCCGTACAAACATTCGTAACCTTCACCAGCATCGCCAGTGATAATTAAAATTTTTTCTTTCATTGTCTAAAATAAGGTTGAATAGGATAGTAAATATAACACTATTCTACTTATTCAGTATAGTTATTTTTAATGTATACTTAGCTTACGATTCTTACCCTATTTTGTTAGGGTTCTATTGCGATGTTTTCTGTTGAATTTCACCAAAAATCATTATATTTGACTTCAAGATTAAATGATGAAGGATGAAGAAAATAGCTCCAATAGGTAGAATGAGTACGGCTGGCAAGAGATTCAAGTCTGCCAAGCCTAATGAATTAAGTGCATCAGATAAAAATTCCATCCGTAATAATATTAATACCCTTACTAAACAACAATTGGCTTTTAGGCTCGGAAAACCGCTCGAAATCATTGAAAAGTTCATAAAAAAAGAGAAATTGGTTTCTATTCTCGATATACAACTACCAAAAGAACAGCCTCAGCCTGTGGCGGTAGAACCAATAAAAGAACTTCCGATTATTGTTGACGTTCCTGTAAAATCCGATGTAACAGTGTCGGATACGGAAACTAAAGAGCGAAAGAAAAGTGCTATTGCAGCAAGAAAGATTGATTTTATTCTGAAACATTACAAGCAACATACGGCCATTGAAATGGCCAAAATGCTGAATACTTCAATCACATCGGTTAGGTATCATCTTAAATGTTTGAACATCAAGTCTGTTAAGCCAACTTTACCTACGCCATCACACCTATTGGAACGACAAAAGTTTATTGAAGAAAATCATGAGAAATACACGGTAAACGAATTTGCCGAAAAGCTTAATTGTAGTGGCGATGTTATCAGAATTGCATTCCACCGATTAAAAATTAAACCTCTCAGAAAGCCGCTAAGTCAGGCCATTCCTCAGGAAGTAATTGAATTTTTGAAGGCTAATTATCGCACAATGACCGCCCGTGAAATGAGCAATGTTTTGGGCAATCTAAGCTGGACCCAAATAAAATATCTTTGTGAAAAACATGGCTTTTTAAAAACTCCCGAAGAAACAGAGGCTATCAGAAACCGTTGGAATAGAAGTGAATTTACGGCCAGTGAAGAAAAATATATTCTCAAAAATCATGGAAAGATGTCGTTTTTAGAAATTGCCCAAAATCTCAAGCGTACTCGCTCTTCGGTAGTAAAATTTACGACAAGAAAAGGCTTGAAAATAACTAAAGAACAACACAACGCTCTCAACAAAAAGAATTTTGAAAAGGGCAGAATCACAATGAAGGCAAGATTAGAAGCTAAAGATAAATCTTCTCTCAATGAAAATTAAACAAACATGAGTCATCCCGAATTTTTTAGGGATAGTAAAAAAAAAGAACCTTCTGGTTAAATTTGAGAGTCACTACAAACTCAAATGAAATCAGGAGGTCTTTTTATGTTTACAATATTAGCTAAG
>JACCDW010186666.1_pt1 | contig 26222 bp, 26 predicted proteins | sample 7449781 | NCBI WGS metagenome assembly JACCDW01 (sample SAMN15323449, study PRJNA562643) | freshwater metagenome | isolation source: river surface water | place: USA:Blue River Watershed | collected 2017-08-18
GATGCGACCTCCGGCTCCGTCATCGCGAAGGCCGAGCGCATCTCGCCGCGCAGCAGCGGCTCCAGCCATGCGGTCTTGTGCGCCTCGGTGCCGTAGCGCTCGATGGTCTCCATGTTGCCGGTGTCCGGCGCGGAGCAGTTGAACACCTCGGGCACCCACGGGATGCGGCCCATGATCTCGCACAGCGGCGCGTAGTCGAGGTTGGACAGTCCCTCGGGCGCACGATGCGATTGCGGCAGGAACAGGTTCCACAGGCCCTGTGCGCGCGCGATCGGCTTGAGCTCTTCGACAATCTCGGTCGGGATCCAGCGGTTGCCCTTCTCGCGACCGTTGCGGTCGACTTCTTCCTTGTAGCGGCGCTCGTTCGGATAGATGTGGTCATCCATGAACTTCAGCAGCTTCTCCCGCAATGCCTGGCAACGGTCCGAATACGCAAACTCCATCGTGGTCTCCTCACTAGTGGTTTTGTGATGCGTGAAATCGTGATGCTTGAATGGTTGATGCCTGAAATCGTCTGGCCGTCTTAGAGCGCCTTCGCGCCGGACGCATACGCCCAGCCCATCTCGGCCATCGGGCGCGCAGCCTGTCCGCTGCGCAACGCCTGCTCGCTGGACGCGGTGCCCTCCTGATGGCGCTTCATGATCCCCTGCAGGATGCCCGCCATGCGGAACATGTTGTACGCAAGGTAGAAGCGCAGATCCTCCTTGTTGACCGCAATGCCGGTACGCTCGCTGTACTTCGCGACGTACTCGTCCTCGGTCGGGATGCCGAGCGATGGCAGGTCGAGTCCGCCAATGCCGCGGAACAGGCCGGGCGCGATGTGCCAGCTCATGCAGTGATACGAGAAATCGGCCAGCGGGTGCCCGAGCGTCGACAGCTCCCAGTCGAGCACCGCGAGGATGCGCGGCTCGGTCGGATGGAAGATCATGTTGTCGAGCCGGTAGTCGCCATGCACGATGGTGGTGATCTCGCCGGCCGGGATATTCTGCGGCAGCCAGTCGATCAGCGCGTCCATTGCCGCGATCTGTTCGGTCTCGGCCGCCTTGTACTGTTTCGTCCAGCGGTCGATCTGGCGCGCGAAGTAATTGCCCGGCTTGCCGAAGCTCTCCAGCCCGAGCGCCCGGTAATCGAGGCTGTGCAGCTGCGCGATTACGCGGTTCATTTCGTCATAGTGCGCGGCGCGCTGTTCGCGCGTCATGCCCGGCAGCGACTGGTCCCACAGCACGCGCCCGTCGACGAATTCCATCAGGTAGAACGCGCGCCCGATCACGGATTCGTCAACGCACAGCGCGTGTTGGCGCGCGACCGGGAAGCCGGCTTTGGACAGCGCATCCATCACGCGGTACTCGCGGTCGATCGCATGCGCGGACGGCAGCAGCTTTGCGGCCGGCGCCGGCTTGGTGCGCAGCACGTAGCGCTGCTGGCCGGCGGTGAGCCGGAAGGTCGGGTTCGACTGGCCGCCCTTGAACTGCTCGATCTGCAGTTCGCCGGCAAAGCCTGCCACATGCTCGCGCATGTACGCGGCCAGCGCACCGAGGTCGACCTTCATGCGCTCCGATACGGGTTGGGTGCCTTCGAATTCTTCGTACATCGCTTTCGGTCTCCGCAAGTCCTGGGCGTGCGTTGCGACGTCAGACGCCGCGTGCGCGGCGGTACTGGTGGAACAGCGCTTCCATCGTCGTGCCGCGCGATTCGGCCTGCAGCTGCGACAGCGGCGAGTAGTTCACCACGCGCACCACCCAGTCGGCCGGCGCCTGTCCGACGTCGAGCACGTTCAGGCAGCCGGCCGTCTGCGCCAGATTGCCGAGGAACAGACGCTGGCCTGTCAGCGCGTACGACAGGATCGCGCGGTTGACGCCGCCATGCAGCACCAGCAGCACGGTGTCCCAGTCGGGATCGGCGCGCAACTTGTCGATGCCCGGATGGATGCGGTCCATCAGCCCGCCGACGGTCTCGCCGCCGAGGAAGCGCTTGTCCTCCGGCGGCACGCCCTCGAACGCGCCGGTGAAGGCTTCCTTGAGTTCGGCGTCGGGAATGTTGGCCAGCTTGCCGCCGCGGATCTCGACGAATTCCGGCCAGTGTTCGAGTTCGACCTGCTGGCCGGTCTCGGTCAGTACGCGCCCGGCGGTTTCGACGGTGCGCGGTAGGCCCGACACGATCACGCGGTCAAAGCGCACGCCGGCTTCGGCGAATACGCGGCCGGCGGCGGTCGCCTGCATGCGGCCCTGTTCATTCAGCGGGACCAGTTCGGGCAGCACCGGCTTGCCGGCGCTGTCGAAATACGTGACGCTGCCGTGGCGCATCAGGTAGACGCGCCGGCGGGGGTTGAAACTCATTTGTAGACAGCCTTTCGTTTTTCGAGGAAGGCGGTGATGCCCTCGAGGCCGTCGCGGTGATGCAGGCTGTCGACGAAGCTGCGTTTCTCTGCTTCGAAATGCGCCTGCAGCGTGTTGGACGGCGCGTCGCGCAGCAACGCCTTGATGTTCATTGCAGCGTTCGGCGAGATCGCTGCCAGCTGGTCGCCCCAGGCCAGCGCGGTGGCCAGCGCCTCGCCATCGGCGCTGATGCGGTTGACCACACCGGCCTGGTGCAACCGTGCGGCGGTGACCGGCTGGCCTTCGAGCAGGATCTCGGTCGCCAGCTGCCGCGGCAGCGACTGCGACAGGAACCACGATCCGCCGCCATCGGGTGTGAGGCCGACCTTCGAATACGCCATCACGAATTTTGCCGACTGCGCGGCCACAAGCAGGTCGCAGGCCAGCGCCAGCGAAAAGCCGGCGCCGGCCGCCGGGCCTTCGACAGCAGCGATCACCGGCTTGCTGCAGTCGCGAATCGCCGCGATCCAGCCGTGCAGCCGGTCGATGGATTCGGCCTGCACCGCGCGTTCCTTCGCGCGGTTCTCCAGCAGCCGGTGCAGGTTGCCGCCGGCGCAGAACACGCCGCCGGCGCCGGTCAGCACGATCGCTCGCACTTCATGGTCGCGTTCGGCAGTCTCGAGCGCTTCGACGCCGGCCGCATACATGTCGGGATGCAGCGCATTCTTTGCGCCGGGATTGGACAGCGTCAGCACCAGCGTCTGGTCATGGCGCGAGGCGAGCAGTTCTGCAGGCATGGGGGAGGTGATCGGGTTTTGTTATCGAGGGGAATGATAGACTGCATGCCCCAGGATGGAAACCACCCGACCCGACCTCAGAAGGAGACAGGATGCTCACATTGTGCGGATTTGCGGCCAGCAATTACTACAACAAGGTCAAGCTCGTATTGCTCGAAAAGGGCATACCGTTTGAGGAAAAATTGCAGTGGATCGACGGCTCGGCGGAACTGCGCGAGAAGTCGCCGTTGGGCAAAGTGCCGTTCTTCGAGATCGGCGGACAGACGCTGTGCGAATCGCAGGTGATGGTCGATTACGTCGAGTCGGTCTATCCGCAGAACCCGTTGCTGCCGAAAGATCCGCTGGCCGCCGCGAAGGTGCGCGAGCTGATCCAGTTCATCGAACTGCACCTCGAACTGGTCGCGCGCGAACTCTACGCGGAGGCCTTTTTCGGAGGGAAAATCAGCGATGAGACGAAGCAGCGCGTGCAAAAATTGCTGAAGCGACATGCCGCTGCGTTTGGCAAGCTGGCGAAGTTCGATCCCTATATCGCCGGTCCTTCGTTCACGCTGGCCGATTGCGTCGCCGGCGTGCACCTGCCGCTGGTGTCGATGGCGACGAAGGCCATCTATGGCGAAGACATGCTTGCCGCTTACCCGGTGCGGGACTACATGAAGCTGCTCGGCGAGCGCCCTGCGATGCAACGCGTGACGGCAGACCGTAAGGAAAACGCGGTGCTGCTGCAGCAACGGATCGCGGCGCAAAAAGCCGCTGCCTGAAACACCGGGCACGCGAAAAAACGGCCTCTTGCAGAGGCCGTTTTTATTTCCAAAACCAAGTCTTCACACGCGAGTTTTGTCGTGCATTTACAGCTTTGACAGCCTTTCGATCGCCGTCTTCAGCGTCTGCTCCCGTTTGGCGAAGCAGAAGCGCACGATGCCGGACTCACGCGGCTGGTCATGGAATGCGGACATGGGTATCGCGGCCACGCCGATCTCGGTGGTCAGCCAGCGGCAGAAGGCTTCTTCCGGCAGATCCGACACCTCACGATAGTCGACGCACTGGAAATAGGTGCCCGGCGCCGGCAGCAGGCGGAAGCGAGTGCGCGAAAGACCGTCACGGAACAGGTCGCGCTTGTGTTCGTAGAACGGCGCAAGGTCGAGGTAGGGCGCCGGGTCCTGCATGTAGGTCGCCAGCCCGTGCTGCATCGGCGCATTCACGGTGAACACATTGAACTGGTGCACGCGACGGAACTCCGCCGTCAGCATCGCCGGCGCAGCGACGTAGCCGACCTTCCAGCCGGTCACATGATAGGTCTTGCCGAAGCTCGACACGACGAACGCGCGGCTGGCGAGTTCCGGATGGCGGCAGACGGACTCGTGCCGGCGCTCGTCATACACCATGTGCTCGTAGACTTCGTCGGACAGCAGCAGCACCTGCGTGCCGCGCAGGATGTCGGTCAGCCGGGCGATGTCGTCTTCGCCGAGGACCATGCCGGTCGGGTTGTTCGGCGAATTCAGGATCAGCAGCCGCGTCTTCGGCGTGATGGCCGCGGCCACACGGTCCCACGGTATCGCGTAACCGTCTTCGCCGAGCGTCATCTGCACCGGGACCGGCGTGCCGCCGGCCAGCGCAATCGCCGGCAGGTAACTGTCGTAGATCGGCTCGATCACGATGACTTCGTCGCCGGGGTGCACGCAACACAGCACGGCCGTCAGGATCGCCTGGGTCGCGCCGGCGGTCACGGTGATCTCGCTGTCGGGGTCGTACAGCCCGCCGTACAGGAAAGCGATCTTTTGTGCGATTGCCTGCCGCAGCGGCGGCGCACCAGCCATCAGCGGGTACTGGTTGAAGCCCTGCCGCATCGCCTCGTCGACCGCATCGATCAGGCGTGGATCGCAGTCGAAATCAGGAAAGCCCTGCCCGAGGTTGACGGCATTGTGCCGGCCGGCCAGCGCCGACATGACGCTGAAGATCGTGGTGCCGACGCGCGGCAGCTTGGAGACCAGCGGAGCCAGCGACGGCGGCGCGGCGGTCGCCGGCAACGGGGCGAGCGCGCGTGCTGCGTCGTCCGGCGGCGGAGGAAGGTTCTGTTGCATTGGAATGTAATCGTTAAATTTGTACCTATTTTAGCGTCGCTGCGGCGGCCGGCGCCTGCCGGCGCGCATCGACCCACTGCGCGGGCGACAGGATCTCGAACAGTCCGAGCTTGCGGGTGCGGCGCGCGAGCTTCAGCAGCGCCTTGTCCTTTGACAGCAGCAGGGCGGCGTTGCTGGCGGCGGCGGCTTCAAGGAATTTCTGGTCGTCCGGGTCCTTGCAGACCGGCAGCGTGGCTGCCACAGGCGTGCCTTCGACCAGCGTGATCCAGCGGTCGAATTCGGCCAGAGCGGCGCGCTGTGCGGCGTCGTCCAGTCCCAGTTTCGTGTAGGCGAGCACCAGCGTCCATTCCATCCGGCAGTCGGCGCGCGTGACGGTTTCAATGTCGCCGGCCTGCATGGCGTCGAGCAGCGGCTGCCAGCGCGGGTCGCGAAAGACGAACAGGTCGAGGCAGACGTTGGTGTCAAGGACGATGCGTTGCGGCGGTTTCGGTATCATTCGGAAAAATTTTCACAAGGGGCGCAGCCTGCCTGATGCCCCGCAGCCTGCCAATGCTGATCGTACTTTCGCCCGCCAAGACCCTCGACTACGAAACGCCCGTCAACGTGGCCAAGGCCACCGAACCGGATTTTATCCCGCGCTCTGCCGAGCTGGTGTCGGTGCTGCGCGAGATGCCGCCGGCGTCCATCGCCAGCCTGATGAAGATTTCGGATCCGCTCGCGCAGCTGAATGTCGCGCGTTTCGCGAGCTGGTCAGAGACTTTCAGTCACGACAATGCACGCCAGGCGCTGCTGGCCTTCGACGGCGATGTCTACGACGGCCTCGACGCGCGCAGCCTCGACAGGAAGCAGCTCGACTGGGCGCAGCGCCACTTGCGCGTGCTGTCCGGCCTGTACGGGCTGCTGCGTCCGCTCGACCTGATGCAGCCTTACCGGCTGGAGATGGGCACGAAGCTGGCGAACCCGCGCGGCCGCGACCTGTACGCGTTCTGGGGCGACGAGATCACGCAGGCGCTGAACAAGGCGCTGGCAGCGGCAAAGTCGACCGCGCTGATCAACCTTGCATCGGAGGAGTATTTCAAGTCGGTCAGGCCGGCGCTGCTTGATGTGCCGGTGGTGACCCCGGTGTTCGAAGACTGGAAGGGCGGCAAGTACAAGATCATCTCGTTTTTCGCCAAGCGTGCGCGCGGGATGATGGCGCGCTATGCGATCGAGCACGGGATTACCGATCCGGAAAAACTGAAGGGCTTCGATCGCGACGGCTATGCGTTCGACGAGGCGGCTTCCAAGCCGCAGCAGTGGGTGTTCCGCCGCCGCGCGGAGTGACGACGGGGAAGTGCGGACGGGGCAGGCGGGCGGCGCGGGCCTGCCGGCCGGAGGCAAGGCCGGGCGCTCAGCCGGCCTGCACGGGAAGCATTACCAGATCTGCCACCAGGGCTTGACCTCGACCGGCGTCCTGACCGTCTCGTTGCTGTCATCGCCCTTGTAGTTGAGGTCGTACACGCGTTTGGCGTCGTTGCTCAGGTCTTTCATGCCCATCGCGTCATATGCGAGGATCTGCACGCGCAGCGCGCTTTTCACCGCGCCGGTGGCCGGGTAGTTGCGGATCACGTTCTGCGCGCGGTTGGCTGCGGCCACGAAGGCGCCCTTGCGATAGTAGAAGCGGGCGACATGCACTTCGTATTGCGCCATTGCCTCGATCAGGTAGCGCAGGCGGTCGCGCGAGTCGTCGGCGTAGCGGCTGTCGGGGAAACGGTCGATCAGCTGCTTGAACGCGTCGAATGCCGCGCGCGCTGCTTTCGGGTCGCGCTCGCTCGGGTCCTGTGAGCTGACGAAATCGAACAGGCCCTTCTTGTCGTTGAAGTTGGCCAGTCCGCGCAGGTAATACATGTAGTCCACGTTTTCGTGGTTCGGGTGCAGGCGGATGAAGCGCTCGACCGCCGCCAGGCACTGCGCCTGCTCGTTCTGCTTGTAGTACGCATACGCGACTTTCATCTGCGCCTGCTGCGCATAGCGGCCGAACGGATAGCGCGATTCGAGCTTCTCGAAGTACTGGATCGCCTTCGGGTAATTGCCCCCGTTCAGCTCGTCGGACGCCTCCGCGTATAATTTGTCCGCAGACCAGCCCTTGGTCTCATCCGGTTTTTCGCCCAGCGAGCCGCAGGCCGACAGCATCAGCGCCAGCACGATCAAAGCGAGTTTCAGGAAATTCTTCAGCATGGGAGAGGTCAGGGGCAGGGCCAAGGATGGCGGCGATTATAGCCGATGGAAACTCGCGTGAAACCCGAAAGCAAGCTACTTAACAATGCGCCGGCCGATGCCGCCGCAGTCGATGATATCGACGAATTCGATGCGCCGGCCGGCGATTTGTCGCCGGTCACACTCACCCTCGGTCCCGAACATTGCGGCGTACGGCTCGACAAGGCCTTGTCGGCGCTGTTGCCGCAGTACTCGCGAGGGCGTCTTCAGCAATGGATCGAGGACGGTCTCGTCACCGTCGACGGCCGTCCGGCGAAATCCAAGGCAACGATGCTCGGCGACGAGACCGTGCAGGTGCAGCCGCAGCCGGCCGAGTCCGAACATGCGTTCGCGCCCGAACCGGTGCCGCTGGACGTGCTGCACGAGGATGCCGAACTGATCGTGATCGCCAAGCCGGTCGGACTGGTCGTGCATCCGGCCGCCGGCAACTGGAGCGGCACCATGCTCAACGGCCTGCTGCACCGCTGGCCGCAGCTGGCCGGCGTGCCGCGCGCGGGCATCGTGCATCGTCTGGACAAGGACACCAGCGGTCTGCTGGTGGTCGCGAAGACGCTGACCGCGCAGACCGACCTCGTGCGCCAGTTGCAGGACCGCAGCATGGGCCGCGAATACCTCGCGCTGGTTTGGGGCGAGCCGGTGTCGAGCGGGCGCATCGATGCGCCGATTGGTCGCCATCCGCGCGAACGCACGCGCATGGCGGTCAGCAAGTCGCCGCTGGCCAAGCCGGCGGTTACGCATTACCAGAAGGTCGCCACCGGCGTCCTCGACGGCAAGGTCGTCACGCTGCTGCGCTGCCGGCTCGAGACCGGCCGCACGCACCAGATTCGCGTACACCTGCAGTCGATCGGCTTCCCGCTGGTCGGCGATGCGGTGTATGGCAAGCATCACCTGATTTCGGTCTTCCCGCGTCAGGCGTTGCATGCGGAAAAGCTCGCGCTGATCCACCCGGGCAGCGGCGAGGCCTGCGAATGGCGCGCGCCGCTGCCGGATGATCTGGCCGCGCTGCTTGAGCGCGCCGGCATCCGGCCATGAGCCTGCCGACAGTCGCGCTGCACTGGCCGGGGCTTCCGGCCGGCGTCAACGCGCTGTCGACCACGCGACGCGGCGGCATCAGCCGCCCGCCCTTTGATGACGGCGCCGGCGGTGGCGGCCTGAACCTCGGCACCCATGTCGGCGACGATCCCGTCGCGGTCGCGCACAATCGCGCGCTGCTGCGCGCGCAGCTGCCGTCCGAGCCGGCATGGCTGACGCAGGTGCACGGCATGCGCGTGCTCGACGCGTCCGGGGCCATCGGCGCACCGGAGGCGGATGCAAGCATCAGCGACCGGCCAGGCGTGGTCTGCACGATCATGACCGCTGACTGCATGCCGGTACTGCTGGCCGATGCCGGCGGCCGCGTCGTCGGCGCAGCACATGCCGGCTGGCGCGGACTGGCGGCGGGCATTCTGGAAAATACGGTGGAAGCGATGCGCAAGGCTGGCGCAGGGCAGGTGCTGGCGTGGCTGGGGCCGGGCATCGGCCCGTCGGCATTCGAGGTCGGCGACGATGTGCGCGCTGCCTTCGCGCATCTCGGTCCGCAGGCGCCGGCCGCTTTTCATCGGATTGAGGGCGTCGCCGGAAAATATCGCGCCGACCTGCCGGCGCTGGCGCGGCTGGCGCTGGCGCGGGCGGGCGTCACCGACGTGGCCGGCGGCACCGACTGCACAGTCAGTGACCCGGCCCGGTTCTATTCCTACCGCCGCGACCGCGTGACCGGTCGCATGGCTTCGCTGATCTGGCTCAGCTAGCGTCGTCGCCGCGCGTTTCGGCGGGCAGGTTCAGGCTCGCCGCCTTCTCTTTTTCCCGCAGAGACTGCAGTCGCTGTTCCTCGCGCCGCTTCCTGCGCTGGCCCGAACCGCCGACATACAAAATGATCATCGTCGGCAACACGCCATAAAGGAAAAACGTCATAATGCCCGCAACCACCGTCTCTTCGGTGATTGCCATCATCAGCGTCACATAGATCCAACCAACAGCAGCGATATGCACGGCCAGCCTGCAAGAAACAAGAACAACGAAGGATCGTAACACTAACAGCCGGACCGGCAGGCATGGGCGTCGAGGGAAAAAACAAACGGGGAATCGCATGAACCAATCCGAGCGAAGCGCCAGTGCCCAGGCCGCAGCCAGCGAATGGCTGACACAACTGTCTGACCCGAAGAACTGGCAGTCGGTAATGAACCTGATGCAGGCCGGCATGCCGGGCCTCGCCTCCATGCCGGGCATGCCGGCCATGCCGTCGATGCCCAGCCTGTCCGTGCCGCCGGCGATGGTCGCGATGATCCCGCCGGAAAAACTCGCGAAGCTGCAGCAGGACTACCTGCAGGAGATGGCCGCGCTCTGGACCACGGTGGTGTCGCAACGCTCGCCGGAGCTCGGCGACCGGCGCTTTTCCGATCCTTCGTGGAAGAGCAGCCCCCTGCATGCGTTCAATGCCGCTGCCTACCTGCTGAATGCGCGCTTCCTGAACGCGCTGGCCGAATCGATCGAGACCGACGCCAAGACCAAGCGCAAGATCCGCTTCGCCACGCAGCAGGCGATCGATGCGCTGTCGCCGAAGAACTTCCTCGCCACCAATCCCGAGGCGCAGGGCAAGATGGTCGAGACGCGCGGCGAGAGCCTGACGCGCGGCATCATGCACATGCTGACGGACCTGCGCAAGGGACACATTTCCCAGACCGATGAGGAAGCCTTCGAGGTCGGCCGCAATGTCGCCACCACCGAAGGCGCGGTGGTATTCGAGAACGACGTGATGCAGCTGCTGCAGTACCGGCCGCTGACGAAGGAAGTGCATGAACGGCCGCTGCTGTTCGTCCCACCGTGCATCAACAAGTACTACATCCTGGACCTGCAGCCGGAGAATTCGCTGATCCGCCATGCGGTCGAGCAGGGGCATACGGTGTTTGTGGTGTCGTGGGTGAATCCGGACGCGTCGCTCGGCCACCTGAGCTGGGACGATTACATCGAGCAGGGACCGATCAAGGCAATCGAGGTTGCGCGCGCCATCAGCGGCAGCGAGCAGCTGAACGTGCTCGGCTTCTGCATCGGCGGCACCCTCATTGCGTCTGCGCTGGCCGTGCTGGCCGCGCGTGGCCAGCATCCGGCGTCCAGCCTGACGCTGCTGACGGCGATGCTCGATTTTTCCGACGTCGGCGCGATCGACGTGTATGTCGACGAGATGCAGGTGGCGCAGCGCGAACAGGCGATCGGCAAGGGCGGGCTGATGTCGGGGCGCGATTTTGCATCGGCCTTCTCCAGCCTGCGGCCGAACGACCTCGTGTGGAATTATTTCGAGAGCAATTACCTGAAGGGCGAGGAGCCGCCGGCCTTCGACCTGCTGTACTGGAACTCCGACAGCACCAACCTGCCAGGCCCGATGTTCTGCTACTACCTGCGCAACATGTACCTGGAGAACCGTCTGCGCGAGCCGGGCGCGCTGTCGGTGGGCGGCGACGCGATCGATCTGGGCAAGGTGCAGCTGCCGGCATTCATCTACGGTTCGCGCGAGGACCATATCGTGCCGTGGGCGAGCGCCTATGCGACCGTCGGGCTGATCAACCAGGGCAAGCGTGCCAACAACCGTTTCGTGCTCGGCGCCTCCGGCCACATCGCCGGCGTCATCAACCCGCCGGCCAAGAAGAAGCGCAGCTACTGGATCAATGACAAGCTGCCGGAAACCGCCGACGCCTGGCTGGCCGGCGCGGCCGAACGTCCGGGCAGCTGGTGGACCGAGTGGACTGCATTCCTTGCCGAGCATGCAGGCGGCAAGACCAAGGCGCCGGCCCGTTACGGCAATGCGCGCCACAAGCCGATCGAGCCCGCGCCGGGGCGCTACGTGCAGGTCAAGGCCGGCTGAAAACCGGCAGGCAGCGCATGCCGGCTGTGCATTGCAATATCTGCCCGGCCGGCACGGCGATCTCTGGACAAGTGGCCGTTCTTCGGGGCTATAATGACCTCGGAGACACGGACTTTTGTCCGGATTATCAATAAGATCGCATCGGTCTGTTGCGACGCAAAACAATGGAATCCCAGATGACCAGCACAAAAAAGTCTTCCGAGCGCCTGATCAAGAAGTACCCGAACCGCCGTCTGTATGACACGCAGACCAGTTCGTACATCACCCTTGCCGATGTGAAGCAGCTCGTGCTCGGCAACGAGGACTTCAAGGTGGTTGACGCGAAGACCGAGGAAGACCTGACCCGCAGCATCCTGCTGCAGATCATCCTCGAGGAAGAGGCGAGCGGCCAGCCGATGTTCTCCAGCGCCGCGCTGGCGCAGATCATTCGTTACTACGGCCATGCGATGCAGGGCATGATGGGTTCCTACCTCGAGAAGAACATCCAGGTGTTCATCGACATCCAGAACAAGATGGCGGAAAACTCGAAGGGCCTGATGGACGAGAAGACCTTCAGCCCCGAGATGTGGACCCAGTTCATGAGCGTGCAGGCGCCGATGATGCAGGGGATGATGAGCAACTACATCGAACAGAGCAAGAGCCTGTTCCTGCAGATGCAGGAACAGATGCAGAGCCAGGCGAAGAATGTGTTCGGCGCGTTTCCCTTCCCCGGGGTCGGCGGCGTGCGTTCCGATGGCAATTGATTAACGCCGCCTCCCGTCCGGGAGGCTGGCGGCAAACAGGTAAAATGGCGGTCGCGCATGGCGTGCCCGCCATTTGTCTTTTTGAACATTCCCCCAGGTTTTCATGTCCAGCAATCCGCCCATTCCCCCGAAAGTCGGTTTCGTTTCCCTCGGCTGCCCCAAGGCCCTGGTCGACTCCGAGCAGATCCTCACCCAACTGCGCGCGGAGGGCTACGAGACCGCGAAGTCGTATGACGGCGCTGACCTTGTGATCGTCAATACCTGCGGCTTCATCGACGCGGCCGTGCAGGAGTCGCTGGATGCGATCGGCGAGGCGCTCAACGAGAACGGCAAGGTGATCGTCACCGGCTGCCTCGGCAGCAAGAAAGATGCGGCCGGCGAGGACATCGTGCAGAAGGTGCACCCGAAGGTGCTGGCCGTGACCGGCCCGCATGCGCTCGGCGAAGTGATGGACGCGGTCCACCTGCACCTGCCGAAGCCGCACGAGCCCTTCCTCGACCTCGTGCCGGCACAGGGCGTGAAGCTGACGCCGAAACACTATGCGTACCTGAAGATTTCCGAAGGCTGCAACCACCGCTGCAGCTTCTGCATCATCCCGTCGCTGCGCGGCGACCTCGTGTCGCGCCCGGTGGCCGAGGTGATGCTCGAGGCCGAGAACCTGTTCAAGTCCGGCGTGAAGGAACTGCTGGTGATCTCGCAGGACACCAGCGCCTACGGCGTCGACGTCAAGTTCCGCACCGGCTTCTGGAACGGCCGCCCGATCCGCACGCACATGACCGATCTGGTGCGCGCGCTCGGCGAGCTGGCCAAGCAACATGACGCCTGGGTGCGCCTGCATTACGTGTACCCGTATCCGCACGTGGACGAGGTGATCCCGCTGATGCACGGCGGCCATGTGCTGCCTTACCTCGACGTGCCGCTGCAGCATGCGCATCCGGATGTGCTGAAACGGATGAAGCGCCCGGCGAACGGCGAAAAGAACATCGAGCGCATCCGCGCCTGGCGCGAGGCCTGCCCGGACATCACGATACGCTCGACCTTCATCGCCGGCTTCCCCGGCGAGACCGAAGAGGAATTCGAGTACCTGCTGGACTTCCTGAAGGAAGCGCGGATCGACCGCCTCGGCTGCTTTGCCTATTCGCCGGTCGAAGGCGCGGCCGCGAATGCGATCGACAATCCGGTGCCCGACGAGGTACGCGAGGAGCGCCGCGCACGCGTGATGCTGCTGCAGGAGCAGATCTCGCGCGAGCGGCAGCAGGCCAAGGTCGGCAAGACGCTGCGCGTGCTGATCGACGAGATCACGCCGTCCGGCGCCACTGGCCGCACCGCGGCTGATGCGCCCGAGATCGACGGCGTCGTGAACTTCAAGCTGCCGTACCTGCCGGGACGGGAAGTGAAGGTCGGTCAGTTCGTTGACGTGCGCATCACCGCCGCCGACGAGCACGACCTCTGGGGCACGGTCGACTGACGACGGGGACGACATGATCGAACGCATGAAATCGCTGCAGACGCTGCTGACCACCACGGATTACCGTCCGCCGGAGGGCTTCGGCGCGTTCCCGACGCCGATTCATCATGCGTCGACCGTGCTGTTCAAGGATGTCGCCGCGCTGAGGGCGCGCAACTGGCAGGACAAGAGCGCATACACCTACGGGCTGCATGGCACGCCGACCACGTTCACGCTGGAAGCGCGGCTGGCCGAGATCGAGGGCGGCACCGACTGCCTGCTCGCGCCGAGCGGCCTGGCGGCGATCGCGATGATCGATCTGGCGCTGCTGAAGGCCGGCGACGATGTGCTGATCCCGGACAATGTCTACAACCCGAACCGCGATCTGGCGAACTGGCTGCAGAAGGATTTCGGCATCAGCGCGCGCTACTACGATCCGATGGTCGGCGAGGGCATCGGCGAGCTGATCCGGCCGGAGACGAAGCTGGTCTGGACCGAGGCGCCGGGATCGGTGTCGATGGAGGTGCCGGACATTCCGGCGATCTGCCGCGCGGCGAAGGCCAGGGGCGTGCCGGTTGCGCTCGACAATACCTGGGCGGCCGGACTCGCGTTTCGCGCATTCGACCATGGCGTCGACATCGTGATGCAGGCGCTGACCAAATACCATTCGGGCGGATCGGACGTGCTGATGGGCGCGGCGATCACGCGCGACAAGGCGTTGCTGCGCAAGCTGGAGATGGCGCACATGCGGCTGGGCATGGGCGTGTCGGCAGACGACGCCTATCTGGTGCTGCGCGGCCTGCCGACGATGAAGCTGCGCTTCGACGCGCATGACGCGTCGGCACGCAAGATTGCGGGATGGCTGAAGGCGCGGCCGGAGATATCGACGGTGCTGCATCCGGCGTTTCCGGATTGCCCGGGGCACGACGTCTGGCAGCGCGATTTCAGCGCGGCCGGCGGCCTGTTCTCGGTGCTGTTCGACCCGCGCTATACGGAAGCGCAGACCGATCGTTTCATCGACAGCCTGAAGCTGTTCAGGATCGGCTACAGCTGGGGCGGCGCGAACAGCCTCGCGGTACCTTACCGGATCGAACAGATGCGCCGGCAGTGGACCGGGGCAGGGCAGCTGGTGCGCTTCAACATCGGGCTGGAAGATTCGGACGATCTCATTGGCGACCTGGCGCAGGCGCTGGGGTGCCTGGCATAGCGCGGTTCTTGTCGAGGTCGAGGAAGCCGCGCAGCAGCCGGTAGGCCTTCCATACCCACGCGCCCAGCCAGACCAGTGCGGCGAGCGGTATGCCGACGACGGTCATGAACAACATGCCGCCGACCATCAGCCAGACGATGTACCACCAGAACGAGCGTATCTGCCAGCTGTGATGGGTGCGCAGGAACGTGCCTTCGGTCTCGTCGCGCTTCAGGTAGTTCAGGACCAGCGGAATGAACGACAGCGCGCCGAGTGAAAACAGCAGCGACGCGCCGTGCATCAGGTAGAGCCACCAGAGCCAGGTCTTTTGCGATTCGGTGGCTTCGTCGAAGTAGGTCTGGTTGTCCATGGGATGTGCGGGTTGGAGTGGATTGGCGTCTGCGCGGGGCGTTCAGAAGTTACTGGATTCCGGCCTGCGCGAGGATGACGATTTAAAGGGCGTCGGTTTCAGCATCGTCATCACGGAGCAGGTCATGCTTTGCGCCGACGACAAGCGCGTGACCATCTTCCGGATCGCCAAACACGTTCACCGGAACAGGTTCAACACCCCATCCAGTCCCGAAAAATTCAGCGCGACCGACGCCTTCGCCTGCACCACCGGCTTCGCGCGGAAGGCGACCGACAGCCCCGCGACTGACATCATCTGCAAATCGTTCGCGCCGTCGCCAATGGCGATTGCTGCGCTCGGCGGCACGCCGAGCGCAGCGCTCTGGCTCTCGACCATCGCTTTCTTTGCGTCGGCATCGACGATATCGCCCATCACGCGACCGGTCAGCTTGCCATTGACCACCTCAAGCAGGTTGGCGCGCGTCACGTCCAGCTCCAGTTCCTTCTGCAGGCGCTCGGTAAAGTAAGTAAAGCCGCCGGACACCAGCACGGTGCGCAGGCCGGCCGCCTTCATCGTGTGCAGCATCTCGCGCGCACCCAGCGTCAGCTGCAGCCTTTCCTCGAAGACCTTGTCGAGCGCGGATGCATCCAGTCCTTCGAGCAGCGCGACGCGCCGCTGCAGGCTTTCGCGGAATTCCAGTTCGCCGCGCATCGCCGCTTCGGTGACCGCGGCCACTTCGGACTTCAGCCCCTGCATGTCGGCAATTTCATCGATGCATTCGATGGTGATCAGCGTGGAATCCATGTCCATCACGACCAGCTTGAAATCTGCAAGTTGCAACTCTGCCGGCACGAAGGCGGCATCCATGCCGGACGCGAGGCAGGCGCCGAGCACGGTTTCGCGCAGCTCCGGGGAGTCTTCCACGCCGTCGCAGCGGAACACATGCTTTGCGATCGGCGTAAAGCGGGCGGCGCCGGCCAGCTCGGCGACGCGACGGGCGGCGCTCTCGCTGATGTTCGGACCTTGCAGTATCAGTTTCATGGTGTGGTGTTTCATGGGGTCAGGCGGCCAGCGCCTTGATCGTCGATTTAACTTGCGACACGCGCGCAGCCAGGTCGGGCATGTTCGCGGTGATCCGCAGCTTGTCCTGGCCGGACAGTTTCACATGCCGGTTTTTCTGCACCAGATCGATGATGCGCATCGGATCGACCGGCGGCTTCGGCTCGAACTGCAGCAGCGCCGACTCGGCATGCGCATCGATCTTCACGATGCCGACCGTGCGCGCGGCAATGCGCAGCCGGTGCGTTTCGACCAGCGCCTTGACCGCGTCGGGCAAGTCGCCGAAGCGGTCGATCAGCTCTTCCTGCAGCTCGTCGATGCCTTGCTGCGCGTCGCAGTTGGCGAGACGCTTGTAGATCGACAGGCGTTCGTGCACGTCGCCGCAGAAGTCGGACGGCAGCAGCGCCGGCACGTGCAGGTTGATCTCGGTGGTGGTCGACAGCGGCGCGGCGAGGTCCGGCTCCTTGCCGTTCTTCAGCGCCTTCACCGCGGCGTTCAACATGTCGGAATACAGCTGGAAGCCGATCTCGGTCATCTCGCCGGACTGGTTCTCGCCGAGCACCTCGCCGGCGCCGCGGATCTCGAGGTCGTGCATCGCCAGGTAGAAGCCGCTGCCGAGCTCTTCCATTTGCTGGATCGCTTCCAGCCGTCGCCCGGCCTGCTTGGTCAGGCCCTGCACGTCATGCACCAGCAGGTACGCATACGCCTGATGGTGCGAACGGCCGACGCGGCCGCGCAGCTGGTGCAGCTGCGCGAGGCCGAAGCGGTCGGCGCGGTGCATGATGATGGTGTTTGCGCTCGGCACGTCGATGCCGGTCTCGATGATGGTGGTGCAGAGCAGGATGTTGAAGCGCTGCTGCACGAAATCGCGCATCACCTTTTCCAGGTCGCGCTCGTGCATCTGGCCGTGCGCGATCGCGATGCGTGCCTCCGGCAGCAGCTCTTCCAGCTTGGCCTTGCGGTTCTCGATGGTCTCGACCTCGTTATGCAGGAAGTAGACCTGGCCGCCACGCTTCAATTCACGCAGGCAGGCCTCGCGGATCACGGAGTCGGATTCGCTGCGCACGAAGGTCTTGATCGCCAGCCGTTTCTGCGGCGCGGTTGCGATCACCGAGAAATCGCGCAGCCCCTCGAGCGCCATGCCCAGCGTGCGCGGGATCGGCGTGGCCGTCAGCGTCAGCACGTCGACCTCGGCGCGCAGCGCCTTCAGCGCTTCCTTCTGGCGCACGCCGAAACGGTGTTCCTCGTCGATGATGACCAGCCCGAGCCGCTCGAATTTCACGTCCGGCGACAGCAGCTTGTGCGTGCCGATCACGATGTCGATGGTACCTTCGCCCAGCCCCTTCAGCGCCTGCGTGACTTCCTTGCCGGTGCGGAAGCGCGACAGCTCGGCGATGCGCACCGGCCAGTCGGCGAAGCGGTCGGCGAAGGTCTGCGCATGCTGCTCGGCCAGCAGCGTGGTCGGCGCAAGGATCGCCACCTGCTTGCCGCCCATGACCGCAACGAAGGCCGCGCGCAGCGCGACCTCGGTCTTGCCGAAGCCGACGTCGCCGCAGATCAGCCGGTCCATCGGGCGTCCGGAGGTCATGTCCATGATCACCGCATTGATCGCCGCCTGCTGGTCCGGCGTCTCTTCGAAGCCGAAGCTGTCGGCGAAGGCCTCGTAGTCGTGCGCCGAGTATTCGAATGAATGTCCCTTGCGCGCGGCGCGGCGCGCGTACAGGTTCAGCAGTTCGGCCGCGGTGTCGCGGATCTGCTCGGCGGCCTTGCGCTTGGCCTTTTCCCACTGGCCGGAGCCGAGCGCGTGCAGCGGCGCGTCTTCCGGCGACGCGCCCGAGTAGCGCGAGATCACGTGCAGCTGCGACACTGGCACGTACAGCTTGGTTTCTTTTGCGTATTCGAGGTGCAGGAACTCGGTCTCGCGTTCGCCGAGATCCATGCTGATAAGCCCCTGGTAGCGGCCGATGCCATGGTTGACGTGCACCACCGGGTCGCCGATCTTCAGCTCGGACAGGTCGCGCACCATCGACTCGACCTGCGTCGCGCCTTCCTGCCGCTTGCGGCCGGCACGGCGTCCGGAGCCCGCATACAGCTCGGTCTCGGTGATGAACGCGATGTTGCCGAGCTCGGCCGACAGCAGCGCACCCGCATGCAGCGGCGCGACGCACAGCTGCAGCTTGTCGCCGCCGGCGAGGAAGTCCTCGAGGCTCTCGCAGGCTTTCAGCGGCAGGTCGTATTCATTGAAGTATTCGCGCAGCGTCTCGCGGCGTCCGCTCGAGTCGGCGCAGATCATCACCCGGCGGTCGGTCTGCAGCAGGAAGGAGCGCAGGTTGGACAGCGGGTCATCGAGCCGGCGGTTGACGGCAATGTCGGGCAGTGGTGCGGACAGCTCGGAGGCGGCCGTCGCCGGCTGGATCACCCAGCGGCCATGCGGCTTCACCAGCGTGAAGAAGTCTTCGTCGGTAAGGAAGATGTCCTCGGGCGGCAGCAGTGGACGTTCGCGGTCGGCCTTCAGGAAGTTGTAGCGCGATTTCGTATCGCTCCAGAAGCGGCGGATTGATGCCTCAATGTCGCCGACCAGCGCGAAGCCGCTGCCTGCGGGCAGGTAGTCGAACAGGGTCGCGGTCTGTTCGAAGAACAGCGGCAGGTAGTATTCGATGCCGGCCGATGCGATGCCGTTGCCGATGTCACGATAGATGTTGGACTTCGACGGATCGCCCTCGAACACTTCGCGCCAGCGGCCGCGGAAAGCGGTGCGCGCGGCTTCGTCCATCGGGAATTCGCGTCCGGGCAGCAGCCGCACTTCCTTCACCGGATACAGCGAGCGCTGCGTGTCGACGTCGAAGGTGCGGATGGTCTCGATGCTGTCGCCGAACAGGTCGATCCGGTACGGCAGCACCGAGCCCATCGGGAAGAGGTCGATCAGGCCGCCGCGCACCGAGTATTCGCCCGGCGACATCACCTGCGCGACGTGCGTGTAGCCGGCCAGCGTCAGCTGCGATTTCAGCTTCGCTTCGTCCAGGGTTTCGCCCTGCTTGAAGAAGAAGGTGTAGCCGGCAAGGAAGGACGGCGGTCCCATGCGCAACAGCGCGGTGCTGGCCGGCACGATCAGCACGTCGCAGTCGCCGCCCTGCAATTCGTGCAGCGTGGCCAGGCGCTCGGAGACGAGGTCCTGGTGCGGCGAGAACGCGTCGTAGGGCAGGGTCTCCCAGTCGGGCAGCAGGTGGCAGCGCAGCGCCTGTCCGCCTTGCCGGCCGAACCAGTCGATTTCGGTCAGCAGTCGCTGCGCGTCGGGCGCATCAGCGACGACGACGACCAGCGTGCGTTGTTCGGCTTTCAGCGCATGCGCGGCGCGCGCAAGCGCCAGCGATTCGGCAGCGCCGTGCAGCGCGGGAAGAAGGAAACGGTGGCCGGGCTTCGGCGGTTTGAGGAAATTCGCGTCGGATGACATGGCAGGCCGCGGCAAGATCGCGGATGGCCCGCAGGGCGGGCGTGAAGCTACAATGGCGTGATCGAAAAACCAAAATTATAGATGAGATGAGCTTCCCCAGCTTTGTGGCCCTGATACCCGCAGCCGGTGTCGGTGCGCGCATGGGAGCATCGATCCCGAAGCAGTACGCGCCGCTGGCCGGCAAGCCGATGCTGCAGCACGTGATCGAGACCTTCAGTTCCGCCCGCGAGATCGACCATGTCTACATAGTGGTCAGTCCGGCCGACGCCTACATCGACGAATTGCCGTTGCCGGCACGCTGCACCGTATTGCGCTGTGGTGGCGACACGCGGCAGGCGTCGGTGACGAACGGCCTGCGCGCCATCGCGCCGCAGACGGAACCAGACGACTGGGTGCTGGTGCATGATGCGGCACGCCCCGGCCTGACCGTCGAGCTGATCGACAAGCTGATTGCCTTCGCGAAGGATGATGCGGTCGGCGGCCTGCTGGCGGTGCCGGTGGTCGATACCATCAAGCAAAGCAATGGCCACGGGCGCTCGGAGCGGACGGTCTCGCGCGAGATGTTGTGGGCCGCGCAAACCCCGCAGATGTTCCGGCACGGGATGCTGCTCGACGCGCTGTCGCGCGCGCAGGACATTACGGACGAAGCCAGCGCGATCGAGGCGCTGGGCCTGCATCCGAAGCTGGTCGAGGGCAGCGCGCGCAATTTCAAGGTGACGCTGCCGGAAGACCTGGCCGTCGCCGAACTCCACCTGAAAGGACTGTGATGACCCCGCTGCCGTTTCGCATTGGCCAGGGTTACGACTGCCATGCGTTGGTGCCCGGACGCGCGCTGGTCATCGGCGGCGTGACGATTCCGCATCGCACCGGGCTGCTTGGCCATTCCGATGCGGACGTGCTGCTGCACGCGATCACCGATGCGCTGTTCGGTGCTGCCGGCCTTGGCGACATCGGCCGGCATTTCCCGGATACCGATCCGCAGTTCAAGGGCGCAGACTCCCGCCGGCTGTTGCGCGAGTGCGCGCGTCGCGTCGCCGACGCCGGCTATGCGGTCGGGAATGTCGATGCCACCATCATCGCGCAGGCGCCGAAGATGGCGCCGCACCTGCCAGCGATGATCGGATTCATTGCGGCAGATCTCGGCATCGATGCGTCGCAGGTCAACCTGAAGGCCAAGACCAATGAGCGGCTCGGCTGGGAAGGGCGACAGGAAGGCATCGCCGCGCATGCGGCCGTACTGCTGCTGGCCAGGTGATAATAGTTCTCATCAAGTCTGGATAAAAAATCTATAGCTTTTATCAATAGGACGGATTGATTATCCCAATTTGAGCTTTGAAAACGCTGCGACCACAATGCAAAGCGGAAAACCCGGACGCGAGAGTCAGTTTTCAGCCGTGCTCGTACGCCACCAGAACACCACAACAGACATGTGGCGGCGATTTCCTGATGTGCATTCAAAAGGAGAAGCAAATGTCCAAGCAATTGAAAGGTTCCAAGACCGAAGCCAATCTGAAGGACGCGTTTGCAGGTGAGTCACAGGCGAACCGCCGCTACCTGTACTTCGCGAACAAGGCGGACATCGAAGGTCAGAACGACATTGCAGCGCTGTTCCGCTCCACTGCCGAGGGCGAAACCGGCCACGCGCACGGCCACCTCGAGTACCTCGAGCAGTGCGGTGACCCGGCGACCGGCCTGCCGATCGGCAATTCGCGCCAGAACCTGATGGCCGCCGTCGCCGGCGAGACCCACGAATACACCGATATGTATCCGGGCATGGCCAAGACTGCCCGCGACGAAGGCTTCGACGAGATCGCCGACTGGTTCGAGACGCTGGCCAAAGCCGAGCGCTCGCACGCGAACCGCTATCAGAAGGCGCTGGACTCGCTGGTCGACTGAGCACCGGCAGTTTGCCGCGATCCTCTCGGCATCCGCGAGAGGGTTGTGCGAAGCGCAGCAACCTCTCCCCCGCTGGCGCTTCGCACAACGCTTCCCCCACACAAAAATCCAGGGACCTCATCATGGCACGTGAAGGCAACCTCGAAGCGCCCACCCGACACCCGCTCGACTGGCTGAGCGACGAGTTCTACGATGAAGCGTCGCTGAACAAGGAACTCGAACGAGTCTTCGACATCTGCCACGGCTGCCGGCGATGCGTTTCGCTGTGCGCGTCCTTCCCGACGCTGTTCGACCTGGTCGACGAGTCCGACACGATGGAAGTCGACGGCGTCGACAAGAAGGACTACATGAAGGTGGTCGACCAGTGTTACCTGTGCGACCTCTGCTACATGACGAAGTGCCCGTACACGCCGCCGCACGAATGGAACCTCGACTTCCCGCACCTGATGCTGCGTGCGAAAGCGGTGAAGTTCCGCAAGGGCGAGGTGGCGGCGCGCGACCGCTTCCTGTCGAACACTGACGGCCTTGGTATGTTCGCCGGCATACCGATCGTCACGCAGGCGGTCAATGCGGTGAACCGGGCAAAGGCTACCCGCGCCGTCGTGGAGAACGTGCTCGGCGTCGACAAGGACGCGTGGCTGCCGGAGTTCGCGACCACCAAGTTCCGTTCCGGCGCGCCGACATCGAAAGACTATCTGGTGAAGGACGGCGCGAACACGCCGGGCAAGGTCGCGATCTATTCGACCTGCTACGTGAACTATAACGAGCCGGGCATCGGCCATGACCTGCTGGCGATCCTCGACCACAACGAAATCCCCTATGTACTGGTCGAGAAGGAAGCCTGCTGCGGCATGCCCAAGCTGGAGCAGGGCGACCTGCAGGGCGTGGCTGAAAAGAAGGCGATCAACATCCCCCATCTCGCGAAGCTGGCCAATGACGGCTACGCCATCCTCACGCCCATCCCGTCCTGCACGCTGATGTACAAGCAGGAGCTGCCGCTGATGTTCCCCGACTGCGCCGACACGCAGCGCGTGAAGGAGGCGATGTGGGATCCGTTCGAATATTTCGTTGCGCGCAACCGCGACGGGCTGCTGAAGACCGACTTCAGGCAGCCACTCGGCAAAGTGTCGTACCACATCCCTTGCCACTCGCGCGTGCAGAACATCGGCCGCAAGACTGCCGACCTGCTGCAGCTGATTCCGGACACCCGGCTGAACGTGGTCGAACGATGCTCCGGTCACGCCGGCACCTACGGCGTGAAGAAGGAATACCACGCGATGTCGCTGAAGATCGGCAGGCCGGTGTTCAAGTCAATGGCGAATGACGAGCCCGACTACATTTCGTCGGACTGCCAGCTGGCCGGACATCACATTGAGCAGGGCATGGAAGTCAATGGCCTGAAGCACGCGGAGATGGCGCATCCGCTGTCGCTGCTGCGCAAGGCCTATGCAATCTGATGAAGGAACCCGCATGATCATTTCCCGTGACAGCCTGATGAGCCTCGAGGTCTACGCGAAAAAGCGTGCCGAATTCCGCAAGGAGGTAATCGAGCACAAAAAGCATCGCACCATCCATCTCGGCAACCACATGACGCTGCTGTTCGAAGACGAGATGACGCTGCGTTACCAGGTGCAGGAGATGCTGCGCATCGAAAAGATCTTCGAGGAAGACGGCATCCAGTCCGAGCTCGACGCCTACAATCCGCTATGCCCGGACGGCAGCAACTTCAAGGCGACGATGCTGATCGAGTACGTGAACGTCACCGAGCGCAAGGCGGCGCTGGCGAAGCTGATCGGCGTCGAGGACAGGCTGTTTGTTCAGGTTGAAGGCCAGCCGCGCGTGTATGCGATCGCCGACGAAGATCTCGATCGCGAGAATGACGAGAAGACTTCGGCGGTCCATTTCGTCCGCTTCGAGCTGACGGCGGACATGAAGCAGGCGCTGAAGGGCGGCGCACAGATGATGATCGGCTGCGATCATCCGAATTACCCGGTGCACCTGGAAGAGCTGCCGCAGGAGACGCTGGCGGCGCTGCTGAAGGACTTGGCCTGACCCCGTGACGCGCGGCTCAGGCCGCCTTCAGCCATACCCTGACCGCGAGGCCGCCGCCATCGCGGTTTTTTATTTCCAGCCGGCCGTGGTGGCGCTGGACGATGCGGTCCACGATCGCCAGTCCGAGGCCGGCGCCGTTGGCTTCGCTGCGCGCGGCGTCCATCCGCGTGAACGGCCGCAGCAGGTAGGGAATCTGGTCGTCCGGCAGTCCGGGCCCGCGATCGGCGACCTCGACCAGCACCTGTCCGTCCGCCTTCGACGCGCTGATGTCGAGCAGGGTCGCATCGCCGTCGAGCATCTTGCCGTAGCGACGCGCATTCTCAACGAGGTTGCTCATCACGCGCTCGATCTCGGTCGGGTTGCCGTTTATGGCCAGGCCTTCGTCGATGCTTGTGCTCACGCGGATGCCGGGCGAGCGCTCGGCCTCCTGCGCGACCTTGCGCAGCAGCGCCGACAGGTCGAAGTCGGCATGCGTGCCGGGCCCGGCCGGGCGCGCGTAGTCGAGGAACTGCGCGATGATGGCTTCCATCTGCGCGAGGTCCGACTGCATGCCGCGGCGCGCGTCGTCCGACAGTCCGGCCATCTCGACTTCCAGCAGCATGCGCGCAATCGGCGTGCGCAGGTCATGCGAGATGCCCGCGAGGATCACCGCGCGGTCCGACTCGACCTGTTGCAGGTCATGCACCATCTGGTTGAAGCTCTGGTTCGCCTCGCGGATTTCCGGCGGCCCGGATTCGGGCAGAGGGGCTGGCGACTTGCCGCGCGCGACTGCGCGTGCCGCCAGCGACAGCCGTGACAGCGGCTGGTTGATCAGCCGGCTGATGAAGGCCGCGCCGATCAGCGACAGCAGCAGCGTCACTCCGGCCCAGCCTAGCCACTGAATGCCGGAGGTGCGCTCGACGCGCTCGCGATCGAGCATCAGCCAGTAGGCGTCGTCGTCAATCGAGAAACTGACCCAGAAGCCGCGGATGCCGTTGACTGCGCCCGCGTATTCGGTGTCGTTGCCGAGTCGCGTGCGCACATTGTCCTGGACCAGACGGATCAGCTCGCTGTCGGGCAGCGGCGAGACCATGTCATCGGCTTCTTTCGGATAGACGCGAATGCCCTGCGTGGTCGCCAGTTCGAACAGCAGTTCGCGGCGCAGCAACGGCGCCGAATGCATCAGCGCCGCGCGGGTGATGGCGACGATGGAGACGACTTGCGCGGCGATCTGTTCGCTGCGCGGCGTGCGTTCGACGATGCGAAAGCTCGCTACCCACGCGGCCATGCTGGCGGCGATCAGGAAGGCGAGCAGGAAGAAGGTGCGCCAGAACAGGCCGCTACCGAGCCAGGCAAGCCGCTGACGTGCGTCAGGACTTGGTGCCATCAGGGATGAATACATAGCCCAGTCCCCAGACCGTCTGGATGTAGCGGGGAGTCGACGGATCCGGTTCGATCAGTTTGCGCAGCCGCGAGATCTGCACGTCGAGGCTGCGGTCGAACACCTCGTATTCGCGGCCGCGGGCGAGCTCCATCAGTTTCTCGCGTGACAGCGGCTGGCGCGCGTGGCGTGCCAGCACCTTCAGCACCGAGAATTCGCCGCTGGTCAGCGGCACGGCCTGTCCTGCCTTGGTCAGTGCGCGCTTGGACAGGTCGAAGCTGAAATCACCGAACACATAGGTCTCGGGATGGTCGGACGGCGCGCCCGGCAGGTCATCCGGGACGGCGCGCCGCAGCACGGCGGACATGCGCGCGAGCAGTTCGCGCGGGTTGAACGGTTTGGGCAGGTAATCGTCCGCGCCGGACTCGAGGCCGGCGATGCGGTCGCCGTCCTCGCCCTTGGCGGTCAGCATGATGATGGGCGTATTGTCGCCGCCCTTGCGCAGGCGCTGGCAGATCGACATGCCGTCCTCGCCGGGCAGCATCAGGTCGAGCACCAGCAGGTCGAAGCGTTCACGTATCCACAGCCGGTTCATTTCGACCGCGCTGGCGGCGGTATAGACTGCGAAGCCATTCTCGGAAAGAAAACGTTTCAGCAGCTCGCGCAGGCGAGCATCGTCATCGACGACGAGGACCCGCGCCTGCGCGCCGGGGGTGCGCCGGGACGGAACGGGGGGAACGGTGTTTGTCGAGTTCATGGTCGTATGGTAACTTCGAAAGCAATTCTGGCATGTACCCAAAACCGAGTCATTACAAAGCTTTACAAACTTTGCCCGTCGGGTCTGCATTCATCGATGTCGAACGAAAGTACACTAACAAGCATCGGGCAGCGCCTGCTGCGGTCCCATGAGTTACCCCCGGTCGTGATGAAACGTGTTCCCTGCATTTTTTTCTTCGGTGCGCTGCTGGCGGCGGGCATGGCCGCGGCTGCGCCCGAGCCGCCGCCGGGCAAGCAGCCCGGCACGCGGCCGCGCCAGGACCAGCCGGCTGATGCGGAGCGCGGCCGGCAGGATGATGGTCGCATTCATCCGTCCGAAGAAGGGGACCGTCGGCATCATTCGCGCCTGAGTCCGGAAGAGCGGCGTGCGCTGCGCCAGCATATCAACGGGGCAGGGCAGGATCTCTACCCCGAAAAGAAAAACAGGTGATCAAGAAGTTGTTGCGCGTTGAAGAAAGACTCGTATATACTCTCGTTTCTTCGCGCGGCCGTAGCTCAGCTGGATAGAGTACTTGGCTACGAACCAAGGGGTCGTGGGTTCGATTCCTGCCGGCCGCGCCA
>JACCDW010351543.1_pt1 | contig 26210 bp, 38 predicted proteins | sample 7449781 | NCBI WGS metagenome assembly JACCDW01 (sample SAMN15323449, study PRJNA562643) | freshwater metagenome | isolation source: river surface water | place: USA:Blue River Watershed | collected 2017-08-18
AATAACTCCGATTGCCAAGGTTGTAAGTTCACGATGCCCACCGTAGACAAAACATAGTAAACTCTTTGCCGTCTTTAAAACACCATGTACTGGTATCAGTGTTAAAATACCAATTTGGTTCGTAATGACCGCCGTGGTACAACTTTTCTTTGCACCACATCAGCATTTCGTCAAGATCTTGATTTTTTATTCTAGTCTGGAACGGCCAGATAGTTTTGTTCATTACTCTCATAACCACCTTAGACAAAAAAGCATATAATGTTTTTCTTCTTTGAACCAAAACATAGTATTGCCGAACATACTGTCAACACGCCAGAGATCGCCCGTGTCATTTAACACTAGAGATCTGTTCCAGCCACCTGGGCCAAGATTTTGTTTACACCAACGAACAATTTCTTCTTGTTGATGATAACGATCTTTGCCCAGGGTGACTTTTACGACCAGGTCCTGTGTTTCTCCGCTACCCATTCTGCACCATCATATTCTGAAACCATCCAATCTACATCCCCGGGGATTTCTACTATTTTAAGATTAGCGTGAGAGCCGTTAGCACCCATACCTAGTTCTTTGACTACTTGAATAAGGTATGGGTCATCACGAGCAACATCTCGATCATAGAAATCCACTTCTTTGATGCCAGCGAGACGGCAGTACTCTGTCTGAGCACGTTTGCTTAAACCAAAACCACCGTAGCAATCGTTAATTACTACATAACGAACTCCGGTCTTTAAGTCTTCTAGAAATTTTTGTTTATCTGTCATATTTCTATCACCTTTTCTGGATCCCAACCTGTATTTTCATAACCATCATAACCACGAGGATTACATACAACCCTAGTTTCTCCTATGACATAGTCAAAAGGATGATGAGTATGGCCGTGTGTCCACAATTTAATGTGTGTGTTATCTAACATAATCTCACTTAAATCACTGTGGTATGCTCCGTTCATATGATAATCACTTTTATACATTTCGTGACAACTTTGATAAGAAGGGCTGTGATGTCCTACCACAACTATCTTCTTGTCTTTATTTTGCTCTGCTATCAATCTGATATAGTCACAGGTCTGTCGATGTCTTTCTACAGTGTCAGCAGGTTTTAATGGAACAAACCCCATTCTATCATTCCTAATGGCTCTGTAGTCATTCATCATATCTCGAACCGCATGTAAAGTCAGCGGATCAAACTTATTCATGTCAGTCCAAAGTGTTCCGCCAACAAATACTATATCGTCAATGACTTTGGTATCACGCTCTAAGAAGTAGATATTGTCGTGAACAGCACAGGCCTCACGAAGTTCATCAATACCGCCAAAGAACTTTCCACTGTCGTAGAATTCGTGATTCCCTGCCACATATACAACATGCGGAAATTGAAAACTACAACGTTTCAAAAAATCACGGAAACGAATACCATATTCACTTTCAGGCCTATGGACTTTTGAAGCGACCATAATATCGCCAGAAAGGATCAATACGTCGGTATTGCCGGCGTTTTTAATGATAATATCTGCAAATTCTAGGTGCAGATCGGATACGAGTTGTATGCGCATTTTTTACTTTCTTTGAAATATACACATATTATACAGGTAAAATTGGTTTTTGTCAACTAGAGTTAAATACACGTATATAACCCTGGGAGCGAAACGATGGGAGAATTTTTCAAACTAGTTGCTGAATTGGGCTTTCCAATCGCGGCTGCAATGGGAGCAGGATACTTTGTATTCCTGACGCTCAAATTTATTTTGGCTGGTGTTACATCTAGTGTTAATGGTATTAAAGGTATCATTGGCGCATTGGATAACAGAGTCAAAACTATGAATCACGACGTGATTCGAATCGATACAGTAGTTTCGAACGCTTTGGGTCTAAGACCCGATGTAGATCGCATCGCTCGTGCTGACGGAAAGAACGATGCTAGAAGGGATTAAAAATGTTATATATAGATTATACTTGGGATTGTAGTGAAAAAGGAATCGTCCTAGATGAAGAATTTAATTCAGATAAACTAGGCTGGAAGGGCGGCGACTACTTTCAATTGATTAATATTAATGGAAGGCAAATTTTAAGAAAAGTAGACGATTTAGAAAAGTTTATTATCAAAGGAGCCCAAACCTGTGGATAAATGGCAAAAGTGGTACGAATCTCAGCCCGAACATATTAAACAGTGGATGGACCAAGATAATCCAATATGGTATGACTCTGACATGTGGAAGGCCGGAATCTTGGGAGTATTTGTAGGTATACTGATAGGACTTTCGATATAATGTATGTAGACGGATACATGCTTCTTGTAATTTACCTACTCGCAGTATTCGCAGCAGCCATCAGTGTTTATTCTTTATGGACTTTAGAAGAAATTAGACGACATTACGAACAACAAAATAATACAAAAAAACCCAACGCTTACGAACAATATAAAAATAAACCGCCTATTAAACCGAGTAAAGGTAAAGGGCACTGGGATTGAGGAGAAATTATGGATCCGGTAGAATTAGTTAACAAATATGGTTTTCCTATTGTTGCGGCAGGCGGCATGGGATATCTCATTTTCTATGTTTGGAAATGGGCCACGCAAGAAATTAAGCCTGTACTAAGTGAAGCAAACACAACCCTCATTGCTTTGATTGATCGTATCCGTATGCTAGACAATGATTTGATCCGTCTAAATCAAAAGGTTAACACCACCCTACATTTACGTGGTAAAGTTATCGAAAGCGAGCGTGTTCTCGAACAGGTTAAGGTAGATAAAGAAGCCAATGAAAAGTTTTCCGATGCGGCACATATGGACGACAAGAAAACAGCCAATAGCGGAGAAGGTTAATTTACAGAAGCCAACTGATAGGCTTCGGGTATTCTTGTTTTTGTATTTTTAGAATTTAATAAAACAACGATACGTCTTCCAAAATCAGTGTCTACCATCATTACAATACATCCGCCGGCAGCACGAATATAGCCTGTCTTACTAACAATAAATTCCTTAGTTGCTGTCAACGGATTAGTATTTCTAAAAACTAAAAATTTCTTTTTGTGTTTGATCTTTACTTCTGAAAGTCTACTGGCTTGAACTATTTCAGGATACAGTTCTGCAGCCTTGACTAATTTGATCAGATCGTAGGCTGTGCTGTAGTTCATAACCCCAAGGCCTGTGGGGTCAACAAACTTTGTGTCAAGCATACCTAGAAAATGTGCTTTTCTATTCATTGCTTGTATGCAACCATCTCTACCTGTGGGATAATGTTTGCACAATGTTTCCGATGCTCGATTATCGGAATGAACTATGGCTAATTGCAATAATTCTCTGCGAGTATAAGGTTTAATATACGTATCAAGATCTTGATCTGCATCTAATACTACCATGACAGTCATTAATTTTGTAATACTGGCTATACTTCTTTGCTGGTACATATTTTCGCTTTGAATAATATTACCTTCTGCTGTGGCTACTAACCAAGAAGTAGCGGTAATGTCTTTACCCATTGTGTGAACAGATAGAGACATTAATAGAATAAAAAATAAAGATTTAATCATGGTCGGCAAATATTAAATGATTTTATTCCGTTAAGACTAAAGCATCTAAGGAATTGTTCCATGTCGTCATTGACACTAATCATTTTGGCTGGGTACATAAATTTATATTGTAGCATCAACCATACTGAATAGTCAAACCACCAATCGAAGGGAGTATACATTATTTTTCGTGGGCTATAAATTCGCCATTCCAGTTCGCTGGAAGGTCCTGCTGTTTCATGAAGTCGCAACGTTCAATCCAAATTTTGTAGTACTTGTCCATCTGTCCGTCGAACGACCCTTTCAATTCTCCGCAAAGTACGGCAGCCGCATCAAATTTCTTTTGTTTATACAAGGCATGCATCTTGTCATGTGTTTCTTTTGATTTGTTATATAAATTAACGTCTCCTTTAACACGTAATGCTGTATAAATTAAGTCTGCTACAGTTTTACCCTTTGGTTGTAAATTATCTAGCATTAGATAGAAGAAATCGTCTTTGGTTCTGTTGTATGTTTCAGCGCCAATGATACATAGCACACCATAGGCCTTGCAACGTGCTTCTAAACGTGCGGCTGTTGAAACCATGTCACCTAAGATATCGTAGCCGTGTCTTGCGGTACTGCCCATCTCGCCGATATAGCCATCGCCTGTGTTACAACCCCAACCCATTGCGGCTGGTGGTAAGCCTTGCGCTTCTTTTTCTTTTGTAAATGCCTGTACTCTGTCTAGCATCTCTAATCCAACAGCAACAATAGTACGAGCATGATTTGGATCGTCTAGAGGAGCACCGTGTATGTGCATACTTGCATCACCTACATACTTGAGAACCATACCGTTAGCGTCAATAATAGGAATCGTGATCGCATCCATGTATCCGTTCATATACTTGGCTAATCCTTCGGGGCCGCCGTTGCCTGGCTTGTCAAAATATTCTCCAATAGGAGTAAAGCCACGTAGATCTGAGAACATAACTGATACGTCTTTCTTAACACCTTTCTTGATTAAGTCTGGATTTTCTTGTAACAGTCTAACCACTTCTGGTGAACAATAACCAGCGAATTGTTTCTTAATTGCCTGCTTCTGTAAGAACTCGCTTACAAATTTGACACCATAGGCATGCAGAGCGACCACAAGTAGGCCAACTCCAAGGGCAGTAGCGTCAAATAACCATAGATAGAGATCGAACACAAGCCAACTGCCAACAGCGCCGCCAGCGACCAATATAATCGTTGTTGCCAACCCCGCATATACATACCTCGTTAAAAATATTAATAACACACCTGCAAGTGCCAGTGCTAGAATTTCTACACCGTCTGCATAATCAGGTCGTTGAATAGTAACTCCGTTGAACATAGTTCCTAGTAGTGCGGCCTGAACCTCGTGAGGCCAAACTGAGCCAACTGCTGTAGGTACAGGATTACCTAGACCAGCAGCCGCAACTCCAACAATAACAACGGCACCGCCGAAGTCTTTGGGTAACTCTGTCATAGACACTGATTTCGATTTTTGACTCCAGTCGATCCATACGCGACCTAAAGGATCTGTGCTAATGGGACCAAACTTTGGAATACGCATTTTCTCAACACCATTCTCGTTTAATTTTATCTGTGTTGTAGAATCTCCGGCGGCTACACGTAATGCTTCCATGGCAAGGCTAGGATAGACCTTACCATCAACGGCTACCAACAACGGCATGCGCCTGTTCACACCATCTATTTCTGGTAATGTATTAACAATACCGACCCCAGCCGCACGTTGTTCTAGTTGTGGTATGTTTGCAATGATGCCCGGATATTGAATAATCCTATCTTGGAAATCAGAACCTATAACTGCTGTACCAGGCTGTCTAGGATTATTTTTAGTTCTATCTGCAGGCATGTTAGGCAAGACTACCGGAAACCTAGATAATGTTTCTGCCAATGCCCGATCCCCGCCTTGTCTATCTTTCTCTGTCATTAGGACGTTGAATACTACTAGTCCTGCATTTCTTAGATAAAGGTTTTCTACAAGGGCAGCATAGATGTCTCTATTAAACGGCCACTGGCCGTACTTGTCTAGTGCCGCTTCATCTATATTAACTGTAATGATGTTGTTTTCGGTAGGAACTTTATTGACGATTAGTGTGTCAAAATAGCGCAGTCTTATGCTTTCAACGAAGGTAGAATCTGCAACACGTATGCCCACTACTAAGACTAATGTTAGTAGAGCAGTCCACGGGCTTAAAAGAAGTTTTTTCATCATCATATATTTAACTAAATATTTGTGGGGAGTAACTAGCCTGTAAAGGCTCTATATATCGTCAACACGGCATAGATATGCCCGGTGTATAGACAAAGCAGTGAGACCATAACTTTTTAAAGGAAAAATTATGGAACTCTTTACGCTCCAAGCCCTATGGGCATTTCTCGCTATCATTATGATAGACATTGTATTGGCAGGTGATAACGCTCTTGTTATCGGAATGGCTGCTAATAAACTTCCAGATCACTTACGCAAGAAGGCAATCTTCTGGGGTACCTTCGGTGCTATTGCAATTAGATTTATTTCAGTAGCAGTACTGACTTATCTGCTGATGATACCGGGACTGCGAGCCATTGGTGCGGCCGCACTCGTATGGATTGGTTGGAAACTTGTATTCAATCATGACGAACACAATATTGAAGCCAAGGACACCTTCTGGAGTGCTATTGGTACCATTATAGTTGCTGATGCTGTTATGGGCATAGACAATGCGCTAGGTATAGCCGCAGCCGCTAACGGAAGTTTTGTACTGGTTATTGCTGGACTACTAATCAGTGTGCCGATCATTCTGTTCGGTGCTACTATGGTCAGCAAGATCCTACAGCGTTGGCCCGACACTGTGTTTATTGGTTCGTTTGTTCTATTTGCAGTTGCGTTCTTAATGCTGATGAAAGAACCATTATTAGCCGTATGGTGGGCAGGGTTAGTTCCTTGGGCAGCGGCCATTGTACCTTGGGCAGCAGCATTAGTTGTTACCGCTGTTCAATACAACAAAGCAAGACTGCATCTTCATAAAAAATATCTGTTTAGATCGAATTCTCAAACATAAATTTCGAATCTTCACCGACGCCTAAGATACAGGCCACTGTTGACGTAAATTGTATAAGCGTCCAGGAGCCTGTTTTCTGATTGACAAATAAACTGTAACGAGTTTCGTCACTTTGATCTTTGGCCAACCACACGGGTTTTTCTTCAAAGTTTTGATTCAGAGATTCTATGACTTTTTTAATATCGTCGCAGATTACAGGTTTGCGACTCTGAAACGCTTGGGCGTTGGCTATAGAGCCTGTTAGGCATAATAGGAACGCCAATGCTAGTACACGCATGGCATACTCCTTAAAATTATATTTATTGCCCTTGGGTAACTGTTATGGCTGCACAACTGATCTGAGCGCAGTTGTGTGTGATAGAATAATATTGCTGGGTATTTCCGCTCTGGGTGGCAGTTAATGAAGTCGTGCCTCCGCTGAGATTGATATTTGACATGTGTGCAGCAGATCCGCTTTGTGTAAGATTCACCGATTTGCCTCCACCGCTTAGATTAATTTCAGCATAATGATTTCCGTTCCCGCTTTGATTTACGGTCAAACTATTAGACGCATTATTAACAGTTGCATAAATGCCTTTAGCGCCGCCTGTGCTAGACTGTGTGAGATTCACAGTATTTGAATTGCCTATTACATCTAATTCTATATAGTTTGTAGCAGTTCCGGACGTGCTGGTCTGTGTAGTGTTAGTTGTATTAGAATTTCCACTAACATAAATTTCTGAATAATTATTTTTAGTTCCGCTTTGTTGTACTGTAGCAGAGTTGTTACTTCCTATCTGTGTTATACTGACTACTGTATCTTGTCTTGCTCTATTAGCAAATGTTGAAACTCTACCAGCAAATTGTGTGTTAGAGTTAAACGGTGCAGAACTTCCTCCACAGCAAAGATCACTAGGATTGGCTACAGATCCTGTACCTGTGGCTGTGCTAGTAGTTGTATTATTAGCATCGTAATAAAATGTAATTTCTGCAATCTGCATTGAATCACAATCTAAACCACATCCAGTTCCTGCTTTAGTAGTAGGAAAGAAGATATAGTAAAAAACATAAGATGTAGAATTTGTAACATCGATCATTGAACTAGTTGTGTATCTGCTATTGCTGAGACTTAGATTTCCTTCTTGTATTTTTGTCCAATTAACACCGTCATTACTGCCGTAGAGTTTATAACTAGTAGGATCTCTGCCAGGAAAATCATTGGCCGTAGTTAAGGTAAATCCTGTAACCACACGACCTGCATTTAGTTTCACAGTCACACCTGCATTAAGTTTGTCAAAGTTTAGATATTTGGTGTAGGGATTATTATCAAATGCATTCTCTGGTCCTTCACCCCAAGGACTATTATTACTGGTGGGATAATGATTAGTGATATAAACGTTGTTGCTTACACCTTGATTGTAAATGGCTGTAGGCACAGGGCTTGGTGCGGCAGGAGTCGCTGTTTGTCCAGCAGCCAATGGGGTTGAACTTGGAGGAGTATATGACTGTAATTGAGCAGATGTTGGATAATCTTGAGTAACTGCCCATGACCCACTTTGTCCTAAGGTGTAACCCTGTCCAGTGGTTATCAATGTTCCCCACATACCGTTACCGTTATAGAATATAGCACCGTTGGCTAATGCTCTAAATGAACCAGTGTTATTAATAATTTTATAAACTGATCCGTCACTGTTAAAAACAGCCATACCGTATGTGCCTGGATTAGTTGTGCTGTTAAAAAATCCAATATAACGACCGTTACTGTTTGCATCTGCTGTCTGTGCAGCAGTCCAGCGAGCCGCACTGGTAGTCTGAGTTGCATAGTTTACTGATGCATAGATATAATTAAATCCGCTGGCATATAGTGTTCCGCCACTTACATACCATTGGACATCAAATATCTGGGCCGTGCTGAGTTTTAAATCAGTGATAGCGGCGTTCGCTAATGAGGAAAAGAATAATAGAAAAATGACAAGAAATTTTTTCATCGATTCCATATCCTTACTGTTACTTTGTTACTGCCGTCACCCGAAACTCGTGTTTCAACATCATTGCTGTTGATAGAAATATTATATGTTGTATTATCAAACTTTTCACCAGATTTAACGATGATGGTGTTACCTTTGTCATCATCTTTTCTATAATACCAATTTAAACCTTTTTCGTTACCGCAGTCGTTAAACGGCCAACAGGGATTACTTTTAGGATCACCTAACCCACCGTTGGCTCCGCCATTTATTCCTATAAGTTGTGTTCCTTCGTTAGCCTGTGCTTGAGACTGTGCTAAATTCTTTTCATTAACATCTTTGGCCACTTTTTTCTCGTCATCGTTGGATCTACTCTTGTCTCGCTCTTTATCTTTCTTTTCTTCTCTTTCATTTTCGACTTTAAGAATAGTTTCTGGTTTTTTCAAATTACTATCGTTGCTAACAACGATGGGATCAACTTTAACAGGAGGTAACGGAGGCTGTTGTGAATCAGTTACGTAGGTAGCCGTATATGCTTCTCTAAGAGCCACGCTGCCTCCCATGGTTTCGACATCAATTGCGCCAACTGTACAATTACCTGATATTTGTATATGTGTCACCTTTTTATGATCATCATCACAACTAGGTAGTAGAACAACAAGACTACGGCCAACTTCGTCGACAGTCATAGCGAAATCAGTGCCTCTTACAGCCACCGATGCTGTAGGAGTTTTAATGTTCACACTTTGAGGATTATTTTTCGCGACCTGCCCGCTGGCGTAACGAACAGTACCTAATGCTACTTTCATGCCTAACTTTCCAGCATCTCTAACATTTGGATCGTAAACAAAGTCGTCTATGACTAGCCTACTATTTTCTGTGATTTTTACTTTGGTATTATCAATAAAGGTGATTCCTGTGCTGGTCTTAGAACCAACTATGACAGTATCCATAGATTCGATACCGCCCTTATCTGTACCTTTTATTGTTTGATTTTTTCTCTTGACTTCGATGGCCGTGCCCTGGAGTTCAGTTAAACTGCCAATGTTGGCATGAACTCCAGAACAATATAATAAACTTGCTAACAGCCATACGTACTTCATTAATTACCTGTCGATACGTTTACATTATTACTATTACCATTTGTGGTAATATTAACAGTTGTATTCACAGATCCACTTTGTGTTACAGTATGTGTATTACTTGTTCCAGTGACTACTGCTAACAGAGTATGCCCGAGACCGCCGCTGGCGCCTGTCATCGAACTAGTGAATGTGTTTGAATCTCCGGTGATAGTTATGTTGCTTGAAGAGTTATTAGTTGTAATTGTCTGAGTAACTGTATTGCTATCGCCCAGTATGTTCAACAGATTAGAAATGTTAGATCCCTTTATAGTACTAGTTACAGTATTAAGATCTCCAGTGATATTCATAGTACTGGTAACGTTGGTACAGGATGTAGTTCCATCTCCACAGGTGAATGTGATTTGATTGGTGCTGCCTAACACAGTTTTGCTAATCGTGTTTCCGCTGCCTGTTACAGTGTAATCAATAATATTGCTGTCACCGGTCTGAGATGTTGTTAATATGTTGTTAGATCCTGTGATCTTACTTTCTTGATTTAGTCCTGTATTGCCTACTCTGTTATTACTACCTACCTGTGTAATCGTTACAGTATTACTAGAACCAACCTGCTCGATCACGACTTTATTATCGGCATAGGCACCAGAACCCCAAAACATGGCCGCCATAATGAAGGCCATACTGTAGTTATTTTTTATCATTTTTCGCTCCTTGATATTTTTTAATATCTTATTATTTTAATGTTTCCTTAAGTACCCATCCTTTCGTTCCAGAATTAGTTTCTACTAGCACTAGTTGATTTTTTTCTTCTAGTACAGTAACTTCATCTCCTAGTTTAAGGACGGCTACTATTTGTGCTCCGGATACATCGCTTTTTCTTACGTTACTCTGTGATTTAATAACTGTTTTTTTTGCAGCAGGTGTATTTGAGACACTGGTTACCTCGGGTTTAGTCTCGGGTTTTTGTTCTTGTATTACAGAGACTTCCTTTTTAGGTTCTTCTTTTTTTACTTCTTCTTTAACTTCGGGTTTGGGCTCAGCAGTTTTGCCTGCTCCATTGCTTTCTGGCTTGCTGGGCTGTGGTAGTGTGGGTGTGGCTTCTGGGGCTCTTTGGGGTGTTTGTGAGGTTTGTGATTGAACCAACTCATCTTTTTTCTCCTCAGGTTTCGCTACAGGAACAGGTTTAAATGCCCAATGCCCTTTTCGAGCACCTTCCTGTATCATTTCTATGACAGCCGCATGTATGGCTAATTGAACGGCTTTGTTCATAGACTCGTTAGTCGCGGAACCTGTTTCTAATTCTAGTGCTTGTGTTCCGGCGTCATAAAATCTTAGAACTCCTAATTTGTCCATGAAACTAATTACAGTTTTGTTGGTGTTAACTGCGACTAAAACTTCTCCAGTTGATACCGAAACTGCTCTTAGACTAACTGTAACTTCGTCTTGTTGATATTGTGTAGTTCCGCCGATACCTAAAATTCTAGCACCAGATCCGCCACTCATTGTATTTGAATCGTAGCCAATAATGCCGCCTTCGATTAACATGCCTGCAAACAGCATCGGAGGAAGTTGTTGAGCATCTTTACCTTGATACAATTCTCTCATCTGGCGGATCAGTTGACGTTCTTTTACAAGATTATCTAATCCACCTCTTTCAAGAACTTTAAACCACTTACCGCCACCGATATCCTGTAAACTTTTAACAAGATACGAATCGGCTCCTTGTGTAACAGCAGAACTTAAACTAGCGATAACCTGACTAGATTTTCTCTGTCCAGTCATGTCACGGAAATTATAAACTGCTACTGTTATTGTTCCTGCCGCAGGTTCTGGTAATTGTGCTTCACTTTTTAATTTTGGTGCTACTACAATCGGTTCATCAAAAGATCGAACTTTGTTACCAATAGTTCCGCATCCTGCCAGGGCTATAGCCAATGCTATAGGTGTTAGTTTCATTAAGGTTGTAGCCATCCGAAGTCTCCTATTGGTACTGTCATAGTAGTAACGTTTCCGTTTGCATCTCTAATAGTGATTTCAATTAGACTACCATTTTTGGTATAGGTAATTGTTCCACCGTTAAATGCAAACGTGCCTGAGGCTTGTGTGCCTTGGCCTTCGAACAGTTTTTCTGTGATTTGTCTTGCTAATTCATTGTACACGCGACTTTCTAAGTTTGCAACAAACTTAGCCATAGTGGTGTTCTTAGCATCATTTTCTGCTTTTAATTCGTCTGCTTTTTTCTCAGCGGCGATAGCGAGTTTACGACTTAATTCTTGACTATAAATCGTTAATGCATGACTCGAAAATCCTATGCCAGAAAATGAGGGACTGGTAAAAACATGAACCATTTCTGCGGCATGCACTGGTGCAACAAAGGTGGTGGCAACAATGCTACATAACGCAATAATTTTTCTCATTGTATTCGCTCCCGGTTATCGGTATAGTTATTTAAGCGACGGTTGTGAGAAATTAAAGTGCTTGATAATTGTTAAGAGGAGATTTAAGGAGTTTTGACCTGCATACCATTTTGGGCGCCTGGCTCAAAACCGTACTTCGTTACACCGATCTTTTCGACGAATTGTTCAGCGGTTTCTATATATGTAATAGTCATTTTTGCACTGTTAACAAACAATACACCTTTGAACTGGTCTGCGGATTTGTAATAATCAAATGCTAATGCTTTCATTGGGGCGTGAATAGCCCTAAAATCAAGAACTCCGTTAGCATCGAAAGGACTTATTGATGCTAGTTGTTGATTAGTAATGTTTAAGAATAACGATTTAATTGTTTTGTCCCATTGAGTTCTAACAAATTTTGCAACTGTGTTAGGATCACTACCGCCTTGGATAGCCAACGGACCAAATTCTGTCCAGAAATTTTGTTTTGCACCGACACCGACACCAAAAGTCTTTCCTGCCAATGGTGTTTGTGGGTTCTGTTTTTCTTGATCTGCAACAAACTTAGTTACTTCTTCAATTACATCTTGTTTGACTTGATCTGTGCTTCCGTATCCTTTTCTGCCTTTGATACGAGCCATATTGTCTTTAACTTCGTAGCCTACACCCCTGATAGTTAAATCGCCATGTCCTGTTTTTGACAACGTAATTTCTGGACTTAATATAGCAAGAAAAAATTCTCCTTTCCCGCGATTAGTTTTAACATTCCCACTTTTAAAAGAACCCGATATGTTCATCAAATCTGCTGCAATGTTTGAATAGATATTTGGAAATTGAGTTTTTACAAGAGAAGTAACTTCTTTAGTTTCTCCCGGAGCAAGTAAAGCGTCTATATCAATAATACCTTTGGTAACGATCTCTTTAGCAAAGGCCATTTTATCTTCAAATGGGGCTTTAGCGTCAATGATAGATTTTGACAGTGTAGTTTGTACTTGTCTTAGATCAATGTCTTTCGAAAATATTTCGTCAAATCCGCCGCCTAGATCCATTTTTCTAATATAACTGTAAATCTGATTTAATTCGTCAATATCGAAAATGTTCTGTACTTTATCGGTAATGGTAGATTGCACCTGAGACACTTTAGGGTCTGCTGTTGGTGTTTCTTTTTCAATTAAAAATTCAAATGATCTCATACGAATATTTATCGTATTTCGGGAAACAGGCAATCCTGTATGAATACACGCACATCGTCGTCATTTAGTCCTAAACTAGACATAACTTTAGGTGTATGCGGGTTTTGTTTCTGATTTTGGGCATAGAAATTCTGCTCAAAAGTAGCATCTGCGATCATATTATTCGTTTCACCTACTGTTTCTAAGTAATGGTTTATCAGTATATGTGCTAGGCTTTCGATCTGTGATAGTTCTGAACTATCACTAACATTGCCTGCAGCCACCATGCTAGAACTAAAAATACGCTGCGCCCACTCTGGTAATTCACGCTTTTTAATCCACTCGTATCTGCTAACTTCTTCAGCGAAGTATTCAATCATAGGATGATTGCGATCAGTTGTAGGACTATAGTCAATAAAACAGCCAGTAATTTTGTTTTTACCGGCTATAACGTCAAAACCAAAAATAGGTGCCGGGTTATGGATATGAGGAAAGACGCAACAATGCATCATCCAGAGGCCCTTTGTGGATCGGGCATCGACTACATCGATATGGGCTCTACGATAATTACCGCTAGTCCAAACCTTATTAATCCAACCCGGCTGATTAAATCTTTCCATTCCGGGCTCATTAACTTCTATCCCTGTTTTATCGAAATTCTCTTCCAATAGTTTCTGGATATTGATCAACGTGTCCCATACTTGGCTCATTGTTTAATTCTCTCATAATTTTTATTGCCCACTCGAATGCTACACGGGCTTCGTCACCAAGATCATCCGTTAATTCTGCCCTAATGGCTTCTTTGAGTTCTTGTGGATTTTTGAACTGATAGAATTTACCTTGTCCCGGAACTTTTTTAGCGATCATCTGCCCGCCATATAAATCTCCCATATGACGACAATACAGATGCGCTTTGATTAAATGCTTTCTTTCTGGATCATGTAATAGTTCCAACATGTAGTTATGATAATCTACTGTGCTGGGTAACCATTTATAGTTGTGATCTTTGCCTGCTAGTTCGATAAAATCTTGATAGATAGGCCAACTGCGTTCGATGTCTGGCAAATTCTTAAAATGTCCTTGTATGCTATTCCCCATTTCAATAACGGGATAAATTAGGACCATTTGATAAAGGTAATTAGCGTAGTCTTCTTTTGATATTGAACCACTCAATAATTTTTTTGCAAATTCTGTACGCTCTGCGTCAGAATGTAAATCTTTTGTTATTTCTCTTAAACTCATTCTTCTTCGACCTGGATTTTTAAGGGGAAGCCATTGGCCCTAGATAAATGAGTCGCTTCAACACCTAGTTGTTCGGCGATCTCAAATGGGTAGACACCAACTATTGCTGCACCTGTATTATGTATCTCAAGTGTAAGGTCTTTGGCCTTTAATTCTGAATGCTTAAAGATTTTAGTAAGCAGTTCAATAACAAATTCCATAGGAGTTTGATCATCGTTTAAAAAGATCACTTTCCAAAATTTAGGAGGAGTTAGCGATACTACTACTTTTTCATCAATTTTGGCTTCTGCGGTCATACATGCTCCATTTCAAAGAAGGGGGAGAATTACTCCCCCTATTATATTACTTAACCTCTACGATGTCAATAACTTTAGGTTTGGCAGATTCTGGAATGTTTCTTACCAACTTAACAGTTAACATACCGTTTTTAGTTTCTGCTCCAACAACTTCAATGTGTTCTGCAAGAGGAAACTCTTTGACAAAATCACGAGTTGCCAACCCTCGGTGTACATATGCTTCTGGAGCATATTCTGTGGTTTGACTTTCTCCCTTGATGATCAAAACATTATCTTCTACAGTCACAGAAATTTCACTCTTGTCAAATCCTGTAACCGCTAATTGAATCTCGTATTGATTCTCTCCAGTTTTGATAATGTTGTGTGGAGGATAGTTGTTGGACACGCTGTTTGCGAAACGGCGCTCCATTTGATCGAACATTGTATCGAAACCGATAAGTGCTCTATTGATAGCATCTAGTCTTGCTATTTGATTCATAATAATCTCCTTTAAAAGTAAGATAAATTGGGCCCTATGCCCTTGTTATTGATCCTCACCCGAGTGATCAATAATTTCTTCGTCAGCAGATTTTTTATCCTCTGCTGGCTTGTCCTTTTTACCAAATATACTATCCCAGTTAGTGTCGAAGGTTTTCTGATCGACACTGTATGGGCGGGGCTTTGAACCTTTACCTGCTTCCGCGGCCATTTTACTTGTCCTTGGTCTCGGTAAATGTTGCTTCTACCACATCATCGTCTGGTTTGGTATTTCCTTCTGAGTTAGCCTGTTCAGCAGCCTGTTTTGCCTCGAGCAAGGATTTCATTGCAGGATAAACCTTATTGACTTCTTCCTTGATCTTTCCAGCATCGTCAGTCTTTAGTGCTTCTTCTACTGCGGCCACAACTTTTTCAATTTCTTCTTTTTCTTCAGGCTTAATTTTGTCGCCGTGATCAGCAATATCTTTCTTAACCTGATGAACCATACTCTCCGCAGAATTCTTAGACTCAATTAATTCACGAGCCTTCTTGTCTGCTTCGGCGTTGGCTTCAGCATCTTTAACCATGCGCTCGATTTCTTCTTTGCTCAAACCACTATCTGATTTAATAGTAATTTTATTTTCTTTACCTGTGCTCTTGTCTTTAGCACTGATGTTCATAATACCGTTAGCATCAATGTCGAAAGTAACTTCGATCTGTGGCATGCCTCGAGGCGCAGGCATAATACCTTCTAGATTAAATTCACCTAGTAACTTATTGTGCTGTACGAGTTCACGTTCGCCCTGGAACACTTTAATAGTAACGGCAGGTTGATTGTCATCGGCTGTGGAGAATGTCTGTTGCCCCTTAGTTGGAATAGTAGTATTCTTCTGGATGATCTTGGCCATTACACCACCTAGTGTTTCAATGCCCAACGACAATGGCGTAACATCTAGCAACAGAACGTCTTTGCGATCACCACCAAGGACAGCGCCTTGGATAGCAGCACCTGCGGCAACTGCTTCGTCTGGGTTAACATCTTTGCGAGGTGCCTTACCAAAAAGTTTTTCAACTTCTTCTTGCACCTTAGGCATACGTGTCTGTCCCCCAACAAGGATAACTTCATCAATGTCGCTGGCACTTACACCGGCATCCTTCATGGCAATTCGGCAAGGCTCAATTGAGCGAGAGATCAGATCTGCAACTAGACTTTCTAATTTAGCACGAGTGATCTTAACAACCAAGTGCTTAGGTCCGCTTGCGTCGGCAGTGATGTAAGGTAAGTTTACTTCTGTCTGCGCAGAGTTAGATAATTCAATCTTGGCCTTTTCAGCGGCATCTTTCAAACGCTGGAGTGCCAAAACATCTTTAGTTAGGTCTACACCTTGTTCTTTCTTAAACTCTTCAACCAGGAAATCCATAACACGTTGGTCAAAGTCTTCACCGCCGAGAAATGTGTCACCATTAGTAGACAAAACTTCAATTTGCTTATCGCCATCGATATTGGCGATTTCGATAATAGAAATATCAAATGTACCACCTCCTAAGTCATAAACAGCAACTTTTCTATCTTTACTGTCTTTCTTATCAACTCCATAGGCCAGTGCAGCCGCAGTTGGTTCGTTGATAATACGCAGAACCTCTAGTCCTGCAATTTGACCAGCATCCTTAGTGGCCTGACGCTGTTGGTCGTTGAAGTAAGCAGGAACGGTGATAACTGCCTTAGTAACTGTTTCACCGAGATAATCTTCTGCGGTCTTTTTCATTTTGCGAAGAACTTCAGCACTGATCTGCGGAGGTGCTAGTTCTTTGCCCTGTGCCCGAACCCATGCGTCGCCATTCTTGGCTTCCATAATTTCATATGGCATGAGATCTATATCTTTTTGTACTGCCTGTTCTTTAAACTTACGCCCAATTAAACGCTTAGATGCGTAAATTGTATTTTTTGGATTAGTTACCGCTTGACGCTTTGCCGATGCTCCTACTAGAATTTCTTCTGCGGTATAGGCAACGATACTAGGTGTAGTTCTAGCACCTTCTGAATTTTCAATAACTTTGGAAGTTCCGTTCTCGACGATAGCCACGCAAGAGTTGGTGGTGCCGAGGTCAATACCGATGATCTTAGACATTGTCTATCTCCTTTTAAAGTAAGATCTTTGGGGCCCTATGCCCTGTAAACTGCCCTATGGTACAATTTACGTTTTTATTTATCTCAGAAATACGTCGTTTATCTGTCTATTGACACGAATAAAAGTAGTACATTTTGAGAGTTGTTTTAGCGTAGATGCTCCAACGTAGGTACACGCACTTCGCAATCCGCCCAATAGGTCTAATACTGTATTTTCTACAGGACCTTTATATTTTACTTCTACTGTTCTTCCTTCGGATGAACGATAGTTAGCAACACCGCCGTGATGTTTGTTCATAGCAGTATCCGAACTCATACCGTAGAATGTCACCTTGCCATCTTTGATTTCACCACCACCTTCGTCATGTCCGGCTAGCATCCCACCAAGCATGACAAAGTCTGCGCCTGCGCCAAATGCCTTAGCCACATCGCCTGGACAAGTGCAACCGCCATCAGCAATAATATGGGCATTGAGGCCATGTGCCGCATCAGCGCACTCAATAATCGCAGAAAGTTGCGGGTAGCCAACCCCAGTTTGTATCCTAGTTGTACATACCGATCCTGGTCCGATTCCAACTTTGACAATGTCTGCTCCTCGTAAAATAAGTTCCTGGGTCATGTCTGCTGTGACAACATTGCCCGCGATAATAGTTGCATGTGGATAGGTTGTTCTAACTTTAGAAACAAATTCTCCAAAATGTTCACTGTATCCATTGGCTACATCGATACAAATAAAATGTATTTCTGGATAAGAATTGATTATTTGTCTTAGTTTTAAAAAATCTTTATCGCTGGTACCTGTGCTGACGGCAAAATACTTACCGCCAAACTTTCCTGCTAGATCGAAAAGATCGGCTTCGTCGTAGTTCTTAACAAGACAGGTAAACAGTTGATGTTTGTACAAGGCCTTTGCCATATCGATGGTGCCAACACCGTCCATATTTGAGGCCATAATAGGAACACCAGTCCACTGAGTACCGCTGTGTTTAAATTTGTAAGACCTAACTAGATCTACTTCTTTTCTACTACTTAGGGTACTGCGCTTAGGACGGATTAGAACATCTTTAAAATCAAGTTTGATTTCGTCTTCGATTCTCATTTTGTACTTGCTAAAGGTCTAAAAAGTTCGCCATCGATGGCACTTGCCGAACGTAATTTTTTAAAAACGTTCTGAACGCCCACTGCTTGATTCCACGCATCTTCTAAGGCATGGTGTTTTAAAACTGGAGGTCTATGTGGATTGATGCCGATGTCGAACAAAGTTCTGGTATCACGAACTTCCCAGAAACTCCAGGGAACAGCCTTACCAATTTTACGAAACAGATGTTCGCAAATAATAACATCAAAGCCTGCGCCATGGCTCCATACACGCTTGGCTCCCCAACAGAATTTGTAAAGTTGATTCATTGCATCAACAATGTCAATCCTACCATCGGGATCGAAGGCTTCGTCTTGTGCTGCCTTTTCTTGACTGGCCCACCAATCTAATGTAGATTGACTAACTGTGCAGCCTAATCGGTCGCAACTGTCAATGTCAACCCGTACATAGAATTTTTCACAGGATGGTTCGTTAACATCATCTCCGAACGGATCAAATTTAACTGCACCGATTGTGAGGATGGTGGCTGAGGGGAGAACGTCTAGCGTTTCTAAGTCGATCATAATATCAGTGTTCATACTAATATTATACTACCTTTCTGCTCTAAGAGCAATGTGTTAATAAAGTTTTGGAGGAAGTTGTTGATCTTTTAGTTTTTTCGCCCAACGTGCTTTTGCGGCACTGGCTTTACGCTTGCGAGTTGTAGTTGGCTTTTCGTAGAATTCATGCTTTCGAAGATCATCTAATTTACCACTGTCTTCTACTTTCTTTTTGAAACGACGAAGCATCTTATCAAAATACTCACCTTCTTTGGCGTATACTGCGATTCCGATTTTATTTAAATTTTTATTCATAGTTTAATTTATAAATCATTCAGAATGTTATTTAATTATTTTCAATACTAATGGTATTATTTTCGAATGTGTTTTTTGCGCTGATCTTTTCTAGTAAATTTAAAATATCAGCACTATCATATACTACATTATCATTTGCTAAATGTAAATCTCTTAGAGAACCAAAATAATAAGACTGGGGTTGAGCAGCAGTCCATCCTATAATTAATTCAACAGCACCATTGTTTCGAGTATCGGCATTAAAAAAGACAATATCACTTTTTGCAATTTTGTCAAGAAGCCAATCTACACGATCACCCATTTTCCAAACATAGTTAATTATAGTGTTCGGTAAAGAAGTTTGAAGAAGTGCATTAGAAATTATATTACTTTGTTCTTCGTTAAGATGAACATGTGTTATTCTAATACCTTGTAACAGAGAGTCATCGGGTGGTGTTACAATTAAAATTTTATTTGTCATTTTTACTGTTTTGAATTTTGTTCCAAAGAGTTCTATCTGACTGTTCTGAATTTTGTTGATATTTTAATTCTTGTTCTTTAGCCCATCTAATCGCTTCGGCGGCTGCTTCGTCTTTGGTAATTTCCATATTATCCGGTTTCGCCTGAAGGTAATCTTCCCAGGGAAGTTTTTTAATGATACCTTGTTCGAACAACTTACGCTGACGCTTTAAACTATCGTTAGGATGGTCGTGTTTCCAATCACGTTTAGCATGTTTAATTTCTTCCGAATCGTCGGGATCGTCAAAATCTTCTTCAGCGTCTTTAAGATCCTCTTCCGGTAAAGAGATTTTTTCTTCCTGTTCCCACGGCTTGCCTTCTGGGTAAACATCCTTATCATCGGCTAAGAATTTGAAATCATCTTCTTTAGGCTGTTCTGACTTAATTTCTTCCACCGTGGCCAAAGCGGCTTCTACATCAACTTCTTTTTCTATTTCCGCAATCTTAGCATTGGCTTCTTCTGCAAGATCTGGTTCTACCGGAAGTTCGGTAGTAGTCATAGTCCATGTAGGAGATTGCGCTACCGGAAACGGCCATAAACCATTATTACTAGGATAGAATGGTTCGGAAGTGTCTTCAGGTTCTGGCTCTTTAGGCTCGGAAGTTATTTCTTTCGCTGGTTCCGGTTGTTTATTTTTTTCTTCACGGAACCACTGAAAACTATACTGGCTAGCCAATAATAGTATAACAGCCAACGGATCGAATACAAAAACGATAACAATAATGACCCAACGAACGGCTGCTTCTAATAAATTCTGATCAGGGTTATCACCGTATATAAGTGCGGCAATATATTTGATAGGTCCTACTTCTGCTTCGACTTTGCGAAGTTCTTTAGCGATCGGGGCTCGTTCTTCGTTGAGTTTACTAATGTTACTCTGTGCAGTAGCAATATCTTTTTGGAGTCTTCCTCGTTCTGCCTGTTGGTTTCTTCTAATTTGGACTGCTCGCTCGGCTGCACGTTCTGAATCCGATCGGGCCATAGTTTGATCAACCGCTTCATCCATTTGTTTAAGAGCACGTCTAGAGGCATCGATGTTCTCCCGTTCTGTCTTGATCTTTTCGTCGATCAATGCAACTTTATCAGCGACATCACCTGTAGGAACTGCTTGATCTAAATGCGCCTTTGAGAGGTAACCAAAAATTCCCATCGATGTAATCAACATCAACATAGTGATGGCTATTATTAAGTATCCCTTAATAGCCTTTGGCGCTCTAGCCCAATTCCATTTTAACCATACTGTGGCAACAAGTTTGCTGACTTCTAATGCAGTACCCATGATCATAATAGGTATTGCGGCAGCAGCAAATATAGACACTAAACCTGCCACACTGTAATATACAGCAACGGCAGAAATGACCAATCCGCTTAACAGCGTGAGCCAGGCAATGAGTTTATCTGATAAAGTATAATTCATGAACAAATATTTATTCTATAGCCCATTGCCATTTTCCGGAACTATTATGATAACATGCCGTTGCTGCCAGCGTTCTTTCGGTATTGTATGCAATGACCTGAGTGTGTAAACGACGACAATAACCGCTACCAGTAGGCCATGTCATTACTACCCTAGACATACCAGAAGCATTACCTTGATACCAGGTAACAGATTGCCCATTTTCTGTGTACAACAAAGAATGGGTTATGGCCTCTGCATGTTTGGCCTTTTGATTATCGTCGAGCCTTTTAAGCCAACCAAGACTAATGTCGATAAGGTCTTTAATTATAAGACCTGTTCCTTGATAATGGAAAAATTTAGGATTGTAAATATCTTCGGCTACAGCAGGACTACATGCCAGAAGTATTGACAATTTCCCAACCACCATCAGGTTTTTGACAACTGATGCCTTTCCTCTGTACATTAGTGTTTCCTATCGTCATCCAATATAAAAATTCACCGCAGTTACGAGCCATGCCCAGTCTAGCCTCAGCCAATCGTTTAATCTGATCGTCCGTGCATTCTACTGTTGTAGTACTGGCAACACGCTCACCATCTTTGTTAACAATGGTCTGAGATGTGTGGCAGTACTGCGGTTTCTGTGCCTGTACCTTAGGACTAGAAGAACATCCTGTGAGAGAGATAATAGACAATGCTACCATCATCGCCCACAGATAGTTCTTACCTGTGTAAAGGTGCGTCATTGACGTGCCGCTTTCTGTTCTTTGGCTTCAGCGATTAACTGATCAAAAACAGGCTTAGGCATTTTCAATCGAACAAATGTGTAGTGACGACCTTGCATAGTGAAGTGTCCTACTTCTCGTTGTAGATGTTCACGGATTGTAGTGTCGCGAACAACATAAGAGATTTTGGTGTAGGTAGTCTTCTTATCGTTGTTGAACTCAATCTTAGTTTCTGAATTAACTTCACTGTTGATTCGTTTGGCAAAATTATTCATTGCGATAGCATACATCTGTTCTTCTGCTGCCTGTGCATGAATTGATTCACCGGCGCCGCAGGCGTATGCCATATCCTTAGACCACCAAAACCATCCTTCGGTTCCGCTTTGAGCACAACTTTGATACCAACTAGGCTGTGCGTAGGTCTTTCGTTCATCGATTTCTTTCATTGACGAGCAACCAGTAATGGCCACTGCCAACATGCCTGTAAGTAATGCCTTTTTCATAAACTGCCTTTCTGTGTGTGAGTTACGACAATTATTATTGTAGCACCGTAGTCGACTGAGGTCAACTACGATGATTACCAAATTACTTAAAGAATATCAGTGCCATCATTACTGCTTGAATAATGAAACCAAAACCAATAGTAACAACATTGAGCATGTCTTTTTGGACAGCAGCCTTAACAAATAGCAGACCTAAACCACCCCAAACCAACAGTACTAAATCTACTGGAGGTAGTCTATCGGTAAGGCCGCTCATAACTGCCAAAAGACTAGGAATAGTTGCGGCATGAAGAACAAGTACCGCCAACCAACCAAATGTTTCTGAAGAAATCTTGCTGACTTTTTCGGTAGCCCAGATTTTGAATTGTTCTATATTTTCAAAATGGGGTAGAAAATTAAATTTACTATCAAGCATTTTTGTCCTTCTTTCCTTTGTAGAAAATGTGATTACCAATTGAACCAATCTTTTCGAGAGGCCAGCGAGGGTTTACATAGTTTGCATGATAATACAATGCATCTTTGAGAACACTCAGTTGAAACCCTTCCAAAAGAACCTTCTTTGCTACTTCATAACTTTCTCTATACGCAGTTTGGTTAACAGGTCTTGTTCTTGCGGCCGAATCGCAATGCCATGAGAATTGGCAAACAACCTTATCCATCACAACATTCTTTTGATAGATAACGCCACAGACATCCTTACCGAATCTGCCATCCTTGACACGGTTCATGGTCACTTGCGCAACAGCCACCTTGCCTTCGAATGGTTCGTATCCTGCTTCTCTATAGATGTTCATTGCTAAACAATCTAATTGCTGTTCACGAGTTTTGATTGTGACTACATCCTGGCTGTAGTAACCATTCATTTGTCTAAGATTCTCGAACTTTTTCGTAACCAAAGACTGTACAACTATTGCCACGGCAAAAACGCCAATAAGGCAACAAATAAAACGAATTGACTTTTCCATTTAAGTCCTCCTTTCACTTGGTGTAACTATCATCAATGATGATATCGCTACATTACATTAAGGGAGTTAACTTCACGAGGCTCTTGAAAGAACCCTGGGTTCGTGTAGTTGTCTCCATTGGACGCAATGATCTCATAACTCATTGTGCCTCTGGCGAACTTGACCGCCCGAATCTCACGGGTTTCTCATAGGCCAAGACCGCGGAACTGTTTCTGCTTTTGGCATACTTTAGTTCAACTATCTTAGTTTCTTTGCGAAACGTATTTTTATATATCATATAATTTCTATTATAGCATGAATATTGGTAATTATCGACGCATTTTGGCAATTTCTACCGCTTGTTCGTCATTGATGATCGGAACAGCATTACTTTTATGCATGGTAGCAATGCCTTTAATCAACGTACCGGTATAAACTTTTGCTGCCGGTTTTAAGCATGGTGCCATATTAGTAGGATCTAAACTAGGAATATGAGGAGTTTCTCTACGATATGGCTCAGATTTCGGAGAATAAGTTCCCGATTCCATGGCACGTTTACGTTTTCTATTTTCCTGTTCAATACCGTGCCGTTTGAGCAGATCTTTCCATTCTTCGTCCAATTGGCGAGCCTTTCTTGCCTGTTCGGCATTGCGGAACTTTTTCTTGCCTTTTTTCTTGCCTGTGGTTGATAGCCACGGGCCTTCCAAATGCATACTCAAAATTGTTCTCCAGTTGTTACTGTTGATACTATTATAACACCTACAGAAAAAAAGTCAAGAAAAAGCCCACCGAAGTGGGCTCTTTTGGATTAGCGATTGGCTATGTACATTGTTACTTCAAAGCCAAAACGCATTTCGGTTGCTTCAGGTTTGGTCCACATAACGTGTCTCCTTTTTATAAAAACATACTTCTATTGCATCAGTATGTATCTATATTATAAGACAAAAACATCATGAAAACCATACGCAAAATCATTAAACTGATATCACGAATTCAACACCTTAGCAACGCTGTTAACAACAGACGCAATCCTTCCGATATCGCGAAGTTGATCGATCGAATAACCTTCTACCTTTAATGTGTCAAAGTGCGCTTTTACACAAAAATGGCATTTACCGACAATACTAGCGGCCAAACTGTAGGCTTCGAAACGAGCCTTAGTTGTGCCCCCGTGACTGGCAATAGCATTCATACGAAGTTGTGGCGGGATGCCTTCGAGAGCACCTCCAACCATTTCAACGTATGGATACCAAACGTTATTCTGTGCCATAATAGATGCTGCCGTTAATGCGGCGTCTCTTTCTTTTGCATCTTCAATACCGCTAGAAACAAAGGTCACCAATTTTCCGTTCCCTGTAGCCATGGCTGCTGCCAATGCGCAACATTGTGCTTCAACTGGGTCTAGCGTAGAGCGATTTATAACCGCGTCCAGATTTAGTCTTGTGTCTTTGGCATATTCTGGTAATGCCTCTTTGATTTGGTCTACCCAACTCATTGTGTGTCTCCCTGTGTTTGTTTAGCAATGGTCTTGTATCCTTTACCTGTCGGATGAACACCATCTGCACTTAGTGAGTGTTGACGAGCATCAATAACAAAGTCTTTGTGCTTTTCAGCGACCTGCCGAACCGCTTGCCTCTTTGATTCTTTGATAGCAGGTACTATCCAATAAACTCTATCTGCTTTGATTAAACGTCTGAGCGTATCAAGTTCTTCAAAGGTATTAATATTCTTAAGATCGTTTGATCCTAGGCTGATAATAATACTTTTGGCCTGATTATTACCACCGGTATTTAAGATATGACGATTTACATAATCATAACTGTTGATACCCGACTTAGCATAGGTGGCACATTCTGTACGAACTTGTCCTACTCCTACTGCAAGGCTATCGCCCAAGATCAAACATTCTAGCATATTAGACCTTTAGAGTTTCGCCGCCGACTTTACGATTGCAGGCACATAATTCGCCAGTCTGCAATGCGTCAAGAACACGAAGTGTTTCTTCTGGTGAGCGACCAACATTCAAGTTGTTTACTGTAACATGCTGGATTTCATTGTTAGGATCAACGATGAAGGTAGCACGAAGGGCAGCGCCAGCAGGTGCGTAGAACACTCCCAATTGATTGATTAGGCTCAATTCGTTACGCTGTGTGTCAGCGAATTGAACATGCTTGATGTTCTTAAGATCTGGGTGAGCGTTCTGCCAAGAAATCTTGCAGAACTCATTGTCTGTACTACCTGTTAGTAAAACAGCATCACGATCTTCAAAATCTCTAGCCAACTTATCATAGGCTACGATTTCAGTAGGACATACAAATGTAAAGTCCTTTGGATAGTAAACGATTACTTTCCATTTGCCTTCAAATGACTTCTCTGTAATATCAAAAAAAGCATCTTCTGGCTGACCTGGCTTAACGCCGACTAATGCAAATGCATCTAACTTATGACCAACTGTTTTCATAATTTCTCCTTGGTGTGTGTTGAAAACTTAACAACTATCTGTTGTATATGTACATTATATATCCTATTAAAATAGGAAATCAATAGAATTTTCCTAAAAATATTTTAATAACGTTTATAGGTTTTTTCAATAACGTTCTATTAAACACAAAGGCCGCCGAAGCAGCCTTTGTGAACTATTTTGAGTTATAAGGCATAGTTGCCCCATCTAACCGATCAAGCGGCTAGAGCGTAAACCTCATCGTTTGCGTTTACTTGTTTTGCTTCTTCGGCCGAGTTCCCCCAACCCTAGGGCTTTCACATTGCCCTGCTGTCCACTCTGTTACTCTTTGCCCTGTCGAAACCAGGTCCGGCCCATTAGAAAGAACTCTTTAGTATAGTCTATAGCACTTGTCTGTCTCTATACAGGGTGAAGAATTCTTTCTGGTGGAC